>Ga0075365_10000945_pt1 | contig 12307 bp, 11 predicted proteins | sample EndMetdeltDD1765_FD_71387 | JGI IMG/M metagenome (GOLD analysis project Ga0075365, IMG submission 71387) | Populus endosphere microbial communities from Tennessee, USA - Endosphere MetaG P. deltoides DD176-5 | ecosystem: Host-associated > Plants > Roots > Endosphere | place: USA: Tennessee... | reverse complement strand
TCGACCACCGCGCCGCCGGTGCTCTTGGCCAGCGCGACGGTGTCGTAGGCGTAGTGCACGGTGTAGGGGCTGCACTGCGCGTTGGTCAGCGCCGAGGTGGCCGCGCCATTGGTGAAGAACACGCGCTTCTTCTCCTGCGCCACCTTGGAGGTGGCCAGCGCGACGCCCGAATTGGTGCCCGCGAAGATCATCGTGGCACCGGCGGTGTCGATCCATTCGCGCGCCTTCGAGGCCGCGATGTCGGGCTTGTTCTGGTGATCGACGCTCAGCACTTCCACGGGCTGGCCGAGCACCTTGCCGCCCATGTCGTCGATGGCCATCTGGATCGCCGTTGCGCCGCCCTTGCCTTCCAGGTCGGCGTACAGGCCCGACAGGTCGCTGATGTAGCCGATGACGACCTTCTCCTGCGCCTGCACGGCATGGCTGGCGAGACCCGCGGCTCCGAGCATGAGTGCAATGATTTTGAGCTTGTTTTGCATGGTGTCTCCTGGGATGGTTGAGAGAGTCAACGGAAAAAATGCGATGGCATGGCCGCGCCTACACGCCCAGCAGCTCGCTGAGCACGGGCATCTTGGCGTCGAGTTCCCTGGCGCCGAAGGCCTCGACCATGCGGCCGTGCTCCATCACGTAGAAACGGTCGGCCAGCGGTGCCGCGAAGCGGAAGTTCTGCTCCACCATCACGACGGTGTAGCCCTTGGCCCGCAGGGTGTGGATCATCCGGGCCAGCGCCTGCACGATCACCGGCGCGAGGCCTTCGGAAATCTCGTCGAGCAGCAGCAGCTTGGCGCCGGTGCGCAGGATGCGCGCCACCGCGAGCATCTGCTGCTCCCCGCCCGAAAGCCGCGTGCCCGGGCTGTTGCGGCGTTCGGCCAGGTTGGGAAACATCTCGTAGATCTCGGCCACCGACATGCCCTGCCCCGCGCCCTTGAGTGCGGGGGGCAGCATCAGGTTTTCCTCCGCCGAGAGGCTGGCGAAGATGCCGCGCTCTTCGGGGCAATAGCCGATGCCCAGGTGCGCGATGCGGTGCGTGGGCATGCCAATGGTCTCTTTGCCGTTGATCTCGATGCTGCCCTTGCGCGTGCCGGTCAGGCCCATGATGGCGCGCAGCGTGCTGGTGCGCCCGGCGCCGTTGCGGCCGAGCAGCGTGACGACCTCGCCGGGCTGCACCACCATGTCCACCCCGTGCAGCACGTGCGATTCGCCGTACCAGGCTTGGAGGCCCTTGATCTGGAGTGCGGCGGTCATGGAGCCTCCTGCCGGGCCGCCCCAAAGGAGGCTCGCGCCCCCTCGGGGGGCAGCGCGTACACGAAGTGAGGAGCGTGGGGGTTCATGTCAATGGGCGCCCTGCAATTGGCCGTCCGTGGTGCCCATGTAGGCTTCCATGACCTGGGGGTTGTTCGAAACCTCGGCGTAGGGGCCTTCGGCCAGCACGGCGCCGCGCTGCAGCACGGTGATGGTGTCGGCAATGGTCGACACCACGCTCATGTTGTGCTCGACCATCAGGATGGTGCGGCCCGCAGACACGCGCTTGATGAGTTCGGCCACGCGGTGCACGTCTTCATGGCCCATGCCCTGCGTGGGTTCGTCGAGCAGCATCAGTTCGGGGTCCATGGCGAGCGTGGTGGCGATCTCGAGCGCGCGCTTGTGGCCGTAGGGCAGGTTCACGGTGAGTTCGTCGGCCTCGTCGGCGAGACCCACTTCGGCAAGCAGTTCGCGGGCGCGCGCATCGAGCGGCTTGAGCGTCTTCTCGCTCTTCCAGAAGTGGTACGAGGTGCCGAGCGCGCGCTGCAGCCCGAGGCGCACGTTCTCGAGCAGCGTGAGATGCGGGAACACCGCCGAGATCTGGAACGAGCGGATGATGCCGCGCCGCGCGATCTGCGCCGGCCGCTCGCCGGTGATGTCGTGCCCGTTGAAAAGGATGGTGCCGGTGGTCGGCTCGAGAAACTTGGTGAGCAGGTTGAAGCAGGTGGTCTTGCCGGCGCCGTTGGGGCCGATGAGCGCATGGATCGATCCGCGCACGACCGACAGGTTGACATTGCTGACCGCAGTGAACCCCTTGAATTCCTTGGTGAGCTGGCGTGTTTCGAGGATGACGTCGCTCATCTCGCGAAGTCGCCCGGGTTCAGGAAAGATATGTCGGTCATGCGGTCCATCTCGATGCGCCACTACCGAGCGCGGCCTGATTGTTCGTGGGTGCCTCTCGCTTGCATACTGGGGCAAATGCCTATGCTGCAGTGCAACCTGTGCGCACCCGCGGTCCCTGGCATCGGGCAACTGTCGTCACAATGACAATGACTCGCCGGATCTGACCTCTACGCCCATGCCGAACTTCCGCTCGCCCGATTTCCTGACGGACCACATCCTGCACACGCTGGCCTTCTACGCGCCGGTCGGCCGCGACTCGTCAGGCGGCTTCTTCCACTTCTTCAAGGACGACGGCACGGTGTACGACCGGCGCACCCGGCACCTTGTGAGCAGCACGCGCTTCGTCTTCAACCATGCCATGGCCTACCGCCGCTTCGGCAGGCCGGAAGACCTTGCAGCCGCGCGCCACGGCCTGGCTTTCGTGCAGCATGCGCACGCACGGCCGGGCGGCGGCTACGCCTGGCAGATCGACTGGCACGACGCACGCGCCACGGTGCAGGACGACACCAACCATTGCTACGGCCTTGCCTTCGTGCTGCTCTCGCATGCGCACGCGCTGATGGCCGGCATCGGCGAAGCGCGCGCGGGGCTGGGGCAAACCTGGGATTTGATGGAACAGCGTTTCTGGGAACCGCAACATGCGCTTTATGCGGACGAGGCCAGCGCCGACTGGCATGTCAAACCCTACAGGGGCCAGAACGCCAACATGCACGCCTGCGAGGCGATGCTCGCCGCGTTCGAGGCCACGCAAGAGGCACGCTATCTCGATCGTGCGCTCACGCTTGCGGAGTCGGTCACGGGCCGGCAAGCCGCGCTGGCCGACGGGCTGGTCTGGGAGCATTACCGCGAAGACTGGTCGGTCGACTGGGACTACAACCGCGGCGACAAGAGCAACATCTTCCGTCCCTGGGGTTTCCAGACCGGCCACCTCACCGAGTGGGCCAAGCTGCTGCTGCAGCTCGAGCGCGCGCTGGTTGCAGCGGGCCGCAAGGCGGAGTGGATCGTGCCGCGCGCCCGGCACTTCTTCGACACCGCCATGCGCCGCGGCTGGGATGCCGGCAACGGCGGGCTGGTCTACGGATTCGCGCCCGATGGCACGGTGTGCGACGGCGACAAGTACTTCTGGGTGCAGGCCGAGAGCTTTGCCGCCGCTGCGCTCCTGGCCATGCGCACCGGCGACGCCGGCTACTGGAACTGGTACGACCGCATCTGGAGCTACAGCTGGGCGCACTTCGTCGACCACCGGCACGGCGCGTGGTATCGCATCCTCACACCCGACAACCGCAAGATCAGCGACGAGAAGAGCCCGGCCGGCAAGACCGACTACCACACCATGGGTGCCTGCCACGACGTGCTGCGCGCCCTCGGCGCCTGAAGAAGCGCGCCTTTCTTCTCCGCGAGCCTAGTGCGCCCCGGCCGCGGCATCGCCGCCCGCACCGCCTTTTTGCGGCCTTGCCAGCCACACCAGCGGAATCAGCAGCAGGAACAAGATCGCCGATGCATAGAAGATGTCGTTGGTGGCCAGCATGAACGACTGCTGGTCGACCAGCCGGTTGATCTGCCCCAGCACCTGCTCCGTGCTTAAGCCGCTGCTCGCCAGGCCGGACATCGCGCTGGTCGCCGCGTTGTTGCCCTGGTTCACCGACTCGGCCAGCTGCGAGTGATGCAGTGCGGCCCGGTTCTCCCACAGCGTGGTGGTGATCGACGTGCCCATCGCGCCCGCGGTGATCCGCAGGAAGTTCGACAAGCCCGATGCGGCCGGAATGCGGTCGGGCGTGAGGCCCGACAGCGTGATAGTCACCAGCGGGATGAAGAAGAACGCCATCGCAATGCCCTGGATGATCGTCGGGATGATGATCGTCACGAAGTCGGCCTGCGTGTTGAAGTTCGACCGCATCCACAGCACCAGCGCAAACACCAGGAACGAGAAGGTGGCGTAGCGGCGCGGATCGATCTTGGCGACCGTGAGCCCGACCACCGGCGAGAAGAAGATGGCGAGCAGCCCCACCGGCGCCATGATCATGCCGGCCTGCGTGGCGGTGTAGCCCATCCACTGCTGCAGCCACAGCGGCAGCAGCACCACGTTGCCGAAGAACAGGCCGTAGGCCACGGCGGTGGCCACCGCGCCCGACCAGAAGTTGCGGCGCTTGAAGAGCGACAGGTCGACCACCGGATGCTTGTCGGTCAGCTCCCAGATGAGGAAGAAGGCGAAGCCGACCACGGCGATGACCGCCATCGTGACGATCTCGGGCGAATGGAACCAGTCGAGTTCCTTGCCCTTGTCGAGCATGAGCTGCATCGAGCCGACCCACAGAACCAGCAGCGCGAGGCCGATGGCGTCGATCGGCACCTTGTGCGTGGTGCTCTCGCGCTTGCGATAGAGCGCCCACGTGATGGCCGCTGCCACGATGCCGACCGGGATGTTGATGTAGAAGATCCACGGCCACGAGATGTTGTCGGTGATCCAGCCGCCCAGCAGCGGCCCCATCACCGGCGCGACCAGCGTCGTCATCGACCACATCGCCATCGCAAGGCCCGCCTTCGCGCGCGGATAGCTCGACAGCAGCAGCGTCTGCGACAGCGGAATCATCGGACCGGCAACGAAGCCCTGCAGCGCGCGGAACAGGATCAGCGTCGTCATGTTGGGCGCCAGGCCGCACAAGAGCGAGGCGATCATGAACAGGATCACGCTGGCCATGAACAGCCGCACCTGGCCGAAGCGCTGGGTCATGAAACCCGTGAGCGGCACCGCGATGGCGTTGGCCACCGCGAAGCTGGTGATGACCCAAGTGCCTTGCGTGGTGCTCACGCCCAGGTCGCCTGAGATGGCCGGCAGCGACACGTTCGCGATCGACGAGTCGAGCACGTTCATGAAGGTGGCGGCCGAAAGCGCGATCGTGCCCCAGACGCGGGCGGCGCCCTCGAGCGGCGGATGCGCAACGTACGCGGGGGCAGCAGTGGCCATTGGCTTTGCCTCGGGAACCGTTGACGGCGATCAGCCGGGATGGGATTGCGAAGCACCTTGCGCAGCGGTCCCGGCATTGGCTGCCGGCGCGGCCGAGCGGCCCGTCGCCGGCACCGCGGAACCTGCGGGTGCGCCGCGCCCGAGATTCGCGGCCACGATGCGATCGACTTCGGCGTCGGCGCCCTGGTCGAGCTTGCTGTAGACCTGCGTCTGCGAAATGGCGGTGGCGCGCGGCGCATCGGCCAGCATCTTGCCGCTCTTCTGCGAGATGTCGATCTCGGCATCCATCGACAGGCCGATGCGCAGCGGATTGGCCTTGAGCTGCTCGGGGTCGAGCGCAATGCGAACCGGCACGCGCTGCACCACCTTGATCCAGTTGCCGGTGGCGTTCTGCGCGGGCAGCAGTGCGAATGCGCTGCCCGTGCCCACGCCCAGGCCGGCGACCTTGCCGGTGTATTCAACCTTCTTGCCGTAGACGTCGGCCTTGAGCTTCACCGGCTGGTCGATGCGGATGTTGCGCAATTGCACTTCCTTGAAGTTGGCGTCGACCCACAGCTGGTTCAGCGGCACGATCGACATCATCGGCGTGCCCGCCGCGACGCGCTGGCCGAGCTGCACGGTGCGCTTGGCCACGTAGCCGTCGACCGGCGCCGGCAGCGCCACGCGCTGCGTGGCGAGGTACGCCTCGCGCACCTTGGCGGCAGCGGCCAGCACGCTCGGGTGCTGGGCCACGCTGGTGCCTTCGGTCAGAGACTGGTTGCTGGCCAGCGCTTCGCGCGCGGCCACCACGCCGGCCTGCGCCGCAGCAAGCTGGCTCCTGGCATTGTCGAGCGACGTTTCGGCGTGGTTGAGTTCTTCCTTCGAGACCGCGCCGTTGCCCGACAGCGCGCGGCGGCGCTGCAGGTCGTCCTGCGCCTTGGCGATGTCGCTCTGTGCCCGGGCGATGTCGGACTGGCGCAGCGTGACCTGCGCGGCCAGCGAGCCGTTGTTGGCGTACAGCGTGCGCACCTGGCGCACGGCCTGCGCCAGCGCGGCCTCGGCCTGCTCGAGCGCCACCTTCGCATCGGCGGGGTCCAGCTGCACCAGCGGCTGGCCGGCCTTCACGAAGTCGGTGTCGTCGGCGTTGATGGCCATGACGGTGCCGCCGATCTGCGGCGTGATCTGGATGACGTTGCCCTGCACGTAGGCGTTGTCGGTGTCTTCGTAGTGGCTGGCAACCAGCCATTCGTAGAGGCCCCAGCCGCCGCCGGCGACGATGACCACCGCGGCGAGCGCGGTCAGCGCGCGGCGGCGCTTGCCGTTGCCGGTGGGTGCTGCGGGTGCGGTGGCGGAGGCTGCGGAAGCCGCTGGCGCCGGAGTGTTGTTGTCGCTCATGATGAAGTTCTTTCCGAAGACGAAGAAGTCGGTTCAGTTCAGTTCAGTTCAGTGCGGACGGCGCGGGCGCCGCGGCGGTGGCGGTCGCCGGCGGCTGCCAGCCGCCGCCGAGTGCGCGCGCCAGGCCCACCTGCGTGTCGAGCGCGCGGGCAGCAAGGTCGACCGCCAGCCGGCGCTGCGCGAGCACGGAGGTTTCCGCCGTCAGCACGTTGAGGTAGTTGCCGAGGCCGGCGCGATAGCGCTGCACCGCGATGTCGTAGGCACCTTCGGCCGCCGTTTGCGCGGCGCGCTGTTCGGCCTGCTGGCGGGCGATCGACTGCGCGCTCGACACCTGGTCGGCCGCGTCACGCACCGCGTCGAGAACGGTGGCGTTGTAGCTCTCGATCGCGCCGTCCAGATCGGCCGCCTTGCCGCGCAGGTTGGCGCGCAGCCGGCCGCCCTCGAAGATCGGCAGGTGGATGGCGGGGCCCACGCCCCACTGCTCGCTGCCCGACTTGAGCAGCTTGCCGAAACCCAGGCTCTGGAAGCCGACGAAGGCCGTGAGGTTCACGTTGGGATAGAACTGGGTCCTGGCATTGGCCACGTCGCTGGTGGCGGCCTCGACGCGCCAGCGCGCGGCGGCAATGTCGGCGCGGCGACCCAGCAGGTCGGCCGGAATGTTGGCCTGCAGCGCGATGGGCTTGACGGCCTCCAGCATTGGCGGCTTGAGCGATGCGGACACGTTGGGCTGGCCCACGAGCGCATCGAGCGCGTGTTGCTGGAGCGCGATCTGCTCGTTGAGCGCTTCGATCTGCTGGCGCGCTTCGGGCAGCCCGCCTTCGCTCTGGCGCAGTTCGAGGCGGGTGTCGAGGCCGGCGGACACGCGGTCGCGCACGAGCTTGAGCGTTTCGTCGCGCTGGGCCAGCGTGCGCCGGGCCACGCCGAGCTGTTCGTTCAGGCGTGCCCACTGGAAGTAGCTGCGCGCCACGTTGCTGGCCAGCAGCACGCGCGCGGCGTCGGCATCGGCCGCCGCGGCATTGGCGCTGCCGATGGCGGCTTCCAGCGCAGTGCGGTTCTTGCCGAAGAAATCGAGCTCCCAGCTTGCGCCGAGCTGCAACAGGCCGATGTTCTGCGTCGAGCCGCCCAGCGGTGCGGGATAGATGTAGTTGCTGTTGAACTTCTGGCGGTTCAGGTCCAGCTCGCCATTCACCTTGGGCTTCAGGGCCGACTCGGCAATGTCCGCCGAGGCCTGCGCCCGTGCGAGGCGCGCACGGGCCACCTGGAGATTCGGATTGCCGGCCACGGCCTGGTCGATCAGCGTGTCGAGCTGCGCGTCGCCGAAGGCTCGCCACCATTGGCTGTCCACGCTGGACACGGCCGCGGCGCTGCTGTCGGCGGCAATGCCGAGCGACGAAGCATCGCGGAGCCTGGCCTGCGAGCCGATGCCGGCCATGTCGGCACAACCGGCCAGCGCGACCACCAGGAGTGCGGCAGCGACGACGGGGGTGCGGCGCGCAACGCGCGCGGCAAGAGATTCAGTCATTTTTTTCTCCACGGGCTGCGAGGGCTTGCGCGTTGTCGAGGATGCGGCGCAGGTAACCCTTGAGCTGCTCCCACTCTTCGTTGGTGAAACCCGCCAGGTGCTCGTTCTGCACGCGGCTCAGCACGTGCGGGACTTCCTTGGCGGCGGCGCGGCCCTCTTCGGTGAGTTCGATGTTGACCACGCGGCGGTCTTCGAGCGAGCGAACACGGCGGCACAGGCCCTTGGCCTCGAGACGGTCGAGCAGGCGCGTCATGGCACCGGCGTCGAGCTCGCAGGCGCGGGCCAGTTCGGCCACCGTGGTGGCCGCGCCGACGTGCAGCTTGTACAGCGGCAGCCACTGGGGAAAGGTGGGGCCGCCGGGCTCGCACATGCGGGTTTCCACCGCCTGGGCCACGGCGCTCAATATGCGCCGCATCATGTATCCGATGCTCTCCTCGGCCTGATAGGTTTCGGCACGATAAAAGTCGGCCGGCCTGCGCTCGGGCTCGCCGGAGGCCGGTGGGGCCTGAGAAGTGTCGGGCGGGGTCACTGCATCGCTCATGGGTCAAATATTAATTGCCTCGGCAATTATTGTCAAGGCCGCCTTTGTGGCGGCAAGGGTCGGTAGAATCCGCGCCATGGCTTCCTCCCCCCTGTCTTCACCAGCCAAGGGCTCGCCCCGATCGCTGTCGGGCCTGAGCCCTTTTCTACGGCCATACCGCGTCCAGATCATGCTGGCGGGCATTTTTCTGGTGTTCGCCGCGGTCACGACGCTGGTCTTTCCGCTGGCGCTGCGCAGCCTGATCGACGGCGGACTCGTCAGCGCCGACAAGGGCGCCCAGACCATGGCGCTGCGCGAGCACTTCGGCGCCCTCTTCGCGGTGGCCGTGGCGCTGGGTCTTTTTTCAGCCGCGCGCTTCTACACGGTGAGCTGGCTCGGCGAGCGCGTCACGGCCGATCTGCGCAATGCGGTGTACGGCCACGTGCTGCGCCAGAGCCCGGCGTTCTTCGAAACCACGCAGACCGGCGAAGTGCTGTCGCGCCTGACGGCCGACACCACGCTGGTACAGACGGTGGTCGGCTCGTCGCTGAGCATGGGCCTGCGCAACGCGGTCATGGGCGTGGGCGCCCTGGCAATGCTGATCTGGACCAACCCCTACGTGATGGTCCAGGTGCTGGGCATTCTGGTGCTGGTGGTGCTGCCGAGCATGTGGTTCGGCCGGCGCGTGCGCAAGCTCTCGCGCGCCAGCCAGGACCGCGTGGCCGACTCGAGCGCCATCGCGGCCGAGGTGCTCAATGCCATTCCGGTGGTGCAGAGCTACACGGCCGAGTCGCGCGAAGCCGGCCGCTTCAATGACTCGACCGAAAATGCCTTCAGGACCGCCGTGCGACGCACCAAGGCGCGTTCGGTGCTGGTGGCCTTCATCATCATCGCCACCTCGGCGGCGCTGCTCTGGGGCCTGTACCAGGGCACGCAGGCCGTGCTGCGCGGCGACATCACGGCCGGCCACCTGGGCCAGACCGTGGTCTACGTGGCCATTCTCGCGAGCGCGACCGCCGTGCTTGGCGAGGTCTACGGCGACCTGCTGAGGGCGGCCGGCGCCACGGAGCGCCTGATGGAACTGCTTCATGCGCCGGCAGCGATCGTCTCCCCGCGGGATCCGGCGGCTGCGCCCGTTCCCGTGGCGGGCAGCGCGGTCAAGTTCGAGGCCGTGACTTTTCACTACCCCTCTCGGCCCGGCACGCCGGCGCTGAAGAACTTCAGCCTCGATATCGCGCCCGGCGAAACGGTGGCGCTGGTGGGCTCCAGCGGCGCGGGCAAGAGCACGGTGTTCCAGCTGCTGCTGCGCTATTACGACCCCCAATCGGGGCGTCTGCTGCTCGATGGCGTGCCGCTGGCCTCGCTGGCGCTGCCCGATCTGCGCACCCGCATCGGCCTGGTGCCGCAGGATGCCGTGATCTTCTCGGCCAGCGCGTTCGAGAACATCCGCTACGGCCGCCCCGACGCCACCGCCGACGAGGTGCATGCCGCCGCCCGCGCGGCCTTTGCGCACGACTTTCTGCAGGCACTGCCCGAGGGCTACGACACCTTCCTCGGCGAGCGCGGGGTGCGCTTGTCGGGCGGACAGCGCCAGCGCATCGCGATTGCGCGCGCCATTCTCAAGAACCCGCCGCTCCTGTTGCTGGACGAAGCGACCAGCGCGCTCGACGCGGAGAGCGAGCGCATGGTGCAGGCTGCGCTCGAATCGGCGATGGAAGGCCGGACCACGCTGGTGATTGCGCACCGCCTCGCCACGGTCCAGAAGGCCGACCGCATCATCGTGCTCGACCATGGCGGCATCGTCGAGCATGGAACGCATGCCACGCTGGTGGCGCAAGGCGGGGTGTATGCCCGCCTGGCGGCCCTTCAGTTCACGGCTTGAATCTGCCGCAGGAGCAGCAAGAGCAGCAACGGACTACTGCAGCGTTTCCTTGAGCGCAGCGGGTATCGGCAGCGGCATCACCGGAATGCCTTCTTCGAGCAGCGCTTCGGTCTGCTCGCGGGTGGCCTGGCCGCGGATCCCGCGCTCCTCGGCTTCGCCGTAGTGCATCTTGCGAGCCTCGTCGGCAAAGCGCTCGCCGACGTCCTCGGTCTTCGCGAGAACCTCGCGCACGGCGCGCATCCAGCGCGCCTCGGGAGACATTTCGGCGGGCAGCTGCGCCTTGGTGTCCGAGGCCTGGACGGAGGGTGCGGCGGCATCCGCCGGCGCCTTGGCGTTGCCGAGGTTGAGGCGCGGCGCGCTCAAGAGCTTGACGATGCGCGTGTCGGCACAGACCGGGCACTCGACCAGGCCGGCCGAGAGTTGGGTTTCAAACGCCTCGTTGGACGCAAACCAGCCTTCGAAGCCGTGGCCATGCGAGCAGCGTAGATCGAGAACCTTCATGCGCGGATTATCCCGCGCCGCCTTGCGCAGCGGGGGCCTGCCAATCGAGTTCCCATGCGCCCGAAAGGACGTTCTGCAGCCAGAGCGCGCAAGTGAGCGACTTGGCGTCGGTGATCGTGCCGTCGCGGCACCAGCCGGCCACTTCCTGCGGCGTGGCCGTGAACACGTCGAGAAACTCGCCGTGGTCGAGCTGGCGCGTGCCGAGCGAAAGGCCGCGCGCAAAGTAGATGTGGATGATCTCGGTGGAATAAGCCACCGCCAGGTGCATGGCGCCGGCGTACGCCCATTCGCGCGCGGTGTAGCCGGTTTCCTCGAGCAGCTCGCGCTGGCCGCAAAGGAACGGGTCCTCGCCCGCGTCGAGCTTGCCGGCCGGAAACTCGGTCATCACGTGCCCGACCGGGTAGCGGTACTGGCGTTCCAGCACCACGCGGCCGTCGTCGAGCAGCGGAATCACCACCACCGCGCCCGGATGGATCACGTACTCGCGCGTGGCGGTGTGGCCGTCGGGCAGGCGCACGGTGTCGCGGCAGACCTGGAGGAAATTGCCCTTGACCAGGACCTCGCTGGCGGTGCGTTCTTCCTTCAGGTGCGATTCGGCCATGGAGGTGGAAGTCATGTCAGTGCCTGTGCTTCATGAGGTAGCGCCAGGTGAACCCTGGAAATGCCAGCACGATGAAAAGCGCGCCAGTCACCGCGTAGAACTCCCAGCCCTGCGGGGCGATCTGCCCTGCCCTGCGTTCGAACAGCAGCCCGACGCCGCCGGCAACGAAGTACAGCACCACCAGCTCTGCAAGGCGGATCGCCAGCGACTTGGGCTGGGCCCGCAGCGGTATGGCGCCAAACAACCGGTCGTTGAGGAACGGCAGGTTGGCCGCCAGCAGCGCCACCACGAGCACGACCCAGACCGAAGCGGTTTGCGACACCGTGCTCTGGCCGGGATCAGTTGGCCAGCGTCGCCACGATGGCGTTGGCGCACAGCGTCATGAGGCCGCCGGGAACGATGCCCAGCACGAGAATCAGCAAGCCGTTGATCGACAGCACGGTGCGCACGTCGCGCGGCGCCGACACGGTGCTGGCCGTGACGGGCGCGTCGAAATACATGACCTTGACCACGCGCAGGTAATAGAAGGCACCGATCAGCGACGTGATCACCGCGAACACGGCCAGCCCGATGTAGAGCGCCTGGCCCGACGCGATCAGCGCCTGCAGGACCGCGAGCTTGGCGTAGAACCCGACCAGCGGCGGCAGGCCCGCGAGCGAGAACATCGCGATGGCCATCACGCCGGCATACAGCGGGCTGCGCTGGTTCAGGCCGGCGAGATCGGTGATCTCTTCGCTTTCGAAGCCCTCGCGCGCCAGCAGCAGGATGATGCCGAAGCTCGCCAGCGTGGTCAGCAC
>Ga0075365_10000944_pt1 | contig 12321 bp, 16 predicted proteins | sample EndMetdeltDD1765_FD_71387 | JGI IMG/M metagenome (GOLD analysis project Ga0075365, IMG submission 71387) | Populus endosphere microbial communities from Tennessee, USA - Endosphere MetaG P. deltoides DD176-5 | ecosystem: Host-associated > Plants > Roots > Endosphere | place: USA: Tennessee... | reverse complement strand
GATGAAGGGATGGCGCACCACCAGGTGGCCGGCAATCTCGGTCGGCTCATGGGGCCGGATCTCGTCCAGCTTGATGCCCGCGGGCATGACCGTCGACACGGGCTTGGTCGACTGCACGCGCAGCGCGTCCGCGAACAGTTGGGGATGGGCGATCACCTCGCCATAGGCGTCGACCAGGAAGACGGTGCCGGGCTTGTAGCCGAACTCCGAGTTGATGCGGTTGAGGTAGTCGACGCTGGTCTCGATCGAGACCACGCCGCGGAACTCGTCGCGCTTGTAGATCGGCGCGGCGGTCTGCACCAGCAGGCCGTTCTCCGGACCGGCGTAGTAGACCGGCGCCCAGTACTTTTCGCGGTTCGGGTTCTGCTGCGGCGTGCCCATGATCCACGCGGCGCTGGAGTAGACGGTGTCGCTGAACGGCCGCTTGGAATGCTCCACCCAGGGATAGACATTGGAAAAATGCTCGCTCGAGATGAAGCCGGCCGACGCGGCGTTGGGCAGGTGCAGCGCGATCGCCTGGAACACCGGTCCCAGGTCCAGCGCCATCCGCAGGTCGGAATAGAAGGCCGGCGTGCGGCCCGCCAGCTTGCCGGTGCCGGTCACGTTGCCATTGGCGTCGCGCTCGGGCGCGGCGTCCAGGTTGAAGCCCTCCGGCGTTTCGCGCAGCAGCGGGAACAGCACCGAGTCGCCGACCGCGCCGGCGGCCGTGGCATGCGCGGGCGCCGGGCGGTACGACTCGGACGCCGAGATCCGCATGGACTCCAGCGAGTCCAGCGACGAGCGCAGGATGAATTCGACGAACTGCCCGTGGCGGGCGACGTGGCCGCCGATCGCCTGCACCTCCTCGCGCTGCTTCTGGACGATCTGGTAGAGGAACAGCCCCACCGTCAGCAGCACGATCGCGACGTAGGTCGCGCCGACCAGGCGGTTGTAGTTGCGGAAGAACTGCGTGCTCTCCTGCTTGGGCGCTGGCTTGCTCATGGAATCCTGGTCTGGTCGGGCCACGTTCACGCGAGCCGCTTGCGCAGCGTCACTTCGTTGATGTCGCCGTCGCGGCGGTAGCCGTAGCCGTCGGACATCTTGCGCACGAAGTGCACGCCCAGGCCTCCGATGCCGCGGTCCTCGGTTGCCAGCGTGGTGTCGGGTTCGGCGATGGAAAAGGGATCGAAGGCGGGCGCGGAGTCCCGCACCATGGCCGTGAGAAAGCCGTCCTCGATCGCCACCGTGACCTCGATGCTGCCCTCGCCCGAGTCGCGAAAACCGTGCATCACCACGTTGGTGATCAGCTCGTCGAGCATCAGGACCACGCTGTTGACGACCTTCGCCGGCACGGAACGCTCGGCTGCCCATTCGGAAATGGCTTCGCCGAGCGGATGGATGTCGCTGAACGAACCGGGAATCCGGCGGGAGAACACGGCTGCTGGGTCTGGCATGGCGCCTCCGGGCAAGCAAGGCGGCTGCCCCTGGCGCAGTTGCTCCCGGATGGCTCGGCCTTTCGCTCCCCGGGGGGAATATGACACAGATGCCGGCAGGGGCAACCGGCCGGCAGCGCGCTCTCTCCCCTACTTGCCGAGGGGACTGGGCCTGGTGGCCATGCCGCGGGGCAGCAGGCCGTGGAACTGGCCGGAGATGTCCTCGATGATGTGGCGGGCCGAGGCTTCGCCGTGGAGCGCCGCCAATGCAGCCATCAGGTCGCCCCGCAAGTACCAGAGCGCCTGCAGGTCGGGCGCATACATGATGCGGCGCGCGACGGCCGGAAAGCCCTTGGTGCCGGCCTGTCCCAGTGCGTCCAGCATCGCTTCCTGGATCTCGCCGATGGCGTCGTCAAGCTCGCGCGTCGACCGATGCGGGCCGAGCAGGCCGAACAGGCTTTGGATGGTGGGCTTCCAGGTACGCACGCCAAGAGCATGGCACTTTCCAAATGAAATGTCCGTGACGGATTCTTGCAATCCGCGCGGAATCTCAGGCCCAAGCCCAGGCACTGTCTGCCCTGTCCTACAGCGGAGCAGGCGGGGGATGCCTACGATTCGCCCATGACCGCACGCTTCACGTCCAGCCCGCCTCCCGAGCAGACCGAGGCCGAGCGCGAGATCGCCCGCGCCGAGGCCGATTACCGGCGCCTGCGCCAGGCCTATCTGGAACTGGCACGGGGCGAAGAAAACGAAGTTGCGCTCGCCATGGTCGGTGCCGACATGGAACGCGCCGACGCGACGCTCCGCAGCCTGGGCGGCATGCGTCGCCTGCCGGTCACGCCCGAGCCGAGCCAGGCCGAGCGGCGGCAGGCCCGGCGGCTCGCCGAAGAAGACGCCTGAGCCCATCGTGGGCATTGGCCGACAGCCGATCGGCCTGCGCGCCGAACCCCGGCCGCCGGCTTCGCGGCCAGCATCGATGCAAAGGAGCCGCCCCATGATCCCGTACGACATCGACCCCAGCCTGTATGCCGCCGAGCCGGAGGAATTGCTGCTGGATGACGGCTGTTCACCCCGCGGTCACGGCGAGGCGCCGGACCCGGCCCGCAAGGAGGCCAGCCTGGAAGACACGCTGGCCCCGAAGAGCGACTTCTAAGGCCACCATGCCCATCCATCCCGTCGAACCCGTTCCGTCGCCGCCGCCCGAGGATGACACCGCGGCGCCCAATCCCAGCCATCTGCCGGTGGAGCCCGAATTCGGGCCGATGCTGCCGCCGGCCGAGCCGCACGAACCCTTCGCCAAGCCACCCCATATCTGAACCATCAGGAGACCGCCATGAATGCCATTCCCAACAGCGATATCCCGCCGACCCGCGGCCTCGAGAAGGAAGAGCCCGAGCTGGCCTACGAGGACGACATCCCCTCGGACGACGCCCCGTCGGTGGAAGACGGGGAAGTCGAGCGCGAATGACCGCGCACGCCGTCCCGGCGCCGCCCGCGCCGCCGGACACCACGAATCCGGAGCCTGTGCCCAAGACGCCCGAGGATCCGGAAAAGGGCCGCGCGCCCGTGCCGCCGCCGGGGCGCTCCGAGCATCCCAAGCAATGAGCGGGGCCTAGCCGCAGTCCGCGAGCAGCGGCTGGGCGCCGTCGTCGAGACCGGCGACCGGCGTTGCCTTGGCCAGGGCCATCCAGATGCCGAACGGCAAGGCCCGGCGAGCCCGCTTCGGCGCCGGCCTGGCGACCTGCAAGCGGCTTCCTTCCACCACCAGCACGCCGCATTCGGCCGGAACTTCGTCCGGCGCCCCGATGCAGCGGCCGCGGGCGTCGGCGCCCAGCACATACCAGCACTCGCCCAGGTCGCGATACGACGCGCGCTTGGCCTGCAGCTTCAGGTCCGAGAGCAGGTCGGCGCGCCGCACCTTGATCTCGTGCACCAGCGGCTCGGCGTACTGCTCCACCGTGGTGTTGCGGATCGAGAAGACGTCCGGCCTGGCAATGCACCAGCGCAGGGGCTTGCCCGGTTCGTCGCAGGCCACCTGCGCCCGCAGGCTCAGGCCGCGCCAGGCGATGCGCCCGGCCCGCCCCATTTCCTGCGCCACGCGTTCCACCAGCGCTTCATGTGCGGACATGGCGGCGCGGTTGCGCTCCAGCGTCTGCGCCAGCAGGCGGACGCCGGCCTCGGTCACGCGCAGCGATTCGTGGCCGTTGCCGCTGCGCACCCGGTCCAGCATGCCGGCGGCCAGCAGTTCGATCTCCAGCGGATCCTGGCAGGGCCAGCCGGCCGAGCGGTAGATCTCGCGCAACCGGCGCGCATGGGCCTTGCCGAGGCCGGGTGGCGCTGCGGCGTCGGTCGCTGGATGCGGAGGGGATGCGTTCATCGGGCTGCCAGTCTATCCGCCGCGGCCCCTGGGGTTTTGGTCGACCGTAGGCATGCGCCGACGCTCTTTGGGGCCATTGGCTGAGTGACCCGGCACCCATTGGCACCAACAATCCACGCATGGAAAAACCACTCTACGGCATCACCGCCGTGCGTTATGCGGGTTCCCAGGTGATCGGCGCCATGATGGGGCTGATCGACAGCGCCCATGAGCGCTGGGACCTTCGGCCGTCGCCGACCCGCGTCGTCGAGGTGATCGACCGGATGGTCGAGGGCGACCGGGTGATCTCGATGTTCCCCGACGACGACGGCGGATTCGCGCCCGGCCCCGAGATCAAGGTCGACCTGCTGCCAGAAGGCACGGAGATCCTGAGCCTGGAAGAAGACGAGCCGGGCCGCAGCCTGAGCGACCTGCCGCGCTTCTGATCAGGGAGACGGCCGGCGCTGCGGCAGCGTCACCAGTCCCGTCGACAGCGAGGTGCCTGCCACGATGATGGCGGCGCAGAACAGCATCCAGCCCGTCACCGCTTCATCCAGGAACAGCACGCCGTACAGCACGGCGAACACCGGCACGACGAAGGTGACGGCCAGGGCGCGGGCCGGCCCCACCGTTTCGATCAGCCTGAAATACAGGATGTAGGCGATGCCGGTGCAGATGATGCCGAGCGCGAGCACCGCCAGCCATGCACGCGGGCCGGGCATCCGCTCTGGCCACAGCCACAGTGCCGGCAGGGCCAGGCCCAGCGTGGCGCCGAGCTGGCTGCCGCTGGCCGTCACCAGCGCCGGCAGCCCGCCCAGGTATTTCTTGGTCGCGCTCGCGGCAATGCCGTAGGAGATGCAGGCCGCAAGGCAGGCGATCACGGCCCAGCCCGACGAATAGCCGCTGGCGTCGGGCTTGAAGCTGGCCTTCTGCCAGGCCAGCAAGGCGACGCCGCAGAAACCGATCGCCAGCCCGAGGACGCGCGAGCCGGTCGGCCTGTCCTTCAGCCAGATCCATGCGATCAGCGCGCCGAACAGGGGCACGGTGGCGTTGAGCACCGCCGACAGCCCGGTGCTGATCGACAGCAGGGCGAACGAGAACAGCGCGAAGGGAATGCCGGAGTTGACGAGGCCGATCACGCACACGGGCTTCCAGTGCTGGCGGAACTGGCGTGCGTGGCCGCGCAGCAGCATCAGCGGCAGCAGGAACAAGGTTGCGATCCCGACGCGCACGGCCGCCGTCGGCACCGGGCCGAATTCGACCGTGCCCATGCGCATGAACAGGAAGGACGCGCCCCACATCGCCGCCAGCAGGACGAAGTCGACGACCCAGTGGCGCGCCGCAGTCGCCGTCAAATCGAGCCTTCCAGTTCCAGCAGCGCGCTCTTGCGCTCGAGGCCGCCGGCGTAACCGGTCAGGGACCCATCGCGGCCCAGGACCCTGTGGCAGGGCACGACGATGCTGACCGGGTTGCGGCCGACGGCAGCGCCGACTGCACGCACTGCCGCGGGCCGGCCGACCTGCTGGCTGATGTCGCCGTAGCTCGTCGTGCCGCCGGCGGGTATCGCGAGCAAGGCATGCCACACGGATTGCTGGAATGCCGTGCCGCCCTGCAGGTCCAGCGGCAGCTCGAAGCGCGTGCGGCGGCCCGCGAAGTAGTCGCGCAGCTGCGCCATCGCATCGAGCAGCACCGGATGCTTGGGCGCATGCGGCCAGGACGATGTGTCCGGCATGTGGCGCTGGCCCTCGAACCAGAGGCCGGCCAGGCCGGTGTCGGTTGCGGCGACGATCATCGGGCCGAGCGGGCTGTCGTAGCGGGCCTGGACGGTGGAAGGATGGAATTTCATGGACGTGCCTCCTGGACGATGGTGGGTGCGCTCCAGGCCCGGATCACGGCATAGCTGCGCCATGGGGTCCAGGCCTGCGAAGCGGCTTGCGCTTCACGCGAGGGATTCTTTGCCGACATGACGTCGAGCGCCTTGTGCAACGCGACGTCGCCGGCCGGGAATGCGTCGGGCCAGCGCAGCGCCCGCATCGCGACGTATTGCGCCGTCCAGTCGCCGATGCCGGGCAGCTCCCGGAGCGCGGCGATGGTGGCCTGCACGTCGGCGCCGGCATGCAGCTCCAGCCGCCGTTCGAGCACCGCCTGCGAGATCGCGACGATCGCCGCCTGCCTTTGCTTGACGATGCCGAGCTGGCCGAGTGCGTCGCCGCTGGCGGCGGCCAGGGCGGCCGGCGTCGGGAACAACCGGGTGATTTCGGGCCAGGGTGTCACGACCGGCTCGCCGAAGCGGTCGACCAGGCGCTGCGCCAGCGTGCGGGCGGCGGCCACGGTGATCTGCTGGCCCAGCACGGCGCGCACCGCCAGCTCATGGCCGCTCAGCGTCCCCGGCACCCGCAGCCCGTCGCCTTGCGGGAAGCGCTCGTGCAGGACGGCGTTGATGCTCAGCGGATCGGCGTCCAGGTCCAGCCAGGCCCGCACCCGCCGGATCACCGTCGGCAATGCGCCGCGCAGCGTATCGGACAGGCGCAGCAGCACCTGGTTCTGCTCAGGCAGGAACTCCACGGCCAGCCAGCCGCTCAGTTGCTGGCCGCCGGATTCCATGGCGAAGCTCCGTGCCATCAACCGTTCGGAGGGGATGTATTCCACGCCGGCGATCTGCCGCGTGCGGAAGAAGCCGAGCATGGCGGCCACGTCATAGGGCGGCCGGTAGCCGAGCTTGACGGAAATGCCGTCACCGGCCCGCTCCGAGCCGTGGCGTCGCAGCTGGGTCGGATTGAGCCCGTAGTGTCCGGCGAAAGCCGCATTGAAGCGGCGCACGCTCGCGTAGCCGCTGATGAGGGCCACCTGGGTGATCGGCAGGTCGGTGTCGGCCAGCAATTGCTTGGCCGTCAGCAAGCGCCTCGTCTGCAGGTATTGGACGGGAGAGACGCCGAACTCGGCCTCGAAGATGCGCCGCACGTGACGGTCGCTCACGCCCAGCCGGGCCGCGAGCTGCTCCAGCACCGGGACGCCCTCGCGCCACGCGTCCGGCTCGTCGAGCAGGCGGACGGCCTGGCGGGCCAGCATGGCCGAGGCGTCCTGAGTGGACCAGCGCATCGCGCTCGGCGCCAGCTCGGGCCGGCAGCGCAGGCAGGGACGAAACCCCGCCTGCTCGGCCTGGGCCGCGTGGTCGAAGAAACGGCAGTTCTCCCGCCGCGGCAACCGCACCTTGCAGACCGGCCGGCAATAGATGCCGGTCGAGGTGACTCCGGTGAAGAAGCAGCCGTCGAAGCGGGCATCCCTGGCCTTCATGGCCAGGTAGCAGGAGTCCGGCTGGAGCGTGGATGCTGCGCTGTTCATGGCATTGATGATACGCAGCGCCGACAACCGGACTGGCCGTTTTCGGACATATGGCCGGGCAGGGTGAAGCCTACAATCCGGCCCACCATGCAAGTCACTCCCTCCATCTTCAAAGCCTACGACGTGCGTGGCGTCGTTCCCGCAGCACTCAACGAAGAGGTTGCATTTGCGCTCGGCCGCGCCTTCGGTTCCATGGCACGCAAGGAAGGCGAACGGGCCGTCGCCGTCGGCCGCGACGGGCGCCTCAGCGGCCCGTCCCTCAGCGCCGCCCTGATCCGCGGACTGGCAGCTTCCGGGGTCGACGTGATCGACATCGGCATGGCGACGACGCCGATGCTGTACTTCGCCGCCAGCACGCTTTGCTCCAGCGGAATCCAGGTCACGGGCAGCCACAACCCGAAGGACTACAACGGGTTCAAGATGGTGCTCGCCGGCCGCGCGATCTACGGCGACGAGATCCAGGCCCTGCGCAAGCTCGTCGAGACTGATGCGGGCGAGGCCGCCGACGGCAGGGCCGGCGCCATCCGCAACATCAACGTGGCGGCGCCGTACCGCGACCGCATCGCCGGCGACGTCAAGCTGGCCCGCAAGATGAGGATCGTCGTCGACTGCGGCAACGGTGTCGCCGGCGCATCGGCACCCGGGATCTTCCGGGCGCTGGGTTGCGAGGTGATCGAGTTGTTCAGCGAGGTCGACGGCAACTTCCCCAACCACCATCCCGACCCGAGCAAGCCGGAGAACCTGAGGGACTTGATGGCGGCTCTCAAGACGAGCGGCGCCGAACTGGGGCTGGCCTTCGACGGCGACGGCGATCGCCTGGGCATCGTCACGCCCGGGGGCAACAACATCTATCCGGACCGGCAGATGATGCTGTTCGCCCGCGACGTGCTGACCCGCGTCCCCGGCGGCAAGATCATCTTCGACGTCAAGTGCACGCAGCGCCTGGCGCCGGCGATCCGCGAAGCCGGCGGCGTGCCGCTGATGTACAAGACGGGCCACTCGCTGATCAAGGCGAAGATGAAGGAAGTGGATTCGCCGCTGGGCGGCGAGATGAGCGGCCACATCTTCTTCAAGGAGCGCTGGTTCGGTTTCGACGACGGCACCTATGCCGGCGCGCGCCTGCTCGAACTGCTCTCGCGGCACGACGATCCGGCGGCCGTGCTCGACGCGCTGCCCACCAGTTTCTCGACGCCGGAGCTGAATGTGAAGTGCGCCGAGGGCGAGCCGCACAAGCTGGTCGCAGAACTCGTCGCGAAGGCGAAGTTTCCCGCTCCCGCCGAAGTCACGACGATCGACGGCGTGCGCGTCGACTGGCCCGACGGCTTCGGCCTCATCCGCGCCTCCAACACCACGCCGGTGCTGGTGCTGCGCTTCGAGGGCCACACGCAGGCGGCGATGGAGCGCATCGAGAAGACCATGCTCGACCTGCTGCGCAGCGTGAAGCCGGATGCGGTGATCGCCGAGGCGGCGCATTGAAGATTCTTTTCGTCAAGCTGTCGTCGCTTGGCGATGTCGTTCATACGATGCCGGCGCTGCAGGACATCCGGCTTGCCTTGCCGCACGCGCGGATCGACTGGGTCGTGGAGAAGGCGTTCGCGCCGCTCGTCGACCGTGTCGACGGCATCGGCAGGGTGATCGCCTGCGAGCTGCGGCGCTGGCGCAAGGACCCGCTGTCGTCCCGGACCCGCCACGAGTGGCGGGCGTTTCGCTCGGACCTGCGCAGCCAGGCCTATGACGCCGTGATCGATCTGCAGGGCCTCACCAAGTCGGCGCTCGTCGCGCGGGCGGCGCGCCTTGCCCAGGGCGGCAAGCGCCATGCCCTGGCCAACCGGACCGAGGGCTCGAGCTACGAGGCGCCGACCCGCTGGGTGGCCGACGTCGTCCACGCGATCGAGCCCCGCATCCATGCCGTCGAACGCTCACGCCAGCTGTGCGCGATGGCGCTGGGGTACTCCGTGCCGCCGGTGCTGCGCTTCGGCCTGCGCGCCGCCGGCAGCGGCGATCCAGCGGACCGCAACAGCGTGGTCTTCGTCCACGGCAGTTCGCGCGAGGACAAGTGCTGGCCCGAAGCGCACTGGCTGGAGCTGGGCTCGCGCCTGATCGCGCAGGGCCGCTCGATCGGCCTGCCGCACGGCAGCGACGCGGAACGCGAACGCAGCGAGCGCCTCGCCCGCGGGCTCGGTCCGCAGGCGCAGGCCTGGCCTCGCATGGAGCTGGGCGCGCTGGCGGACCGCTTTGCCGCCAGCGCCGGCGTGATCGGCGTCGACAGCGGCCTGTCCCATATCGCCGTGGCGCTGGACCGGCCCCATGTGCAGCTCTATAACTTCGATACCGCCTGGCGCACCGGACCGGTGGCTGGCGCAGGCGGATCGCCGCGCCAGCGCAGCGTGTTTGCCGAGCCGGCGCCCTCGGTCGACCAGGTGTGGTCGGCCTGGCAGCAAGTCAGCGCCGCATGATCCGGCCCTTCTATTCGCTCGTGATGAGCGGCGTCCAGCCGCTGCTGCGCCGCAAGCTCCGCCGCCGCGGCGTCGCCGAGCCCGGTTACCTGCAGCACGTGGACGAGCGCTTCGGCATCTATCCCGAGCCCGCGGAGCCGGGGAGCATCTGGGTCCACGCCGTCTCGCTCGGCGAAACCCGCGCCGCCGCGATCCTGCTGGAGGAGTTGCGCGCGCAGCAGCCCGGCGCGCGCGTGCTGCTGACGCATGGCACGGCCACCGGCCGCGCCGAGGGCGAGCGCCTGCTGCGGCCCGGCGATGCGCAGGCCTGGCTGCCGTGGGACACGCCGCAAGCGGTCGGCCGCTTCCTCGACCACTTCCGCCCGCGCGCCGGCGTCCTCATGGAAACCGAGGTCTGGCCCAACCTCGCGGCCGGCTGCCTCGAACGCGGCGTGCCGCTGGTGCTGGCCAATGCGCGCTTGTCCGAGAAGTCGATGCGCCAAGCCCTGCGGCTGGCGCGGCTCGCGCGGCCGGCCTACGGTGCGCTCGCGGCGGCATGGGCGCAGACCGACGCCGATGCGCGGCGGCTGGCCAGGGTCGGCGCGCACGTCGGCGGCGTGTTCGGCAACCTCAAGTTCGACGCCGCGCCCGATGCGCAACAGCTCGCGCGCGGGCGGGGCTGGCGGCAGCAGGCCGGCCGGCCGGTCGTGATGTTCGCGAGTTCACGCGAGCGGGAAGAAGAAGCGCTGTTCCAGGCGATCGCGCAGCAGCGGACGCGCGCCGGCGAAGTGCAGTGGCTGGTCGTGCCGCGCCATCCGCAGCGCTTTGCCGAGGTCGGCGCGCTGGCGGCCCACCATGGCTTCACGGTGTCGCGCCGCAGCGGCTGGAACGATGCGCCGCAGCGGGCCGACATCTGGCTGGGCGATTCGCTCGGCGAGATGGCCCTGTATTTCGGCATGGCCGACGCCGCGTTGCTGGGGGGCAGTTTCGAGCCGCTGGGCGGGCAGAACCTGATCGAGGCGGCCGCCTGCGGCTGCCCGGTGGTGATGGGCCCGCACACCTTCAATTTCGCCGATGCGGCGCAGCTGGCGCAAGAGGCCGGTGCCGCCTTGCGCGTGGAGACCATGGCGCAGGGCGTGGACAGCGCCTTGGCGCTGGCTGCAAACCGCGAGCGCCAGGGGGCGATGTCCGCCGCCGGCCTCGCATTCGCCGCCGCCCACCGCGGCGCCGCGGAGAAGACGGCAACCGCGCTGCTGGCGCTGGTGAGCCCTTAGCCCCTGCCGCCCAGGTAGGTGTTCAGGCGGGTCAGGTCTTGCGGCGTCAGCGTGCCGTTGGCCTGGCGCAGGCGCAGGTGGCTCATGAGCACGCTGTAGCGGGCCAAGGCGAGGTCCCGCTTGGTCTGGAACAACTGGCTCTGGGAATTGAGCACGTCGATGTTGATCCGGATGCCCACCTGGTAGCCCAGGCGATTGGCCTCCAGCGCGCTCTGGCTCGATGCTTCTGCTGCTTCCAGCGCCTTGACCTGGCCGGCGCTCGACGCGGCGCCGTAATAGGCGGCGCGCGTGGCCTGGTTCACGTTGCGGCGCGTCGTCTCGAGGTCGGCCTGTGCTTTCTCTTCCAGCGACAGGGTTTCGCGGATCCGGTTCTGCACCGAGAAGCCGGCGAACAGCGGCAGGTTGAACGACACGCCGATGGTGCCCGCGTTGAGCCGCGAGGACACGTTGGACGACGAGCTGCCGTCCTGGTTGCGGGTGATGTTGTAGCTGGCCGTCAGGTCCACCGTCGGCTTGTGGCCGGCCTTGGCCTTCTCTGTCTCCAGCTGCGCGATCTCGACGTTGGCGCGCGCCTGCTGGATCTGCGGGCTGGCCTGCTCGGCCTGCTCGACCCAGGCCTCGACATTGGGCGGCTCCGGCGCCGGCAGCGGCGTCCCGGCCGGGATCGGGTCCGGCTGCGTGTCGGTGCGGCCGACCAGGCTGTCCAGCGCCAGGCGCTTGACCCGCAGGTCGTTGTCGGCGGCGATCTCCTGCGAGGTCACCAGGTCGAAGCGGGCCTGGGCCTCGCGGGTGTCGGTGATGGTGGAGGTGCCGACCTCGAAATTGCGCTTGGCCGAGGCCAGTTGCTCGCCGGTCGCAGCCTTCAGCGCCCGCACCACGGTGACCGTGTCCTGCGCTGCCAGCACGTCGAAGTACGCCTGGCTGACCCGCACGATCAGGTCCTGGCTGGCTGCGAGCAGCTGGGCCTGGGCCTGTTCGAACTGCCGCTTGCCCTGTTCGTAGGTGGCGAGGTTGGCCGGCCGGTACAGCGGCTGCGAGGCGCTGACCGTGGCGTTCTGCGTGCCGTAGCCGCGGCTTTGCTCGGGCACCGTCAGGTCGAACCCGGTGCGGCTGGCGCCGGCGGCCAGGTTGGCGCTGGGCAGGATCGCAGCCTTGGCCTGTTCCGAACGGAACAGGTTGGCGTCGTACTGCGCCTTGGCCGACTGCCACACGGAGTCATACGCGCGGGCCGACTCGTAGAGTTCGAGCAGGTCCGTGGCGTGCGCCGGCACGGCGAAAGCCGCGCAAAGAGCTGCCGTCAGGGGGAGAAACCGCAATCCGTTCATGTCCGTCCTCAGGTGCTGTCGTTGTTCTGTCGTTGCCTGTAACCGTCAGTATCGTGGAACCGAGGCGTCCCGCTCCAGCGACCACGCATCGATGCCTCCTGCAACGTTGGCAACTGTGGCGAAACCGTTGCTGGCAAGGAACATCGCCACCCGCTGGCTGCGTCCGCCGTGGTGGCA
>Ga0075365_10000943_pt1 | contig 12326 bp, 12 predicted proteins | sample EndMetdeltDD1765_FD_71387 | JGI IMG/M metagenome (GOLD analysis project Ga0075365, IMG submission 71387) | Populus endosphere microbial communities from Tennessee, USA - Endosphere MetaG P. deltoides DD176-5 | ecosystem: Host-associated > Plants > Roots > Endosphere | place: USA: Tennessee... | reverse complement strand
CGACTGCCGCCAGCCGCTCGCGCAGCTCCTTCGCGGCGTCGACGATCGATGTGAACCCAATGCCGGGCGCGGGATCGATGTCGAAGATCAGGCGGCCCGGAACGGTCGGTTGATCCGGCGCGCAGTTCCACGGGTGCAGCTCGATGCCGCCGGATTGCGCAACCGCGATCAGCCCTTCGATGCGGTCGACCTGGAGGTAGGGTTTCTTGTCGCCGGAGACTTTCACTTCGCTGAGCAGCTCCGACGTTCCGACCGACGCGTGACGCTGGAAGAAGTTTTGTCCGCCGATGCCGTCGGGTGCGCGCACGATCGAACAGGGGCGCCCCTTGATGTAGTCGATCAGCGTTGGACCCACCGTCTCGAAATACTCGGCCAGGTCGAGCTTGGTGACGGGCTTGCCGTCTCCATCGTCGGGCCATAGCGCCTTGTCCGGCTTCGAGATGGTGACGCCCATCACCGTTGCCGAGCGCGATGATCGCGACGAGCCGCGCTCCGCGCTGTAGCGCGCTTTTCGCGCGGCGACCTGAGCGGCTTTCGCGTCGTCCGATCGGTTGAGCGCCGGCGGGGCTGCGTGGCTGATCTCGGCGTGGACTTCGCCCGCGGGCTTGTCCGTTCGCAGGCCCTTGAACGCGGCCTGGCGCACATTGCCGTCGGTCGTCCATCCCGCAATTTCGATTTCGGCGACCAATTCGGGCTTGAGCCAGTGAATGTCGCGCCCGCCTTTTGGCGCGTTCGGCCCGCCGAACGGGCTCTTCGACGCCGCAGCTGCCTTCAGCGCGGGCATGATGCGTGTGACCGTTTCCGCGCCGTATCCTGTGCCCACATTGCCGGTGTAGGCGAGATGGCCGTTCCTGTGCACGCCGACCATCAGCGAGCTGAATTTCCCGTTGTTCGATGTCCAGGCACCGATCACCACTTCATGGCCGGGGCGCGATTTGCTCTTGAGCCATCCGCCGCTGCGGCCGGAGCGATAGGGGCCATTCGCCTGCTTCGAGACGATGCCTTCGAGGCCTTCGCTGCGCGCAGACGCCATCACCTCGTCGCCAGGGGCATCGAAATGCTCGACATAGCGAAGCGGAGAATTTTTTGCGCGCACGTGCTTGCCGAGCAGGGCGCGTAGACGTTCCTTGCGCTCTGCGAGTGGCAGTGGGCGCAAGTCTTCTCCGTCCGCGAAGAGGAGATCGAAGGCGTAATAGATCAGGTCGTCAGTGTCGCCGTCCGATAGCGCGGCCTGCAGGCTCGAGAAGTCCGGATGACCCTTTTCGTTCAGCGCGACGATTTCACCATCGATGATCGCGTCCGGCAGCTTTTCCGCCGCCTTGGCGATCGCCGAAAACTTCTCGGTCCAGTCGAGCGCCTTGCGCGTCTTGATCGAGACTTCGTTGTCCTCGATGCGCAGCTGCATGCGATATCCGTCGAACTTGATCTCGTGCACCCAGCCGTCCGAGGAGGGCGGATGCTCAGTGGTGTTGCACAGTTGCGGTGCGACGAAGTCGGGCAGCTGATCCACTTTGACGGCTTGTGCGCTTCCGCCGCCATTGGCTTTTGTCGCCGCTTTGCCTCGCCTCGTCGCTCCGGCGCCATTGCCTCGCGACTTGCGCGATTTGTCTGCGCGCGCTTCCGCCGCAAGGCCCTTGTTGGAATTCCACACCGCCTCGGCGCCCGCTGTGCTTTTCGTCATCATGAACGGCTTCGGGGCCTTGCCCTTGCCGGCGGCGATCTCTTCGAGCGTGCGGCCGGAGGCCACCGACCGCTTGTCGTCGAGCGCCCCTTCGCCGTCGCCATCGACGGAAAATTCGTCGCGGTGCTTGATCAGGAGCCAGTTCGTGCGGTTGCCGCCGAAACGGTCGCTCTTCATCCGCACCAGCACCCACTCGCCCTTGAGCTTCTCACCCATCAGCGCGAATTTGAGGTCGCCCTTGGCAAGGCCTTTGGCGGGGTCGTCGGAGTACCAGTAACCGCGGTCCCAGATCATGACCGTGCCGCCGCCATATTGTCCCTTCGGGATCGTGCCTTCGAAGTCGCCGTAGTCGAGCGGATGGTCCTCGGTTTCGACCGCCAGCCGCTTCTGGCTCGGATCGACCGAGGGTCCGCGCGTCACCGCCCAGGACTTGAACACACCGTCGTATTCGAGACGAAAATCATAGTGCAGGCGCGTGGCCGCATGCATCTGAATCACGAAGCGCTGCTGCGGCGAGGACGCGACCTTCGCCTTGCCGCTCGGCTCGGCGGTCTTGGAGAAGTCCCGCTTCTTGCGATAGGTGGAGAGCTTGTTGGTGGCCACGGCGCTGCTAACTCGTCAAAGCCCCATCAGGAACAACGCGCAAACTAGTGTCCCGGTTCACGGCTTCTGCTTCGATTGGGCCACGCTTTTGCGCAGCGCATCCTTCAGGTCGATCGGCACGCCGTGTTTCTTCAGGAGGTCGGCAAAAGCTTCGTCGGCGAGTTCCTGGATGGTCGCCATGCGCTTGCGACCAAGCTGGGTCAGCGCGCTCATCGTCTCGTCGTCGAAATCGATGAGCTTGCGCGGCACGTGGCTCAGCCCACGCGCTTCTGCCGCGCCGTCGTACTTGCCGGGCGCTTGGCGGTCTCACGCTTGGGCTCAGCCTTCGCCGCGGCTTTCTGTCCCTTACCCTCGATCGGCAACAACATCTCACGCTGACCGGCCGCGGGCTTCTTCGCCTTGCCGTTCCTCTTTGCGGCGGCGGGCTCTTTTGCGGCCGCCACCGGCGCAGGCGCGCCTTTCAGGCTTTGGCGGAGTGCGTCCATCAGGTTGATGACGTTGCCCTCGGTCTTCACCTTGACCTTGGCGATCGGATGGCCGGCGCGCTTCTGGTTGATCAGGTCGATCAGCGCGGTCTCATAATTATCCTCGAAATTGTCGGGGTCGAAGTGCCCGGATTTCTGATCGACGATGTGCCGGGCAAGGTCGAGCATGTCCTTCGTGATCTTCACGTCCTGAATGCCGTCGAAATATTCGCCGGACTGGCGCACCTCATACGGATAGCGCAGCAGCATGCCAACGAGGCCCTTGTCGCGCGCCTCCAGCGCGATGACGTGCTCGCGATTGGTCAGCACCACGCGCGCCAGCGCCACCTTGCCCGTGGTCTTGATGGTTTCGCGGATGACCGCATAGGCGTCATGGCCAACCTTGCCGTCCGGCACGAGGTAATAGGGGCGGACGACATAGAGATCGTCGATCTCCTCGCGCGGCACGAACTGGTCGATGTCGATCGTGTGGTTCGACTCCAGCGCGATGTTGTCGAGTTCGTCCTTGGTCACCTCGATGTAGGTATCGGCGTCGACCTTGTATCCCTTGACGATATCTTCGTTGTCGACATCCTCGCCGGTCTCGGCATCGACGCGCTGATACTTGATGCGGTGGCCGGTCCGCTTGTTGATCTGATTGAAGCTGACCTTTTCAGACTCGGAGGTCGCAGGGAACAGCGCGACGGGGCAAGTCACCAGCGAAAGGCGCAAATAGCCCTTCCAGTTCGCACGCGGGGCCATCGGCCACTCCACAAATACGCAACGACGTTGATTTTGAATAATATCATGCGCCGACGGATGTTCCGAATCAGAACATCGCGAACGTAGTAAATGCGTGACGATTTCGTTGACGTCGCGCGCGGCGTTCTCGTTGTGTTCGCGATGGCCTTTCCGGCAGCGAAAGTCAGTTCAGCGAAGCGCGGGGTTTGACATTGCTCATCGCGCGCGCCGCATCGATCGATGCGGTGTAATCCTCGGTGACGTCGGCGTGTACCGGCGCAACCTTCACCTCGCCAAGTTGCGCGCGGATCGTGGCGGTCAGGCCGGCATAGCTCGCCACCGGTGTGAATTCGCCCGGCTGCCCGCCGTTCGATCGCGGTCCGGAGAACGCGACGAGCCCGCTGGTGGTCGCCACCACGTCGCCCGGCCGCAAGGTCGTGTCGAGCGCAATGTCGACCGGCGCAAGACCGGCCGGCTCGCGGCCGTTGCAGGTGCAGTCTCCAGAGAGCTTCTTGCGATAGGCGTAGGCGCTGTCGATCTCGGAATAGCGCTCGCCGTCCATCGAGATGGCGCGATCGATCTGGTTGCCGAAGAACACTTTCGTGACGCTCGCCGGACAGAACGCCTGGCACATGGCGGTCGGCGACATCTCGCCGCGCCCGTGCACCGGAAAGTGCATGCCGTCGCACATGCGGACGCAGTGGCCGGTCGAGCGGGCGTAGCCGCCGATCGGCGGCAACGGCGCCTGCGAGGCCTCGGACGGATTGGGTTGCGATGCGGCCGACGTGGCCTTCTGCTCTGCCGCATGATCCGGCGTGCCGAACAGGAAATCGAAGAACCCTGCCGCTGCCGGAGGCATGGCAGTCGTCGCGGAAAGGACGATCGCAAGGGCAAGCACGGACGTCACGCGGCGCCGCATGCGCAAGGAATGACTGGTACGCAACGCTTGCTCCACCCGGCAAAAACCGTCCGTCGGGTGCAAGAAGCACCGACGGCGAACGCGCCGACATTAGCGCAGGATGGTAAACGAGCGGTGTGCGCGCCGCGGCGGGGCGAAACGGCTCAAGCGCTCAAGGTGTCAAAAATATCGCCACCAGACATAGAGGTGGCTGATCGCGACTGACATCAGCATCAGCGGGAAGGCATAAAGCGAGAACGTCATGAACTTGAACGGCACGCCGTTGCGATCGCCGATGCCGGCGACGGTGAGGTTTGCGGACGCGCCGATCAACGTGCCGTTGCCGCCGAGACAGGCACCCAGCGACAAACACCACCACAGCGGCTGGATCGCGTCCGCGCCACCGTATGCGGGCGCCATCGCCTTGATCAGCGGAATCATGGTGGCGACGAACGGGATGTTGTCGACGATCGCGGACAGGATCGCCGAGACCCAGAGGATGGCAAAGCCTGCGGTCGCCATGTCGCCGCCGGTCGCCGCGACCAGCCTGGTGCCGAGCAGCGTCAGAAGCCCCCCGAACTCGACGCCGTGCACGACGATGAACAGGCCGATGAAGAAGAAGATGGTGATCCATTCGACGTCGCTGAACGTTTGATGGATGTTGTGTGCGGCCTTTTCCGAATGGTGTGTCCAGTTGTCGAGCAGCATCAGCACGGCCGCGCCGAGGATGGCGATGGTTGCGGGCTCCAGGTGCAGCGGGCGTGCGAGGATGAAGGCGATCATCACCACCGTGAGCACGACCAGCGACTGCTTCAGCAGCAGCCAGTCCTCGATGGTGTCGGACGCCTTCATCGCCATCACTTTTGCCTCGGCCTCGGCGCTGGCATGCATCTGCCGGCCCCAGATGAGATGGATGGCGATCGCCTGGAACACCATGACGACGACGATGACAGGCGTCAGGTGAATGACGAAGTCATTGAAACTCAGGCCCACCTGCGAGCCGATCATGATGTTCGGCGGATCGCCGATCAGCGTCGCGGTGCCGCCGATGTTGGAGGCGAAGATCTCGGCGAACAGGAAGGGGTAGGCCGGCACGTTGAGCTCGCGGGTGATCGCCAGCGTAACCGGCACGATCAGCAGTACAGTGGTCACATTGTCGAGCAGCGCCGAGAGCAGGGCCGTGGTGATCTGCAACAGCAGCAGAATTCCGGCCGGATGCGCCTTCGCCACCTGCGCCGCGCGGACGGCTACGTACTGAAACATTCCCGAACGGCGTGAGATCGACACCAGGATCATCATGCCCGTGAGCAGGCCAAGCGTGTTCCAGTCGACGCCCTTCAGCGCCTCGGCCTGGTCGAACACGCCGACAATGACCATCAATCCGGCGCCGAGCAGGGCGACGATCGAACGGTTGATCTTCTCGGAGATGATGACGGCGTAGGTGATCAGCAGGACGGCGGTCGAAACCCACATCGGGTTGAGGCCGAAGATGACGTCCGAAGTCCCGTGTCCCACCTGATTGCCCCCTTGGTCCGCCCGTTAAGTCGGTGCTTTGGCGCAGAGTCCCGAACTGCGGGCCTGCTGTCAAATGCGACGTTAGAAGCGAAACAGCGCCAGCAGCGCGAAGACGGGCATCAGGACTGCGACCGACCAGACCATGAAGCCGAAGAAGCTCGGCATGGGAACGCCGCGCTCCGAGGCGATGGCGTAAACCATGAAATTCGGGGCATTGCCGATATAGGTCAGGGCGCCCATGAACACGGCGCCCATCGAGATCGCCGCCAGCGTGGCGGCCTGCTGCGTCATCAGCTGCGATGCATCGCCGCCGGCGAGGTTATAGAACAACAGGTAGGTCGGCGCATTGTCGAGAAAGCCCGACAGCACACCGGTCAGCCAGTAGTACATCATGTTGTCCGGCGCCCCGTCGGGACGGCTGATCGCGTCGATGATCGAGGCAAAGAGCCCGCTGCGGCCGGCCTGCAGAGCCGCCAGCACCGGGATGATGCAGATGAAGATCGCGGCGAACAGGATCGCGACCTCGCGGATCGGCTCGAAGGTGAAGCCGTTCGCCTCGCGGTGCTCGTCGGGCGTGAGGTACAGCGAGAGGCCTGCGATCGCCAGCAGCGCCGCGTCGCGCACCAGGTTCTGAAGCTCCACCTCGGTGCCGAGCACGTCGAAGACGATGCCGGGCTTCCACAGCGCCGAGCCGAGAATGGCGATGATAATCAGCGCAATCAGCGCGAGATTGACCAGCCCGTGGATATTCAGGTCGAGTGGACCTCGCGGCTGCGGCGCGACGCCCTTCTCGCGCCGGGCGAACCAGACGTCGAGCATGACAAAGATCGCCAGAACGGCGAGCGACACGAGCAACGTGTCGAGCCACAGGTTCCTTGCCGTCCAGAAGAAGTCGACGCCTTTCAGGAAGCCGATGAACAACGGCGGATCGCCGAGCGGCGACAGCGCACCGCCGATGTTGCAGACGAGGAAGATGAAGAACACGACGACGTGCGCCCTGGAACGCCGATGCTCGTTCGCCCGCAACAGCGGGCGGATCAGGATCATCGCCGCTCCCGTGGTGCCGACGAGGCTGGCGATGAAGGTGCCGAAGGCAAGCAATGCTGCGTTTGTCGTCGTGGTGCCGCGCAGGTTGCCGGTGACGAAAATGCCGCCTGCCGTCACATAGAGCACGAACAGCAGCACGATGAAGCTCATGTATTCGGCAAGCGCCGCATGCACGAAGGCTGCGAGCGCGGCGCCAGCGCCATAGACGATGGCGATCGGCAGCAGCGTCGCGACGCTCCAGGCCAACGCGAACTTGCCGTAATGATGGTGCCAGAGCTTTGCGAACAACAGCGGGCCTGCGGCGATGGTCAGGAGAATTCCGACAAACGGCAGCGCCCACGGCCAGCGGAGTGCCGCTCCGTCAAGGGATGCAGCCAGCGCCGCGTCCGGACAAAGGATCAAAGCGATGAGAGCTGCGGCGACGGGCCGGATGGGCATGCGGCGTCCTTACGGGAATTGGCGCCACCTAACAGCAAAGCGATTGTGCCGGCAAACGCGGCGACCGGCGGCAGCCGTCACTCTTTCAGAAACTCGGCTGCCTTATAGAGCGCACGGAACGGAACGCCTGCGGCCTTGAAAGCTTCTTCGGCACCTTCCTCGCGGTCGATCATGGTGAAGGCGAGCACGACTTCGCCACCAGCCTCGCGCACGGATTCCACCGCCTTGATCGCCGAGCCGCCGGTGGTGGTCACGTCCTCGACCACGACCACGCGCTTGCCCTGCAGCGTCTCGTCCTTGGTGAGCCCTTCGACCAGCAGCTTTGCGCCATGTTCCTTCGGCCTCTTGCGCACGAAGAACGCGGCGATCGGATGGCCCTTGATCCACGACAGCTGCGCGATCGCGCCGGCGAGCGGCACCGCGCCCATCTCGAGTCCGCCGATGTAGTCGAGATTGTCGTCCTTCAGCGCGTCATAGGTGAGCTCGGCCAGCAGGGCGGCGCCTTCCGGATCCAGCATGGTCGGCTTCAGGTTGAAGTAGAAGTCGCTCTTGCGGCCCGAGGCCAGCGTGATCTCGCCGCGGCCAAACGAGCGTTTGGCGATGATCTTCTTCAGGCGGGCGCGGGAGGCGGAGATGGACAAGGACGGCCTCTTCGGAAGCGTTGTTGAAGCGGGTTTTACTCAGGGTGCGGTGGACATTCCAGAGCCGATCGCGCACCGTCAACAGCCCGCGCTGGCAATAGATACGCGTGAAAACAAATAAAGGGTTCTGATGACTATCGATTTTCACACCTGGAACACGCCGAACGGCCGCAAGATCAGCGTCGCCCTGGAGGAGATGGGACTGCCCTACAAGGTCTACCCGGTCAACATCTCCAAGGGCGAGCAGCGCGCGCCTGATTTTCTCAAACTGAGCCCAAACGGGCGAATTCCGGCGATCCGCGACCCGGACGGACCGGGTGGCAGCCCGGTGAGTATTTTCGAGAGCGGTGCGATTCTGCTTTATCTCGGTGAGAAGACCGGCAAGTTCCTGCCAAAGGACCTGCGCAAGCGGATTCCTGTGCTGGAGTGGTTGATGTGGCAGATGGGCGGTTTCGGCCCGATGCCGGGCCAGGTGCACCACTTCATCGCCCTCGAAAACGAGCAGGACCGCCGCTACGGGCTCGCCCGCTACATGGCCGAGACGCGCAGGCTCTATGGCGTGCTGGACGGCTGGCTCGCGAGCCGCGAGTTCGTCGCCGACGAGCTGTCGGTCGCCGACTTCGCCATCCTCGGCTGGGCCTGGCGCCATCCGCGCCACAAGGTGGAGTTCAAGGATTTCCCGAACGTCGGCCGCTGGTACGACCAGTTGATGGCGCGCCCCGCCGTGAAGCGCGGATTTGAGGTGAAGCTGGATTGAGGTTCAGCGTCATTGCCGGGCTTGACCTGGCAATCCATCGCTTCAAGAAGGTTTGGCTGTCCGCCAGCGCGGACGATGGACGCGCCGGTCAAGCCCGCGCCGGAATCGTCAGTCCGCGCTGCACCTCCGGCCGCGCAAGGCCACGCTCGAGCCAGGCCGGTACGGCCTTCAGACTGTCGAACTCGACCAGCTCGCGCGCGCCGTAGAAGCCGACCAGGTTGCGCACCCAGCCGAGCGTCGCGATGTCGGCGATCGTGTAGTCGTCGCCCATGATCCACTGCCGGTCCTTGAGGCGCGTCTCCAGCACGCCGAGCAGGCGCTTCGCCTCGTCGCGATAGCGATTGAGCGGCCGCTTGTCCTCGATCTCGCGGCCGGCGAACTTGTGAAAGAATCCGACCTGCCCGAACATCGGGCCGATGAACGCCATCTGGAAGAACACCCACTGGATGGTCTCGTAACGCCGGGCTGCATCGGCGGGCACCAGCTTGCCGGTCTTGTCGGAGAGGTAGAGCAGGATCGCGCCGGATTCGAACAAGGCCAGCGGCATGCCGCCCGGCCCGTCGGGATCGATGATCGCCGGGATCTTGCCGTTCGGATTGAGCGAGAGGAATTCCTCTGTCCAGCTCTCGTTCTTGGTGATGTCGACGAGATGCGGCTCGTAAGCGAGCCCCAGCTCTTCCAGCATGATCGAGACCTTCACGCCATTCGGCGTCGGCAGCGAATAAAGCTGGATGCGGTCCGGATGCTTTGCCGGCCAGCGCTTGGTGATGGGAAACGAAGACAGATCGGCCATTGCCACCTCGTCGCGGTTGCGCCCTGCCTCGGCGGTCGAGCGGCGCACCTCTGTTGCTTGCGCCTGGTCGATATCACGAAAACCTAATTCGTTCAGCCGCTTCCATATGGATCACCCGAACGACTTGACTAGTTAAGTTACTTACTAGTAGGTAAGTATGGTGGTTTGATTTGGCAAAGGAGCAGGACGTGACCAAGGAACTGTACTGGCTGACGCTCACGGTATTGATGACGGCGCTTTTCTGGCTGCCATACGTGCTCGACCGCATGGTCGTGCGCGGCTTGATGGGCACCATGTCGGCTGCCGTGCCGGAAAGCGGCAAGCCGCAATCAACCTGGGCGCAGCGCGCGAAGAGCGCGCACTGGAATGCGGTCGAGAACCTCGCGATCTTCGCGCCGGCGGTTCTGACTGCACACCTGCTCGGCATTTCGACGAACGGTACTCAATTCGCGGTTGTCCTCTACTTTTTGGCGCGCTTTGCGCACTTCATCGTCTACACACTCGGTCTGCCGGTCGTGCGAACTCTCGCCTTCACTGCAGGCTGGATCGCGCAAATCATCGTACTCATCAGCATCCTGAAGTGGATCTAGGCCTGTGACCGCATCAAGACGTCCGCTGCTCATCATCTCGGGCATTTCCGAAGGTCTCGGGGCGAGCCTTGCCGAGACCTTCGCGTGCGCAGGCTACGATGTGGCGGGGATTTCTCGCAGCGACCGCGCGTCTGCCGAGATCCGCAGACGCATCGAGGCGCAAGGGGGGTGCTACGCACATGTTCCGTGTGACCTTGCGCAGCCGGACTCGGTTGCGGCGGCGCTTCAGCCATTTGCCGCCTCGGCGACGGCACTCGTGCACAACGCGCACAGGCTGCTCATCAAGCCGTTCGAAGAAACGTCGCCGGGCGAAATCGAGGAGGTCTGCCAGACGACTTGCTTTGGTGCGATGAATGCAGCGCGCGTTGTCTTGCCCGGGATGGTTGCGCGCGGCAATGGCCACGTTATCCTGACGGGTGCGACCGCCAGCATCCGCGGCGGTGCGAATTTTGCGGCCTTTGCCGCTGCGAAGTTCGCTCTGCGAGGCTTTGCGCAGTCCCTTGCCCGAGAGTATGGCCCGAAAGGTGTGCACGTCGCCCATGTCATCGTCGATGGCCTGATCGACGAACTGCAGACGACGAGTCGCTTCGGCGCCAGCCAGTCACAGCGAATCAATGCGGATGCGGTTGCCCGAACCTATCTTGATCTGACGCGCCAGGATCGATCTGCCTGGACGCACGAACTCGACCTGCGCCCGTGCTCGGAGCGCTTTTGAGGAGGCCGCGATGAACGAAGACCGCGTGAATGCTGATTTTCGCCGCCGAGTGGTCATTGCCACGGAGACTCTTTCGTGGAGGCCTTCTCCGCAAAAGGGCGTCGAACGGCGTTTGCTCGACCGCATCGGTGGTGAGATCGCGCGTGCAACGTCGCTTGTCCGCTATGCGCCGGCAAGCCACTTTCCTGCTCACGCCCACGCGCTTGGCGAGGAATTTCTGGTGCTGGACGGAGTCTTCTCGGACGAGCAGGGGGACTACCCGGCAGGCACCTATGTGCGAAATCCGCCCGGCAGTTCGCACGCGCCTTATACCGGTCGGGGTTGCACGATCCTTGTGAAGCTCCGGCAAATGCCGCAGACTGAAAGCGATCATCTCGTCGTCGATACCACAACGGCGGTCTGGCGCAGCCAGGCCGAGGGGTTGGCGCGTCTTCCGCTCTTTGCCTCGCCCGACGAAATGGTCGCGCTGGAAAGCCTTGCGCCGGGTGCCGATCAGCCTGAGCAGGCCCAAACGGGCGGCGAGGAGATTTTTGTGTTATCTGGCGAGTTGATGGACGGCGAGGGCACCTACAGTGCCGCGACGTGGATTCGAAATCCGGCGGGCCATCGCCGCGCATTGAAGTCGCAGCGCGGCGCCACCTATTGGGTCAAGAGGGGGCACCTGCGCCCCGCAACGTGAACTGATGCAAGCAAAGCCAGCGCGCCAGGCAAGGTCCGAGACCGCAAGCAAGATCCTCGATCTCGCCGAGATGCTGATCCAGACGCGCGGCTACAACGCGTTCAGCTATCAGGACATTGCCGACGCGCTGGGCGTCACCAAGACCAGTGTTCACTACCACTTCGAGTCGAAGACCGATCTTGGGATCGCCGTCATCGAGCGTTACACGAAAACTTTCGGCGACGAGCTCACGCGTATTGTGGCAAACGAATCTGCGTCGTCCCTTTCCATGTTCGACCACTACACAAAGCCATTCCTGCAATTCGCTGAAACGTCCGATCGCGTTTGTCTCTGCGGCGCATTGGCCGGTGAAGTGCTGGCGTTGCCGGAACCCCTGCGCGAGCGGGTCGAGCGATTCTTCAAGTCGCACCAGCAATGGCTGACGGACATTCTCAAGCGCGGTGTCGCGCGCGGAGAGTTTGAGCTGGCTGCCTCGCCCATGAAGATGGCGCGTACGGTCTTCGGCGCTTTGCAGGGGGCATTGCTTGTGAAGCGTGCCACCGGCGACCTGTCGCAGCTGAAGGACGTGGTCGCGGCGATCAGGTTGCAACTGACGAAAGGTGCCCGCGATCGCGTCTAATGCGCCTCGTCCCAGTTGTTTGCGGCCCGTGCATCGACATGCAACGGCACCGACAGCACCACGGCCGGGAACGGTGCGTCCTGCATCGTGTGTTGCACGATCGGTAGCGTCGCCGCGACCTCGTCGTCCGGCACCTCGAAGATCA
>Ga0075365_10000941_pt1 | contig 12341 bp, 9 predicted proteins | sample EndMetdeltDD1765_FD_71387 | JGI IMG/M metagenome (GOLD analysis project Ga0075365, IMG submission 71387) | Populus endosphere microbial communities from Tennessee, USA - Endosphere MetaG P. deltoides DD176-5 | ecosystem: Host-associated > Plants > Roots > Endosphere | place: USA: Tennessee... | reverse complement strand
CAGTGGGACAGCTGGCAGAGCGTGCTGCCGGCCCGCATGGTGAGCATCACCGAAGACGGCGAGGGCCTGCGCCACATCCAGCTCTCGAACGGCAACCGCTACTACGAGGGTTCGGTGCTGCGCTCCGGCGCCGAACTGAAGCGCATCGACGCCGACGGGCTGGTCCTGAGCGGCGGCGTGCCCAACAAGAAACCCGCGAGGTGAAGGACATGTTTTCCTTCGTCCCGCGCCCCCCGATTTCATGCGCAGATGCACCGCGGTGCGCCGCATGGAATGGCTTCGCCGAATGGCGGAGCGCCTTCATCCGCAACTGAAAAAAACCTCAACCTTTGACAGGAGTTTCACCATGAGCGCAGTCGACACCTCGATCCAGCAAATGCAGCAAGCCGCGGCCGACCAGGCTCGCCTGATGAGCGTCAGCATGGCTGCGGGCGCCACCATCTCGGGCGCAGCCGCCACGACACAGACGGTCAACGGCGCCAACGCCGCCGGCACCGAAGTGGCGAAGTCCACCGGCAACGACATCCGCCAGTCCGCCAAGCAGAACTGACGGAGAGGCCGGCGCGGAGCCGCGAGGCTTCGCGCGGCCCTTTTTTCTTTTCCGAGGAGAGTGAAACATGACCGATCCCATTGCGTCGGCTGCCGTTGGCGCACCGCCACCGGAAGCCGCGGCCTCCGCCTCAGCACAGGCTGCGCAGCAGTCCACCGCCAGCCCGTCGCGCTTCGAGCCGGGCGAGACGCGCATGTTCGCCAACATGATGCAGGGCGTGCAGGCATCGGGCGGAACGGCCGCGCCCAGCGCGATCGGCGACGCGGCCAAGTCGCTGGCCGCGCAGTTGTCGGGCAACGTGCGCTCCATCGAGGACATGCGCAAGAGCATGCTCGAGTCCATCGATTTCGCAGACCCCATCAAGACCATGTTCGTGATGACCGACCACGCCATGGAAGCCAACATGATGTTTGCGCGAATGCATATTTCTACCGGGCTGGCCAGCGCCGCGACCAGCCTGTTCGGCAGCCTGCTGAAGAACCAGCAATGAAGACACTCCCACGCCTGCGCTGGCTGGCCGCGCTCGTGCTGTTGCTGGCATTGGCCGGTTGCAAGGTCGCGCTCTATTCCAACCTCAAGGAGCAGGAGGCCAACGAGATCGTCGCGGCCCTGTCGGCCGAAGGCATCGGCGCGGCCAAGATGAAGCTCGAAGGAAGCAACTGGCAGGTCGAGGTCGAGGAAGACCGCCTGAGCCAGGCGCTGGACGTGCTGCGGGTGCAGGGCCTGCCGGCCGAGCGCTACGTCAGCATGGGCGAGGTGTTCCAGAAGCAGGGCCTGGTGTCCACGCCTTCGGAGGAACGCATGCGCTACATCTATGCCATGTCGCAGGAGCTGTCGCAGACCTTGCGCAACGTCGACGGCGTGGTGTCGGCGCGGGTGCACGTGGTGATCCCGGCCAACGATCCGCTCAGCGAGAAGATCCGGCCCTCGTCCGCGGCGGTGTTCATCAAGCACCGTCCCGATGTGGACCTGCGCCTGCTGGCGCCGGCCGTGAAGGACATGGTGGCGCACAGCATCGAAGGCCTCACGCACGACCAGGTCTCTCTGTCGCTGTTCGAGGCGCGCCGCATCACCGGTGCCGCGGGCCATGCGGCCGGCGCGCCGATGGTGCTCGGCATTCTCTCGACGCAGACCGCCATGGTGCTGCTGGGCCTGCTGCTGCTGGCCGCCGTCTGCCTCATGGTGCTGCCCACGCTGCTGCGGCGGCAGGGCCAGGACTGGCGCACCTGGATGCGACGCCAGGTGCTCAACAAGCGCTGAGCGCACGCTCATGCCCGGATCGACCGCAGTGCCGCAACCCGTTCCAGCCATGCCCGGCCCGATGGACCTGGTGCGCCTGGTGATGCGCTTCAACCTGCATCCCGAGGCCGACCTGCATCCGAGCTGGCTGCCGCCGGACTGGCCGGCGCGGCACCGGTCGGTGGCGCGCATGGGGCCCGCCGGCCGCGCAGTGCTGGCCGAGGTGCTGCGCCGCATGCAGGCCCCGGAACCGGTGCAGCCACGCGCCGCGTCCGACTACAACTTCGATTCGCGGCTCAAGCGGCTGGCGTTGCTCGACGCCGCCTCGCTGCGCCGTCTCTCGGCCTATCTGGGCTTCTGCGCGCACCTGCCGCTTTTCAGGCTGCGCGGCGGTGCCGGGGCGCAGATTCGCCGCCAGGCGCGCCGCTTCGATCGCGACGCCGTCGACTTCGTGCTCGACCGCGTACCCCAGCTCACCGAACTGCGCATGGACAGCACCGTGCTGCAGCAGCGTCCCCTGGCCACGGGCCGCGTGGTGCTCGACCGCGGGTATCGCCTGCTGCTGGGCGCCGCCGCATCCGAAGGTGCCCTGGTGCAGGGTCGCCTGAAGCACAAGCTGCCGCGCCGCATCTCCGCCTTGAGCGTGCCGGCATTGGCGCCGCGCCAGGCCTTGCAACTCAATGAACTGATGCTCTCCTGCGTCGTTCCCGAAAGACTGCCGCAATGGGACTGGCTTTTCTGATCACCACCGACAACCTGCAGCTCCTGAGTGAGCGCAAGGTGCTGAAGGAGAACGAATACGCGGCGCTGCTCGATGCGGCGGCGGTGGTGGACACCGCACGCCAGGAGGCGCGCCGAATCACCCAGCAGGCGCTGCAGGATGCCGAGACCAGCCGCCGCCAAGGCTACGATGAGGGGCTGAAGCGCGCCAAGGCCGAGTACGCGCGGCAACTGGTGTCCGAGACCATCGCCGCCGAGCGGCAACTGCATTCGCTGCGCAGCGCAATGGCGCAGATCGTGGTCAAGGCCGTGGGAAAGTTCATTGCCAACGCCCGGCCAGAAGCGCTGTTCGAAGCCGCCTTGCTGCGCGTCGATACGCTGATCCGCAGCGAACCCTTCATCAGCGTGCGCGTGGCGCCCGCGCAGGAAGCCTCCATGCGCGAGGTGCTTTCCCGGCTGCGCGCCGAGGCGCAGTGGAACATGACCATCAGCGTCGTCGCCGACCCGGCGCTGGCTGTTGGCGCCTGCGTGGTGCAGACCGCGTCGGGCACGCTCGAGCTCGGTGTCGATGCGCAGCTCGAAGCTTTCCGGCGCGCGGTCGAACGCGGCGGCACGGCCGACGGCGCGGAGGCGAGGCGATGAGCATGCCCGGATCCATCACCCCCGATGCGGCGCTGGGCATCGTCGCCGACCTGGAGCAGGTCTTCGGCCGCGTGATGCCGGTGGGCATGCGCGGGCGCGTGAGCAAGGCGGTCGGCATGCTGATCGACGCCACCGGCATCCAGGCCCACGTGGGCGAGCTGTGCGAGCTGGTCACGCCCGGCGAGCCGCCGCTGCTGGCCGAAGTGGTGGGCTTTCGCGGCAACACGGCCATCCTCACGCCCATGGGCCCGATCAACGGCATCTCGGCGCTGACCGAGGTGGTGCCCACCGGCCGCGGCCACGCATGCCCGGTCGGCGCCGGCTTGCTGGGCCGCGTGCTCGATGCACTGGGCCAGCCCATCGACGACCTCGGCCCGCTCGCCCCGCACACGCGCCTGCCGGTGCACCGCGACCCGGTGAGCCCGCTCGCGCGGCGCATGATCGACGCGCCGCTGGCCACCGGCATCCGCGCCGTCGACACGCTGCTGACGCTGGGCGAAGGCCAGCGCATCGGCGTGTTCGCACCGCCCGGCGTGGGCAAGAGCACCTTGCTCGGCATGCTGGCGCGCGGCTCGACGGCCGATGTCAACGTGATCGCGCTGATCGGCGAGCGCGGACGCGAAGTGAAGGAGTTCATCGAGCACAACCTCGGCCCCGAGGGGCTGGCCAGGACCGTGATGGTGGTCTCCACCTCCGACCGGCCGCCGATGGAGCGCATCAAGTCGGCCTATGCGGCAACGACCATCGCCGAGCACTTTCGCGACCAGGGCAAGAAGGTGCTGCTGCTGGTCGATTCGCTCACGCGCTTTGCGCGCGCGCAGCGCGAGATCGGCCTCGCGAGCGGCGAGCCGCCGACGCGGCGCAGCTACCCGCCGTCGATCTTCTCGATGCTGCCGCAGCTGCTGGAGCGGGCGGGGCAGGGCAAGACCGGTTCCATCACCGCCGTGTACTCGGTGCTCACCGAAGGCGACGAAGAGAACGACCCGATCGCCGAAGAGGTGCGCTCCATTCTCGACGGCCACATCGTGCTCTCGCGCAAGATCGCGGCGGCCAACCGCTACCCGGCCATCGACGTGCTGGCCAGCATCAGCCGCGTGATGCCGCTGGTGGCTTCGCGCGAGCACAGCGCGGCGGCCGCGCACTTTCGCAGCCTGCTGGCCAAGTACCAGGAGATGGAGCTGCTGGTGCAGATCGGCGAATACAGGCCGGGCACCGATGCGCTGGCCGACGAGGCAATCCGGGCGCGCCCCGCGATGCTCGACTTCCTGTCGCAGCCGCCGAAGACCAGCCTGCCTTTCGAGCAGTCGCTGGCGGCATTGCTGCGTGGCGCACCGCGCACGGAGAACGCCGCATGAGCATCGACTGGAAGCTCCTTGCCGACGTGCGCGAGCGGCAGAAGACCGTCGCCATGGGCGCCGTTGCGCGCGACCGCGCGGCCGCCGAGGAGAGCCAGGCGCAACTGAGGCAGGCCGAGGCCCTGCGGCAGCAGCAGATGCAGAGCAAGCTGCTGCACTGGGAGGCCACCCGCGGAGCGCTTTCGGGCGGCCGGTTCAGCGTGGCGGAGTTCCGGAATGCGGGCGCATGGAGCGGCGCGCTCGATGCGCAGATCGCAGAGGCCGGCGAGGCCGCGGCGCAGGCCGAGCGGGCACACACCGAGCGCGAACAGGTGCTGGAGCAAAGCCGGCACCAGTTGCGCGCCGCCCACGGCGAGCTCGAAAAGGCCCGGCAGATGCAGCAGCGCGCACGCGCCGAGCACCTGCACCTGCAGGAGCTGCGGATCGAAGACACGAACGAAGAGAGCACCGCGCAGGCCTGGGCCATGCGCCGGCCTGCCTAGGCACGGAGCATTCGATGGAAAGCTTCGAACTCGGCCACATGGAGCAGTTCTTCTCGGCGGTGGTGCTCACGCTGCCGAGGCTGTTCGCGATCTTCGCGGTGGTGCCTTTCCTGTCGGGCGGCATGATCACCGGCACCGTGCGAAACGGCATCCTGCTGATGCTGGCGATCTTCATGTCGCCGGTGGCGGGCGAGGTGCCGGCCGCGTCGATGGCCACCTGGGTGTTCATTGCCGGCAAGGAGGCGCTGATCGGCGTGTTGCTCGGCCTGGGCTTCGGCATTTTCATCTGGGCCATCCAGAGCGTGGGCGACCTGATCGACTTCCAGACCGGCTCCAGCAACGCCTCTTTCTTCGACCCGGTGGCGGGGCACGAGAACGGCGCGACCAGCGAGTTCCTGGGCTGGATGGTCATCACGCTCTTCGTGTCGGCCGGCGGCCTGCTCGCGATGCTCGGCGTGATCGTCGACTCCTACCGCATCTGGCCGGTCGGCTCCTTCTTTCCCAACCTGGGCCTGGTGCTCGAGCAGTTCGCGATCCGCCAGGGCGACACGCTGTTTCTCTGGATCGTGAAGCTGGCCTCGCCCGTCATCGTGGTGCTGCTGCTGGTGGAGCTGGGCGTGGGCCTGGTGGGCCGGGTGGCGCCGCAGCTCAACGTGTTCGTGTTTGCGCAGCCCCTCAAGAGCCTGCTGGCGCATCTGATGATGCTGCTGTTCCTGTTCTTCGTGTACGAGTCGCTGCAGGACTTCCTGCGGCCCGAGAACGGCGTGCTCGATTTCCTGCGGTCCACGCTGTAGCGCATGGCAGAGAAAGACCAGGACCCTACCGCCAAGCGCCTGCGCGATGCGCGCAAGCGCGGCGAGGTGGTGTTCAGCACCGACGTGGCCTCGACCGTGGTGTTCGTGGTGGTCGTGGTGTCCCTGTGGCTGGGCGGGCAACTCATCTACAACCTGCTGCGCGAGCTGTGGCTGCACGCGACCAGCACCACCTTGCTGACGGCGCCCGACGACCGTTTTGCCGAACTGCTGCTGCATACCGGCGAGACGCTGGTGTGGGGCACGCTGCCGATCATGGCCATTGCCGCCGCGTCGGGCATCGTGGGCTCGCTGTTCCAGGTGGGCGGCGTGGCGGCCTGGGAGCGCCTGAAGCCCGACGTGAACCGCATGAACCCGGCCGAGGGCCTGACGCGCATTTTCTCGACGCGCAGCCTCATCAACCTGCTGAAGATGTGCACCAAGACCGCGTTGCTTGCCATGCTGATGTTCGTGGTGGTGCGCGGCTTCGTCGACACGGCGCTGAAGCTGGGCTATGCGCGGCCCGAGGGAATCATGACGGCCGCGGCGCACATGGTGCTGGTGGCCTTCGGCTGGGCGGTGGTGATCTACGTCGTGATGGCCATGGTCGACTACGCGCACGAGCACCACGAGTTCATGAAGAAGCAGCGGATGTCCATCGAGGAGATCCGCCAGGAACACAAGGAGATGGAAGGCGACCCCATCAATCGCTCGCGCCGCCGCTCGGCCCATTTCGAGGCGGTGTACGCGAGCCTCAACGACCGGGTGCGCGCGGCGTCGGCGGTGATCCATTCGCCGCGCGTGGCCGTCGCGCTGCAATACCTCGGCGAGACCGACCTGCCGCGCGTGATTGCGCGCGGCGAGGGCGAGGTGGCCGCGCAGATCCGGCGCTTCGCGAGCGAAGGATTGATACCGACCGAATTCGAGCCCGCGCTGGCCGAGCGCATCTACGACGAAGTGCCCGAAGACCAGCCGATCCCGCGCGCGCTGTATGCGCCGGTGGCAAAGCTGCTGCGCTGGGCGCAAGGCAGCGAATGAATCTCGAGAAACCGACGATCGAAAGGAACTAGCCATGTTGATTGCCGATGGTGGAGGCAGCGTACGCGTGCCGGTGAACGTACCCAACCCCGTGAACACGGCGCAGCAGCCTGCAAGTTCGGCCGAGTCGGACGCCGCGGCCCGCGCGCGGGAGTTGCAGCGCCAGCTGGAGGCGTTGCTCGAGAAACTCCGTGAGGCGCAGCGCCAGGCCGAGGAGGCCCGCAAGCGCGCCATCGAGGCGCAGAAGAAGGCGCAGCAGGCCAGGGAACACGCCGAGGCCATGGCGGAAAAGGCGCAGAAGACCAAGGAACTGGCCGACGCCAACAAGGCCAAGAAGGCGCAGCAGGACGCCAAGCTGGAAGATGCGCGCGCCAAGGACGCCAGCGCCGACGCCAACCTGAAGGACAAGAACGCCGCGCTGCTCAAGGCCGAGGTCAAGCAGAAGCGGGAAGAAGTGAAGAGCCCCGATGCCAAGGCCTCTGCGGCCACCGACAAGAAGGTGCAGGACGCGAAGACCGAGCGCAACGATGCGCAGAAGACAAGCGACTTTTCGAAGCTCTATCTCGATTCGCAGGAGAAGGAGAGCAAGGCGCAGGACGCCGAGGCCAAGGTGGTCGAGCTGACGCCCACGCCGGGCCGCCCGTCGGCCACCATCACCGACAAGGAGCGCACGGCACTCGACAAGGCCGAGGAAAAGGCCAAGACGCTGCGCGGCGAGGCCGATGCCGCGACGAAGAAGTTCGGCAGCGAGATCGGCGAAGAGGCGAACACCGAGTTCTGGGGCCATCCGCCTGCGCCGGCCGACACCGAGGGGCCGCCCGCGCCGGCCGCCGACGATCCGCTGCAAACGCCGCTCACGCAACTGCTGCAGGTTTCGCCGAAGGCCACCGCCAACCCGGCGGCCAACAACGGCCTGCTGTTCACCCCGACGCTGACCGTTGGCAACACGGGAACCACCAGCGGCAGCTTGCTCGTACCGCCGTCCACCATTTCGTCCGGCACCGGCACGAACGCGACGTCGCCGTTCAACACCTTCCTCAAGACGCCCGAGCCGGTCGTCACGCCGCAAGTGAAGAAGACGCTGACGGATATCGCCGACGGAAAGAGCGTGGAGCAGATCGCGAGCGACCGCAAGATGCGTGTCGACCAGGTGATGTCCGAGGCCAATGCGGCGGGCGTCAAGATCACCACGGCCGCGCCGAAGGACGGCGTGCAGGCCACCACCATCCAGCGCGGCGACGCCTCGCTGACCTACAGCCGCGACGCGAAGCAGGACACCCTGTCGGTCAAGGGCAGCATCACCGACCCGAAGGCACCCGGCGGCCAGAAGGCCATCGACGCGAAGGAAGACGGCAAGGGTCGCTACAGCCAGGTCACGAAGGATGCCAAGACCGGCGACACGACCACCACCACTCTCGACAGCAGCGCCGGCACGCGCACCGTGAGCGTGGTGGACAAGCACGGCCTGCGCACCGACACCACCACCTCGCTGACCGGCGCGCAGGTGACGCGCCCGGTGGGCGACTACGAGGGGTATCGGGAGGTTGCCAAGGCCGCTGACCTGACGCTCGAGGAACTGCTGGCACTGAACCCCGACGTGGACTACGGCAAGGCGCTCAAGCCCGGCCAGGAGATGGTCGTCGCGGGCGTGCCAACGACCGTGAAGACCTTCAACAAGGACGGCTCGGCGCTCGAGAAAACCACCGCGAGCAACGGCACGCTGCAGGTGGTGGCCACGAGCGCGGACGGCCGGCGCACGGTGCTGATGGGCGAGCCCGATGCCAAGAACGGCCCCGGCGAGGCGGCGCGCAAGTCGATCTTCGACGACAAGAAATCCGTGGCGGATACCGCGGAGAAACTCGGCATGACCGAAGCCGAAGTGCTCGCGGCACTGCCCGAGGGCACGGTCGACGTGAGAAAGCCCACCACCGACAACGGCGACGTCGAGATACGCACCTTGTACGACCCGAGCACCAACCGCGTGGTGGTCGAGACCACGGACTGGCAGCACGGCGACGTGAGCCGCAAGGATATCGGCGAGAAGACGAAGTACACCGTCACGCAGAAGGACCCCAAGACCGACAAGTCCGAGAAGGTCGAGGTCGAAGGCGGCGTCGGCTACCTGCAGAACGAGGCCGAGAACAAGGCGGCCCAGGCCGATGGCTACGGCCGCGAGATCAGCGACCTGGACAAGGACATCCGCCTCTACAAGCGCATGGGCGAGCCGGTGACCGACCTGGTCGAGCAGCGCAAGCAGCTGGTGTCGCAGCAGAAGGATGCACGCGGCGAAGCCAAGATCGCCGAAAGCAAGGCCACCGCGGCCTTCACAAGGCGCCAGCAGGTGCTGGTCGACGAAGACGCGCGCGTGGCCTACCAGAACCTGGCCTATGCGCGGCCCGGCAGCAAGGACCAGGCAGAGGCCGCCAAGGTGCTGGACGACCAGCTCGAGCGGCTGGACCACATCGACCGGCTCGTCGATGCGGCCGACAAGGAGGTGGACCTGGCCAAGGCCGATCTCGACAAGGCCCAGAAGCAGGACGACAAGGCGCAGGCCGACGCCGACCTGCAGACGGAGTTCCAGAAATGGAAGCGCACCTGGCTCTGGAACGGCCTGGACGAGAAGGAGATCCAGAAGCGCGAGGCCGAGGGCGCAAAACCCGTCGGGCCGACGTACCGCAACGACGAGGAAGAAAACAAGGCGGCATGGAAGGCCTTCGTCCAGCAGCAGGAGATGATGGACGAGCATGGCGACAAATACCTCACCGATGCGGGGCGGCCCGCGCGCGACGCCTGGCTGAACCGCAACAAGGCCAGCGACGCGGTGCTGGATTCCGGCATCCGCTACGACAAGGCCTCGATCGCGAGCACCACGGCCAACGGCCACGTGGCGAAAGGCGAGGTCGACCGGTTGCAGTACAAAAAGGATCTGTGGGTCGATGCCAACCCGAACTCGTTCAAGGAGAGCTTTGCGCAGCAGGACAAGCTCGACAACGCCACCGACAGGCTTGCCAAGAGCAAGATCGGCGTCCTGCAGGACGGCGAGAACAAGAAGTACACCGAGTTCCTCGCGAAGTCGCCTGTGTCCGAACGCGAGGACCCGGAAGGGCTCAAGAAGCTGCAGCAGCAGTACAACAACGACAACGAGGAATCCGCAGAAAAGGTCGGCCAGCAGATCCAGGATCTGAAGCTGGGGCGCACGCGCCAGCAGGCGAAGTCTGCGGAGGCCTTCATCGCACAGTGGGCGGCGCGAAACCCCGAACTGCAAAGGCAGATCGAAGCCTTCGACACGCGTCCCACCCCCGGCAGCGTGCGCGCCGCCGAGGCCCGCATGCAGGAGAAGGAAGACCTTCTCGCGTCGTCCGAGCAGGGGCGGCAGCTGCAAAAGGCGAAAAGCATCAAGATCAGGACCGAGAATGAACTGACCCAGCTCAGCCGGGACGACGAAGAGCGGTTGCAGAAAGACTACGACACCTCCAAAAAGGCGCAGGAAGGCCACACCTGGCTGCGCGACATCTTCGACGATTCCGCCGACGAGTCGCTCGACTACACGAAGGACCAGCTCGATGCGGTGAAGCGGCTCAAGGACAAGCTGGCCTCGGGAGAGATCTCGCTCACGGAGTACGTGGATCAGGAAGACGAGCTCATGGACGCCTATGGGCTCAAGGCCGTCGACCTTACCCGCGAGGCCAGGGAGAACGACGAATACTGGAGCGTGGTGGACGAAGCGGCGCGCATAGGCACCTCGACGCTCGCGGGCATCGGCGCCACCATCCTCTCGGGCGGCAACGTGGCGGTGGGCATCGGCGTCGGGTTCGCCGTCAGCGAACTCTGGGACACGACGGGCGACGTGGTGGCCGCGGCACAGGGCCGCAACATCCAGGCCGATGGCCACACTTCCTTGTTCACGTTCGGCTACAAGGCGGCCACCGGGGATGTCACCTGGGACGACGCCAAGTTCATGCTCAAGGACGAAGTGGTCGACCTCGCCTCGGCCGCCGTCACGCCGACCGGCGTCGGCGCAGGCATGCGCACCAGCGCCGCCCTGACCGCGAAGTTCGCGGCCAAGGAGGGCGTGCAGCTCGGCGCCAACACCACGCTCAAATTCACCAACCGGGTGGCTATCGGCACGCGCGCCGGTTTGAAATCGCAGGTCGTCGACGGGGTCGGCCGCGTGGGCGTGGACACCCTGCACGTCGGCCTCGACGGCCAGCTCGCCTCGGAGGAGGGTAACAAGCGCATCGGGGCGGCCATCGTCAGCTCGGCCGCAGGTTTGCTGACCGCGCCGATCACCGGGGGGCTCTCGGGGGCGGCACCATTGCCGAACGCCATGAAAGGCATGGCCGCAAAGGCGAAGTTCGGCGGCGCGGTGACCGCCCAGTTTGCGAACGACGCTGCCGGTAGCTGGGGCACCGGCCATCTGATTTCGCTGGCCAACAACGGCCGTTTGATGAACGACGGCGAAACCACCGCGGCGTGGATCCAGGCGTTCCCGGGCACGGTGAACAACATCGCGCTGCATCCGCACATGGCGCGCAAGATCGCGGCCGCGGCGGCGGCGGCGGAGCAGCAACAACAGCAGCAGCGGCAGAACGCAGGCAATCCTGCGAATGCGGTGAACGCAGCGGCGAATGCCGCCAACGTGGGAGACGCGGGCAATCCTGCGGTTCCGGTGGCCGGTGCCACGCAGGTGCATGCGCCGCAAAACCCTGGCGGCGGCACGGGCGGTGCGCCGCGCCCGATCAACGTCAAGACGGATCATCTCCCGGGTCTTGCAGGCCGTGACGTCGACCACCTCGTGGTGGTGAACGCGACCTCAAGGGATCTTGCGACAAGCCTCGACACCCATACCCGTGCCGCCGAGGCGCTCGCGCCGGGCGGCGTGGTCGAGTTCCACGTGGCGCTGGACACGCAGAAGGTCGTCGCCGCGGCCGCGGACCCGAAGGCGCCGGGCAGCGGCGGCAGGATCAAGGCCGGCAAGGACAGTGCCGACGAAGGCGGCGTGACGCGCAAGGGCGACGAGGCGCAACAGCAGAAGGAGCACCAGGCGGCACAGGACAATGCCATCCGCGTACGGCTGCGCGGCGTTGGCCTGGAGAACGTCAGGATCACCCGCAACGCGAATCCCGGCGCGGGCCGGCCCGAGATCGTCGTGCAGGCAAGCAAGCCGGCGATGGCCCGCGCGCCCGAGAGCGTCTTCGCGAAGCCGGCCTACGACGGCTATGACCAGCGCATGTCCTACCTGCGTGGTGACGAAATGGTGGGCATCTACGGCGCGGGCACGCGGCCCGATCCGGTCGCGCTCGAGGCGGCGCGCAACGAGGCGCGCGCCGCCCGGCGCGACATGCGTGCCGGGCTGACGGTGCGCAGCCGCCTGAACGTGAACGAAGCCCAGCCCTGGCTTGCTTCGCCCACGATGCAATCGGTGAGCACCGGCATCGGCACGCGCACCAACTTTCGCGAGATCGCTCGCGGCGCCTACGACAGCTTCCAGCTTCGCTCCACGGCGCCGTTGAAGAACGCGCTG
>Ga0075365_10000940_pt1 | contig 12343 bp, 9 predicted proteins | sample EndMetdeltDD1765_FD_71387 | JGI IMG/M metagenome (GOLD analysis project Ga0075365, IMG submission 71387) | Populus endosphere microbial communities from Tennessee, USA - Endosphere MetaG P. deltoides DD176-5 | ecosystem: Host-associated > Plants > Roots > Endosphere | place: USA: Tennessee... | reverse complement strand
TAATTCTTGATAGTCAGAAATGGTTGGTTCAGAAGAAAATATCGTGGCCCTATTCAGGGTTGTGAAGACGCTTAACGTCAAGACTAAAAGTTTAGCGGTGTTTGCTTTTAAAAGCGTAGGTTCGTCGTCACGACATGACCTGTGACGAAGAAGCTATGGATGTTTTGCGAGATTTCGCGGCAGTGGCCGCCGAAGATGTGGACGTTGCGATTGCTCTGCAGGCATCGTCTTGAGTTCCACCATTAATCGTCGCGGCGGCAGGATATGAAGTATTGCGCAGTCTTTCGTGCAGCGGTTTGCTTGCTCTCGCGCCGATATTAGTTGGCATAGCGTATGCTTGTTTTTGAGCGACTGCTTTGAGTCGGAGTACTCGATTATGTGGTTGCGGCATAAGCAGGACGATCGCCAGTCCCTTGTTGTGATGCTCACGTGTCAGTTCGTGGAGATCATGGGCGGCGCGGAGAAGCAGTGTTTGAGCCTGTCCCGGGCGCTGGAAGGTCGCGGAGAGAATATCATCGTCTTGTCGAGCCGCGTACCCGGTGTCGCTCTTGACGATGCTGCTATCGGTATCCGAGTGATCCGATTTTGGTGTCCGTCGCCGCCGCAGCTCGCCGGCCGCCATTTGTTGTCGTCATTACTATGGGCGGTTCAGGTGCTATTCTGGCTATCCTGGCATCGCCAGCACATTAAAGTCGTTCACGCGCATCAGCTCCGGATCAACGCCTATGTCGCCGCGGTCGCAAGCAAGTTCCTGAAGCTGCCATCGGTCCTGAAGTTGGGTGTTGGCGGAGAAGAGAACGATCTCGTGGTGATCGGGCGGAGGAAGTATCTGTTCGGAAAGGCGGGTGTTGATTTTGTGGTTAGGCATGCGAGTCGCTTTATTGCGATCAGTAAGCAGATCGAAGACGATCTGAAGGCGCATGGCGTATCTCCATTTGCAATCACGTCGATCCCGAACGGTGTCGATCTCACTCGTTTTGCAGCGCGCATTGAGGAGACGCAGGAAGCGCGGGCCGCAAGTGTGAAGGACGCAGCGGTGTTCAGCTTCGTTGGGCGATTGTCTCCCGAGAAGAATGTGTTGTCGATGATCGCGGGCCTCCAGTCTGTACCGGCGCCGAAGAGGACAATGGTGATGTTGGCCGGGGAGGGGCCGCTACGGGAAGCGATTGAAGCAAGACTGCAAACTACGCGAAATCCGCTAGATATAAGGCTGCTTGGTGCCACTACCGACGTTAGCGGGCTTCTTCACCGCTCGCACTTTCTGCTGCTTCTCTCAAGTTCCGAAGGTCTGTCTAACGCGCTGCTAGAGGCGCTCGCGGCCGGCGTCGTCCCAATCATTACGGATATGAGCGGCGCGCGCGACGTCATTCCATTCGAGAGCTATCCGCTGTTTTCGTCGAGCGGCAGCGAGGTCGATATTGCAGTCGCCGTTCGCAGGGCTTACGCACTCGACCCGGCTATCTGGCTGGAGTGGTCGCGGCGGCTGTCCGAGCACGCGAAGATAAAATTCGACCTTGAATCGGTCGCGATGCGCTATGTTGAACTGTACCGTGCCTTGTCCGAGCCAAGCGCTTCTGTTGGACTGAGAACCGCTCGCGAGACGTCTCAGGTTAATCAAGCCTAGTGATCTTCCAACCCTCAGAAAAAGGGGATGTGACCGTGCTGGCTAGCCTTACCGAGATCGCTCATTTACTCAGGCGTCCTGAATGTCTCGAGACGCCGCTTTTCTTGAAGGAAGCTATTGGCACTGGTGGCGGCGAAGCGATCCAAACGGAAGACGTCGTCCGCCGCATTCATGGGCAGCCGATACTAATTGATTTCAACGCCAGCGTGGCGCGTCCGGAGGACTTCAATGAGGGGTTTCGCCCGCTTCTGGACAGGAAGCGACACTCCCTTTTTAGGCGGTTCGCGAAAAGTCTCTATGTGTCCACGGCGACAAGCGCGCGGAATTACAAGCGGGTAGCGGCGGAGATCAAGTTGCGTGTCGCCAAGCCGGTCGTGCTGGTTATTGGTGGCGGAACCAGGGGGGAGGGTGCGGAAACGCTCTATAGTGACGCCGAATTGCGCGTCGTCTCGTTCGACATCTATCCGAGCGACAATACGCTCTTCGTCGCCGACGCTCACTCGATCCCATTGGTGTCGGGCTGTGTCGATCTGGTTTGCATTCAGGCCGTGCTGGAACATGTCGTGGATCCTGTCCGGGTGGTCTCCGAGATCGTGCGCGTACTGAAGCCCGGCGGGTTCGTTTATGCAGAAACACCATTCCTCCAGCATGTTCACGAGGGCGCCTATGATTTCTGGCGTTTCAGCGAAAGCGGGCACCGGCTGCTCTTCCGCGAGTTCGAGGCAATCGATCGTGGCACTCTCGGTGGGCCTGGTCTTTCACTCTACTGGGCCGTTCGTCAGTTCTGGAGGGCAGTTACGCGATCAAAGACCCTGGGCAATCTGTTGGCGGCTCCAGGACTGGCCTTCGTCATGCTGGATCGGATCATCCCCGAGCGGCGACGGATCGACGGTGCAAATGGCTCATTCTTCTTTGGCGTTAAATTGTCGGGGAACGTTCGGCCAAAACTGCATCCGGCGGATATCTATCTCGGCTAGCGAGGTGGCGTCGTGAACCGTAACACGGGTTGATACTGGAGGGACGTTTCGGTGATGGACGCGCGTGGGGAATCCTCCGGCAGCAGCCTTACACGAAGGCTCGGTACCGGCGTTGGTTGGCTGATGATCGGGCGCCTCGGGTTGGCATTCTCCGGGCTTGCGTCGTCAGTGGCGCTAGCACGACTGATGTCACCGCGTGAATTCGGCATGATGGCCGCGATCACGGTCGTCCTGTTTCTCGGCAATGCTTTGACCGAGGGCGGCTTTGTGTCTCCCATCATTCAAAGGGTGAAGGTCGATGCTGATCTCAGAAATGCGGTTTTCAGTCTTTCTGCAATATTTGGCCTCGTGCTCGGTGCATTGGCAGCCGCTGCGTCGCCGTGGGTGGCCGGGTTTTTCAGGATAGAAGGGCTCGAATGGCCACTGTTAGCTGCGGTTGTCATCATTCCGATCAAGGCGATGGCCGCACCTGCCGTTGGATTGTTGATGCGGGATCATCGCTATCGGGAAGTCACGGTAGCCGCACTGCTATCGAACATATTCGCTTACTCCATCGTAGCTGTCCTGCTTGCTGCACTGGGATTTGGGATCTGGGCCTTGGTGATCCCGAGCATTCTCGCTGCGTTGACCGAGCTGGTCCTGGTTGGCCGTGCAGTCGGGCCGCCTCGAAAATTCGTTTGGCGCATTGCAGATCGGAGTTTCATCAGGGACTGGCGCGCCTCCGTCTCCAGCGGACTTTTGAACTGGGGCGCGCTTTCGAGCCCGAATGTCATCGTCGGACGACTGTTCGGCGCGGACGGTCTAGGGCTTTACTCACGAGCCGGCAGTCTATTCTCCATGGCGACGCAACTGTTCTCCACGACGGTTGAGCGAGTCATGTTTTCGGGGCTCTCTGGAGTCCAGGAAGATGGTGAGCGTGTAACGTTGCTCTTTCGGCGCATGCTGTCCGTGCTGCTGCCTATTTACGTAACGGTCGGCGTCGGGCTTGCCATCCATGCCGAGCCGATTATTCGTATTCTGTTCGGTTCTCAATGGCTGGCTGCGATCCCCGTGACCAGTGTGCTGTTTCTGGCATTCTCAGGCCGCGCCAGCTACAAAATCTCGGAGTCGCTAGCGCTCAGTAAAGGGCGTTTCAACAGCGTTGCCTTTCGTCAACTGCTCTATCTTGTCCTTGTGAACGTGGGCTTGCTAGTCGGATCTCCGCACGGTCTGATCGGGGTCGCGAGCGGCTTCACTGCTGCAATCTGGATATTCTACGTGGTGAGCGTTCTCCAGGCTCGGCGTCTTGTTAATCTCAGCTGGGCAAGCATTGCGCTCGTGCACTTGCGCGCCGTTGGGATCGCTGGCGTTGGCGCATTTGCTGATATCGCGGTGATGTGGTCCTTCTCACGATTTGGCTGGCTTCTGGCACATGGCGCAGGGGCAGTTGTGCTGGTCATCGTACTCGCGGTGACGACGTCGTTGTTGCCGGATCGGATCATCGGCGAGGATCTGGTTTGGGTGCGGCGCAGAATATTCTCACTGCTCAAGATCCGGATGGGCAGGCCTGTAGTAGGCCTGCCCATTGTGTCCGTCGACTGAGGCTGAACAACCGCCAGGCGCCCGTCGTGCCATCTAGCTGACGGCGCGAAGCAAAGACTTGGGCCGCGAAGGCTTGTGACCGACGCTGCTGTAAATGAAGCCGTGACGTTCGATCTCGGCCGCTCGGTAGACATTCCGGAGGTCGACCAGAATAGGCAGATGCATCAGCTCGCGAAGGCGTGGAAAGTCCAGTGCGCGATAGGCATCCCACTCCGTCACCAAAACAAGGGCGGACGCGTTGTCGGCGCAAGCGTAGGCATCCGGGTAGAACGTCACTCCGCTGATAACCCCTTGGGCCTGCGCCATTCCCACAGGATCTGTAACATTGATTGTCGCGCCAGCATCGAGCAGTGCTTGAACGATAGCGATGGATGGAGCGTCGCGCATGTCGTCGGTATTGGGCTTGAAAGTAAGTCCCAGCAATCCGATCGTCTTGCCCTTGACGGAGCCGCCACATGCGGCAATGACCTTCCGGGCCATAGCGCGCTTCCGCTGGTCGTTTACGGCGGCGGCCGTCTCGACAATACGTAGCGACCCGCCGTAGTCCTGCGCCGTCTTGACGAGCGCCGCCGTATCCTTTGGAAAGCATGATCCGCCATAGCCGGGGCCGGCGTGCAGGAATTTCCGGCCGATCCGGTTGTCCAGGCCCATGCCACGCGCGACGTCCTGGACGTTGGCGTCAGCAAGTTCGCAGAGGTCTGCGATCTCGTTGATGAATGTGATCTTGACCGCCAGAAAAGCGTTTGATGCGTATTTGATCAGTTCGGAAGTGCGCCGCTCCGTGAAGAAGATGGGCGACTGATTGAGGAAAAGAGGTCGATAGACCTCGCTCATGACGTAGCGCGCGCGCTCGTCCTCGGTGCCAATCACGATGCGATCCGGCCGCTTGAAGTCGCCGATCGCAGCACCTTCACGCAGGAATTCCGGATTGGAAACGACCGAGAATTCTAGGTCGGGACGTGCCGACCGGATTATGCTCTCGACTTCATCGCCGGTTCCAACCGGAACCGTCGATTTCAGCACAACGATTGTATAGCGATTGGCGGTTCCTGCGATATCGCGCGCCGCTTGATAAACATAGCTCAGGTCCGCATGGCCGTCGCCGCGTCTTGATGGCGTACCTACGGCGATGAAGATGACGCGTGCGCCTCTGATAGCGTCCTTGAGGTCCGTCGTGAAGTGCAATCGATCCGCGGCAACGTTTCGCGTGACGAGATCGTCCAGTCCGGGTTCAAAGATCGGAATGGTACCGCCCCTGAGGTTCTCGATCTTCGTGGCGTCGGTATCCACGCAAGTTACCGAGTGGCCAAAATCTGCGAAACAAGCTGCCGAAACAAGTCCGACATATCCAGCACCGACTACCGTAATATCCATCGCTCAAACCTCTTTTACTTGAGAAAACGAAAAATCCGGCAATTGCACATATTTGAAGCGACGCGCGAACGGCACTTCATGGTGCGATATGCAGAATCCCTGCCACTTCGAGATCAGAGTTATCTCGGACTATCAGAGGCCGGCTCGATAGAACTCGCGGTACCAATCGACGAAGTGACGGACGCCTTGAGCGACAGGCGTCGACGGCTGAAAGCCAGTGAGTGCCTTGAGCAGGCGTGTGTCTGCATATGTCTGAGGCACGTCGCCTGGCTGCATGTCGAGGTAGTTACGTTGCGCCTTTCGGCCCAGTGCGCGCTCGATTTCGTCGATGAACTCCAGGAGAGAAACTGGGGCCGAGTTCCCCACGTTGACAAGCCGGTAAGCCGCGTTGGGTGACAGGGAGTCGTTCTCGACACTGGCGCTCTGAAGCCTGGCGTTACCGGCTAAAGGAGGAATGATGGTGGTCAATCGAATGATGCCTTCGACAAGGTCATCGATATAGGTGAAATCGCGACGCATGTTGCCGTGATTGTAGACGTCGATTGGGACGTCGTTGAGGATATTGGCGACGAATTTGAAGAGTGCCATATCAGGGCGTCCCCATGGTCCGTAAACGGTGAAGAAGCGGAATGCTGTTGTCGGAATTCCGAACAGGTGGGAGTAAGAGTGGCCCATCAGCTCTGCGGACTTCTTCGTCGCGGCATAGAGCGTGCAAGGATGATTTGCACCCGCGTTTTCGTTAAATGGCACGTCCTCATCCATGCCGTAGGCACTGCTCGTGGATGCCAGCAGCAAGTGCTTGATCGGAAAATGGCGAGCCAATTCAAGAATGCTGAAAGTTCCGCGCAGGTTTGCGTCGATGTAGCTTGCGGGGCTTTCAACGCTGTAGCGGACCCCAGCCTGAGCAGCGAGGTGAATAACCATGTCTGGAGCTACATTTCTCCATATCGTCTCGAGAGAGCCGTAATCCTCGATCAGGAGTTCGTGCGGTTCGAAACCCGGCATTTGAGCGAGGGCCTGATGTCGGCGATGCTTCAGCCGCACGTCGTAATATGGAGTCATGCCGTCTATGCCGGTGACGGTATGACCCAGTTTGAGGAGTTCACGTGCAACGTGAAAACCGATGAAGCCGGCTGTGCCCGTGACAAGAAAACGCATATCGGCTTCCTTTCGTAACCAGGCGGGGATGGCCGGCGTCAGCCTCCCGATAGCATTGTCCTTACGATTCCATCCGCGGCCCGGAGCGCCAGCTGTATGATTGTGAAAGTTGGATTGGCGCTGCCAGAAGTTGGGAATGCCGATGCGCTCGCGATCCAGATGTTCGGGACCGCATGGCATCGCAGGTCCGGATTGACGACCGAATCTGCCGGTACGGTGCCCATGCGGGTCGTGCCTGACGGGTGAGAAGTGTCAATAGAGTCTGAGAGGGATATAGTTCCCTCGACCACGTTCGGATTCCAGATTACTGGGCAAAGCCGCTCGATCCCCGCACGAACCCAGAAATCGCGGAGGCACTGAATCGTCCGCAGGAAGGTGCGGAGATCGGTCTCGCCTGGCGCCCATTGCAACTTGGGCAGCGGAACGTTGAAGCTGTCGCGCTGCTGCGAGAGTGCAATCTGGTTGTCGTAGACGGGGACTTGCTCGATCCTGACATCGAGGCGTAGTTCTGCCGCCGATGGTAGAAAATTCTTCTGCGTCAGCGTGCGCCAGAGGCCAAGGCTCTTTAGCAAATCGACGTTCGTCGAGAGATAGAGAAACTTTCGTAGCGAATGCTGTATCTCGTGCCGCTGGAAATCGCGAACGAGGGCTCTCAGCATGTCCAGCGGCGTTCCGTCGGATATATGCAGGCGCACTTCGGCATAGGCGCTGGCGACGGCATTGGCATCCTGTGCCTGGTCACTGAGCTGGAAGTAGAGCTTTCGGCGAGTGTTTCCCCGGTAGTCGTAGCCGAACAAGCGGGTTACGCGACTATCGTTTCCGGGCTGCAGACGCCCGACTTCGAGCCGGATATGATCCTGGAAATAGTGGCCTAGCGCGCGGCAATTTTCGAATACGCGATACTGTGTCTGCAAATTGAGCAATAGCAGCAGGCGCGTCGTCTCTATCGTGCCGGCTGAGATCAGGAACTGGTCGGCCTTGACCTGAAGCTTGCGGCCTCTGAGCGAGCGTGCCTCGACCGAGATCAGTCGGCCTGTTGCTTCATCGACTTGCAGGTGACAAGCGGTTGCTCCGAGATAGAGCTGGAGATCGGAGTTGCGTGCGATCTCCCGTCTCAGCCGTTGGCCGATATTTCTGCGCCGGAAGTTTGGCCATTTGGGCAGACGGATCTGGATATCAGGATCGCGCCGCGGAATGACAGTATCGGGATCCAAGCTGTCGAGAACGTCGCCCTCGAAAGCACTGTTGTCCAGACCGAACAAGCGCTCGATCTCAGTCGTATAGATATCGAGTTCATGGATCGGAAAAGGCCAGCCATCCAGCGACAGATGCGGCCGTGGACCAGTGTCGTGCGGTGTCAGTGGAAGAAGGCGGCCGCCCCACCGGCGCGATGTACCGCCAAGGCCGCGCATTCGCCCCGTCATGGCACCGGCATATGACGTCGTCGATGTGTCCGCGCGGTTCAACTCGTTGATGTCAGACTCGACCGTCTGATAACCGCTTTCAAGAAGGATTACGGAATAGCCTTGCCTGGCGATGCGCAGCGATGCAACCAACCCGGCAAAACCGGCGCCGATGACACATATCTGTGCAAATTTCGTCTCGTCGGTCTCTGCGTCGCGGAGGCTTCGAATAGACATTCGCTCGTCCACGGTCGGTCGCATCGCTCGAGTGCGATACAATGGATTCTAAAAGGATGCGAAGATGGTCCGAAGAATCTAGTGCAAGAAGAATGCCGCAAAGCCCCAGTGGGAGTCCTGCGGCGTTATCGGCAGCAGCTCTGTCTCAGCTAATATTGTTTTCGATCGAAGTTCTAAAATTGCCCCACGTCGAGACGACGAAATTGCATCGCTGACACCTGACTTCCTGATCCTCTCTGAGGACCTTCGGGATCCGAATGGATGGGCTTCCGCATGCTGCGCAGTGAAACTCGCGCCAGCCTGACGAGCGAGACTCGTCTTCCCAGCTATGATCCGACATACGCACCTCTAACGCTCGAGATGAACTTCCCATGCAATAGTGAGGCCAGCTCTGGCATGTCGATTGCTTGACGCAGGATGTAGTGCGTTATGGGCTTCAGGCCCGGGGTCGGCGACCGATTTCGACGGAGCAAAGGACCTATGACTTATTCCGCAACTCGTCCGACGCCGGAAGTCATTGACGAGCAGAAGTCGCAGCCGGAGACGCATGCTGGAAGGTTGGAAACGGCGTCGACTGATGCGTTCAAAGGTATTTGCATCTTCCTTATCATCTTCGGACATAACAAAAGCCTGGAATATGCGAGCCCGGAGTTCCGGGCCTTTCTGTATTTGTTTCACGTCGCGATGTTCTTGTACTTACCATTCCTGAGGCCGTGGCAGACGTGGGGGCGGGCAAAGCCACTCGATCTGATCATCCGCTACGGCTGGCCATGTGTGGCGTTCACACTCGTCTACTCACTTATCTTTGTAAAATTCTCCGGTCGCTCATTGACCGAAGTACCCATGCTGGTCGCTGAAGCCGTGCTTGCCATGAGCGCGCGCGGCTTCGATTACGCGACGGGCCTTCAGCTGCTCTGGTTTTTGCCAGCGCTGATCGGTATCCGTTTCGCGATGATGCTCGTGGCACCGCTCGCAGGCGCGCAATTGTGGCCTGTTCTGGCCGTTGCGGCTTTCGCCCACAGTCTGGTGGGTCTGTTGCCGGAGAGTCTGAAATACGTCACGCCATTCGGGTGGCCGATTGCGGCGTTGCTGCTGTTTCCGGGAATGGTAATTGCGCTCCTCGATCTTGGGCGACGCCGAATACCGGTGTGGATGCTCATCGGTCTTGGCGCGATTGCATTGACGCTCGTGCTCGCGACGGGACTTATCAATCGCGGTCATCCGCTCAATGTCGGAATGATCTTTGTGCCCTCAATCGCAACGCCGTTTAAATTGATCGCGCTCGACCTCATCCAGATATGGGCTTTTGTTACTCTCATGGCCGTCAGCCGGCTATTGCCGATGCAGAGGTTGTTCGGCGGGCTTGGCAGGATGTCCTTCGAGCTCTTTGTGCTTCACCAGCCGATCTATATCGGGATCCGTGCGATCTCGCCCACGGTGCTAGTCACCAGTTGGGGGCCTTGGCTGACAGGCGCAGTGACGCTCGCTCTGACGATCGCAATCGCTGTGGGTGTCGCTGTCGCCATTCGCAGCGTGCCACCAGTGCATAGGCTCCTGTTTCCTGCCGGTGTTGGATCCTTCGGTCGCCTGTGGAATCCACACCTGCAGCAGTGAGAAACCTGGCCTGACGGAGCTGGAGAATGGGCAAGTTGAAGCTAAACAGGGCAGATTGAGGCAATCATGCAGGCCGAGACGAGTTCTTCGAATGACGTAAGCGCCGTCAAAGAGATGGCTCACGCCGCAGCTCATTACATCAAGCCGGGAGGCTCATTCGTCCTGCTTGGCATCGCCTTTGTCCTGACGCTTGCGATGCTGGCCCGTAACGGCATTTTCGGTGTTATCGAAACATTCTCGGACGAGCATGATCACTTCAAGCGGTCAATGATGTTTGCCAACATTGTTCGCGGAAATGCAAATCTCGAGACCATCGGGACATTCTACGCGGGGGGAATCTGGCCGCCGCTCTATCCGATGCTGATGGGCAGTATCCAGGCACTAACGAATTGCGGTGTGGGGTTTCTTCGGGGAATTAATGTATTGCTGACCTATGGTGGCTTTGGGTTTTTGATCGCCGCGATAGCGCAGCCATGGGGTCGCTATATCGGTATTGTCGTTGTCGCCCTGTTCGTTGTCGGAACGCATTATTACTTTCAAATTCGTCCTGAAAGCCTGGTGCTCCTGTTGCTCGGTGCCGCGACATTTCTGATCGTGAAGTATCGCTTGTTTTCCATTGGTACGCATGGGCAGCCTAGCCGATATTTGGTTTGCGGGGTGTTGTTCGCGATGGCCTGTCTGACGCATGCTTTCATTGCGGTGTTGGCCATTTATCTTGTGATACTCGCTCTGATTGGGATCCGCTATCGGTTCCATTTCGTGGTGGCATTTTCCCTGATCGCCGGGCCCTACGTTGCTGCTCAGGCGATGATTCATAACGGTGTGGTGCTGTTCGCGACCACGGCCGAGGAAAATCTCGCACGGAATAATAACGTGTTCCTTCGGAATTACGAGCGGCCGCGGGCGGATGAACTACTCTTCGCAGAAATGGAGCGGCGATATAAAGCGGGTGACAAGGTGGCATACCCGCGTCCCATGTTGTTGCCACAGGGAAGATACGAGCAGTGGCTCCATGACGAAAACAAACGCCGCATATTCAAGGAAATGGCCATGGAGGAGGTTCGCGCCGATCCGGCAGGCGCTGCAATCCGGTCGATGCAGCGGGCTACCGGCCTGATTGGCGGAGAGGGCTGTGTCCCGGGCCAGCGTTATGGCTGCAATGTCGGCCCAAAACTCGACCTGATGGCATTCTACGGCCTCGAGCTAATGGCACTCATCGGTTTGATCTATGCGGCACGAAGCGAACGAATGCGCGTTTCATCGTTCTCATTTGCACTCGCATGCGTCGCATTGCTCGCTCCGATGATTGTCACCCAGGCGGTCGAGCGCCAGTTCGTTATTGTGTTGGTATTGGCATCGTTCGGTGGATTGGCTCGCCTTCAATCGCCGCGAACATAGGCACCGTGCGCGACGCGGGCACGGTCAGCAGTGCGAGTGATGCGTTATCGGACATCGCGCGCCTCCGAGGAAAAACCTCCAGAAGGCTAATTTCTCAGGAAAAGTATGTCTCGGTTCCGTCCCAACAAGTTCGGAAGTGTAGTTTCTGGAGATGTCGTAAATGAAGGCGTTTCCTGCATATAATATGTACTTGCCGAAAATTGTATGCGTTCGATAGCCTGCTCGAAGTGGAATTTTCCTTTAGGAGGATCCATTGCGTTTCGCAGCTTTAGACGGCTGGCGTGGTATAGCAGCCATCGGGGTTGCAGTTTTCCATCTCAGTGTTTTAGGTCATTTTTTTGATATTCCCTTTGTCCGAAAGGCGGACGTATTCGTCGATTTCTTCTTTGTCCTGAGCGGATTTGTTCTTACCCACGCCTATGGCAATCGTCTCTCGAATAAGGAAGAATTTTTTCGTTTCGCTATTCGTCGCTTCGGCCGGCTATGGCCGTTGCATATCGTCACAACGCTTGTTCTGGTCGCAAGCGAGGTACTGAAGTACGCGACGATGAAGTTTGCTGGCCTCGGTGCGGGCGCGCCTGCGTTTGCCGGGCGAACGAGCGTGGAGGCACTCATTTATAATGTATTCTTGCTGCATGGTCTTGGCTTCTTCCCGGACTTCACCTGGAACCTACCGAGTTGGAGCATCAGCACTGAGTTCTACGTCTATGCAGCATTCGCAAGCATTTGCGTGGTATTCGGACGGCCATCGGTGGTGATTGCGGCGGTAGCGGCAGCGCTTGCTGCCGCCGTTTTCTACATCTTGATTGGTCAGCGTACCGGGCCGCCGCCGCTCTATACCGCTGTTCCGCGATGTATGTGCGAATTCTTCGTCGGCGTTCTTGTCTACCGGCTCTTCCGCATGACGCTGCCATCGGGGATACGTGCAGCGTCGTGGTTCGAGATTCCAATCGTTATCGTGATGGTCGTTCTGGTTT
>Ga0075365_10000938_pt1 | contig 12347 bp, 17 predicted proteins | sample EndMetdeltDD1765_FD_71387 | JGI IMG/M metagenome (GOLD analysis project Ga0075365, IMG submission 71387) | Populus endosphere microbial communities from Tennessee, USA - Endosphere MetaG P. deltoides DD176-5 | ecosystem: Host-associated > Plants > Roots > Endosphere | place: USA: Tennessee... | reverse complement strand
ACGATTTCCTTCGAGGAGCGGCTTGAACGCGATTGGTGGCCGGCGCTCCGAGAGACGTACGCCGATCCACAGGGCGATCCGGCCAGCTGGGATGCGGATCAGAAATACATCGCCGCGATCCATCACCCGTCTCGGGTGCCTGCCGCGATCGCCGAAGCCTTTCCAGCCCATATTCACGTGAACCTTCTGCCGCGCCTTCAAGGCCAGGGGATGGGCACCGGGCTTCTTGATCGATGGTTGACGAATGCCCGAGACGCCGGCGTAACAGCAGTCCACCTCGGTGCCAGCGCCGATAACCATGGTGCCCTGCGCTTCTGGGGTTCCCGTGGGTTTGCACGTCTCGAACCTCCCTTTGTGGATGCTTCCGATCCGACGGCCTGGTTTGGGCAGGAGCTCTAGGGTCAAGCAGCGTCATGTCGCCGAACGGTGACAGTGCCCTGACTGCCGTCACCTTTGGCAGGCTGTCCACAATCTTTCAAAGGCTTGTCCGTTGTCGGTGTTGGGTGGTGTTGCTACTCACCGCAAAGTGACAATTCGGACCGAATCCTAATGCTCAATGATCCCATGGTGCTAACGCCCGTTGCCGACGCAATCCGTGTCGAACCGGAAAAACGTATCCGAGACCGAAGCGCGACGGAGAAGGCAATCCTTAAGGCAGCCAAGTCGCTGCTGGCGGAGGAGGGGTTCCAGAATTTCGGGGTCAACGCAGTTGCCCGCCGCGCGGGATGCGACAAGCAGTTGATCTACCGTTACTATGGGGGCCTCAACGGCTTGGTGGAGGCGATCGGCGCTGATCTCGGCACCTGGGTCAAGGATCGTATTCCCGAGGACACCGGCGGCATGTTCCTTTTGACTTACGGCGACCTGATGGAGCGCTTGTCACTCTTGTTCCTCGAGGCCTTGAGGGATGATCCGCTTGTTCGTCGCATCGTTGCCTGGGAGGTTTCCGAAAACACCGAGCAGGTCAGGCGGCTTTCCGAGGCGCGGTCGAAGGCCTTGGCAAACTGGCTCGACCGGATGCGCGGATCGCTGACGCCGCCGAAGGGCGTCGATGTCGTGGCCGTCAATGCGATTCTGATCGCAGCTATTCAGCATCTCGTGCTTTCCGCCTCCGCCGGCGGCCAGTGCGCTGGGCTGGCACTCAAGACGCCGAAGGATTGGGAGAAGGCGGCAACCGCCCTGAAACGCATCGTTCGCGGCGTCTACGGCTGAAGCAGAGACAGTCTTTCCACAGGCCTTCCGTCGCGCGTTAACCTTAACAAATGGTTTACGTTGCGCCTTTCCGGTTAAGAAGTCAGGTTGCTGGGGCAGTCCAAAGTGTTGGGTGTCCGGAACCATGGGAACCAAAATCGCGAGAGCCGCGTTTCTTGTTGCCGCGATGATGTTTTTCGCTGTGCTTGCGCTGGATATCGCTGTGCCGGCGCTGGTTCTGGGTTCGATGGCGTTGTCGATATGGCTGGTTTCTTACGAGGGGCTATCCATTCGAAGAGAACGAGAGACGACCGCATGAAGTGGTTTCTGATCTTCTGGGCCGGTCCCATTGTCTTTCTGGCGGGATGGTACTGGCTTTCCTACTACGACATGAGCTTCGGCATCTTCATGCTGAGCAGGCAGGTTCACGACCTGACCTTCGAGATTTATGGGAAGATCCTCGGCATTCCGCCGGAAACCATTCCGCCTCTGGTCGCGCGTGCGATCGTCGTCGACAGTCTCGTCGTTTTCGCAATCATTGGGTTCCGCCGACGCAAGGCGATTGCCGCCTGGTGGCGTGCTCGTCACGGATCCAAGTCGTCGGATGCCGCTCTGCCGAGCAAGGAAAGCCTGTCCAGCGCCCCCTGAAGAATGAAGCTTGCCGCGGCCGAGTCGATGCGCTCGGCACGCTGCCTGCGCGATACGTCCATTTCCAGCAGAGCACGCTCGGCGGCGACCGTCGACAGCCGCTCGTCCCAGTACACGAAGGGCAGAGCGGTTTTCTGCTCCATGTTGCGCACGAAGGCCCGCGTTGCCTGTACGCGCGGTCCGGCCGATCCGTCCATATTCATCGGCAGGCCGATAACGAAGGCGGCAACCTTTTCCTTCGTGGCAAACTCCAGCAGCGTTACCGCATCGATCGTGAATTTCTCGCGTTTGATGACGGGCCGGGGCGTCGAAAAGCGCCGACCGAGATCGGACATCGAGAGCCCGATCGTTTTCGTGCCGAGATCGAGACCCGCGATCGCCTGTCCCGGCTGCAGCACCGTCGCCAGTTCCTCAATCGTCAGCACCGTCATCGTCGTTTCATCCCGTCAAAAGAAATTGAAGCAGCGCCGCTTTTCTTTGTGGCCGCATCGGATATGTCCATAACCAGCAAAGCAGGCTTTTGCATCCCATAATAAGAGGAGAATTTCATGAAGATCACTTGGCTTGGTCACTCCGCTTTCCGCATCGAGATCGGAAAGGCGAAAATCCTGCTGGATCCGTTTCTCACGCACAATCCGTCCTTTGCGGGCCAGAATGCAAAGGATGTCGCGAGCGGTGTTACACATATCCTGCTGACCCACGGTCACGGTGATCATGTCGGCGATACCGTCGCACTTGCCAAGGAGACTGGCGCGGTCGTTCTCGCAAACGCCGATCTTGCCGCCTGGCTGAGCTCGAAGGGCCTGAAGAAGATCGAAGCGGGCAACACCGGCGGTACGATTTCGTTCGACGGCTTCTCGGCGACTTTCACCAACGCGCTGCATTCCTCCGCCCAGATCACCGAGGATGGCGTTTCGCACGCCCTTGGCAATGCCAACGGCCTGATGCTGCACTTCGACGAGGAGGCTTCTATCCTCGCCATGGGCGACACCGACATCTTCTCCGACATGGCATTGATCAACGAGCTGCATCAGCCCGACATCGGCCTCATGCCAGTCGGCGACCGCTTCACCATGGGTGGCGCGGTGGCGGCATTGGCCTGCCAGCGCTACTTCAACTTCAAGACCGCCATACCCTGCCACTACGGCACCTTCCCGATCATCGACCAGACGCCCGAGAAGTTCGTCTCCGGCATGGACGGATCGAAGACAGCTGTGAAAACGCCTAAGCCGGGCGAAAGCCTTTCTCTCTAGTCGAGGTCTGCCGAAATCGCTTCGATTTCGGAGAAGGAATTCCACGCAATCCAAAGACCATGCCCGTTGCGCACAGCGGGCATGGCCTTTATAGCGGGTAGGAAAAATCCCATCCGGAGAATGTTATGTCCGTCGACTTTGCCACCGTTAAGCGCGTAGCGCGCCTTGCCCGTATTGCCGTCTCGGAAGAAGAGGCAAACCGCATGGTGGGCGAGCTGAATGGTATTCTCGGCTTCGTCGAGCAGCTCTCGGAGGTCGATGTCGAAGGCGTCGAGGCAATGACATCGGTCACTCCGATGGAGATGAAGAAGCGCAGGGACGACGTGACCGACGGGAACAAGGCCGCCGACATTGTCTCGAACGCTCCTGTCACCGATCAGAATTTCTTCCTGGTACCCAAAGTCGTCGAATAAGGCTCTCGCTGCTTTCCGACCTCCGTTGCCATTCCAGATTTGAAGCGAATTACCATGAGCGAACTCACCAGCCTGACCATTGCCGAAGCCCGCACGAAGCTGCGCGCCAAGGAGATCAAAGCAACCGAACTGACCGAGGCCTACATCTCGGCAATCGAAGCGGCCAACGAAAAGCTCAATGCCTATATTAAGGTCACGCCCGAGAAGGCGCTGCAGATGGCGGAAGCCTCAGACGCGCGTCTCGCCGGCGGCAAAGGCGGTGCGCTCGAAGGCATCCCGCTCGGCATCAAGGACCTGTTCGCGACCGAAGGCATTCATACCCAAGCCTGCAGCCACATCCTGGATGGTTTCAAGCCGCACTACGAATCGACCGTCACCCAGAACCTGTGGGACGACGGCGCCGTCATGCTCGGCAAGCTCAACATGGACGAGTTCGCGATGGGCTCTTCCAACGAAACCTCTTACTACGGCGCGGTGATCAATCCCTGGCGTTCGGGCGGCTCCAACCAGCAACTGGTGCCAGGCGGTTCCTCCGGTGGTTCCGCAGCTGCGGTTGCAGCCCACCTCTGCGCCGGTGCTACGGCGACCGATACAGGCGGCTCGATCCGTCAGCCGGCCGCCTTCACCGGCACGGTCGGCATCAAGCCGACCTATGGCCGTTGCTCGCGCTGGGGCACGGTGGCTTTCGCCTCGTCGCTCGATCAGGCCGGCCCGATTGCGCGCGACGTGCGCGACGCCGCGATCCTGCTGAGGTCGATGGCGTCAGTCGATTCCAAGGACACGACCTCCGTCGACCTGCCGGTTCCGGACTATGAAGCCGCGCTTGGCCAGTCGCTGAAGGGCATGAAGATCGGCATTCCGGACGAATACCGCGTCGACGGCATGCCAGAGGAAATCGAAACCCTGTGGCAGCAGGGAATTGCCTGGCTCAGGGACGCAGGCGCCGAGATTGTCAACATCTCGCTACCGCACACCAAATACGCGCTGCCGGCCTACTACATCGTCGCCCCCGCCGAAGCCTCGTCGAACCTCGCCCGCTACGACGGGGTCCGCTACGGCCTGCGTGTCGACGGCAAGGATATCGTCGACATGTACGAAAAGACCCGCGCCGCCGGCTTCGGCAAGGAAGTCAAGCGCCGCATCATGATCGGCACCTATGTTCTCTCGGCCGGTTACTACGACGCCTACTACATCAGGGCCCAGAAGGTTCGCACGCTCATCAAGCGCGACTTCGAACTGGCCTTCAATGCCGGTATCGATGCGATCCTGACGCCCGCGACACCGTCGTCCGCCTTCGGCGTCGCCGACGAAAACCTCGCCTCCGATCCGGTCAAGATGTACCTGAACGACATCTTTACGGTGACGGTCAACATGGCCGGGCTGCCCGGCATCGCGGTTCCGGCCGGCCTCGATCACAAGGGCCTGCCGCTCGGTCTGCAGCTGATCGGCAAACCGTTCGACGAAGAAACGCTGTTCAAGACTGCGCATGTGATCGAGCAGGCCGCGGGCAGGTTCACGCCTGCCAAGTGGTGGTAAGCGAGCTGACAATCCGGAAAATGACCGTCGCCGACCATCACATGGTCGGCGACGTCGGTTTTGCGGCATGGAAATCCAGCGGCGCTGGCGAAGCTGGTTTCAACCGGGCTGACGTCATCGAAGGTGCCCGCAGAGCATTCTTCGACTATCCCGCTACAGCAAAGGGCGATGTCATCGTCGCTGAGTTCGAAGGTAGGATAGCCGGCTGGCGCGCCCGGGAAAACAAACCCAATTACATTTCTGACATCTGGATCGATCCCGCCTGCCAGGGCCGCGGCATCGGTTCCGCCCTAGTGCGCTACTTCATTGAACGCATTGCCCCTGACGGCTTCAAAGTTGCAAAAATCCACACCCGCGCTACCAATGGCGGCGCCATCCGACTTTACGAGCGGGCCGGCTTCTCGATCGTCTGGCGCGGTGAGAAGTTTGATGCGGAACTCGGCATTCCGCTCGAAAAGGTGCATCTGGAGAAGCGCCTCGGCTGAAGGCGCAATTTCGGGAGGAGGCCTATGGCCAAACAGAATATTGCGGACATGATCGAAGCATTCGACTGCCTCGCGGCGGCAGGTTTCACCGTGGGTGCGGAGTGGCAGGCCGTGCATGCAATCTGCCAGGCGCACGAAGGCGAGGCGCCTTTCGATTGGGGTCATGCCATCTGCCATCGTATCGAAGGCGACGACTGGAATGCTGACTACTGGTACCGCCGTGCTGGCAAGCATCGTGGGAGCGGCTCGGTGGCCGAGGAGTGGTCGGCGATGAAGGCTGAGCTTGCCACGCGTCTTTGAGGAAGCCGCGCGCTGAGGCGACGCGCGGCCAGGAGTTTATCTGTTGTCCTGTTCCGCTCTCACCAGAACCAATCCCCGTTCGGTGATGCGATAGGGCTTGCCGCCCGAGGATTTGATGGCCCTCTTCTGCTTCAGCTTGCGAAACAGCTCGAGGCCGAAGCCGGGATAGACCCAGCCGTCGCGGGTGAAGCACTTCACCGCCTCGATTTTCCGGTTGTCGTCGCGTTCGATTTCAATCCGGCCACCTTGGGCCAATAGGTGCAGGATGCGCTGCTCCGTGCGTGAAATATCCATGGAATGTTGATCCGGTCGTAGCGCCTTGAGGAGGCGCGTAAAAACGATCTGGCGTCCGATTGGACGTCAGGGCTTCGTTTTTTCGGGCCCGTGCGCGCAAGAAAAACCTGCGGGCAGGGCCTCTACCGGGTCTGAGAAGACCAGTTCAACATAAGGTCGTCATATCCGCTGACCTCAATTTCGTCAAGTTTTGCAACCAATGGGGGATGTTGTGCTGGGTCTCGCGCTCGAAACCCAACGCTTTTATAACGCGGTGATTCGGTGTTTACTTCTGCGAAAACGCGGAGAGGCTATTGATCCACATTCGCAATGCCCGCGAAGGCGAAGCGGAGCTTTTGAGCGAGATCGGAATAAGGGCCTGGCAGAAGGCAATGGCATCCATCGGCGAAGGGGATGCCATGGTCGATGCCGCGCGAAGCGCGTTTTTCGATTTCGTTACGGGTAGCTGGATCACCGTCACTGTCATCGAATGGAACGGGCATGCGGCAGGATGGGCGGCGCGCGAGACGCTCGACGAGAAGATTTCGGATTTCTGGATCGATCCTGCCTTCACCGGTCATGGTCTCGGAACTGCCCTCTTGCAGGATATCGAGAAAGACATAGCAGCGCAGGGCTTCGATACGGCAATGATGCAGACGCACTCCGGAAACTCCGAAGCGATCAGCTTCTTCCAGAAGCGTGGATACGCAATTCATTGGCTGTCGATTGCCTACAATCCCAAGCTCGACCGCGATGTCCCCTCAGTCGGTTTGTCAAAGGCTCTGGAATCGGCGGACGACGGCACATACGGTCTAGTCTAGCAGCGTGCCGTCCAACACGACGTAGCCGAGGGCGCCTGATAAAAGAAGCGCGGTCAGCATATGAAACATGGCAATGGCCCTAAGGATCGATCGGAACGGTTCTTTCTGCGTCTTGTGACGTAGGAGCCTTTGCGCGCAAACCGCGCCCAGGCTGCCACCGACGAATGCGAGCGTCAGCAAGGTTTTCTCGCTGATCCGGCGACGATGATGGCGAGCAGCCTGCTTGTCGAGGAAATAGATCGAGAACACGAAGGCATTGAGTGCCGGGAAGAGCCCGAGGATCATGAGAATATCAGTCGCCGTCATGCGGGCCACGCTAGCGACATTGCGTTAACACGCCCCAAACCGGCTGGCCCGCCCAACGGGACAGCCGAAAGCCTTGCACCGGCAAGCCATTTCCGTTACCTCACGAGTTGAAAAGAACAGCCTCAAAAAGAGCATCTCAATGACCATTGTCGACGTTCGTACGCCTGATCCGAAACGCTTCATTCCCGGCGCCACTGGCGATTGGGAAGTGATCATCGGCATGGAAGTTCATGCACAGGTGCTGTCGAATTCGAAGCTGTTCTCGGGCGCGGCGACGGAGTTCGGCAAGCCGCAGAATTCCAACGTGTCGCTCGTCGATGCGGCCATGCCCGGCATGCTGCCCGTCATCAACGAGGAATGTGTCAGGCAGGCGGTCCGCACCGGTCTTGGCCTGAAGGCGCAGATCAACAAGCGCTCGCTCTTCGACCGCAAGAACTATTTCTATCCCGACCTGCCGCAGGGCTATCAGATTTCGCAGTTCAAGGATCCAATCGTCGGCGAAGGCAAGATCGTCATCTCGCTCGGGCCGGATCGTCAGGGCCAGTTCGAGGACATTGAGATCGGCATCGAGCGGCTGCATCTGGAGCAGGACGCCGGCAAGTCGCTGCACGACCAGCACGCCACCATGTCCTATGTCGACCTGAACCGCTCGGGCGTCGCGCTGATGGAGATCGTCTCCAAGCCGGACATGCGTTCGTCGGATGAAGCCAAGGCCTACATGACGAAATTGCGCTCGATCGTGCGCTATCTCGGCACCTGCGACGGCAACATGGACGAGGGCTCCATGCGCGCCGACGTCAACGTCTCCGTCCGTCGCCCGGGCGAAGGCTTTGGCACCCGTTGCGAGATCAAGAACGTCAACTCCATCCGCTTCATCGGCCAGGCGATCGAATACGAAGCCCGGCGCCAGATCGGCATCCTGGAAGATGGTGGCGCGATTGAGCAGGAAACCCGTCTCTTCGACCCGAACAAGGGCGAGACGCGGTCGATGCGCTCGAAGGAAGATGCGCACGATTACCGCTACTTCCCGGACCCGGATCTTTTGCCACTCGAGTTTGACGATGCGTTCGTCAAGGCGCTTGAAGCCGACCTTCCGGAATTGCCCGACGACAAGAAGGAGCGCTTCGTGCGCGAACTCGGTCTCTCGGTCTACGACGCTTCCGTTCTGGTCTCGGAAAAGGCGATCGCCGACTATTTCGAAGCCGTGGCCGAAGGCCGCGACGGCAAGGCAGCCGCCAACTGGGTCATCAATGATCTGCTCGGTGCCTTGAACCGGACAGGCAAAAGCATCGAGGAGACGCCTGTCTCGCCGGCGCAACTCGGCGCAATCATTGATCTTATCAGGGCGGAGACTATTTCAGGAAAGATTGCGAAGGACCTGTTCGAAATCGTGCTGAACGAAGGCGGCGATCCTGCCGAGATCGTCGAAGTCAGGGGCATGAAGCAGGTGACCGATACTGGCGCGATCGAGAGGGCGGTCGATGAGATCATTGCCGCCAACCCGGATCAGGTGGCGAAGGTCCAGGCCAAGCCGACGCTTGCCGGCTGGTTCGTCGGTCAAGTGATGAAAGCAACGGGTGGCAAGGCAAACCCGCAGGCAGTCCAGGCTCTGGTCAAGGCGAAGCTCGGCATCGAGGAGTAAGACCGTGTATTTCGTGCGCACCGCCAGCGAGGGTGATCTAAGCAAGATGCGCACCTTGCTGGATGAGGGCTTTCGCGCGACCTATGCTGGCCTCTATGGCGAAGCGAAGGTAGCCGAGCTCATTGCGCATCTGTTTTCGCCGGCGGCGCTGCAGGCGCGACTGGCGAAGAAGAATGCCGAGTTCCTCGTTGCCGATAACGGTAAGGATATCGGCGGTATCGGTTACGCCGCCATGTCGGATGAAATGACGAAGACCGTCATGCTGCATCTGCTCTATGTTCGTCCCCCGCTGCATCGCCAGGGTATCGGGCGGGAGATCTTTGCCGAGTTGGAAACCTGTTTTCCCGATGCCGAGATCATGCGCTTGGAGGTAGAGCCGCGGAACAAGACGGCGATCGCCTTCTATCATGCTCACGGCTTCGAGGATGTCGGCCGCAATGAAAACGACGGGCCGGGGCAATCCGGCATACCGACGCTGATCCTCGAAAAACCTCTCGAACAGCGCTAGCCACAATGTGACCATGAGCCAAACCATCATTCGCGAGGCGCGCAACGCCGACGTGGCGGCACATCTTTGCCGGGGATGAACTCGGCGGTCACGGCGATACGACGGCGCCTGAGGCCTTCGGCGACTATCTCCCGGGCTTTCGAGCGGGTCGCCTCATCACGCGACCAGACGCTCTACGTCGCCGAACGCGAAGGGCAGGTCGTCGGCACGTTCCAGACGATGATCGTGACGTCGCTGGTTGGCAGGGGCTCGTCCTCGATGATCATCGAGGCGGTGCAGACGCGGGGCGACATGCGAGGACAGGGCATCGGCGCTCAGATGATCGAGTTTGCCATCGCGGAGGCAAAACGTCGCGGTCTTCGGCTCGTGCAACTGACCTCGAACGCCAGCCGCAAGGATGCGCACCGTTTCTATGAGCGACTGGGCTTCAAACAATCGCATCTCGGCTTCAAGATGGCGCTGAAATGAGCCGGTGTGGCGCCGGAATCACTGGACAATGTGGATCGCTGGCGGCATAAGCGAGGGATCAAATTCTGGTCCCGCTCGCCGTCCGGCTAGCTCAAGGAAAAGACATGAAGAATCTCCTCGTGCAAATCTTCACCTGGTGGAACGGTCAGACGATCGGTACGCGTTTTGCGACATGGCGTTTCGGTAAGCGCGTCGGTGAAGACGAATTGGGCAACGTTTATTACGAAGGCGGCATGTCGTCCTACGGCCTTCCGAAGCGTTGGGTGATCTATAAGGGCTATGCCGAAGCCTCCGCAATTCCCCCGGGTTGGCACGGCTGGATGCACCACCGCACGAACGTTCCTCCGAGCCAGGAAAACTACGTCGCCAAGGAATGGCAGAAGCCGCATCGCGCAAACCCGACGGGTTCGCCGCAGGCTTATCGCCCGCCTGGATCTTTGGTCGTTCCTGGCGAACGTCCGCGGGTTACGGGCGACTACGATGCCTGGACACCTGGCAACTGAGCAGGCCCCGCCGGCCCCGCTTTTGGCCACAATTGACCATTACCCGCAGAATGGCCGCAGCGATTGCGGCCTTCGATTTCAAGATGCTGTGGAGACGGGCAGATATGAAGCTTTTCACGCGGAAGAATCTCCTGCGTGCCGCCGGGCTCTCCCTGGCGCTTGGCCTTCTGCCGCAGGTCGCCTCCGCTGCGCGCATCGAGAACTCGGTCGCTGTTTTCTCCGGCCTCGACAAGATCACCGGCCGCATCACGACGTTCGATGTCTATGTCAACGAGACCGTGCAGTTCGGCGCGCTGCAGGTGACACCTAAGGCCTGCTATTCGCGCGATCAGGCCGAAGCGCAGAAGATAGATGGTTTTGTGGAAGTCGACGAGATTACGCTCGACCGCAAGATCCGCCGCATCTTCACCGGCTGGATGTTTGCCGACAGCCCCGGCCTCAATGCCGTCGAGCATCCGATCTATGACGTCTGGCTGAAGGACTGCAAGCAGAACTCGGACGTGCCCGCGCCCGACAAGGCAGCCAACTAATTCTCAGAATTCCAGGTGCGGTGATTCAATTGCTGCCGCGAGTATGTGAGCGTACTCATCCTTCGGAACATCGATGGCTCCGAAAGTCTTTAGGTGCTCGGTCGTAAACTGTGTATCGAGCAGGGTAAACCCCTTGGTCCGCAGCCGTTCCACGAGATGAACGAGGCAGATCTTCGAAGCGTCCGTCCGCCGTGAGAACATGCTTTCGCCGAAGAACGCCGAACCCAGCGACACTCCGTATAATCCGCCGACAAGCTCGTCACCGTCCCATGCCTCGACCGAGTGCGCGTGGCCGATGCGATGCAGCGTGGAATAAAGCGTCTTGATCGTTTGATTGATCCAGGTGCTCGGCCTGTCCCCGGTCTCCGCCGCGCAGGCTGCGATCACCGCATCGAAATCGTGGTTGAAGCGGATGTCGAAAGGCTTGCGCCGGATCGTCTTGGCGAGGCTTTTGGAAACGTGGAATTCATCAAGCGGCAGGACACCGCGAAGATCGGGCTCGACCCAGAATATCTCTGGGTCATCAGCCGATTCGGCCATCGGAAAGAGGCCGATAGAATAGGCGCGCAGGAGGATTTCCGGTGTTATGCCTGGAGACTTCCTGCGCGATCCTGCCATTCTCTGTTACGCCGGTTTTTTGGCCAGATAGTTTTCCAGCCAATGGATATCATAGTCGCCGTTGGCGATGTCTTGATTGTCCACCAGATCTTGGAACAACGGAAGCGTGGTCTTGATGCCGTCCACGACAAACTCGTCCAGCGCGCGACGCAGACGCATCATGCATTCGACACGCGTGCGACCGAATACGATGAGCTTGCCGATGAGGCTGTCATAGTAAGGCGGGATCTTGTAGCCCTGGTAGGCGCCGCTATCGACGCGAACCCCAAGACCACCCGGCGCATGGAAGTGCGTGATCGTGCCCGGAGAGGGCACGAACGTACGCGCGTCCTCGGCGTTGATGCGGCACTCGATGGCATGGCCGTGGAAGTTGATCTCTTCCTGCTTGACGGAGAGCCCGCCGCCGGAAGCAACGCGAATCTGCTCGTGGACCAGATCGATGCCGGTAATTGCCTCGGTAATCGGATGTTCCACCTGCAGACGGGTGTTCATTTCGATGAAATAGAACTCGCCGTTCTCGTACAGGAACTCGATCGTGCCGGCGCCGCGATACTTCAGCTTCTTCATGGCATCGGCGCAGACCTGGCCGATCTTCATTCGCTGCTCGACGTTCAGGGCCGGGGAGTTGGCTTCTTCCCAGACCTTCTGATGGCGGCGCTGCAGCGAGCAATCGCGTTCGCCGAGATGGATCGCATTGCCTTCGCCATCGCCGAACACCTGGATTTCGATGTGGCGCGGCTTGCCGAGGTACTTTTCCATGTAGACGGCATCGTTGCCGAAAGCGGCTGCCGCTTCGGTACGGGCCGTCGACCAGGCTTCGATCAGGTCGGCCTCGGACTTGGCAACCTTCAT
>Ga0075365_10000936_pt1 | contig 12354 bp, 16 predicted proteins | sample EndMetdeltDD1765_FD_71387 | JGI IMG/M metagenome (GOLD analysis project Ga0075365, IMG submission 71387) | Populus endosphere microbial communities from Tennessee, USA - Endosphere MetaG P. deltoides DD176-5 | ecosystem: Host-associated > Plants > Roots > Endosphere | place: USA: Tennessee... | reverse complement strand
CTGCCCCTCCCTGCCTTCACGGGCAGCGGAGGGGCAACTCATTGAAATCATCTCAAAGGACTGGGGTCCTGTCAGTCGATCCGCCCCTAAAAATATTTCTGGAGTACCAGAAAATTTTTTGGGAGCGCCCCGTCGACTGCCACCCCTATCCTATTACGCAAACTATTGTTTGCGATTTCTTTGTCGCTTAGGCTGCAGCCTTTGCCTCAATACCGTCAAGCAATGCGTGCAAGTTGCCAGAAAGGCCACTCATTACGTCGTTGACTGGTGAGTTTAGGGTTGCGATAACCTGAGCAATCATTTCGTTCTTGCTTGGGAGCAATGCCAATGCCTTGACTTCGCTTTCGTCGAGCAGTGCGCCTTCGCCAGAAATTGCGCCAGTCAGCTTGAGGGCGTCATGGGTTTTTGCAAAGTTTGCGAGGGCTTGTGCTGGAGCGACTTCGTCTTCAGCGCTGATAGCGTAGAGCAGCTGGCCTTTTAGGGCGCTCGTGTCTACATCTTTTAGCGCGTCAGACTGCTGCAGGGCAACGCGGACCAAGCGGTTTTTGACAACCTTGATGGTTACGTTTGCCTCGCGAGCGGCGCGGCGAAGTTCTTGGAGGTCAGCAACGCTCAGAGTTTCGTAGCTAGCAAAAGCAGTCATCTTGGCAGCGCCAAGAAGTTCGCTTAGTTCGCTTACGAGGGTCTCTTTTTTATTACGACTAATTGCCATAAAGTTACCTCTAGTTTACTCGGTTATATTTATCATCGGCCAGATTGTTAAGCTGCGAATGGACGGAACTTTTTCAAAAGAAAAAGGTCCTTGGTTCTCGCATTACCAACGACCTAATTCGGGGAGAGATACAGTGTTTTTGTCTGATCATCCTCGGTAGCGGATTAAGCCTTTGTGGGGCAGCTACTGTCTTCGGTAATGGTCTTGATACAGTGTAGCTAACTACTGTGAAAAAGTCAACACTTCAGCGGGCTCTGGAGTCTTTGTGTTGGCTACGTCGTTAATAAAGCCTTTTACTATGTCGTGAAACTGGTGCAGGCTTTTTTCTTCAAGCCATTCTCGGCCGCCGTGACGCTCGCCTCCTACTGGGTATGTAACGAGGGTTGGAATGTTATAGGCGGCAAAGTAGCGGGCGTCGCTTCCCCCATTGCTCCTCATGGTGCGGAGAGGCTCGCCAAGTACTCGTTCCATTTGGCGAGTGAATGCCACCACGTATGGATTGGCAAGGTCGATTTTAATGGCTGGATCGCTAAAAAGGATGGTGTAGTTGACGTCGTATTTTTTAGCAATGAGGCTGAGTTCTTGTAAGATGCGCTGTTGGTCTTCTGGTGTGGCGCAACGGATATCAATATCGGCCACGCAAGTATCAGCAACTTGATTAGGGGTGGTGCCGCCGGTAATCTTGCCGATATTGCAGGTGCTCGATAGCGGCCCCTGTTCGGCAAAAAGTTCGCGCTTTACGGCACCCAAAAAAAGCAGCATTTTTTCGATAGCGTTTTCGCCGTTCCAGGGTTGCGAGGCATGTGCTGCTACTCCTTGGGCGGTTGCGGTTAGCCAAATAACGCCTTTTGCGGCAATTTCGAACGCCCAATCATTACCCCCATCTGGGAGCAGGCAGACTTCTGTGCGGTAGCCGGCTTCGTTTAGAAGCATGTTGGCGCCGTCGCGGCCGCCGATTTCTTCGTCGGTTACAATCATAATGCCAAAATCATAGTCATGCAGGTGGCCTTGTAGTTCGTCAACGAGCTGCATGTAGCTTGCAATGGCAAATTTCATGTCACAGATACCGGCGCCAAATAGCTTACCGTTTTCTTCGGTCATCCGGAATGCGTGTGGTGGTGCGGGCACGACGTCAAGATGTGCCGTAAGCAAGACGCGTGGAGACTTGGTCTGTTTGGTCGTGGCTACAATTGACCCACGGCCGTTCCATTCGTGGTGCGCCACAAACATGCCTCTGGATTCGAGATATGAGGCAATGTAGCTGAGCGCCTCGGTATTAGCCGGGATGTCACTGCTCACCGTTGGGTAGGCAATGAGGGTTTCAAGAATATCTTTCATAACGGTTTTGTTTAACTGGTACATTATACACGAATTTACTTTTTATACATAAAAAATGCGCCGGGGCCAGGGGTAGCAATTCCCTGGCCCGGCGACGCGTCACTTCGGCTGGCGCCTGTGCCAGCGGCGATCAATGTCGTAAACAAGCAGAAGAACGGCGGCTATAAGGCAGCCAAGACTGCCTACCACAAAATACGCGCTCTTCTTGAACTGATCGTTGGACTCAATGCTGAAGGGCTTGCGCTCTGGAAACAGCGCCCAGCCCACGCAACCACAAACGACAGCTCCCATCAGGAGCATACCTATACCGCACAGCGCACGGTTTTGTGCCCATGCAAAACGGCATCGCCGCTTGATGATAGTGGCGATCACGCCCTCACCTCTTTCTGCGGCTCGAAGTATCTTATAAACTAGCATAATAACTTGACTTTTTCCAGGGTCTTACGTAAAAATGGGGGTATGAACGCTTTTAACCTATGGCAAAACGTGCACATGATGGTGGCCAAATACCTTGGTCTCATTATTATTGGCACCTCCGCCTAGGTTGACTCTTCGTTCACATCGAACCCGTATATAGAACCGAGCTCAACCACAATCCGAGCTCGGTTTTTTTGCACCTTGTATATTTGGGCAGTTGGTCTGCTGGCATGAGTGACGGCTTATTATCCGTTATTTATGCGGGCAGATCGTCTGCCTACCGAAATACCAGGAAGGCTCCGTATGCAAAAGCAACGCGCACGGCGTGGTCGTGGTGGCGGCGGCGAAGGAGCTGCAGCTGCAATTGAGCAGCTTCTGCGGCTTTTGGAGAAGGACGCGAGTCCAGAGCGAGATCCGCTCATACTCCGTAAGGCTCAGGTGGCCATGAACTGGAACACCGAGGGCGGCAACAGCGTGGACTGGCTGTGCCGACAGATTCCTTCCCAGCACCACGAGGCTGTCCGACGAGCGTGCGGCTACGCGCAGCCCGCTCCGGCAGAGGCCAAGAATACGCAGGCGACCCCTGCAACCCCTGGGCCTCGACGACGACACGTGCGACGTTAACCGGTATTTCATTCTCCCATGGCGTGGTGGGGCATTGGGCTTTGTTGCCCTGTGCCCCGCCCGCCGGAAAGCTTCTTGAACCAATTGACAATAGCCCCCAACCATTAGTACAGTAATTAAGGATTTTTTATTATGAGCGAACTAACCACATCTGGACCACATTCTCCTGATGGGTTTGAAGATGCTTTTTCACTTTTGGGCAGACCAGATATTGCCCGGGCTGTGCGGGACGTTACATTGATTTCTGATGCACGTGCTGATGCGCACAACGCCGCGAACTTATTTCGTGATCTTCACGTTTCTCCCAGGGAAAACAAGCGAACACACGAGCTCCGCTTGGAGCTTCAGCAAACGCGCGCTGTTTTAGGCCGATGGGCTCTTATGATAGCTCATCAGGAGTTTAGGACTATCGATTTGGCTCGGGTTCAAAATGAGGGCAACTGGGACGCGACGCTGGCGGCCGAAAGAGAGATGGCGGCATTGGGCACGGTGCTTGAAATGGATGGCGAAATTGACGGTTTTATCCCTCGAGGCGCCGAGGAAGCAAAACGCCGTATTATGCTCGACCCCACCTTGGTGGCTGGGGATGGCCTGATACTCGTGCGCCGCAAGCGGCTTATGTTGCAGACACAAGAAGAACGCTCGGTGTTTGCCGATCAGCGTCCAAAGCACGGGTACGGAAGCCGTCGTTGGGGGCGTGGTCGGGGCGCCTCAAAAACGCCAATGACCGCCACGACGCACCTCGAAGTAGACAAAGTGTCGGAGTTCATTCTTGATACCGACCTGCTTGGCGACATAAACGTGCAGGCGGCTCGCGAAGTTTACGCTGCTATGGCTACAGAAGCGCCGCAAAAGTTGAGCGAGCATGGCCCGGCAACAGAAATTGTCGAGGCAGCTATCGATGCGCGCCATCCAATGCTTGTTCCGGTAACAACCACCTACTACGCTGACCGTAAATACAAACAACTTCGGCGTGTTCAGGATTTAGACGCAGCCTAGTACAGCGAGTTGCTGTAATGAGTGTCAATTGATATGTGCTGCTGATTGCGAGCGAGTGCTTCTAAAATAGCATCAAATGTTCTGAATGTCTGTGGTTTGCCGGCAAGCTGGGCAAGAGTTAGCCATTCATTGTGCCCGCCCTTCCAGGAGTTGTTCAGATCACCTTGCATACGGGTTGTTTCTACGATAACAAACAGCTTGTCTTCGAGTATCGCTTCGGTGTCCTGGGCGATGTCTCGTTGCCGGCAAAATAGCGCGACTCGGAAGTCGCTAGCCTGTAGTCCTGTTTGTTTGCGCAGCTCTCGGTTGGCCGCTTCTTCATACGACTCACCCCATAAAATTGGGCCACCAATACAGCCACTCCAAAAGCCGTAAAAGGGTTGGCGTAGGCGCCTTTGGCATAAATATTCGGTTTCGTTATTGGCATTTTGGCGACGTGCGATAACCAGCACAGATACTTTAGGCTGTTGACGCGGTTGTTTTGCGCTGCGGCTCAGTTTGTTGGCGAATTCTTTGCCTTTTGGTGTGAGTTGATAGGCGCCGTCGGTTGTTTTTTCGGCCAGCCCCAGTGCGCAGATTTTTCGTACGTGGAACTTAAAGGCATCGCTTTGCATGTCGAGTGGCTTCATGAGCTGGCTGAAGCTGCTCGCTGTGGTCCGCCTGAGCGCATCAAGAATATGTAATTGGACTGGATGCAGTTCGGAATTCATTATTACACAATAGTATAGCGATTTTTCTAGGGAATTACTATACCCTAGAAATGATTTTATTGTTCTGTCAACATACAAATACGCTCTACCCAAGGAGGAAGCATGAGCGAGCATATGTTCGAAGAGATCGCACAGCGTATCTGTGTGAGTGTTTCTGCGCTCGACAGCCGGCCGAGCATCGACGAGTACGAGCAGCAACTTGCGCGCCAGCAGCGGCTTACGCCGTTCTGCGCCGAGATGTTCGCCGTTGCTCGTGATATGCGCGCCCGGAACGATCTCGTGGTCTACGTTGCCGGCATCTTGACCGGTGCAACAGACGCCGACAAGTGTCGCTATGAGAGCGCGGCCAAAGTAATCGCGCAGCACCAGAAGCCTGGTGCCCGTATGGTCGCGTACGTACCGCACCTCAACACCGATCCCAAGAAGCATACCCATGTGACCCCAGAAGAGGTCCGCGACATCGACTTTCTGATGGCTGTTCTCGCGGCCGACGTACAGTTTAACTTCTGGCACCCGGTGTCTCACGGCAACGCCGTTGAGGCTGCCTGGGCCGAAGTGTACGAGGTGCCGGTGGTTCACATGGCGTCCAAGTTCACGGTGCTGTCGCGGCTGATCCGTGGCATGCACAACATCGCAGGTGTGATCATCTATGAAGACTTCATGCGGGATGGCATTACGGCGGTTGACCGTCTTTGCTGCTCGCTGGAGGCCAAGTTCTTGGCTGGCTGAGCCAAAAAAAGGTCGCCGTGGCGCGCTGTATGCGCCCGGCGACCAGTAAATCATTTAAACTTATACTGCAATTGGCGCTTTAATGCCTGGGTCTGGGTCGTAGCCTTCCAGTGTAAAGTCGTCGATCGTAAAGTCGAAGATCGATTGCACGTCTGGATTAAGCTTCATGGTTGGAAGCTTTTTTGGCGCGCGTGAGAGCTGTAGGTCTGCTTGTTCAAAATGGTTTTCAAACAGGTGTGTGTCACCAAGAGTGTGTACAAAATCGCCAGGTTTTAGGCCGGTAACTTGCGCAACCATCATGGTTAGGAGTGCGTAGCTCGCAATATTAAATGGTACGCCCAAAAAGAAGTCGGCACTGCGCTGATAGAGCTGACAGCTCAGTTTGCCATCATTTACATAAAACTGAAACAGTGTATGGCATGGTGGCAGACCGGCTTTTGCCATTTCATCAATATCGGCAACGTTCCAGGCCGATACGATAGTGCGGCGAGAGTTGGGGTCGTTTTTGATCATGTCTATGGCACGCGCGATTTGATCGATGTGGCCGCCGTCAGGGGTTGGCCAGTGGCGCCACTGGTAGCCGTAAACCGGGCCAAGCTCGCCGTGCTCTTTTGCAAACTCGGCGTCGTCTTTAATGTGTTGAGTAAATGCTTTGATGCCTGTTTTCCATTCGTCGCTGCTACTGTCGGGAATGTTTTTGCCTTGCTTTTGGAGGTAGGCGCGGTAGGGCCATTCATCCCAAATGTGTACGTCGTTATCAATAAGGTATTTAATGTTAGTACTACCCTGCAAAAACCACAAAAGTTCGTGAATAATTCCGCGAGTAAACATTTTTTTGGTGGTCATCAGCGGAAAGCCCTCGCTGAGGTCAAAGCGCATTTGACGGCCAAAAAGCACCACAGTGTCAACGCCCTGGCGGGTTTGTTTTTTGGCGCCAGAGTGTCGAAGTTCTGCGAGCAAGTCATGATATTGTTTCATAAATACCCCTCCGCTTCGAGCGTTTTTAAGATGATTTTCCAGACGGCGCTCGGTGTGCCGCTGCCATCGATGGTGTAGCAATTTTTGCGACCCTGCACGTAGTTTTGATATACGCTACGGACATGCTCAAAGTAGTTTTTGCCCTTGGTGTCAAAGTAATCGGCTTCGGCTCCACCCCGAGCGGTCAGGCGCTTACGGCAAAGAGCTGGGTCGACATCTAAAAAGATAAGTAGGTCTGGCTCGTAAAACTCTCTCGTGGCCAGCCGGCTGAGCTGTTTGACGTGATCAGGATCGACGCCTTCGGTGCTTTGGTACGCCAGTGTGGATACCCAACAGCGGTCGCTGACTACTGTTTCGCCCTTTTTTATAGCTGGGCGAATGATAGTTTCTATAAGGTCTGCGCGGGCTGCAGAAAATAAGAAAAGGTTTGTTTGCGGCGCGCGCGGAATTGATTTATCTTTAAGCAGAGAGCGAATGTGCTCGCTCATTTCTGTACCGCCGGGTTCGCGTACGGCAATGGCGTTGTCGCCGAGGTATTTCCGCAGGTTTTCAAATTGGGTTGTTTTGCCCGACCCGTCTAGGCCTTCTATAACAATATATTTATTTTTTAACATCAAGTGGCTTCCTGCGATTGTCTTTATATGCCCGAGGTAGCATATGCTCGGGTTTCCAGTTTTTGACGAGTGTTTTTAGATCGTTTGCTTCGGCGCGTTGGTATTTGCCGCTTAGGTGGTGGTATTCACTTTCGACCACTCCTGTGGCGTAAAAAACTAACTGCGCAATACGCTCGCCCACTGGCAAAATAACGGCGTCTCGCTGGTTCATGTTGTAGATTTCCATTGTCCAGCGGTTAACGTAGCCTGGATCTCCCCAGCCCGCGTCTAGGCATACTGCTACGCCATTGCGGCCCCATGTGCTACGCGCCTGCATGGTGCTGGTGGCGTTGCCTTTAACGCCTATAAATTCGTGGGTGTGAGCCAAGATGCGCTCGCCCGGTTCGAGTACAATAATTGGATGATCAGCCGGTATGCCTTTAAAAAGTGTGCGACCGTGTTTTTTGCACCATGATTCGTGGGTTTCAGCCTCGAATGGTCCTTCAAAATAGCGAGCAACGGCATCGGGATCAAACGGATTGTACACGCCGCCTAAGTTTTGGCGTTCTGTTTTGTAGTACCATTGCCCAAGTGTCACATCAATACTGCTGCCGGCAATATGTTCTTCGACGTACGGATGAAACACGACCTGTCCGGTGACAATGGCCGCTTTAATATCGGTGTTGCTGAATACCCCCATAATCCCTCGCTTCGCTTGTTGACCTTATTGTGTCATTTAAAAGCGTAAGCAGCAAGAAATAAATGTTGTGTTATTCGCCTCGGTATGTTTTGGCTGGGTTGCCGGCGGCAATATCGTTCCAGAGGTTTTCTATGGTCAAACTGAGCGCTTCCAGCGAGCCATTGTTTTGCAATGTGATGTCTGGGGTGACAAGGTGTCGGCTAGCCTCGGTCACGTCATTTGTGTCTGATTGGTGCGAGCTACGTTTGATCGACAAAATAATACCGCCGTGCGTTCGAATAACGTCAGCGTCTGTTGGATACCGTACGCCGCCAATGATAACCAGGCTCTTGTCACTGTCGTGCATGTCGATGCGGCGCAAAAGCTCGTCATACCACACAGTACCGCTCAGGCGCGCTACGAGGTAGCCGCCAAGCCACTGGAGGAGCGGCCGATACTGCTCTTTGTTTTCGTGGGTAATACGGGCATCAAGGAGCGCTGGCTGGGATTTGACAATACGAAGATAGGCAAACAGCTTTTGGAAGAGCTCCGGACGAGACTCGGTCAGTCTTTTTGTGATGGCTACTTGGTTCCACGTTGTTTCGATGTGGAGCTTTTCTGAAATTGATTCGATAAACCAAATGAGTGCTTGATTGGTAAGCTCGATGTCGCTTCTGCTGGTCTCAAACGCCAGCTCGCCGCTCAGCGCGCGGTTGAAGTCCTCGGCCAATTCGGCAATAAGTTCGCCCGATTCGTATCTGACATGGCTTGGCTCCTGCTGGCATAAAAGCTCAGCGGCTGTGGATTTGCCGCTTCCTATTGCGCCGGTTATGCCTATAAGAATGCTCATGATTTTATACTACCAAAAAACTCCTCGTACGTGGCGAGGAGTTTTGGAGCTAATCAGTAAGATGTAACTAGAGGCTGTTAACGTCAACCTTAATGCCAGGGCCCATGCTGGTGCTAACCGCAACAGCTTTGATGTAGGCGCCCTTGACGCTTGCAGGCTTAACGCTTTGGACGCTTGCAATAAATGCAGCAGCGTTTTCCTGGATTTTTTTGGCGTCAAAGCTGACCTTGCCGATGCCTTGGTGTACAATAGCTTGCTTGTCAACGCGGTATTCAACGCGACCAGCTTTTGCTTCTTCAACAGCTTTGGCAACGTTGGTTGTCACGGTGCCGCTCTTTGGGTTTGGCATCAGGCCACGTGGACCAAGCAAACGAGCGTACTTACCGAGTTTTGGCATCATTTGTGGTGTTGCAATCAAAACGTCAAAGTCGAGCTGTTCTTTGTCGAGCATCTTCAGGAAGTCGTCTTCGTCGGCAATGTCTGCGCCAGCCTTTTTGGCTGCAGCAAGCTGTGCTTCTGGGGCGAATACGGCAACACGAACGCTTTTGCCGGTACCGTGTGGCAACGCAACGGTTGAACGAATGTTCTGGTCGGCTTGGCGTGGGTCAACACCAAGGTTCATGTGAATCTCGACGGTTGCGTCAAACTTAACGGGGTTGGTTTTGAGCGCGAGCTCAAGCGCGTCGTTCAGGCTGTATAGCTTGCTCGCATCAACAGCTTCGGCGATTTTGCGGTAGCTTTTGCCGCGACGCTCGAGGCGTGAGCGGGTTTTTGGTGCTGGGCCTTTTTGGTCGGCAGCAACGGCGTCACCCTGAGGGGTGGTGTCGCCGGTAGCCTTACGCTCTTCTTTTTCGGCCTTTTCTTCGGCTTCTTTGACTGCTTTGGCGCTGCGCTTGCCAGCCTTAGCGGTGGCTACGTCTTTTTGTTCGGTAGCTTCTTGCACTTCTTCGGTTTGTGGAGTCGTTTCTTCGACGACTTCTTCTTGTTTCTTGGCTTCTGTCATAACGAGTTACTCCTATGTGGTGCGAGCGGCTTATCGGCCTCCCACAATTATTTGATGTCTTTGAGCTCTTGATAGAGCTGAGGGTCGGAACCCTGGAGGAACGTGAGCGAATCGTCTTCTGCTTGTTTAAGCTCTTCGATTCGCATCTTGGTGTGCCGAACGATACCGGTATTCGGTACCTCGGCTTGTTTTTCGCGGCGAAGCTGTTCTTTTTGCTGAGCCAGGAGTATGCGGACTCGTGCGAGTGACTCAATAGCAAATTCTGTTGCTACGATGTCCTCTTCTGAGGTGCGCGATTCTGGGCTGGGCTGCAGTGCTTCGACGCTCATGGTCGTAACCTACTCGGTTACTTCAACGCCCATGCTGCGGGCGGTGCCGGCAACAACCTTTACGGCTGCGTCGAGATCGTTTGCGTTCAAGACGTCCATTTTGACTTTGGCGATTTCCTCAAGCTGAGCACGGCTGATCTTACCAACCTTCTCGGCGTGTGGTTTGCCAGAGCCTTTTTTGAGGCCGATTGCTTCACGGATGAGGTCGTCGACTGGCTGGCCGATAACCTTGAAGGTGTAGCTGCGGTCTTCAAAAACCTGGAGGTGAACCAGAACGTCTTTACCCTGCATGTCTTTGGTCTGCGTGTTGAATGCGTTTACAAAGTCCATGAGGTTCAGGCCGTGCTGACCCAAAATAGAACCAACTGGTGGACCTGCAGTTGCGCGGCCAGCTGGCACGCGGAACTTCAAATTTGCTTTAACTTTCTTTGCCATAATTCTTCCTTAACCTTAGAAGTGCGTAACGGATATATTATACCTGTTTTTACTTCTGTTGTACAGGGTTTTTATCGATTCAAAAATCAAGTACCATAGAAGGCGCTGCAAGTGTAGAGCACATTGAGATCAGGGAGGCTGTTCAGTACGTGAGTACATCGCAAAACGGCACGGTACTTGGCTGGTTTTTTCGAGAGCTGCGTCAACATAGGCTTATCGTCGCCGGCACACTGGGAATCGCATCCATCTGTAGCATCGTCTCGGAGGTTGCGCTTGCGCCGCCACGAGCCTATCTCCTCCGACGGTTGGAGTACGTGTGCGCGCCGGGCTGTCAGAGCTGGGCGCGGAGACGGATAAGCTAGGTATAATTTCATGTAGTTTTGTATGCGTCCGGGCGGGTCGTGCCTGGACGCATACAGTTGGGCGGATGGTTGGAGTAGGCCTTTGGGGCTCAGAATATGCGATCGATGTCGTGACCGCGACGGGGAATCGCGCGAAGGAGCGCTGCGAGTTGCAGGTATTTGCCCTGCTCCTCAATGAGCTCCGCGGTCATCTCCAGCGGTGCCGCGCCGTGCACTATCCGTACACGCCTGCCAAACCAACACAGTTCGTAGGTTTGCAGCACGTTGGCGGCTTCGAGGTCGGCACGAAGCTCCTCTGCTTCGATGCCCGGTCCTGGGTCGATGACGATGACGAAGCGTCGACGCCATGTGCCCCGTCGGATTACTCGTTTCCGTGCGCTTACGATGCGCATTGGTACCACCTCCAGATATATAATTATATAATAAAAACCGCTCTGTGTAAACAAGAGCGGTTTTTATTGTTTTGGAAACTTATTAGACTTTTTTAACCTGCAAAGCGTCTAACTCAACAGGAGTATCACGACCAAACATGCTCACGAGTACTTTAATCTTGCCCTTTTGAGTGTCGATTTCGTTAATTGCGCCGTCAAAGCCCTTGAACGGACCATCGATAATACTGACAACTTCGCCAACCGTAAAGTCGATGCGGTGCTTTGGCTCGGCAACGCCCATACGCTTTTTGATTTTGGCCATTTCTTCATCAGAAACAGGGGTTGGCTCGGTGCCACTGCCTACAAAACCAGTAACGCCAGGGGTGTTACGAATAATGTACCATGCGTCTTCGGTCATTTTCATTTCGACAAGTACGTAGCCTTGGAAGATCTTTTTCTCGACGATTTTGCGTTTGCCGTTTTTGATCTCGATTTGCTTTTCTTTTGGTACCATCACATCAAAGATTTTGTCGGCCATGTCGACAGAATCGACGCGTTGGCGAATGCTTTCTGATACTTTTTCTTCGTAGCCAGAGTACGTGTGAATAGCGTACCACTGACGAGTTGAGTCGTAACGTTGGTTACTCATATTACAAAATTATCCTCTTAAATAGTTGTTCAAAACCAATGTCTAAAAGCAAAATGATCACTGCCAGAACCAAGGTAAACAGAAGCACTGCAAGCGTCATGCCCCAGGTTGCTTTGCGTGTTGGCCAGCTGACCTGGCGAAGTTCACGCCACGAGTTGGCAAAATAGCCGCCAATGGCGCGGATCCAACGGGGTGCGCGGACGGAGCTGTTTAGCTTGCCCTTACCCGATACGTTGACGCGCTTTTTGAGCAAACCGCCACTCTTTTTACTTTTGTCCCCTGATTTTGTAGCTTGGGAATTTTTTTCAGCCACTGGTACTCTCCAAATTAAAAAGCCTACATATATAGTTGTAGGCGTCTGAAGTCAAGTATATCTGGGGTATGTGGGTTTGTCAACTTTGGGCGCCAAGCGCGCTAATAAACGTAATGGGGTCGTTGAGCGTCTGCAGAATGCTTTCAGTATCTACGTCGGCATGATGTGGGGTACTTCGAATAATTTGCAGCGCCTTTGTGACTGGCTCGCCAGCAACTGTGCAGAGGACGGCACGGAAAAAGGTGGTGACTTCTATAGTATAC
>Ga0075365_10000935_pt1 | contig 12354 bp, 6 predicted proteins | sample EndMetdeltDD1765_FD_71387 | JGI IMG/M metagenome (GOLD analysis project Ga0075365, IMG submission 71387) | Populus endosphere microbial communities from Tennessee, USA - Endosphere MetaG P. deltoides DD176-5 | ecosystem: Host-associated > Plants > Roots > Endosphere | place: USA: Tennessee... | reverse complement strand
GCGCGGATGAAATCGAGGCCGGGCGGAAACGCCAGGATGGCCATGCGCGGCGCGCCCGCGGGCCACGGCGCCCGCGCCAGCCCGCTGGCGATACGGGCGGCGGCGCGCCAGAGCGCGGCCTGCGACAGGTGTTCTGGCGCGTCGCGCGCCAGTTCCGGCTGCCAGGACATGGCAAGCGCGTCCGGTGCGCGGTCGGCGTTCGCGCGCAGGCTCTCGATCAGGGTGCGTTCGCTAGCCACGTGCAGCGTCCTCCTTCGGCAATCCGAACAAGTCAGCCAACGCGACCAGGGCATCGCGACGCCGTTCCTCCAGGTGCCACATCTGGTAGACGATCGCGCCCTGCGCGCCGTGCTTCGCGCACGCTGCAACGATCTGCTCGTGGCAGGAGTGCGGTGTGCCTGCGATGTTCACCCGCATCGTCCCGCCGATCCAGGCTTCGACCTGCGCGCGCTGTGCCTGCGCCGCCGCCTCGGTGTCGGCGCAGACGCAGCTCAGCGCAATCAGCAACTGCGCGCCCTCTGCCCGCTGGGCGTGGTCGCGGAAGGCGTTGCCTATCGCCAGGTCCTGCGTGCTCGCGCGGTGGAACAGCGAATAGGCATAGCCGGCGCCGGCGGCCGCCGCCATCTCGGCGCTGCGCACGCCCGACCCCATCAACCACAGCGCCGGCCGCTCCGCAAAGCAAGGCGTGGCGCCATTGGCGAAGCGGTGGCCGGCCGGGAAGTCGCCGTCGAGGTAGCGCACCAGCGCCGCCAGCTTGTCGGCGAACTGGCGGCTGGCGTTGCCGGCGTCCATCTCGTTTTCCATCAGCGCTGCCAGCGCCACCGGATCGGCGGGCACGCCGGCGCAGACGCCAAGGGCGATGCGGTTGCCGGACAGCGCGGACAGCGTGCGGTACGCCTCTGCCACCGCGAGCGGGCTGTACAGCGGCAGCAGCACGGCCGCCGATCCGAGGCCGATGCGGCGCGTGGCCTGCGCCAGCGTGGCCAGCACCACCTCGGGACCGGTCCATGCGAAGTGCGCCTCATGGTGCTCGGACAGCCACAGCCGCTCGTAGCCCAGGCGGTCGGCCAGCTGCGCCAGCCGCAGTGTCTGCTCGAGGATCGAGGCGCCGTTCTGGCCGGGCGCGATGATGCCCAGGTCCAGCAGCGACACCGACAGGCGAGTTCTGGTCATGCGGTGGCCTCCATCAGTTGGGGCACTTCGTAGGAGTGCACAGCCACCGGATCCGGGTCGACGGCGCTGTAGGTATTCCAGAACAGCACGCGCCGCCCCTGCAGGTTCTGCTGCACGAACATGGCCAGCGTCTTGGCGACGTAGGTGGTCTCGGTGCGGAAGTCCGCGAGTTCGGCGACATCCTGCGCAGCCCGGTCCGACTGCGGATTGGTCAGGCCGTAGCCAGGCCCCGCGAACTTGTCCAGCCACAGGATCTCGCCCAGCGTCACCGGCTTGTCGTAGCCAGCTTCACGCAACAATGCCAGCGTGCGCTGCGCCAGCTTGCGCATCTTGCCCGGTCCGGTGATCAGCATCGGCACCATGCGCACCGCGACGACGCGAACCTTCAGGCCCGCCATGGCGAAGCCGAGCACCAGGCCCGCCGCGGTGGCGCAGGTGCCGGTGGGAACGACGACATCGTCGACCGGCGGCAGCTTGCCCGATTCGATCGCGCGCACGATTTCCAGCGCGCCCTCGATCACGCCGAGCACGCCGATCGGGTGGTGCGAGCCCGGTGGAATCCAGTAAGGCCGGCGGCCCTGCAACTGGCCGTAGCGCGCCCGCAGCAGGCCGAGCGGAACGTCGATGAAGCGCTCGCAGCGGATCACCTCCATGTGCAGCTCCGGCAACAGCCGGCGGTTCAGGCTGCTCTCGCGCACGTCGGGTTGCGGCGTCAGCAGGGCGCGGGTGGCCAGGCCGGCCCGCCGGCCGTAGACGGCGGTGGCCAGCACCTGGTGGCTGCCCAGGGGGCCCATCGTGGCGACGCCGGTGGCGCCCTGCGCCAGCGCATGGCCGAGGAAGAACTCGAGGTTGCGCACCTTGCTGCCGCCATAGAGAGGCGCGCTCAGGTCATCGCGCTTGATCCAGAGTTGCCCCAGCTTCCAGCGCTCGCCCAGCGCGCTGGCATTGGTGACCGGCGTCGGCCGTGCGACCAGCTCCAGCGGGTGGATCATGGCGTCCAGCCCCGGCACGTGCGCCGACAACAAGCGTGGTCTTGCCATCATGTGTGCTGCCTCATGGGTGGTGCGCCCGGCGTCAAGAGCGTCAGCTCCTGCGCCAGGGCCTCGAAGGTAGGGCGCCGCGCCAGCGCGCGCAGCAGGCGCGCATCGGACGGCTGGTGAAAAGCAACGCGTTCTGCGAGCGCCGGCAGCACGCGGTGCAGGGTCTGCAGCATCGCCAGCGAAGGATTGCGGTATTCCGCCTCGGCATCGGCAATGGGGCCGAGGATGAAGTGCCGGACGGTCTTGGAGAGATCCGCCATCGCGGCCAGCAGCATCTCCTGGAAGGCGCGCTCGCTGTGCACCTGGTCCATCGCGACGACCGAGCCGACGTCGACGAAGCCGCCGTCGATCACCGCGTTCTGCATCTCGAGGCAATGGCCGATGCCGATATGGTCGATCCGGCCCGGCAGGTAGCCCAGCGCCAGCATTCGCGCCACCAGGTCGATCCAGCGGTCCACGGCCTGCGCCGGATCGGTCTTGCGCGCCAGCCGCTGCAGCCATGGCTCCTCGCCCGGGGCGCCGAGTTCGGCAGGCAAGTGGGCGACGCGGATCGGCACTGCAGGGTAGTGGTAAACGAGGGCGCCGAGACCGTTGCGTGTGCTTGTTTCGACGATCCTGGCGGCGCGCTCCGAGAGCAGCGGTCGCAGCGCGGCGAGATGTTCGTCGCGCGTGGCCGGGGACCACCCAATCGCCAGCAGCGGCGTCGGCAACCGCGCGAGCTCGCCAAAGCGCGAGAGATGTGCCGATTGCAACTGGCTGGCCGTGCGCGCATCGTCCAGCGCTTCGTCCAGTCCGAGTGCCAATGCTGTCTTCTGTTCCACCAGCGCGAAGTGTTCGGCCGCCGAGAACAGCGACTTGCCGCGCGCCGGGTAGTCGACCCGGAATTCCGCCAGCGTGCGCAGGTGGGCATCACGGTCCTGCGCGAACGGCTCCGTGCCCTTGAAGGCCAGCACGCCGCCCGGCAGCTGCTGGTAGAAGGCGCGCAGGTGGCGATAGGGCCGCACATAGTCGCCATCCGGCGCCGCGCCGCCGAACGGATTGATGGTGGAGGCGCAAGGCAGGGCTTCGCGCAACTCTGCCAGCCGCTTGTCCAGTCCTGGCACGCTGGCCGCCAGCGCGTCGCGCAACGGCGGCGCGTCGCGCGCAATGTCCCAGACGATTGCGTGCGGCCGCTGCCAGCTGAATTGCGTTGTGCTCACTGTGTTGCTCCCGGGCGCGCGAGGTCGCGCAGGCGTTGCAGGCCGCTTCGCCGCAGCTCGCGCCGCGCCAGGTCGGCGCGCGCATCGCCATCCTGGTCCAGCATGGCGCGCAGGCTGTCATAGCTGACGCCCGGATCTGCCGCCACCTGCGCCAGCACGGCCTGGAATTCGCGCACGAGCTCCTGCGCCGTCGCTGCGCTGAACAGCTCGCTGCTGTATTCCAGCGTGCCGCGCAGCAGCGGCTCGTCGATCACGGTCAGCAGCAGGTCGTATTTCGCCGTTCCGGTTTCGAGCTCGAGCGGCTCGATCCGGAAGTCCCTGCTTTCCAGGTTGGCGAAGGGCGCGTTCTGCAGCACGAACTTGTGCTGGAACAGCGGCATCGCGCCGCGTTCCCGCACCGGGTTCAATTCCTGCACGAGGGCGTCGAAAGGCACATGCTGGTGGAAGAAGGCCTCCAGGGTGCGCGTGCGCACCTGGGCCAGCATGTCGGCGAAGCTGCGGCTGGAGCCGAAGTTCGTCCGCAGCACGAGCTGGTTGACGAAGAAGCCCTGCAGCCTTTCCGCCAGCGGATGGTCCCGGCCGGCGATATCGGTGCCCACGACGATCTCGTCCTGGCCGGAGCGCCGGCGCAGCACCGCCTCGTAGGCGGCCAGCAGCAGCATGAACAGCGTGGCCGAGTGCCGGTTGGCCGTGCGGCGCAAACCATCGGACAGCGGCGCATCGAGTGCAAAGTGCAGGCGCGCGCCGCTGGACGTGGGTTCCGCTGGCCGCGCGTGGTCGGTCTTGAGTTCCAGCCGCTGCATGCCGGCCAGCGTGGCCTTCCAGTAGGCGACTTGCTCCTCCTGCTGGGTGTCGGCCACCAGCTTGTCGTGCCAGGCGCTGAAGTCAGCGTATTGCGGCCCCGGCTCCCGTGCCAGCGGCCCGCCCTGGTATGCAGCCAGCAGTTCACCGGCGAACAGGCCGATCGCCCAGCCGTCGGTGGCGATGTGGTCCATCAGGATGAGGACAAATGCTTGCGTCGCAGCGGTCCTGGCCAGCGTGATGCGTACCGGCCGCTCCCTGTCCAGCGCGAACGGAACGCACGCGGCTTCCGTCAGGCGGCGCAGCGCTTCGTCCTGGCGCTGGCTCTCGGGCAGGGCCTGGAGGTCGATGGCCGCGATCGGCACGGGCAGTCCGGCGTCGACCGGCAACATCACCGGCTGGCCGTCGCGCACGGCGATCGTCGTGTCCAGCACCGCGTGGCGCGCAATCACGCCGGCCAGCGCCTGCGAGAAGCGCTGCGGATCGAACTCGCCGTCGATCCGGGCCGCCAGCGCGACGTTGTAGCTGGCGCTGGCCGGCTCGAGCTGGCGCAGGAACCAGAGGCGTTGCTGGGCGCGCGACAGCGGCAGGCCAGCTGCGCCGTCCAGCAGGGGAATCGCTTCCGCTTCGTGCACGCGCGAAAGCGAAGCACCAGCCGCCATCTCGCGGATCGCCTCGGCCATGCCGCGCACGGTGGGCCGCTCGAAGATCAGCCGCAGCGCGATCTCGGTGCCGAAGGCGGCGCGCAGCCGCGCCACGACCGAGGTGGCGCGCAGCGAGTGGCCGCCCAGCGCGAAGAAATCATCGTCATGGGACACGGCCTCGCGCCCGAGCACGTCGCACCAGACCGACGCGATCGTGTCCCGCACGGCATCGCCGGACAGGGCGGCCGGCGTGCCTTGCCGGACGGGATCGGGGGCCGGGAGGTTCTTGCGGTCGACCTTGCCATTGGCAGACAGCGGAATCGCCTCCAGCGGCACCAGGAAGGCCGGCACCATCTGCGCCGGCAGCAGTTTGGCGACATGCGCGCGCAACTGCTCCGGCGCGACCTGTTGTCCCTCCCGCGGCACGAAGTAGCCGACGATCTGCAGGTCGGAGCCGCCGCTGGCCGGGCCGCCCTCGCCGCTGTCATGCAACACGCAGACGGCGTCGCGCACGGCGGGATGGCGGGCCATCGCCACCTCGATCTCGCCCAGCTCGATGCGGAAGCCCCGCAGCTTCACCTGGGTGTCCAGCCGGCCCAGGAATTCCATCGTGCCGTCGGGGCCGAAGCGGGCCCGGTCGCCCGTGCGGTACATGCGCGCCAGCGGCGAGGCCACGAAGGGATCGGCGATGAAGCGTTCCGCCGTCAGCTCCGGCTGGCCGGCGTAGCCCTCGGCCAGGCACTCGCCGGCGATGAACAGGTCGCCCGGCACGCCGACCGGGCAGGGCTGCAGGTCGCGGTCCAGCACGTAGTAGCGCGCGTTCTGGATCGGGCGGCCGTAGGGCACGCTGGTCCATGCCGGATCGATGGCGCCGACCACATGGAAGTTCGACCAGATGGTCGCCTCGGTTGCACCGCCCAAGGCCACGACCTTGACGCCCGGAAACACCTGCTTCATGCGGTCCGGCAGGGGCAGCGGCACCCAGTCGCCGCTCAGAAACACCAGCCGCAGCGAGGACCGCGTGGGGCCGGGCGGCAGCAGGGGCGCGAGCTGCCACAGGGCTGCCGGCGCGGAGTCCCAGAACGTGATGTCGCCGCTGGTGAGCAGATCCACCAGGTGCTGCGGATCGGCGATGTCGGCCTCGCTGGCGATGCAGATCGAGCCGCCGGCGGCGAGCATGCCGAAGACGTCGTAGACCGACAGATCGAAGGCCGGTGAGGTGACGAACAGCAGGCGGTCGGCAGCGCCGACGGCGAAGGTCCGGTTCACCCAGTCGATCAGGTTGACGGCGCGCGTGTGCTTGACCAGCACGCCCTTGGGCTTGCCGGTGGAGCCGGAGGTGAAGATCACGTAGGCCGGATCCTGGGGCCGTGCGGCGACGCGCAGATCGCTTTCGGCAGCCGACGCGGCGGCGTCGGTGGCCAGCACGGTGATCGCGCGCGATCCGGCGAGCTCGCGCGTGCCTTCGCACAATGCCGATTGGCTCACGACGCACCGGATCGGCAGCGCGTCGAGAATCGCATCCACCCGGGCGGCAGGCAGCTGGGGTTCGATCGGCACATAGTGATGGCCGGCGCTGGTCACCGCCAGCAAGGCGATCACCAGCTCGCGATCGCGCGCCATGCGCACGCCGACCGGGCTGCAGGGCGGCAGGCCGAGTTCATGCAAGGCCGCGGCGAGGCCGGCGACGCGATCGCGCAGCGCTCCATACGTCATCGGGCCGCCCGCATCGACCAGCGCGATCGCATCCGGCGTGCGTGCCGCCTGCGCTGCGAACAGTCCGGGCAGCGTTGCTTGCCCATCGTAGTCGCGGGCCGTGGCGTTCCAGCCATTCAGGATGAGGTCGCGTTCCGCCGGCCGCAGCAATCGCAGCTGCCCCGGCGATGCTTCGGCATCGCAGCCGGCCAACTGCTCCAGCAGGTAGTGCAGCTGGTCCAGCATCCGTGCGGCGGCGGCGGCGTCCACCCGCGCCGGATCGGCCAGCATGCGCAGCAGCAAGCCGCCTGCGTGCGGCTCGGCGATCAGCGCAAGCGGCACGCTGGGCTTTTCATCCAGCGCATAGCCTTCGATCGCGGCTTCCCCCAGCCGCGTGCCGATCGCGGCCAGCGGATAGTTCTCATAGGCCAGCACGGTCTCGAACAGCGGCTGTCCCGGCGCGACGCTGCTCCACTGCGCGATGCGCGTCAGGGCCGCGTGCTCGTGCTCGCGGGCAGCCGCCAGGCGTTGCTGCGCCTCCTGCAGCCAGGCCGCGATGCTGCCGCCCCTGGGCGCAGGCAGGCGCAAGGGGATCGTGTTGATGAACAGGCCCACGGTGGCCTCGGCACCGGCGAGTTGCGCCGGCCGGCCGGCGCTGCTGACGCCGAACACGACGTCTTCGCTGTCCGAGTGGCTCGCGAGCAGCAGTCCCCAGCACGCATTGACGGCCGTGGCCTGCGACACACCGGCCTGCCGCGCCAGCCGGGCCAGGCCTTCGACCTGGGCGCCGCCGAGCGCGGCCTCGCATGCGATGACGGATGAATCGGTGGCCGTGGCGCCGGGGCGCCTGAGCGCCGGCAGCGGCGTCGGTTGCTCGAATCCGGCCAGCGCCTGCTGCCAGAAGGCTTGCGCTGCCAGCTGGTCGCGCCCGCCCAGCCAGGCGAGGAACTCGCGGAACGAGCGCGCCGGCGGCAGCGATGCTTGCTCGCCGCGCAGGGTTGCCTCGTACAGCGCGATCACCTCGGCCAGCACCAGGCTGGTGGACCAGCCGTCGACCAGGGCGTGGTGGTGGCTCCAGACCAGCTCCCAGTCCCGCTGCGTCCAGCGCAGCAGCGTGATGCGCATCAAGGGCGGCTGGTCCAGCACGAAGCCGGCGGCGCGGTCGGCTTGCAAGAACTGCGAGCGGAGCGCAGCCCGTTCCGCCGGATCGCTGCCCGTGTGGTCGACCACGGTGAACGGCAGGACCGCCTCGCTGGCGCACAGGCCCGGCGCCTGCAGGTCCGCGCGCCACTGCGCGCCGATGCGCAAGGCATCGTGCCGCTGCAGCACCGCGCTCCACGCCGCGTGCATCGCATCCGCGTGGAGCGGTCCGGCCAGGCGCACCGACAGCTGCTGGATGTAGGTGCTGCCGTCCGGCTCGCGCAGGCTGTGGAACAGCATGCCCTGCTGCATCGGCGTCAGCGGACAAGGAGCGAGCGACGGGCCGGTCTTGTTGTCGTTCATCACATTCCGAGCATCGGGAACAGGTTGTGGCGCGGCAGGCCGTGCAGCCGCTCGATTTCTTCCAGCTCGCTGTCCAGGGCGGCGAGCACGCCGGCCAGCCGCGGCTGTTCCATGATCGACATGTGGTCGGCCGCGACGTTGCGCACGTTGGCAAAGCACAGGCGCTCCCATCCCATCAGCGCGCCTTCGGGCACGGGATGGACGGCCGCCTCGCGGATGCCCTCGGGCAGCAGTTCGGTGGCTTTCATGATCAGCGTGCGGCGCGGCAGCGGGCCGGCCTGGTAGCGGCCGATCACGGTGACGTTGCGCTCGAACACCTGGAACAGCTTCTCGATGTCCGAGCGGCCGGTGTCCGGCGGCACGAAGTCGGCCTTGCGCGCGAACTGAAGCAGGCCTTGCAAGGCGTCGTCATAGGGCAGGCCGGACAGGTCGGGGCAGCTCAGTTCCGCCTTGTGCGCGATCAGGCGCGAGATGGAGCGCAGCAGCCTGTCCCTCTGCGGCGCGGGTGCGCTGGTATCGCCCAGCGTCATGCGGCTGTCGATCAGGCACAGCATCGCCACCTCGTGGCCGCGCGCCAGCGCCTGGCGCGCGATCTCGTAGGCGATGACACCGCCGGACGACCAGCCGGCCAGCAGGTAGCGGCGGTCCGGCACCAGGGGTTCCAGGCGGTCGAGATAGGACGCTGCGAGTTCCTCCACGCTTTCGTACGAGGCCGGACCGGACAGCCCCGGGTCCTGCAGCGCGACGACCGGGCGATCGGTGCGAAGGGCCGATGCGATGTCGCGGTAGCACAGCACGCTGCCGCCCGTGGGATGGACGAACACGATCGGCGAGCGCTGGGCCGTGCCGCTTCTGATCGTCACCACGATCGGGTCGATCCGGATCGATTCGCCGCGCAGCAATTCCGCCTGTGCCGCGATGGTCGGCGCGGCGAAGAGGGATGTGAGCGGCAGCCTGTGGCCGAATTCCTTCTCGATCTCCGCCATCAGGCGCACGGCCAGCAGCGAGTGGCCGCCGAGGTCGAAGAAGCTGCTGTTGATCCCGGCGTGGCCGATGTTGAGCACGCTTTCCCAGATCCGCTCCAGCCGCATCTCCAGGGTGTCTCGCGGGCCCTTGGTCGCCGCCGCCATCGCCGGCCTCAGCTTCAGCAGGGCTGCCGCGTCCACCTTGCCGCTGGGCGTGGTGGGGAAGTTGTCGACGGCGATCAGCCAGTTGGGCCGCATCGGCTCGGGCAACGTGGCCGCTAGCGCCTGCTTCAGGGCCCCCGCGTCGACGCTGCGGCCTGCATGGACCGAGTAGAAACAAAGCAATTGGTCGATGCCGGCCGCGTCGCGGTCCACGAGCACGGCAACCAGCGCGACGCCCGGCTGGGCCGCGGCGACAGCCTCGATCTCGCCCAGCTCCACGCGGTAGCCGCGCAGCTTGACCTGGCGGTCGACGCGGCCGAAGAAAACGATGCCGCCGTCGGCGCGCCAGGCGCCGGCGTCGCCGCTGCGGTACATGCGCGCGCCGGGCGCAGCAGCGAACGGATCGGCGACAAAGCGTTCGGCCGTCAGTTCCGGACGGCCGTGGTAGCCGTCGGCCACGCAAGCGCCGGCGATGCAGATTTCGCCGCGCACGCCGACCGGCTGCGGCCGGCCCTGGCCGTCGAGGATGTAGATGCGTGTGTTGGCGATCGGTTTGCCGATGGGGACGTCGGCGCGCTCGGCCCGCACGCGTCCGGCCACGACCTGGATCGTCGTTTCCGTCGGCCCGTAGAGATTGACCAGCTCGACGCCCAGCGCCAGCGTGCGCGCCGCCAGTGCGGCGTCCAGCGCCTCGCCGCCGCAGCACAGGCGCCGCAGCGTCCGGCAGGCGCGAAAGCGCTCGTTCTCCACCAGGAGCCGCAACAGGCTGGGCACGACCTGCACCACCGTGATCGCGTGGTGCTGGATCGCAGCGGCCAGCGCCTCCGGGTCGCGCTCGGCGCCTGGCGGCGCCAGCACGAGGCGCGCGCCGGCCATCAGCGGTGCGTAGATCTCCCACACCGAGGCGTCGAAGCTCACGGCCGTCTTCTGCAGCACGCCATCGCCCGCATTCAGCGGCAGGTCGCGCAGCATCCAGTCCATGTGGTTGGCCAGCGTGCCGTGCGGCACGCGCACGCCCTTGGGCCGGCCGCTGGAGCCGGAGGTGTAGATCAGGTAGGCGAGATCGCTTGGGCCGGCGGCAGGGATTCGCGGTCGCGCAGCCGGCTCGCCTTGCGCGCCATCGACAGTCAGCACGCACGTGTGCGCCAGCAGCGGTGCGAACGCCGTCTTGCCGATCAGGTCGACGGCAAGCGCTTCGCATGTCAGCAGCAGGCGTGCGCCGCTGTCCTGCACCATGAAGGCCAGGCGCTCGTCCGGATAGCCCGTGTCCAGCGGCAGGTAGGCGGCGCCGGCGCGCTGGATCGCGAGCAGGCCGGCCACCATGTCCACACCGCGCGGCAGCAAGAGGCCGACGATGTCGCCGCGCTGCGCGCCGGCTTGCACAGTTGCGCAGCAATGCGGTCGATGCGTGCAGCGAACGCCGGGCCGTCGAGTCGCTCATCTCCGTCTTCGATCACCGTCTTGCCGGCAGACGCCAGCAGCGTCTCATGCAGCTGCAGGTTGGCCGCGCGCCAGGGTTGCTCCGGCGGCACGATCGCGCCTTGCATGCCTTCGAGCACCAGCGCCCGCTCGCCCGGGCCGAGGAGCGCGAGCGACGACAGCGGCTGCTGCGGCGCATCGAGCGCGGACTGCAGCAGCGTCAGGAATTCCTCTTCCAGCCGCTGAAGCGCGGCGGTGTCGCAGGCGCAGGCGTCGTGGTCGAAATAAAGGGCGATGCGTTCGTCGGCGTGGCGGAAAGCTGAAAGCTGCAACAGGCAGCGGTCGATCCATGCAAACGGGGCCTGCGGCCGCAGCAAGTCCGATCCCGATGCGGGCACTGCCTGCTCGAAACTGAACGCGACGGCGGCATGCGACTTCGCGTGCAGAGGCGGCTGGTAGTCCTGCACGGCCAGCGTTTCCTCGAGAGCCGCTGATGCAGCAGCGATCAGTGCGGTGAAGGACTGTGCCGGATCGGCCGCCAGCGGCAAGGGCGCGAGCCGCGCGAACGGCCCGGGCAGCTGCGCCATCTCGTCATAGCTGCGTCCATGGGTAACGACGGCCAGCGGCACTGCCTGTCCGTCCAGGCGCAGCAGCAGGGCGTTCCATGCCGCGAGCAGCAGCTGTTCCGCGTTCGCGCCAAGCCGTGTCTGCAGCGACGTCGGCACGCAGAGTGTGTGCCGCCTCGGCTGCGTGCCGGGCGTCGTGGCAAGCCGCTGGAAAGGCAGGCCCGCTGTCGGCTCGGCCGGCCACGGCGGCAGCTTCACGTCGGACGCTTGCTCCAGCGTGTCCTGCTGCCATTGCGCCAGGCTGGAGAACGGCAGCGCCTCCTCGCCCGCGGGGTTGGCAACCCCGCGCAATTCCTCGTCGGCCTGTTGCAGCACACGCAGCGCAGTCCGGGTGTCGGCACACAAGGCACTCAGGACCAGGCGGTAGCGGTTCGCTGCAACGCGCTGCAGCACGATGCGGCTGGAGTCGGCCGCAGTGTCTGTTTCCGCGACGACGACAGGCAGGGCCGAGGGCAGCGCCGACTGCACCGGCAACTGCATGCCAGGCAGGAGGCCAAAGCCGGTGCGCAGGATCTCGTGCCGTTGCGCCACGCGCGTGAGCGCTTCGCACAAGGCGGTTTCGCCCACGGATGCGTCGGTGTCGAATTCGACTTCCACTCGATATGTGGCGAGGCCATCGCGCTCGCCGAGCTGCCACAGGCGCTGCTGCCAGGGCGACAGCGCGAAGCCGCTGGTCAGTGCAGTCACGGTCATTGCGCGTGCTCCCGATCCGGCAGCACGCTGTCGGGCCGAATTTCATCGCCCATGGCCGTCAGCACGCGGCGCGGACCGCTGTAGCTCGATCGGCCGTGCGCCACCAGCATGTTGTCCAGGAGCAGGAGGTCGCCTTCCTCCCACGGGAACTTCACCGTCTCGGCGTCGTACGCGGCGCGCAGGTGCGCGGCGACGTCCTCCGGAATCTCGGCGCCGTCACCGTAGAGCGTGTTGTACGGCAGGTTGTCCTTGCCGAAGTCCGCCTCCAGCGAGCGCCGCACTTCATCCGGCACGCCCGAGGGATGCCAGAACGCGATGTGGTTGAACCACAGCTCCTCGCCGGTCACCGGATGGCGGCGCACGGCGACGCGGCGCTGGAAGGTGCGCAGCCGGCTGTCGGCTTGCGTGCCGCCGTCCAGCCATTGCCATTCGGT
>Ga0075365_10000933_pt1 | contig 12363 bp, 10 predicted proteins | sample EndMetdeltDD1765_FD_71387 | JGI IMG/M metagenome (GOLD analysis project Ga0075365, IMG submission 71387) | Populus endosphere microbial communities from Tennessee, USA - Endosphere MetaG P. deltoides DD176-5 | ecosystem: Host-associated > Plants > Roots > Endosphere | place: USA: Tennessee... | reverse complement strand
GGTGACAACACCGACATCTCCGTCAAGCTGATCCAGCCCGTCGCCATGGACGAGGGCCTGCGCTTCGCGATCCGCGAGGGCGGCCGTACCGTCGGCGCCGGCCGCGTCACCAAGATCCACAAGTGATCTAGTTTCTGCTGCGAAGCGGCGCTCACCCTCCGGGGTGGGCGCCGTTTTCGTCTGCCCAGGTCCTTAGACCATGGTCAGCACCATGCGGAAGCGCGCGTCGCCGCTCATCATCTTGTCGAAGGCGGACTGCGCCTCGGACAGCGGCATGGTCTCGATCATCGGTCGGACGCCGGTCAGCGCAGAGAAGCGCAACGTGTCCTCGGAGTCCTGAGATGTGCCTGACGCATGGCCCTGCACGGCTGAGGATTTGAAGATGATCGAGGCTCCCGGCACCTGCAGCGGATCGTTAGGCGCACCGACGACGACGAGTTGTCCGCGAGCCTTGAGGCCGTCGAGCGTGACCGTCATCGCGTCGGCGACTGTGACGGTCGCGAGCACCACCTGTGCGCCGCCGAGCCTGTTGAGCTCCTCGGCGACATCAACGGCCTTGGAGTCGATGTAGTGATGTGCGCCAAGCTCTTTGGCCAACGGCTCTTTGTCCGTCCCGCGGGCGATGGCGGCCACTTCGAAGCCCATCTTCGCCGCGAACTGAATGCCGAGGTGGCCGAGTCCTCCGACCCCGAGGACCGCGACGAGGTCGCCCGGGCGAGCGACGGATTCGCGTAGCGCATTGAACGTCGTTATGCCGGCGCACATCAGTGGCGCGGCGTCGACGTCGGAAAGGTCGTCCGGGATGCGAGCGAGCGCCTCGGCGGGCGCCACCATGTACTCGGCGTAACCACCGTCGTAGGCGATGCCCGGAATCTGCCCGTTCTCGCAAGAGATGAAGTCACCGCGGCGGCATGCCTCACAGGTGAAGTCGCAGCCGCCGAACCATCCGACGCCGACACGGTCTCCGACCGCCCACGACGTGACGTCATCTCCCACCGCGTCGACCACGCCGGCGACCTCGTGGCCGGGTGAACGCGGGTAAGAGTTGCCCATGATGCCGACCACGGTCAGGACGTCGGAATGGCACACGCCGCATGCGTGGACTTTGACACGGACCTGTCGTGGACCCGGGTCGGGGATGTCGACATCGGTGATCTCGAACTTCGCATTTGCCGCAGGGATGCGGGCGATCTTCATCGTGGCCACGTCGGGGACGTTACCCAAGGTCATGAGGTTGTACCTGCCGGATGGAACCTGACTTGTAACACCGGCGGCGACCACGCCGATGTACATCGCGTATGCCCTGGTCGGGGCTCAAGAAGGGTATGGGTTTCATGTTCCGTCGCGCCGCCACACTCGCGTGTGCCGTTTTCGCCGGTGCCGCATTCGTCGGTCTGTCCACAGGTACTGCCGCCGCGCAGGCCGCCTGCCCGGACGTGCACTGGATCGGCGCAGCGGGCTCTGGCGAGCGCACGCCGGTCGAGCTGGCCCAGAACGACGGAATGGGCCGCGTGGTCTACCAATCCCTGCAGGAGCTTTCCGCCCAGGTGCAGCAGGACGGTCGCACCATGACCGCCGAAGCAGTCGAGTATCCCGCCGTCGAGGCCCCCGGTGAAGACGGTGGCGTCGGCGAGTGGCTCGGCTTCATCGGAAGCGTGGATGCCGGCTCGGCAGCGCTGGGCAAGCAATACGAGGGGTTCGTCCAGCGCTGTCCGGCATCCAAGGTGGTGCTGGCAGGCTACTCACAGGGTGCGATGGTCGTGCACCGCAATCTGCACGCGCTCGAGGCCAGCCCCAACCTGGCCGCGGTGCTGCTGGTCGCCGACGGTGACCGCCTGCCCGAGGATCCCACGCTGAACTTGGGCACCGCCAGCGGCATCCCCGAGCGCGGTAAGGGTGCGGCGCAGGACTGGCCGATCCTCGCGCACGCGCCGTCACCGCTGTCGCCGGCCATGGGTGCACGCACGATCAGCGTCTGCAATCTCGGCGATGCGGTCTGCGACTACAACCCCGACGACGACGATTCCTCGGTGGCGTACGCGCGCGGTGTCGCCATCCACACCAGCTACGCCAGGACTGCTGGCCTGGACTGGACGGCGCCCCTGCACTTCCTGCTCGGCGGCCCTGACGCTCAGGTGCCCGCGCCGCAGGCACCCGAGGCGCAGCCCGTCGTCCCGCTCAGCGCGCCGGCACCGACGCCGTAGGCGTCCGGGCGATCCACAGCACGACCGCACTCGCCGTAAGCAGCAGTGCGGCAAGGACACCGAGGATGACATCGATGGCCGTAGCCGTCGACTGTCCGCCGCGCTCGAGCATCTCCAGCACCGTGCCCGACACCGCGACACCGACTCCGGCGAGGGTCACCAACGCTGTCAACGTGACGCCTGCGGCCTCGCCCGCTCGTTCGGGCCGCACGACGGCTTGCGTCGCGACGGTCGTGAACGCATACACGAGTCCCAATGTGAACCCGCACGCCGACAGCGCGGGCAGGTAGACGAACCAGTTGTCCGAGGCGGCGAGCGTGGCGAGCGAGACTGCGGCGGCGACACTCGTCAGCCCCATCACCATCAGCGGTGGCCGGTTGGCCGCAAGGCGTCCGGACAGCACACCGCCCAGCGCGGCTCCGGCCGATGGGCCGAGGAACACCAGGCCCGCCGTCAGCGGGTCGAGCCCACGGACCTGCTGGAGGTTCAGCGTCGACAGGAAGACCGCCACCGTATAAGCGATGTTCGCGACGGCACCCGCGATCACCAGCACCGTGAACCGCGCGTTGCGCACCAAGGACAGATCGACGAGCGGCCACGGCACCCGGTTCTCGACGGCGACGAAGAGCGCGAGTGCGGCCAACGCCGCCGTGAACGCGACGACCGTCGACACCGACACCCATCCCCAGTGCGGCGCACGGTCAAATGTCAACGTGAACAAGCCTATTCCGACCGTGATCAACGCCAGCCCCGTGATGTCTATGCGACGCGGCACGGCCCGGTCCGACGACTCGTCGATGCTCCACGCGCCCAAGGCCATTGACACGACAGTCAGTGGGACGTTGAGCCAGAAGATCCACCGCCAGCCAACGGTGTCGGTCAGCAGGCCACCGATCAGCGGGCCCGCGGCGTTGCCCAGTCCCGCTATGCCGTAAGCCAACCCGATCGCATGGGCGGCTTTGACTGCCGGAAAAGCGTTGGTCAATACGCTCACCGAAACCGGGAAGATGAGCGCGGCGCCGAGTCCCTGCAGTGCACGAAAGACGACGAGCAGCGGCACCGAGGGCGCGATGGCGCACAGGGCCGACGCGATCCCGAACAACGCCACGCCGGAGATCAAGGCCCTGCGGCGCCCGAAGATATCGCCGATTCGCCCCGCAGGAACCATGAATGCGCCCAGGGTGAGCATGTAGACGCTGATCAACCATTGCAGGTCCGACGGCGTGCTGTGGAGGTCGGATGCCATCCGCGGCAACGCGAGATTGGCCGCGAAGTAATCGATTTGCACGCAGAACAGCGCCATCGAGACCGCAGCCAGGACCCACCGGGATTTCACAGCGCTTATTGAGTCGTCAGCCGCGGCCACCGTGCGACAGTAAGGCTCGCGAAGCTCGTTTTCCGGCTAATCTGACACGCGAAGGGCGCGCGAAGACCACTTTCCTAGGAGCTTGGCCATATGTCCACTTTCTGGCGGTACGTCAAGATTCAGGCGTTCGTGCTGCTGTGCGGAATCGTCGGGCCGATTTTTTTGGCCATCTACTTCGCCGCGGGTGCGCAACCGATCATGAAGTGGATGTTCTGGGCAGGCCTGGGCATCACCGTCCTGGACGTCTTGATCGCCCTGGCCATCGTCAGCATGGGTTCGCGGTCGGCGGCCAAGAAGCAGGCGCTCGAGCAGGTCGGTGTGCTCGCGCTGGCGCAGGTAGTCGGTATCCACGAGACGGGAACGCGAATCAACGAGCAGCCGCTCGTGAAGATCGACCTGCAGATCTCGGGGCCGGGTATCGCACCGTTCGCCAGCCAGGACCGGGTGATCGCATCGATCTCGCGATTGCCGATGATCACCAGCCGCAAGCTCGTCGCGCTGGTGGATCCTTCGACCAACGAGTACCAAATCGACTGGGAGAGAAGCAGTCTGGTCAGTGGCCTGATGCCGGCGACGTTCACCATCGCCGAAGACAACAGGACCTACGACCTCAGCGGCCAGGTCGGCCCGTTGATGGAGATTCTGCAGATCCTCAAGGCCAACAACATCGGCCTGAACAACATGATCGATCTGCGCGCGAATCCGGCGGCTCGCCAACAGGTGCAGGCCGTCGTACGTCGTGCCGCGGCCGCGCAACCGACCGCTGCTCCGCCGCAGCAGGCGCCGGCACCGTCTGCGGCGCCGTATGCCGCCGCCCCCGCGGAACCTTCGACCGCTCAGCGCCTGCAGGAGTTGGAGACTCTGCGCGCGACCGGTGCGATTTCAAACGACGAATACGCAGCCAAGCGGCAGCAGATCTTGGCCGACCTATAGCCGATATACGAACACTGCGCCGCTTGCGCTGGTAGCGTTCAGCCGTGTCGCGCGATGCGCGGGGGATACACGATGACGGCTGAATCGGAAGACACTCAGGCGATTCGGCCGCCATCGCTGGTCGACTCGATCGTTCCGCTGGTCGTACTCGCGGTGTTCATCGCCTGCGCGCTGGCGCTCTTCGGTCTCGAGGCGCTCGATGGGCCTATCCAGGTCGCGCTGGTGCTCTGCTGCGCTGTCGCCGCCCTCATCGCCCTCAAGAACGGACACCGTTGGGCCGCCGTGCAAGAGGCCGGCCAGAACGCCTTGTCCTCCATCACCAGTGCGTTGTTCATCCTGCTGGCGGTCGGAGCGCTCATCGGGACGTGGAACATGTCGGGAACCATCCCGACGCTGGTGTATTACGGAATCCAGGTGTTGTCGCCTGGCTACTTCTACATCGCGGCCGCCGTCATCTGCGGCGTGGTGGCGATGTCCGTCGGCAGCTCGTGGACGACTGCGGGAACGATCGGTGTCGGGCTGGTGGGAATCGCCACCATGCTCGGGGTGTCCGCACCGGTGACTGCCGGTGCGGTGATCTCTGGGGCGTACCTCGGCGACAAGCTCTCGCCGCTATCGGAGACGACGATTCTGACCGCGCAGATGGTGAAGGTGGACCTTTACACCCACATCCGCAGTCAGGCCTGGACGTCGATTCCGGCGTTCATTCTGGCCGCTGTGGTGTTCGCCGTGCTGGGCATAGCGGGTCCGACCCCGAATGACACCGTGCCCGAGGAGATCGAACTGAGCAAGCTCAGCGAGATCTTCTGGATCACCCCACTGAACCTGCTTCCGCTCATCCTGCTGGTCTACCTGTCGCTCCGAAAGGCCCCCGCCTCATTGGCATTGCTGGCCTCGGCCGTGTTCGCCGGCGTGCAGGCGACAATCCTGCAACGCGATGTCGTCACGGCCTTCGTCGCCGAGATCCACGGCAGCTCAAATACGGTAGTCGGTGCGGTGCAAGCGATCTGGAAGGCATTGGCCAACGGATTCATGATGAATTCGGGCATCGGTGAGATCGACCGGCTACTGTCACGCGGGGGCATGGACAGCATGCTGCTGACGATATGGCTGATCATCGGCGCGGTGACGTTCGGGGCGCTGCTCGAACAGTTCGGGCTCATCGACCGGCTGATCAACCCGATGATCGAATCGGCGAAGTCCACTGGCCGACTGTACCTGTCGGTCTTCGCCTCAGGAGTCGGCCTCAATATCGTCGCCGGCGACCAATACATCGCGCTGGTGTTGCCCTCGCGGATGTTTCGGGTCGAATTCGAACGCCGAGGACTGGCCCCGCAGAACCTGTCTCGGCTCGCCGCCGATAGCGGTACCGTCACGTCACCGCTGGTTCCATGGAACTCGTGTGGGGCATTCATGGGTGCCGTTCTTGGGGTGGCGACACTGTCCTATCTGCCGTTCGCCTTATTCTGCATTTTCAGCCCGGCACTCAGCGTCGTCTACGGGTTCACCGGTTTCAAGGTTAAGAAAGTGCCGCCTACAGAGAAAGCTGGCGTCGAAACATGACCGACACCGAAACGTCCACACCGAAGGCCGAACAGAAGGTCAGTCTCCCGACGCTGACCGCGATGGTGGTCGGATCGATGATCGGGTCCGGCGTCTTCCTACTGCCACGTCGCTTCGGGACCGAGACGGGTGTGCTCGGGGCGATTATCGCGTGGACGGTCGCAGGCGCGGGAATGTTGATGCTGGCCTTTGTCTTTCAGCGTCTTGCGACGCGCAAACCCCGACTTGACGCTGGCATTTTCGCGTACGCCAAGGCAGGGTTCGGAGATTATGTCGGCTTCAATTCTGCGATTGGATATTGGGCATCGGCCTGTGCGGGCAACACTTCGTACTGGGTGCTGATCACGGCGACGATGAGCGCGCTGGTGCCCGCGTTCGGCGCGGGTGACACGGTGCTCGCGGTGATCGTATCCGCGATCGGTGTGTGGCTGTTCGCATCGCTGGTGATGCGCGGAGTGAGGGACGCTGCAGTCATCAACTACATCGTCACCGTCGCCAAGGTGCTGCCGATCCTGACATTCATCGTGATCGCGGCGATCGCGTTTCAGGCCGACGTCTTTGCCGAAAACTTCTGGGGTGGCGAAGAAGGCTATTCGTTCGCCGCGATCTGGGACCAGGCCACCGGCACCATGCTGATCACCGTATTCGTGTTCCTGGGTATCGAGGGTGCCAGCGTCTATTCGAGGATGGCGCGCAAGCGGGAAGATGTAGGCCGCGCGACCGTCATCGGATTCCTTAGTGTGCTCAGTGTTTTCGCGCTCGTGACACTGGTGTCCTACGGCGTCATGCCACAGGACGAACTCGCCGTAGCGAGCCAGCCGTCTATGGCGGCGGTGCTGGAATCGGTTGTCGGGCACTGGGGATCGATCTTCATTCGCGTCGGCGTGATCGTGTCGGTGCTCGGTGCATATCTCGCGTGGACCTTGATGGCCGCGGAGGTGCTCTTCATTCCTGCCAAGTCCGAGGATATGCCGCGGTTCTTGGCCCGCACCAACAGTCACGGCGCGCCCGTCACCGCACTGGTCATGGCAGCGGGCCTGACGTCATTGCTACTCGTCGCGCTGTTGTTTGCCGCGGACGCACTCGATTTCATGCTCGATTTGACCGCTGCGCTGTCCCTGATCCCCTATCTCCTCGCGGCGGCGTACGCGCTGAAGCTGACCGCCACCCGCGAGACCTACGGGGACGGCAAGTCGCTCGTTGCGGATATGGTGATCTCCGGTGTGGCGACGGTGTACACCTTGTTCCTGATCTACGCCGCGGGTCCGGACAAGCTTCTACTTTCCTGCATTTTGTACGCACCAGCGGCCGCGCTGTACTTCAAAGCGCGACGTGAGCGAGGTCTTCGCGTATTCCGCCCGGCCGAGGCGGTGCTGTTCGGGGTGATTCTCCTCGGCGCCGTCGCAGCTGTGGTGTCCTTGGCAACTGGAGCGATCGAAATCTGACGGCCACCGTGTGAGAGGAACTGAAGTGACGAATCCTACTGCGAACTATGGCGTTCACTCGGAGGTCGGCAAGCTGCGCAAGGTGCTGGTGTGCTCGCCCGGTCTGGCCCACGAGCGGCTCACCCCGACCAATTGCGACGATCTGTTGTTCGACGACGTGCTGTGGGTGCAGAACGCCCGCCGCGACCACTTCGATTTCATTGACAAGATGCGTGATCGCGACGTCGAGGTGGTCGAACTGCACGAGCTCCTCGCCGAGACGATGGAGATCCCCGAGGCGAAAAGGTGGTTGCTCGACCGAAAGATCGTGCCCAACGAGGTCGGTCTTGGACTCGTCGACGACACCCGCGGTTTTCTGGATTCATTGAAGGCCCAGCGGCTGACAGAGCTGCTCATCGGCGGCATGTCGACCCGCGACCTGCCATCCGAAATCCAGTCCGGGTATCGCGCATTGGCCCGCGAGGCGGCCGGCGTCACCGAATATCTGATGCCGCCGCTGCCGAACACGCTCTACACACGCGACACCACGTGCTGGATTTACCAGGGACTCACGCTCAATCCGCTGTTCTGGCCGGCGCGGCACGACGAGACGTTGTTGATGAAGGCCATCTACGAGTTTCATCCCGACTTCGTCGGTTCGACGGTGTGGTGGGGTGATCCGGAAGAGTCGTGGGGGATGTCGACGATCGAGGGCGGCGATGTGCTGGTGCCGGGCAACGGTGTCGTCCTCATCGGGATGAGTGAACGGACGTCGCGTCAGGCGATCACCCAGGTCGCCGCGAAGTTGTTCGCCGAGAACGCGGCCGAGAAGGTCATCGTTGCCGGCATGCCCAAGTTGCGGGCGGCCATGCACCTCGACACGGTGTTCACGTTCGCCGACCGCGACGTCGTCACCCTCTATCCGGACATCGTCGATGGGATACAGACATTCGTCCTGCATCCCAGTGACACCGATCCGGGTGTGGAGGTGGAGGAGGCAACCAAGCCGTTCGTCGAAGTGGTCGCCGACGGGCTGGGGCTCAGTGCGCTGAGGACGGTGGAGACAGGGGGCACCAACTACGACTCGGAGCGTCAGCAGTGGGACAGCGGCAACAACCTCGTCGCCGTCGAGCCGGGCGTGGTGTTCGCCTACGACCGCAACACCCACACCAACACACTGTTGCGCAGAGCAGGCATCGAGGTGATCACCATCGTGGGCGCCGAGCTGGGCCGCGGCCGCGGAGGGGGGCACTGCATGACCTGCCCGATCATCCGCGACCCCGTCGACTGACCGGTTGTTAGAACACGTTCTAGTTCGGCTGCTAGCCTGGTCCGCAGCTTCACGGAAGGAGCAGCGGTGACGGCAACTGGCGGGCCCCTGGAAGGGCGAGTGGCATTCATAACGGGGGCCGCGCGCGGCCAGGGTCGGGCGCATGCGATCCGGTTGGCAAACGAGGGCGCTGACATCATCGCCATCGATGTGTGCGGACCGATCTCCGACACCATCACCTACCCGCTGGGAACCTCGGAGGAACTCGCCGAGACCGTGAGGGCCGTGGAGGCCGCCGGCCGCAAGGTGTTGTCCCGCGACGTCGACATCCGCGATCTGGCCGCGCTGCAGCAGGTGGTCGCCGACGGGATCGAGCAGTTCGGCCGACTGGACATCGTGGTGGCCAACGCGGGCGTGCTGAGCTGGGGCCGTCTCTTCGAGATGTCCGAGGAACAGTGGAACTCCGTCATCGACGTGAACCTCAACGGCACGTGGAAGACGATCCGTGCGGCTGTCCCGGCGATGATCGAGGCGGGCAACGGCGGATCGATCATCATCGTGAGTTCGTCGGCAGGGCTGAAGGCCACCCCGGGCAACGGCCACTACGCGGCGTCCAAGCACGGCCTGACATCGCTGACCAACTCGCTGGCTTTGGAGGTGGGCGAGTTCGGGATTCGGGTGAACTCGATCCATCCCTATTCCATCGATACGCCGATGGTGGAGAAGGAAGCGATGATGGAGCTGTTCGGTAAGTTCCCGAGCTTCATCCACAGCTTCAAACCCTTCCCGTTCCGCGCTGTAAGTCAGGAAGGCGCATCGAGTCTGCAGGACTTCATGACGGCCGAAGAGGTTTCGGATGTCGTGGCCTGGCTGGCCGGCGATGGTTCGTTGACTATCTCGGGCAGCCAGATCAATGTCGACCGCGGCACGATGAAGTACTAGCCAGGCAATACCAGGACCGGTACCGGGCTGTGCCGCAGGATCTTTGATCCGCGCGAGCCGAGGAAGACTCTGGCGATTCCACCGGTTTGCTTGGTGCCGAGCGCCAGCAGCTCGCCGTCGAGCCAGTCGGCGTTGTCGATGGCCTCATCCCAGCCGTTGCCCGTGGCGACCTGAAGTGTCACGTCTTCACCGACGACACTCTGTTTCTTCAATTCCGCCAACGAATCTCGTGCCTGTCCCGCAGTGGCCTCGAGTATCGAGTCTTCGACGCGCAGCCCGAGCTGGGGCGGATACATCGTTCGGCCGCGGACAGCGAACGTGACGACCCGCATTGGTACGTCGAATCTTTTCGCCAGCGCCCCAACACGTTCGACGACGTGGACGCAGTCAGGGGTGCCGGGATAGGCGCATGTGAGACGGGACAGTCCGCCGGACTTCGATCCGCGGTAGCCGCGAGGGCTGACGGCGAGCGGAATGGGAGAGGAGTGCAACAGTCGATCCGCCGTCGAGCCGATGACAACCTGTCCCAGTTTGCCATCCGCCGCCGAACCCAGCACCAGCGCGTCGGGTTTGAGATCGCCGACGGCTTCCAGCAACCCGCTCGAAGCCGATCTGTGCGCGACTTTGAGGAAGTCGACCTTGACGCCGCTGCCAATGGAATCGAGGCATTCCTGCGCCTCTTTGGCCGAGTCTGCTGCCAACTGGTCGGCGTACTGGGCGTATTCGGCATCGATACGGGCGATTGAGGGAGTCATCCATGGCCGCGGCACCACAGTCACGACCGTTAGCGATGTCTTCAGCGTCTTCGCGGCTTCCATCGCGAGGTACAACGGCGATCGGCCGCCCTTGCCGGCCAGATAGCCGACGGCGACGCTCATTGAGGATCCTTGGGCGGGTGGGTCAGCATCACGTCGCTCTCACCCGCGGCGGCCGTCGGGATGATGCCGTCGCCGCCGTCTATAAGCGCACTGTGGCGTCGGCTCCAGAGGAAGTAGAAGGCCAGCACAGCGGCCACCCATATCCCGAACCAAATCCAGGTGTTCGGGGGCAGCCCGTACAGAATCCACAGGCAGGCGGCGATCGACAGGATGGGGGTCACCGGATAGCCGGGCACTCGGAAGCCACGAGGCAGGTCGGGCTCGCGGCGGCGCAGGATGATCACGCCGATCGCGACCGTGATGAATGCGACAAGGGTGCCGATCGACACCAGATCCCACAGGTAGTCGATGGGGACGAAGCCCGCCAGGAGCCCCGTGATGACGGCCACGATGATGGTGTTGTTCACCGGCGTCATGCTTTTCGGGTTGACCTTAGCGAACATCGATGGCAGCAAACCGTCGCGGCCCATGGCGAACAAGATGCGGGTCTGCCCGTACATCACCACCAGTGTCACCGAGAAGATCGAGATCACTGCACCGAGGGCGAGTATCGTGCTGGCCCAGGTCGAACCCCCGAGAACATTCTCGAGGATGACCGAAAGCCCTGCCTCGGACTGTTCTTCGGATCCGAACGCTTCGGCTTCCTGCGTACCAAGGCCCGCGAACGCCACCAGGACGTAGATGGTGGTGACGGCGATCAGCGCGGCGATGATCGCGCGCGGCATGGTCTTTTGGGGATTCTTCACCTCATCACCGGCGGTCGAGACCGCGTCCAGACCGATGAAGGTGAAAAAGATGGTGGCGGCTCCGGCGGTGATTCCCGCAAACCCCTTTTCCCAGAACCCGGCGAAATGGTCAGTGGTGAACGCGGTCGCCGCGACGGCGACGAACAGTGCGAGCACCCCCAATTTGAGGAGCACCATGATCGTGTTGACCTTCGCCGACTCGCTGGCGCCGCGAATCAGCAGCAGGGCACACATGACGATCAAGAGCATGGCGGGAAGGTTGACGATGCCCGGTGTCTCACCGAACGGCGCCGCGCTCAGCGAGTGTGGCAGCGTGACTCCGAACAAGTTGTCCAGCAGCTTGTTCAGATAACCGCTCCAGCCGACAGCTGTCGCCGACATGGAGACGCCGTATTCGAGGAGCAGGCATGCGGCAACGCCCATCGCCACGACCTCACCCATCGTGGTGTAGGCGTACGAATAGGTCGATCCGGAAACCGGTACGGCGGAGGCCATTTCCGCGTAGCAAATGGCGGAGAGGCCCGCGGCGATGCCTGCGATCACGAACGAGATCAACACCGCGGGACCGGCCTTCGGCACGGCTTGTTGCAGCACGATGAAGATGCCGGTGCCTACCGTGGCGCCGACGCCGAACATCGTCAGCTGGAATGTGCCGATACTTCGTTTGAGATGGTCGGAGGCGCCATGTGCCACTGGCGCGCCGGTCACAGGCCTGCGCCGAAGGAGCTGGTCCTTGAGACTGATCGATGGGGCGGTCATGGCGCCTCCTAGGAGCTATAAGGCAGTACCGGACAAGTGTGAACCCGTATCGGCCAGAACATCGGCGAACTGGTCAATCGCCCAGTCGATCTCCTCTGCGGTGATCACGAGCGGTGGTGCGAAGCGCAACGTCGAACCGTGCGTGTCCTTAACCAGGACACCGCGTTCGGCCAACTTGATGGTGATCTGCTTGCCGGTGCCGAGCGCCGGATCGATGTCCACCCCGGCCCACAGTCCCATGCCGCGCACGGCCAATACGCCGGATCCGATGAGTGCGC
>Ga0075365_10000932_pt1 | contig 12364 bp, 13 predicted proteins | sample EndMetdeltDD1765_FD_71387 | JGI IMG/M metagenome (GOLD analysis project Ga0075365, IMG submission 71387) | Populus endosphere microbial communities from Tennessee, USA - Endosphere MetaG P. deltoides DD176-5 | ecosystem: Host-associated > Plants > Roots > Endosphere | place: USA: Tennessee... | reverse complement strand
GAACTGCGCTCAGGCGACCTGCTCGTGTTCGGCGGCAGCAACCGCCGCATCTTCCACGGTGTCCCCAAGGTTCTCGACGGCACTTCGCCGAGCTGGCTCGACCTCCCGCCCGGCCGCCTGAGCATCACGATCCGCGAGACCGGCCTGGATTGATCGGCGCACGCGCCCGCCGGCGCCAACGCTGTGCGATTGACCACAACCCCTGTAGACAATCGCGCCCAGTTGCGCCCGCCGCCGCCAACGCTGTGCGATTGACCACAACCCCTGTAGCCAATCGCGCGCAGTTGTTGGCCGAAGCTGCCGACCTCGTCGATGACCGAATCAGGCTCGGCTGAACGAACTCGCCGGCTCGCCCGACAGGTTCAGGACGACACCGGTCTCAGCACCCCGAGCGTCGCACCACACGCCCCGCAGAACACGACGCTGACGTTCGTGGCCGGTTGTCCTTCGCGCCGAGCCGGAACCACCGTCTCCGCCAGCGAGTCATCGAGCGACACGTCGCACTGCGAGCACCGTGGCCGCACCGCGGCAGCGCCAGCCGCACTCGTGGACGGGTCGTCGGCAAACGCAAGAACAACATCGGGACGACTGCCGACGACCGCGTCGCGGAGGTGGCCGAGGTCGACGCCGAGCCCGCGCAGCACCTGACAGGCCAGACCCTCGACATCGAGCACGCCGAGCAGGACGTGCCCGGCGGTCACCTCCGATTCCCGGTCCTTGCGCGAGAACCGACCCGCTCGTTCGAGCGCCCGCTGGGCGCGGTCGGTGAACGGCAATGCCTCACCGTCCGGCGATCCGACATCCTCCCCCACTGCTTCGATCACCTTGTGACGCGCGGCGACGAGATGTGCGCCGGCCGTTCGCAACAGCTCCGCTGGCTCACCCTCGTCGTCGAGCAGCAGTCCGAGCAGCAGATGCTCGGTGCCCACCCGCGGATGATCGAGCCGCCGTGCTTCCATCGTCGCCAGCGAGACGACCTCCTGGGCCTCCACGGAGTAGTTCTCGAGCACGACCGCGAACCCTATTCGGTCGGTGGTGACGTGGATGCCGTGATGATGTGATCGATCCACCACTTCGGCGCGTTGTCGGTGATGTTGGGGATGTTCGAGTAGTCGTGCCAGCGGAAGATCTTGCCGTCGCGCAGCTGGGTCACCGAGACGAAGGAGTGATCGATCACCTCGCCGGTGTGGAACGTCCATCGCTCGGTGTGCTCGGTCATGACGAGGTCGCCCTCGGCGATCATGTTCGTCCCCGGGAGGTGCTCGTAGCCCTCGAGTGGCTCGAGACCGATCTTCAACCGGGCGATCACTCCGTCCGGACCGAACCCGCCCGCGCCGGGCGTACCGATGTCGGTGTAGTGCGCGTCGTCGGTCAGCAGCGCCTTCATGCCGTCCCAGTCGCGACTTGCCAGCGCGGCCCAGTACTGCTCCACGACCTGTTTGTTGCTCGCTTCCATGCTCATCCCGTTCTCCGATCGCTCGTCGCCCGGCACTGTAAAGGTCGACGATTCCGCGCGACGACCCGTGTCGCCGCGACCCACGCGTCGGCCGAACAGCGACACCGAGCAGGATCGGAGAAGCAGCCCGGTGGCGCCGCTCTTACAGTCGTTCTTGGCACTCCGCTCGTGGAGTCCGACGACTTGAAAGGACGCTGACCGATGAAAACGATGACATGCAAGGAGCTGGGAGGACCATGTGACTTCCCGCTCCATGGAGAAACCGCCAACGACGTGATCAAGGCCGAGGATGCCCACTTGCGGGAAATGGTCGCGCAGGGTGATGCGACGCACGAACCTGCCTTGAAGCAGATGAAGGGCAGATGGAAGAACCCGCTCTCGGGGATGGCGTGGTATCGAAAGGCCAAGCGCGATTTTGCTGCGCTTCCCGAGGGCTGACCAGGAGTGCCGGCGGGACGGTCGCTCAGTCCGGGTAGAACTGCCGAGCCCACTTGCGCAGCACCCCGATCGGGCCGTCGCCGTGTACCAGCGGGGCCCGCTCGCGGTAGACCTTGTGCTCCCAGATCGGCACGTCGCGTTCGACGTTTCGAATCGTGGCATCGAGCATCGCCCGAGTGGTCGACGTCAGCGCTCCTGAGCGGTCGACGTCTCGCACGAGGAAGAGCAGCCGCAGCTCGACGTACTCGTCGTCGATCGGCGTCGTGGCGGTGAGGAAGTACGTCTCCAGCTGACCAGTCGTGCGCAGCCACACCAGCCCGAGGCCGTGCGCCTCCTGGTTGGTGAATTCGAACTCGACTCCCTCGATCGTGACCAACGAACGTTGCCGGTACACGTGAGCGTCGGTGTCGACGACGGCGCGCAGGTGAGTGCCGACGCCGTGCACGTAGTTGAAGTGCGGCATGTCGGGGATGTTCTCGGCCAGCTCCTGAACATGCATGCGGATCGTCCAGCCGGCGGTCTCGTAGCCGACCCACTCGCGTTGATCGAACTCCGGCCGATCCGGCGGCAACCACGCCGGCTCGTTGCGGACATCGCTGAACCAGACGTAGACGAGACCGCTCGACTCGTGCACCCGCCAGCTCGTGATGCACACGTCCGGCACCGACCCCGACTGGAGATACGGCACGTCGTCGCATCGTCCGTCGACGTCGAAGCGCCAGTGGTGGAACGGGCACCGGACGGCCTCGCCGTCGACCTCGCCCCCGAAGCCGATGTGCGCGCCCATGTGGGGGCAGTGCGCATCAGCGACGACGGCCCGACCACTCGCCGTTCGGTAGGCCACCAGATCTCGGCCGAAGTACCGCAACGGCAGGACCTCGCCGACGCCGAGTTGCTGCGACTGGAGGAGCAGGAACCACCCGTCGGGGAACGGTGCGAACGGATAGCGGTACGACGGGCTCGACGGCTGCCGACGTCGAGACGCAGTGACATCCACCTCGGCGATGCTGACATCGACCACGGACAACCTCCCCCTTCGATCCCTGCCTCACCGTAATGTGGAATCCACCGGTCGTCCTCACTGTGCTGCTGACCGTCGGATCACCCCGCTGACGCCCCGACGAGTGCGGCCAGCTTCTTCGGGGCGAGCAGGCGATAGCTCTCCGTGACCAGCTCCTTGACTTCAACCCAATCGACTTTCGCGTCGAAGGCCAGCCCGACGATGTCGGGCCACCAACCCGGCATGAAGAACGGCGGTCCTGTGCTCGCCAGCGCGTGCAACTCGTCACCCGATGACCGAAACGTGAGCACCGTGCTCGGCCCGTCCGTCTCGGCGACCTTGGCGTACGCCGGCGGCCAACCGGACTCGATGGTGAGCACGTGGGCGAAGGTGTGGTTGCGGATCCGCCAGCGCACACCGACCCACGCCTGCTCCTCACGCGTCTCGGGCAACGACGCGCAGATCGAACGCAGACGACTGAGGACGTCGGGCGGGATGCTCGTCTGCCGGCCTGTCACCGACCGCTCCCTGAGCGCTTCTCGTACCGTCTGACCGGAAGGCTGAACGAGCCGCCATCGATCTGCGCGCCATAGTCGTGCGGGCCGCGGTCGACCCAGCCGTTGCGCTCGTAGAAACGACGGGCGCGGTGGTTGCCCGCCACCACAGCCAACCAGGCGACGTCGAATCGACTGAAGATCAGCTGTTCGCCGTGGAGGAGAAGCGCGGTGGCGACGCCAGTGCCACGAGCCGACGCGTCGACATAGATCTGCTCGACCTCGTCGTTGGTCACCATGACGAAACCGACCACAACGGAGCCGGCGCCCGAGTCGGCCGTCGCGACAGTCGTCTCGGCAAGACGCGTCGGAACACGTCGCTGGAAGTCGATCGCTCGCCGATGGTCGTGGATGGCGACGGGCACGTTCCCGAGGTGACCGTCTCGCCAACCGTTGAACCAGATCGATGCAATCGCGTCGCTGTCGGCACTCGTCGCCGGCCGGAGCAAGACCGTGTCGCCGCTGAGACCGTCGAACCCAACGTCACTGGTGTAATCTGTTTTCACCGTGACGACGATACCGAGATCTGCATGACTGGTCAAGTGCTCTTCGACAGTTACGTCGACGCGGGAGCGTTCGTCGCCGCGGAGCTGGTCAACCTGCTCGCCTCGCGGCGCCAGGCCGACGAGACGCCAACCAGCGCGGCGGCCCGTCTGCAGACGATCGCTGCCGCGCTCGAGATCGATCCACCCTCCGTCGCCCGGCTCAAAGCGCGCGACCTGCCGCGCTTCGCCGAGTTGGCCGGTCTGTTACGCGAGGTCTTCGACGACATCGACGCCGACAACACCGATCGCGCAGCGTCGCGATTGAACAGGCTGCTGGCCGCGCATCCAGCGCACCCGTACCTCGCCAAGGAGGACGGCCGGTGGCGGATGCATCACCACTCGGTCGATGCCGCGCTGGTCCCGATGTGGACGGCGATCTGCGCCGAGAACCTGGCGCGGATGTTCGGCGCGGGCATCGAGGATCGGCTCGGCACGTGCGCCGTCGAGGACTGCCGCCGCGTGTTCGTCGACGTGTCGAAGAACGGCAGCCGCCGCTTCTGCTCGACCACGTGTCAGAACAGGGTCAAGGCAGCCGCGTTCCGCCGGCGCCAGGCCGGCCGCGACGACTGATCCCGATCCTGAACGCGGGTCAGCGCCCCTTCGCGACGTCGTCGGCGGCGTCCCTCATCGCCGTCGCAGCACCCAATGCGCCGCGCGCGACGACGAGCGCCGGGTTGAAGATCTCCGTGGCGATGTACGGCCTCGCGCCGATCGCATCCAACGCGTCGAACACGGCCGCGAAGTCGACGACGCCCTCGCCCGGCAGCAGCCGGTTCGTCATCGCCTCGGCGAACACTTCCCCGGCCGGCACCGGCGCGGCGTCGCACAGCTGCACGTAACCGATCCGCTCTCCCGGAATCGATGCGAGCACATCGAACGCGGGTCCACCGGGCTGGCGGACCCAATGCCACGTGTCGAGCAGGATCCCGGCGACCGGCCCCAGCGGCTCGACCAGTGACCACGCCGTCGCCAGATCCGGAATGGCAGTCCACGGCAGGAACTCCACGCACACCTGTGCACCCGTGTCGGTGGCGGCATCGACGAGCACGGCGAGGTTGCGCCGAGCGACCTCGATGTCGGCGATCGCCGGCTCGAGACACACCGCGACGATCTTGGTCGCCCCGTGCTCGGCGGCGAGCCGAGTGAGCCGTCGTGCCTCCTCCGCTGCTGCACCGGCATCGGCGTTGGCCCAGGTCATCGCGGCCTCGACGACCCCGACGCGCAGCCCGAGCCCGTCCAGCGCTGGGATCTGATGGGCCCACACCGACGCCTCGGTGAAGCCGGCCGCGAGCGCGGCCTCGCCCGCAGCGCGCACGTCGTCATTGCCGGCAGACATCGGATCGGCGAGAAGTGTCGCCGTGCACATCGCAATCACGTGTACCCCCAAGCCGATCAGCAGACGAGATCGCGCCGACCTTAACCAACGACGTCTCTTCGCTGCGTCACGGACGCGTCGGCCTCGCTACGTTGGCGCGGTCCGGTCGAGAAGGGGTTGAGACCACATGGGGAAATACGAGCGCGCAGAAGTCGAAGCGGCCTGGGCCGAGTTCCAGAAGCACGGAGCGCAGAACGAGGATTGGCCGGCATGGGCCGGGATGTTCACCGACGACGCCCGCTACGAGGAGCACAACCTCGGCGTGTTCGAGGGGCGCGCCGCGATCGAGAACTTCATCGTCCCGACGATGAAGGAGTACCCGTCGATGACACTGTGGATCGAGTGGGCCGCGATCGACGGCGACCACATCGCCTTCTACATCTGGAACAACCTTCCCGACCCGACGGGTACCGGCCAGCGCTTCGGCTTCCCCAACACGACGTGGCTCGAGTACGGCGGCAACGGCAAGTTCAGCTTCGAGGCCGACTACTACAACCCGGCTGATGCCGAGCGGGTCTTCGGCGAATGGCTCAAGGCCGGCGGCCGCAAGCACACACCACAGGACCACTCCCTGAAGGGCATCGAGGGGTGGTCACCGGAGGTACCGACACCGGCGTTTCCTCGCGAGGAGGTCGCCGCCGAACTGCTCGAGTATCGCAAGCGTGGCGAGATCGCTGTCGCCACGGGCGATTGGGATCAGTGGGCCGACCAGTTCACCGACGACGCCGAATACCGCGAGCACCACTTCGGTTACTTCAGGGGCCAGCAGGAGATCCGCGACTGGATCAAAGGCGTCATGCAACCGTTCCCGACGATGACGTTCCCGATCAGGTGGTCGACGATCGACGGCAACCGCGTCAACACGTTGATCCCCAACATCCTGCCCGCGCCCGATGGCGACGACGGCTACTACGGCTTCGACGTGCACACGATCCTGCACTACGCCGGCAACGGCAAGTGGAGCTACGAAGAGGACGTCTACTCACCCAAGGAGGCAGAGGCGGTCGTCGCCCGTTGGCTCGCCGCCGGCGGCAAGATGGGCTGAACGGCGACCCGGCGCACGGGTCCGCTCAGAGCGCATGTGCGAAGAACTGCGCTTCCACCGCCATCGGCAGCAGGAATCGAAAGCGAAACGATCCCTCGCCCCGATCGCTCGTGGACAGGGGCTCGAGTTGCACATCTTCCCCCTTGGCGAGGTCGTCCCAAAGGTCTTGCAAGTCCTGAGCCGAGCGAAGCAGCACACCGAAGTGCTCGTAGTCGTGAGTCACCATGCTGTCCGGTCGCTCCCGGACGTTGATGTAGGAGAACTGCCCGACCGCAACAGTCAGGCGATCCGGACGCCGCAAGGACTCCATCTCGCGCCAGCCGAGCGTTCGCCCGTAGAAGTCCAGCAGCCGGGTTCGGTAGTCGTCTGTCAGCGTGCCCTCGGGAACGCTCATCGCGACATGACTCAATCCCGCACAGCGGGCCATCGCCCGGCTCCTTCGCTGGTGATTCGTCACCGCTTCTGCAGCGACTGCTTGGCCTTGTCCACGAGATGCGTCGGCAACACGTCGTAGTGGTCGTGCTGCACGGTGAATCGGCCGCGACCACCGGTCATCGAGCGCAGGTCGACCGAGTAGCGAGTGAGCTCGCTCGACGGCACGAGTGCGACGATCTCGTAGTCGCCGTGCGGGTCGAGGTTGGTGCCCTGCACGCGCCCTCGCCGAGAGGTGATGTCGGCCATCACGTCGCCCTGATATGACGCCGGCACGGACACGTGCAGCAGCGAGATCGGCTCGAGGACGGCAACGCCGGCGGACGCCATCGCCTGCTTGAAGCCGAGTGCAGCGGCGGTCTTGAACGCCATCTCGCTGGAGTCGACGGAGTGGTACTTGCCGTCGAAGCACTCGACGTGCACGTCCACGACCGGAAACCCGTGCACTCCCCCGCTGGCCATCGTGTCCTCGATGCCCTTCTGTACCGCTGGTAGGTAGTTGCGCGGAATCGCCCCGCCGACGACCGCGTCGTGGAACTCGAAACCCGCGCCCCGCGGCAGCGGCGCGACTCGAAGGCTCGCCACGGCGAATTGGCCGTGGCCACCGCTCTGCTTTTTGACCTTGCCCTCCGCGGCCGCCATGCCGACGACTGTCTCGCGGTAGGGCACGCGCACGTCGACCGTGTCGACGTGGACGCCGAACTTCCGCGCCAGGCGCTCGAGCGCCACGGCTACATGGGTGTCGCCCATCCCGCGGAGCACTGTCTGATTGGTCTCCTCGACCCGATCGACGCGCAACACGGGATCTTCTGACTGCAGCCGTTGCAGCGCGGTCGCGAGCTTGTCGTCGTCGGTTTGCGTACGCGGCACGATGGCCACTCGGTAGTTGGGGATCACCGCTTGCGCCTGGCCGATGCGCACCGGACTGCCTTTCGGCGCCAGCGTGTCACCGGTGTGCGTGCCCGACAGCTTCGCGACCGCAGCGATGTCGCCGGCGGCGATGCTTGATACGGCGAACTGCTCCTTCCCGCGCAGCACGAACAGCCCATGGAGGCGCTCCTCGGTGCCGCTGCGACTGTTCATCAACCGGTCGTCGGCCTTCACCGTGCCGGACAGCACCTTGAACACCGACAGCTGCCCGACGAACGGATCGGCGATGGTCTTGAACACATGGACCAACGGCCGGCCGTCGGTCTTGGCGGCCACCGGAACGGTTTCGGTGCCGGCGATGATCTCCGTCGGTCGCGCGAGCGGCGAGGGCCCGAGCTCGCAGATGAAATCGGCCAAGCGGTCGACGCCGACGCCCGTGAGGGCAGACCCGACCAACACGGGGAACTCGCGACAGGCGAGCACGGCGGCGGCCAGGGTGGACTCCAACTCGGCGACGGTCGGCACGTCGCCGGACAGGTATCGCTCGAGCTGGTCGTCGTCACCGGCGACGATCTCTTCGACGAGCAACTCGTGGAGCTGGTGCTCTTCGGCGGCGACGTCGTCGGGCATCTTCGTCGGATGGTGGCCCCCGCCCGGCTCGTAGTCGAACGCCTCCTCCGACAGCACGTCGGCCACGCCGTGCAGGGTCGATGCTTCACCGAGCGGAAGCTCGAGCGGCGTGAAGCCGTTGCCGAACCCGACGCGCAGCTGATCGAGGACGCTGTGGAAGTCGGCTCGATCCTTGTCGTCCTTGTTGACGAAGACCATGCGGGGCAGACCGAGCGCGGCAGCCTCCCGCCACAGCAGCTCGGTCTGCACCTCGACTCCTTCGACGGCGCTGACGACGAACACGGCGAGATCGGCGACCGTCAGCGCGGCGTGCACCTCGCCGACGAAGTCCGGATAGCCGGGGCAATCGAGCACGTTGATCTTGTGATCGGTTCCGTCCGCGGTGCGCCACTCGAACGGCGCGAGAGCCAGTGACAGCGAGATGTGGTGGGCGAACTCCTCGGGGTCGGTGTCCAGATTGCTGGTGCCGTCGTCGACCTTGCCGGCGCGCGAGATCGCCCCGGCGCGGGCCAGCAGCGCTTCGGCAAGTGTGGTCTTGCCGGCTCCGCTCTGCCCCAGCAGGACCACGTTGCGGATCTTCTCCGTCGGGTAGCTCTTCATCTGCTGCACCTCCGCGCTGTCGTACGGCCCGTGTCTCTCTGCCGAGACGGTACTCAATTCCACGATGGTCGGTGACACGCGGTCGGCCTGCGGCCGGCCCGAGAACCGGACCGAGTGTTCACTTGCCGGTCACATTGCGGCAAACTCGACGGCGCACACTGAGTGCATGCGTTCCATCACGTCGCGTGGCCCAGTGTTGCAGCGCGCCGCGCGTGCTCTGTTGGGCTCGCCCGTCCGGCGGTTGTGGCCATGCACTCGATCAGGGTTCGATGCGGTTCCCGAGGACGGCCCCGCCGTGCTCTGTCCGAACCACCTCAGCTTCTTCGACTCGGTGCTGATGATGATGAGCTTCGATCGGCCCGTCTACTTCATCGGCAAGGCCGACTACCTCGACTCCTGGAAGACGCGCCGACTGTTCCCGGCGCTGGGCATGATCCCGATCGATCGCGACAGCGGAGCGCGAGCGATGGTCGCGCTCGACGCGGCGGCCGAAGTCCTTCGCGACGGCGCGTTGCTCTGCGTCTATCCAGAGGGCACGAGGTCTCGTGACGGCCGCTTGCATCGCGGCTACACCGGCGCGGCGCGTGTCGCGACCGCGGCCGGTTGCCCGATCCTGCCCGTCGGCATCGTGGGAACCGACACGATCCAACCGCCCGGAGTGCGGGTGCCGCGTGTCCGGAAGCGTTGTTCGATCTCGATCGGCGCGCCGCTCGACGCGGGTTCGGTCGAGCCGGAGAACCGTCGCAACATCGCCCGGGCGCTCACCGACGAGCTGATGGAGCGGATCGCGGTCCTGTCGGGGCAGGAGTACGTCGCGCAATACAGTGCGCGGTCGCCGCGCCCGGCGACCGCGCCCAAACGCCGTCGAGTCGGTGTGCCCGCGCATCTCGGTTCGCCATGGGCTCGACGTCCGGCGACTGCCTAGCGCGTGCTCAACGCCGGACAGACACGGTCCCTGTTGCTTCTCCGACCCCGCGCCAGAAGTCGACGTAGTGAGGTGGCGGCTCGGGCGAGTTCACCGCCCGCTGGGTGAGCAGGATGCCCGTGACGCGGCGGCCGAGATCCGATCGCCACGTGCAGCCGGTTCCGCCATCCCAGCCGACGCCGCGCGCCTGTCCGGGCTGGGCGTCGTTCGCCGGGACGGCCATCCCCAGTCCCCAACTCTCGCCCGGTTGGAGGAACATCGGCACCGCCTCGCGTTGCCCGCGCGTGAGCTGATCGGCTGCGATCGCGCGCAGGGTCTCAGACTGCAGAACCCGGACCGAGCCGTGTGCTCCGCCGTTGACCAACATCGACGCGAACGCCCATACGTCGTCGATCGTGGAGACGAGGCCACCGCTGCAATCGGGGAACGTCGGGGGTTGCGCCCAATACCCACCGCGGCCGGCGTCGAGCACGTCGAGCTCGCCCGTGACGAGATCAGGCATGTACGCCGTCGCGAACCGGTCCATGTTCGTCACGGGGACACTGAAGCTGGTGTCGGCCATGCCGAGTGGGTCGAAGATTCGCTCGCGCATGTACTGCTCGATCGGTTGCCCGGTGACCCGAGCGACGAGCACACCGAGCACGGCGGCCCCGGTGTTGTACATCCACTGCTCACCCGGCTGAGCGATGAGGGGCAGCGACCCGAGCGCAGCGATCCAACTGTCCGGTGTGTGGGGCGCCGGCGGCCACGGCGCCACCAGCGTCTTCAACTGCAGCCGCTCCTCCTCGACCTGGATCGGATACGTTCCCGGCGGAGCCATCACGCTGCCGAAGCCGAGCCGGAACGTGAGCAGGTCCTCGACCGTGATCGCACGGTGCGCCGGCACGGTGTCGTCGAGGGCCGATCCGATCGTGCGCAGCACCTTGCGATCGGCGAGCTCGGGGATGTGCGGATCGATCGAGTCCGCGAGCCGAATCTTTCCCTCCTCGACGAGAGTCATCGCGGCCACTGCGATGACCGCCTTCGTCAACGAGGCGATGCGGAAGATCGTGTCCCTCGCCATCGGCGTGTCACTGTCGAACGCCAGCGTGCCGATCGCGTCGAATCGAACGTCGTCACCGGCCGCCACGAGTGCAACCAAGCCAGGCATCCGCTTGTCGCGCACGTGACGTTCCATGCGGTCGTGCAGACTGGCCATTCCTGCGGTTGAGATCGCTGCGTCGCTCATCATCGTTCGACGACCGTAGTAGCGCGAACTCATCGCCGGACCGCGCCGAGAAGTCGGTCGAAATTTCTTGCCGCGCAAGTTGCTTTCGAACATACGCGCGATACTGTTCGTTGTAGATCTTTCCCCGATCACGCTCGGACAGGGCGGACCTGTCCTGTGCAAATCCTGGATCAGTTGCCGTGTGGTTGCTGGTCGTGGCGCGTGTGTGTGGGGGGTGGGCTGGGGTGTCGTTGGATGTCGATCCGTCTGTGCCTGGTTCGCCGGGGGATCTGGATGGGTTCGCGTTGTTGTCGGGCGCGGTCCGGGATGAGGTGTTCATGGACACCGAGCGTCAGCTCCGCCGGTTGCATGCCGTGCAGGCGTTGAGGTTGCAGTGTGTCGGCCGTTCCGGGTCGCATCTCGATGACGGTCATCGCACGGCCAAGATCTGGCATCGGCGGGTGACCAACGGGTCTCCGTTCACGTCCCGGCAGCTGGTGTCGATCGGTGACATGTTGGCGGCGTTGCCGGTGGTTGCCGAGGCTGCGCTGGCTGGTGATCTCGGTGTCGATCAGTTACGCGAGTTCGCTCGCCTGTATGCCAACCCGCGTGCTCGTGATCAGTTGCCCGGCCACTGGGAGCACGAACTCGTCCACCATGCGCGGACTCGGGTGTTCTCCGATTTCGAGACGATCTGTCGCCGGTGGGAACGCAACGCCGACCCGGACGGGGCCCGGCAACGTCATGAGATCGCGCGAGGTCACCGTTCGGCGCGACGCTCAGTGGTTGGTGAGGGATCGACGATCACGATCAGCGGTGACGCCTTGTCGGGTGAGATCGCGTGGACGGTGATCGAAGCCCACGCCGAAGCCGAATACCTGACCGATGTCGAACGACGCGCCGCCCGCTACGGCGACGACGCCGCCAACCATCCATTGGCGCGCACTCACGGGCAACGGATGCACGACGCGTTCATCGCCGTGTGCATCGCCGCCCGCGACGCCGCCCAGGCCGCCGCCACGACAGCGACCCCCGACGACACCTCCGACACCGACGATCCGACCGACGATCCGAGCGACGCTGCTGGTGCCGAGACTGCTTCGACGTCACGGTCGGCGTGTGCGGTGGGGGTGACCGATCCGCTGGTGGTGATCCACTCCACACCCGAGTTCGCGATCGCGGCGTTGTTGGAGTACTTCGGGTTCGACCCGGCCAGATACCTCGAGATCGCCAACGGGAAGACCACGTCGCAGCATCTCCAGTTCTGTGAGACCGCCGCAGGCGCCC
>Ga0075365_10000930_pt1 | contig 12367 bp, 10 predicted proteins | sample EndMetdeltDD1765_FD_71387 | JGI IMG/M metagenome (GOLD analysis project Ga0075365, IMG submission 71387) | Populus endosphere microbial communities from Tennessee, USA - Endosphere MetaG P. deltoides DD176-5 | ecosystem: Host-associated > Plants > Roots > Endosphere | place: USA: Tennessee... | reverse complement strand
GAGGACGTCCTGCTCGACTTCTTCGTCGAGGTCCCGGGTCGCACCGTCGGCGAGCGCCGCTCAGAGCTCGTGCCGATCCCCGTCTACTTCAGCCCCGACCAGCCGCAGGTCTTCAATGTCGGGGCCGCCTCGTGCGGGGTGCCGGGAACAGCGGCTGGGCTCGCGCACGCCCTCGACCGATTCGGATCGGTGCCCCTCGCGGACCTCGTCCGCGAGCCGGCGCGGCTCGCCCGTGAGGGCGTCGAGGTGAACGCCCAGCAGGCGTTCATCTTCAAGATCCTCGCCCCGATCCTGACCCACCAGCCTGAGGGCGCGGCCATCTACGCGCCGCAGGGCAGGATCCTCGGCCAGGGCGAGCGCTTCGCGTTCGATGAGCTGGGCGATGCGCTCGAGCGCTACGGCGCCGAGGGGTCCGCGCCGTTCTACCGCGGGGAGGTGGCGCGGAAGATCTCCGCGTGGGTCATCGAGCGCGGTGGAACGCTGGGCGTCGACGATCTCGCTGCCTACGAGCCCCGGGTCAGGGAGCCGGTCACAGCGCGCTACGCGGGGCGGGACGTGCTCACGAACCCGCCGCCATCGTCCGGGGGCGTCCTGATCGCGTTCGCGCTCGCGCTGCTCGACGCCGCCGGCTCGTCGGATCTGGCGACTGTCGTCGCGGCGATGGAGGAGGCGCAGGTCGCGCGCACGGAGGGCTTCTTCCATGGCCTCTACGAGGACGGATTCGTGGGCGAGTTCCTCGCGCCGCAGCGGCTCGAGGACGTCGCCGCTCGAGTCCGCGCCGGAACGCGCCCGCCCGAGCTCGGGACGGGCGGCCCCGGCGATCGGCTCGGCTCGACGACCCACATCACGGCCGTCGACGACGACGGGCGGTGCGCCGCGGTCACGTGCTCGAACGGCACGGGCTCCGGCGTGATCGTCCCGGGGACGGGAGTCCACGTGAACAACATGCTCGGGGAGGAGGACCTGAACCCGCTGGGCTTCCACACGACCCCACCGGGTCGCCGCGTCACGTCGATGATGTCCCCGACGGTCGTCCTGCGCGAGCGCCAGCTGGAGCTGGGACTTGGGAGCGGCGGCTCCAACAGGATCCGCTCGGCGGTCCTGCAGACCATCATCCGCGTGATCGCCGAGGGCATGAATGCCCAGGAAGCGGTGTCGGCGCCGCGAGTCCACTTCGAGGCGGGCGCGGTCCAGGCCGAGCCCGGTGTTGACGAAGGGGGCCTGGACGCGCTGTCGGCGCGCGGCTACCAGCTCGTTCACTGGCAGGAGCGAAATCTCTTCTTCGGCGGCGTCCACGCCGTCGCACGCGATCCTGCGAACGGAGAGCTTTCCGGCGGCGGCGATCCGCGCCGAGGCGGCGCCGTGGCGTACGCGTAGCGCCGGAGTACCATCGGCCTGGAGGACCCAAAGGGGCTACCTGATGGCAAAGGCGCTGCTCATCATCGACTTTCAGAACGACTTCACCGGCGGCGGCGCGCTGGCGGTTCCGGAGGGGGATGAGATCGCAGACCCCGTCCAGCGCCTGGCCGAGCACTTCGACTTCATCGTGGCGACGCGCGACTGGCATCCGCCGGACCACGCCTCCTTCGAGACCCAGGGCGGCCCGTGGCCCATCCACTGCGTCAGGGGGACGCACGGTGCCGACTTTCACCCCGCGATGGACGAGATCGACACGAACGCCGTCGTCGACGTGGGCCAGGGCCGCAACGATCAGGGCTATTCGGGCTTCGAGAAGTCGGAACTCGCGCGGATCCTCCGGGACAACGAGATCGATGCGGTCTACGTCTGCGGCCTCGCTACCGACTACTGCGTTCGCGCCTCGGCCATCGACGCCTGTCGGGAGGGCTTCGCAGTCACCGTGGTGGAGGACGCCGTTCGCGGAGTGGAGGTGAACCCCGGCGACTCCGAGCGCGCCCTCGAGGACATGCGCGACGAGGGCGCGCGGATCGCCACCTCCGACGAGGTGCTGACCGGGACCGCGACCGCCTAAGAGGCTCCTGCGGGGGCCGGGAGCGAACGTCTAGAATCGCGCGCAATGCGGTTGCTCAGGGGACGGCGGGGGCCTCAAGCGCGCCTGCCGGGGATCAGAACGACGCTGCCCGGCACCGTCTACCGGGAGGCCGGGGAGCGCTATCTGGAGCTGTTCAAGGAGCTCGGTGGCCTGGAGCCCGACCACGCGGTGCTCGAGCCCGGCTGCGGAACCGGACGGATGGCCATGCCGCTCACCACCTACCTGAGCGCCGAGGGCAGCTACGACGGCTTCGACGTCATGGCCGAGGTGATCGAGGAGTGCGTGAAGGAGATCGGCTCGACCCATCCGAACTTCCGGTTCCAGCACGTCGACGTCCACAACCGCGTTTACAACCGCGGCGGGAGCCTGGATCCCGAGTCGTTCGCGTTTCCGTATGCCGACGAGAGCTTCGACTTCGTGTTCCTGACGTCCGTCTTCACGCACATGCTTCCGCCCGAGGTCCGGCACTACATGGACGAGATCCGACGAGTGTTGAAGCCGACCGGGAGCTCGCTGATGACCTTCTTCCTGCTCAATCCCGACGCCACTGCTGCGATCGAGGCCGGCAAGACCAAGCGCAAGTTCGCCCATCAGGGCGAGGGCTACCGGTACGACATCGCCGGGCGGCCCGAGGCGGCCCTCGCCTACCGCGAGGAGGACGCGCTCTCACTGATCGACGCGGCGGGCCTGGCGGTCGCCGGGGTCCATCACGGGCGCTGGACGGGACGTGAGCCGGCCGCGGCCGGTCAGGACGTCATCGTCGTGAAGCGCTCCGGCTGACCGCCGAGTCCAACTAGCCGACGATCACCTTTCCGTTCATCTTCGCGCGCTCCGCGATCTCCGACGAGCGCGCGACGGCCGCGACCAGCGCTCGCAGGGCGTTGCCCAGCATCCGCATGCGTTCCGGCTCGGAACGCTGCTCGAGGAGCGCCTGCTTCGTCTCGGTCGGCAGCTCGACTCGAGAGGCGATCCCGTATGAGTCCTCCGCCTCGACCTCGAGCTCGTCTGGCTGCTCGCCGGCGACCTTCTTGACGAGCTCGACGAACGCCTGCCTAGCCATGTCGGCGGCCTCCGGATCGTCCTCGTCCGACTCGTCGTCCGGCGTGATCGGCTCGACCTCGCCCTCCGGATAGTCGGCACCTTCGAACCGCTCGAGCACGCGGAAGGGCTGCTCGCCCGTGACGACGATGTTCATCCGGCCGTCGTCGAAGCGCTCGAGCACCTCCGTCACGCGCGCGGTGCAGCCGATGCGGTGCGCGTTCCCGTCGCCGTCCCGGAAGACGATGCCGAACGGCTCCGCGGCGTCCAGGCAGTGCCCAATCATCCGCTGGTACCGCTCCTCGAAGATGTGGAGCGGCAGGAGCTCGCCAGGAAGGATCACGACCGGGAGCTCGAAGATCGGCAGTTCGACGCCGTCGCCCGCCATGGGCCAATTGTAGGTCGGCCTCGGCCCACCCTGGGAGAATCGCCGCCGTGGCGATCGACTTCGAGGCTGAGGGCCTGCTGAAGGGCACACGTGGCAAGGCGCGTGAGGCGCGCCGCGAGCTCCTCGAGCAGCTGGCTGCGGACGGCGTGACGCTGGAGGATCTGCGGCGGGCCGTCGAGGAGGACCGCCTGGCGCTCCTGCCGGTGGAACGGGTGCTCGAGGGTGAGGGCGAGCGTCTTGCGGCCTCCGAGGTCGCAGAGCACGCCGGCGTGCCGGAGGACCTCCTGCGGCGCAACTGGCTGGCCCTCGGTCTCCCCGACCCGGGCACGGAGAAGGTGTTCACGGAGGCGGACGTGGAAGCGGCCAAGAGAATCGCTGCACTCCGGGAGGCCGGCCTCCCGGAGGAGGGAATCCTCGAGGTCTCCCGCGTCATGGGGCTCGCGCTGGGGCAGGTGGCGGCGGCGAGCCGGGCGCTCGTGGCGGAGTCGATCCTCGCCGGTGGCGGGACCGAGGCCGAGGTTGGGCGCCAGCTGGCGGAACAGGCGCGTGTGTTGGGGCCGATGATGGGCCCGCTGCTCGAGTACGTGCTCAACCTTCACCTGCGCGAGCAGGTTCGCAGCGACGTCATCGGCCGCGCCGAGATCTCCAGCGGCCGTCTGCCGGGCGCCCAGGAGGTGACCGCCTGCTTCGCCGACATGGTCGGCTTCACCAAGCTCGGCGAGGAGCTTCCACCCGAGGAGCTCGGGAAGCTGACCGGAAGACTGGGCGAGCTGGCGAGCGACGTCGCGGACGCCCCGGTGCGCCTCGTGAAGATGATCGGCGACGCCGCGATGCTGGTGTCGCCGGACAACGATGCCCTGCTCGACGCGGCCCTCGACCTGGTCCAGCGATCGGAGGAGGAAGGCGAGGGCTTTCCGCCGCTGCGGGCCGGACTCGCGCGCGGGCCTGCCCTGGCGCGCGCCGGCGATTGGTACGGACGGCCCGTCAACCTCGCGAGTCGGATCACGGGAATCGCGTATCCGGGGAGCGTCCTCGCGAGCGAGGAAGTGCGCGAGGCGGCGCAGGACGGCGTCCGGTGGTCGTTCGCAGGGGAGCGCCGGCTCAAGGGCATCGACGGGAGGGTGCGCCTGTTCCGCGGGCGGCGCGACGAGGAGAGCTGACCTTCGCGGGTGAAACGCCGGCGCGCCTCGCTGGACTTACGCCCGATTAACGTCAACGGGCGACTCTCCTGATCACGTGGTCCTTCTCGTCTTGTTCGCGCTGCTCGCGGGCGCAGGCACTGCGCTCTCGCCCTGCGTGCTGCCGGTTCTGCCGGCCGTGCTGTCAGCCGGCGTCACGGGCGGGCAACGCCGACCGCTCGGCGTCGCGCTCGGGCTCGCGCTGTCGTTCACGTTCGCGACCGTCGCCCTCGTGTACGTCATCGACGCGCTCGGCCTCCCCAACGACCTGACCCGCGACATCGCGATCGCGACGCTGCTCGTCTTCGGCGTGCTGCTGTGCTCGCGTCCGCTCGCGGACCGGGTCGAGGCGTGGATCTCGCGGGTGGTGCCGAAGCCTGCGCGCGCGGGCGGCGACGGCTTCGGCTCCGGAATGGTGCTCGGCGCGAGCCTGGGTCTCGTCTACGCGCCGTGTGCCGGGCCGATCCTCGCCGGCGTCATCACGGTGTCCGCCGCCCAGGACTTCACCGTCGGCAAGCTGGCCGTGGCGCTCGCGTACTCGCTGGGGTCGTCCATCGTCCTCTACCTGCTCATGCTGGGCGGCCGGCGCATCACCGATCGCCTTGGCGCGGTACGCGGACGCGTACAGGTCGCGATGGGTGCGGTGATGATCGCCGTGGCCGTCGTCATGATCGCCGACCTCGACGTCCGTTTCGAGAACGCCATCGCGCGCCATCTGCCGCAAGCGCTGGTCGATCCGACCAGCCGGATCGAGTCGAGCTCGGCGATCTCCGGCGACATCGCCGACGTTCGCGGAGGCGGCCAGGCGAGCCAGGAGTCGGGGGCAGCCGAGGCCGCGGCCGGCAAACGGCTGCCGGTGGGATTCACCGCGCCGGATTTCGTGGGGACGCAGGAGTGGTTCAACACTCCGGACGACCAGCCGCTCAGCATCCAGTCGCTGCGCGGCGACGTCGTGCTGGTCGACTTCTGGACCTACACCTGCATCAACTGCATCCGCACGCTTCCGTACCTGGAGGCCTGGTACCGCAAGTACCACCGCGACGGCTTCGAGGTGGTCGGGGTGCACACGCCTGAATTCCCCTTCGAGCGTGAGGCCGCGAACGTCGAACGCGCCATCGCCGACTTCGGCATCACCTATCCCGTGGTGCAGGACAACGACGCGGCGACGTGGACCGCGTACCACAACCAGTACTGGCCGGCGGACTACCTGATCGACGCTCAGGGGCGGGTGCGGCTGGTCCACTTCGGCGAGGGCGCCTACGCCGAGACCGAGGCCGGAATTCGGAGCCTGCTCGCCGAGGCCGGCAATGGGCGGCTCGGCGGACGCGCGCACGCGCGGGTTGAGCGCGCCGTTCCCGGCTCGACGCCGGAGAGCTACCTGGGGGCCGCCCGGGCCGAGCGCTTCGCCAATGGGCCGATCCTGCCGGGGGCCCAGCACTTCGACGACATCCCCGCCTCGCAGCTCGTCGACGATCAGCTCGCCTACGGCGGCGATTGGACGATCTCGCGCGACTCGGCGACCGCCGGCCAGGACGCGAGCCTGGAGCTGAACTTCTCCGCCCGCCGGGTCTTCCTGGTGCTCGGCTCGCCAGGCGAGCCGCGGAGGATGCGTGTGCTGCTCGACGGCAAGCCGATTCCTGACTCCCTCGCCGGCCCGGACGTGCACAACGGCGTCGCGACCATCTCCAACCAGCGCCTCTACCGGCTCGTGGATCTGCCGCAGCCGGGCCGGCACGTCCTGACCTTGCGCCCGGAGCCGGGGATCGCCGGCTACGCGTTCACGTTCGGCTAGCCCGCATAAGCTGCGCGCGCTTGCAGCCGATCAACCTCTACAGCGACACGCAGACCCGCCCCACCGAGGGAATGCGGGCCGCGATCGCGGCAGCCGAGGTCGGCGATGAGCAGCGTGGCCTCGATCCCACGACCCGCACCCTGCAGGAACGCGTCGCCGAGCTGCTGGGACACGAGGCCGCCCTGTTCCTGCCGAGCGGGACGATGTGCAACGAGATCGCCGTGCGTCTCCACGTGCGGCCCGGAGGCGACGAGGTGATCCTCGACCGGACATCCCATCCAGTCAACTTCGAGGCAGGCGGCCCCGCTCAGGTGGCGGGCGCGATGGTGCGCACGGTGGCCGGGGAGGGAGGTGTCTTCACACCCGAGCAGCTCGAGGCCGCGATCAGGCCACGGGGCGACCGCTACGCGCCCCGCTCGCGCCTCGTCTCGGTCGAGCAGACGACGAACATCGGCGGCGGGCGGGTGTGGCCGCTGGACGCGGTGCGCGGAGTTCTGGGCGTCGCGCGGGACCATGACCTGCGGGCCCACATGGACGGCGCGCGGCTGATGAACGCGGTCGTGGCCTCCGGAGTCCCGGCGCGGGATTATGCGGCAGGCTTCGATACGGCCTGGCTCGACTTCACGAAGGGACTGGGCGCGCCGGTCGGCGCCGTCCTCGCGGGTTCGAGCGACCTGATCGACGAGGCCTGGCGCTGGAAGCAGATGCTCGGCGGCGCGTTCCGCCAGTCGGGGATCGTCGCCGCGGGCTGCCTCTACGCGCTCGACAACCACGTGGATCGCCTGGCCGAGGATCACGACAACGCCCGGGTGCTCGCGGAGGGGCTCGCCGAGCTGCCCGGCATCGGCATCGATCCGGGCTCAGTCGAGACCAACATCGTGATCTTCGAGATCGACGACGCGCCGCAGCTGGTGAGTCGCCTTGCGGACCGGGTCGAGCTCCAGGCCGTCGACGCGAAACACGTGCGAGCCGTCACCCACCTCGACGTTGGCCGAGCGCACGTCGACAGCGCGCTGTCGATCTTCGCCGAGGCCCTCGGCTAGCCGGGGCGCACGATCTCGTAGCGAACTTCCACCATGCCGGTGTCGAACGCCCGCGTCCCGGTTAGGCGCATGGGCCCGCCGGGCAGCCGCCGGTCGAAGAGCGGCTTGCCCGTGCCGAGAACGACCGGCACGACGGTCGCGATGACCTCGTCGAGGAGCCCTTCGTCGGCGAACTGCGAGGCGACGTTGCCGCCGCCCACGACCCACAGGTTGCGATCGCCCGCGGCCGCCTTCATCTCGGGATAGAGCTCGGCGACGCTTCCCTGGGCGAACCTGACGTCGACGTCCTCGCCATCCGGAATCGACAGGTCGCGCGAGGTCAGGACCCAGCAGGGCTTGCCGCTGTACGGCCAGTCGGGCACCTCTTCGATGACGAACCCGTACGTGGCCGAACCGCAGACGAGCGCGCCGACGCCGTCGTAGAACTCGTCGTATGTGCCCTTCATCGACACCGCGTCCCCGCCGTCGTAGCTCCCCTCATAGCCGGTGAGCCATTTGAGCGTGTCGTCGCTCTCGGCGATGAAGCCGTCGAGCGACATCGCGCAGTAGTACTGGGTTCGAATCGAGGCCATTAGGCGGAATCCCGGCTCGATCAGACCGGTTTTCGCGCGGAGAGCACCAGGTTGTAGAAGATCGACGGTGGCAGCCGCGGCTCGAGCAGGATCGTGTCGACCCGCTGGAGCGCGATGTAGCCCCGGAACGCGAGCTCGCGCCATCGGTAGGGAACCTCGTCGGGCTCTGCAGTGTGCTCGAGCGTTCGCACGGCCCAGCCGTAGACGTTGGCCAGCAGCTCCTCGCCGCTGATCCGGACCGTCTCGAACCCGGCGCTCCCGAGCATGCGGGCGAGTCGTGCCGGTGCGAACGCGTGGACGTCGACCTCCGGCTCGAGCTCGTGCCCGTCCCCGTTCTCCTCGGCGTCGGGCTTCCGTGGAGAGGCGCCGAGCGCGAGCCGCCAGAGCGGCGCCGCCAGCTGCGCGCCGCGCTTGGGCAGGGCGGCGAGCAGATCGCCGTACCGTGACGGCTCGCCGCAGAAGGCGATCGCGCCCCCTGGGCGCAGCACGCGATGGAACTCCGCGAGCGCCCGGTCGAGGTCGGGCAGGTGGTGCAGGACCGCGTGGCCGAAGACGAGGTCGAAGCTCTCATCGGCGAACGGAAGAGTCTCGGCGTCCGTGACCCTGGTCTCGGCGGTCACGCCAAGCCGCTGCGCCGTCGTCGAGAGCGTGGAGAGCATCTCCGCCGAGATGTCGGTGGCCATGAGGCGCTCGATCGCCCCGAGCTGCACCAGGTTCAGCGAGAAGTAGCCGGTTCCGGATCCGATCTCGAGCGCGTCGCCAAAGGACTCGGGCGGCCACTCCCCGAGTGCCTTGACCAGCTTGCCGCGCACCTGCTCCTGGCCGATCGGCCCGAAATCGATCCCCCACTTCGAGTCGTACTCCGCCGCGGCGGCATCGTGGTAGCGCACGTTGACGTCCTTGATGTAGTCGGGCGTGAGGGGCGACCGTGCAGGCATCCGGGGCACTGTACGCAAGCGCCGGGCGCGTTCGCGCAGCCTGAGGCTAGGGTCCGGCCTGCCAGCCGTGGAGCACGTGCAACAGAACCAACCTCAGGGGGTCCCGCCGCTGGCGCTGACCGGCGAGCGAACGCTCCCGGACGTCCCCGAGGAGAACTACTGGTTTCGGCGCCATCTCGCCGTCTACGAGTGGATCGCCGAGCGGGTGCGCGGCCTGCGGGTCGCCGACCTGGCGTGCGGCGAGGGGTACGGGGCCGACGTCCTCGCGGAGACGGCGGCGGAGGTCGTGGGGGTTGACGCCAACCCCGAGGCGCACGAGCACGCCCGGCTCCGCTACCGCCGCGCGAACCTCCGCTTCGAGCGGGGACTGGTGGAGGAGTTCGACGCGCCCTGCGACGCGATCACGTTCCTGCAGACGATCGAGCACGTCCACGAGCCGGGGGCGTTGCTGGAGCGCTTCTCCCGGACCGCGCCAACGGCGTACATATCGACGCCGAACCGGCTGACACTGGCTCCGCCGGGCGCCGAGAAGTCCGAGAACCCGTGGCACCTTCGCGAGTACACGCTCGCCGAGTACCGCGAGCTGCTCGAGCCGCACTTCACCCGCGTCGACGTTCTTGGCGTCTTCCATGCGCGCAAGCTGCGTGCGCACGAGCTCGCGCTGCGCGCGGGCTGGGACCGCGTCCACCCGGCGCTGGGGCTGACCGAGCGGTTCTACTCGCGCTTCGTGCCGGCGATCGCCTCATCAGACTTCCGGGTGACCGACCGCGGCGACCTGGACCGCGCGCTCGACTTCCTGGCGGTCTGCCGTGCGTAAGAGCTCTAAGCGCGAGCCGATCGGCGACCTCGCGATCGTCCTCCACTCGCACATGCCGTACGTCGAGGGCTTCGGCACCTATCCGTTCGGCGAGGAGTGGCTCTTCGACGCGGCTGCGCGTTCCTACCTGCCCCTCCTCGCCGAGGCCCGCGATCTCACGATGACGGTCTCCCCGGTGCTGGCCGATCAGCTCGAGGCGCCCGGCGTGCGGGACCGCATGGAGGCGTTCCTGCGGCAATTCCGCCTGGGCGCCGCGGAGCGCGACGCAGGCGCGGCGCCCCGGGAGCTTCGGCCCGCCGCGGAGGCGGAGGCCGAGCGCTACCGGCGATCCCTGCGCCTGCTCTCGGAGCTGGGGGGAGACGTGCTGGCGGCGTTTCGCGGTGCGGCCGGCGAGCGCAACGTCGCCCTGATCCCCACGAGCGCGAGCCATGCGGTGCTCCCGCTGGTTGCGACGGTCGCGGGGCGGCGACTTCAGATCGACGCCGCCCTGCGCTCGCACGGGAGGCGCTTCGGCCGGCCCGCCGGATTCTGGCTGCCTGAGTGCGCGTACCGTGCCGGGATCGAGCCGCTGCTCGCCGAGCGCGGCCTGCGGTTCTTCTGCGTGGACCAGAGCGGGCACGAGCAGCCGCTCGATGCCCTGGCGCCGGTGCGCGCGCCCGACGGCCTCGTGGCGTTCACGATCGATTGGGAGACGGTTGCGCTCGTGTGGTCGGATCGGGGCTACCCGGCCGACGGCGCCTACGCAGAGTTTCACCGCCTCTCGATGGAGGGGACGCGGCTGTGGCGGGTGTCGGGCGAGCCCTATGACCCCGGCGCGGCGCTGGAGCGCGCCGCCATGCACGCGGCGGACTTCGCGGACCGGGTCGCCGCCAAGCTCGAGCGCTTTCGCTCCGAGCGGGGGCGGCCGGGCCTCGTCACCTTCGCCGTCGACACGGAGCTTCTCGGACACTGGTGGTCGGAGGGACCGGCGTGGCTCGCGGCGGTGCTTCGCGAGGCGCCGAGCCGCGGCATCCGGCTCGTGACGCTTCCGGAGGCGCTCGAGCGCCACGAGCCGCAGGCGCGCCCGCTGCGCGGCTCGACCTGGGGAGAGGAGAAGGACCTGCGCACCTGGGACTCCCCGGCGGTGGGGGACATGGCGTGGGCGGCGCGGCGGCTCGAGCTGCGGCTCGTCAACGCTCTCGCGGCGGACGAGCTCCGCCAAGGGGCCGCCGAGCGCGCGGCACGCGAGCTTTTGGCGCTCCAAGCAAGCGACTGGGCGTTCCTGGACCGTCGCAAGCAGGCCGGGGAGTACCCGTTTCAACGCTCGACGCACCACGCCCGGGCGCTGCTCGAGGCCATACACTCCGGCGCCCAGCGGCCCGCCTCGGGTGCGGAGCCGGCGGATGACCTCGATCCACGGATGCGCAATCTGGCACCAGACCTGACCCTCGCCCCGCTCCGAGAGCCCTGACCAAGCAGATCTGCACCCAGACGTGACCTCAGTCCTGATCCTGTCCTGGGAGTACCCGCCGCTGATCGAGGGTGGCCTCGCCCGGCACGTCCGCAAGCTCTCGGAGGCGCTCGTGGAGCTCGACGTTGACGTGCACGTCCTCACGCGCGGCGGCGAGGAGTCGCCGGAGGAGGAATCCGTCGCCGGCGTGTCCATCCATCGGGTACGGGAGCCCGGGCGGCCGACGGACCTCGGCGAGTTCGTCGCGTGGGTGGAGCGGATGAACTCGGACATGCTCGCCGCGGGGGTTGAGCTGGGCGACCGCCACGACTTCGACCTCGTGCATGGTCATGACTGGCTCGTGGCGATGGCGTGCGACCACCTTGCGCGGCGCTTCGGCTCACCGCTCGTGACGACCATCCACGCCACCGAGCACGGCCGGCACCAGGGCTGGGTGGACAAGCACCCGCAGTCCCACATCCACGGCGTCGAGCAGTGGATCGCCAACCGCGCCGACCGGGTGATCGCCTGCTCCTACTACATGCGCGAGCAGATCGCCGACATCTTCGGGGTGGATGACTCGAAGGTCGCCGTGATTCCCAATGGGATCGACCCGGACGACCTCCAGCCCCAACCGAAGGCCGAGCTGGAGCGGCTGCGCCTGGAGTTCGCCAAGCCCGACGAGAAGCTGGTGCTCCTGATCGGCCGGCTGGTCTACGAGAAGGGCTTCCAGCTCGCCCTGGAGGCGATGCCGGCCCTGATCGAGCGCCTGCCGCGCACCCGCTTCCTGGTCGCCGGATCGGGCACTCACGAGGACGAGCTCCGTCGCCAGGCGACCGATCTCGGCCTGATGGACCATGGCACCTTCCTCGGTTGGATCGGCGACGACGTTCTGCACTCGCTCTACCCGATCGCCGACGTGTGCGTGGTCCCGTCGATCTACGAGCCCTTCGGCCTCGTCGCGCTGGAGGCGATGGCGTCGGGCTGCCCGTGCATCGTCGCCGACACGGGCGGGCTCCGGGAGGTGGTGCCCCACGAGGAGGCCGGCCTGAGGTTCCGCGCGCGCGACCCGGAGGCGCTCGTGGACGTCGCCGCCAGGGTTCTCTCAGACGACGAGCTGGGCCGGCGGCTGGTCGCGGAGGCCTACGAGCACCTGCGCCG
>Ga0075365_10000929_pt1 | contig 12370 bp, 11 predicted proteins | sample EndMetdeltDD1765_FD_71387 | JGI IMG/M metagenome (GOLD analysis project Ga0075365, IMG submission 71387) | Populus endosphere microbial communities from Tennessee, USA - Endosphere MetaG P. deltoides DD176-5 | ecosystem: Host-associated > Plants > Roots > Endosphere | place: USA: Tennessee... | reverse complement strand
CATCACCGACGGGTTCGAGGTGTTGGTGCAGCTGGTGATCGCCGCGATCACCACGCGACCGTGGTCGAGCTCGGTCTCGGTGCCGTCCTCGAGCTTCACACTCACCGGGTTTGCCTTGCGCTCCTCGACCACGGTCCCGCCGGCCCGGCGCGGCTTGCCCCGGCCGTCGGCGTGGTCCTCGCCCGGGGGATCCGACGCGGGAAAGCTCTCGGCCACGGCATCGTCGTAGCCGTTGCCCAGGCTCTCGGCGGCCTTGGGGTCGAACTCCTTCAGCGACTCGAGGAAGGCGTTCTTCGAATCGGCCAGGGCGATCCGGTCCTGCGGTCGCTTGGGGCCGGCGATGCTCGGCTGGACCTCGGAGAGGTCGAGCTCGAGGCCCTCGGAGAAGGTCGGGTCCGCGGAGTCCTCGGTGTGGAACATCCCCTGCTCGCGGGCGTAGGCGTCGACGAGCTCGATCAGATCGGTGGGTCGGCCGGTGAACTCCAGGTAGCGGAGGGTCTCCTTGTCGACCGGGAAGATCGCGCAGGTGGAGCCGAACTCGGGCGACATGTTGCCGATGGTCGCCCGGTCGGCCAGGCCGAGGGTGTGCAGGCCGGGGCCGTGGAACTCCACGAACTTCCCGACGACGCCGTGCTCGCGAAGCATCTCGGTCACCGTGAGCACCAGGTCGGTCGCGGTCGAGCCCTCCGGGAGCTCGCCGGAGAGCTTGAAGCCGACGACCTGCGGCAGGAGCATCGAGATCGGCTGGCCGAGCATCGCGGCCTCGGCCTCGATGCCGCCCACGCCCCAGCCCAGCACGCCGAGGCCGTTGATCATCGTCGTGTGGGAGTCGGTGCCGACGAGGGTGTCCGGGTAGGCCTGGGTCGTGCCGTCCTGCTCCCGGCGGAAGACGACCTGGCCCAGGTATTCGAGGTTCACCTGGTGGCAGATGCCGGTGGCGGGCGGCACCACGCGGAGGTTGTCGAAGGCCTGCTGTCCCCACCGCAGGAAGCCGTAGCGCTCGCCGTTTCGCTCGTAGTCGCGGTCCGCGTTGATGTCGAAGGCGCGAGGGTTGCCGAAGGCGTCGACCTGCACCGAGTGGTCGATGATCAGGTCGACGGGGACGAGCGGGTCGATCACCTCCGGCTCTCCGCCGAGCTCCTCCATCGCGTCCCGCATCGCGGCGAGGTCCACGAGCGCCGGGACGCCGGTGAAGTCCTGCATCAGCACGCGAGCCGGCTGGAAGGGGATCTCCTCGCTCGGCTCCGCCTTGGCGTCCCACTTCGCGATCGTCTCGACGTGGTCCTTGGTGACGGACTCGCCGTCCTCGAGCCGCAGGGCGTTCTCCAGCAGGACCTTGATCGAGTACGGCAGCCGGGCCACGTCGTACGACGACTGCAGGGCATCGAGCCGATGGATCTCGTACTCGGTGCCGGAGACCTCGAGCGTGTCGCGGGCGTTGAAGCTGTCGTTGCTCACGCTGGGACCTCCTCTGGCTTCGTCATTTAGCGCTTGTCGCCCTGCCCCTCGGCTACCCGATCGGCCGTCTTGCTAGCTGTTCCGCCGCTGACCGCGCGCATCGCGATGCGCGGGCTCGCCAGGCCGATATGAGCGAGCGCCCGGGTCTGGACCGGCGCGACGGCGACCTCGACCTTGTTGCGCTCGATGGCCTTGACGATGCCGGCGGCCACCTCCTCCGGCGAGGACGTGCCCATGCCCGGCGGCGGCTTGGCCCCGGAGTCGGCGAACATGCCCGCGTCCCGGATGAACCCGGGGGCGACCAGCGAGACGCCCACCCCGGTGCCGGCGAGGTCGGCCCGCAGGCACAGGGCGAACCCGCGCAGCCCGAACTTGGTCGCGGCGTAGATCGCCGATCGCGGGCTGGGCGCCTTGCCCGACAGCGAGGAGACGAAGACGAGATGGCCGTCACCGCGCTCGCGCATCCCGGGCTCGAGCGCACGAGCCATGAGCATGGGCGCCTCGAGGTTGACGCGCAGCGCGCGCTGAAGCTCGGCGGTGGCGAAGCTCTCCAGCTTCCCGGTCCCGGGAAGCCCCGCGTTCGCGACCAGGCAGTCCACCTGCCCCGCCTCGGCGGCGAGCCGCTCCGCCGCGCCATCGTCACCGAGATCGGCCGCTGCGACGCGGTGCTCGCCCGGCAGTGAGCTCGCGAGCTCGTTCAGCGCCTCGGCGTTCCGCGCGCTGAGGACGAGGCTCGCTCCGCGCCCGGCAAGAGCCTCCGCGGTCGCTCGCCCGATGCCGCCGGTCGCCCCCGTGAGCAGCACCGTCTTGCCATCGAGGTCCACGTAAGCAAACTACCAAGGGCCGCCCGGTGGGTAGGCTGCCCACGATGAAGCTCTACGTCTGCTGGACGACGATCCAGACACCCCGCCCGGGCGGGCATCCCTGCCACAACGCCTACGCCGCGCTACACCTCGCCGGCTATGACCCAGAGGTCATCAAGGTTCGCGGACTCGGCGTTGGCCCCCGCTTCATGCACTGGGTGACCGACGGCCGGCGCGAGGTCGAGGAGCTCAGCGGCCAGCGCGCGGTGCCGGTGCTTGTCACCGACGACGGCGAGGTCGTCGCGGATTCTGCGCGCATCGTCGAATGGGCGGAGGCGCATCCGGCGCACCGCGCCAACGCGCCCGCGACCTGACGCTCGTCTGCCCTCGGTGTCCTGACCCTCACTCCCGCCAGAGGAAGTGCCCGATTTGCAGGGATTTCGCCTTTCTCGACGAATATGTGAGCGTTGTGTGAGGAAATTGCCCGCCGGATCGTGTAAGGTCCCGCGCCATCGATAACCGGTAAACGCCGAATCCCTGCCTGACCTTTGGGCGGGGAGCGGGGGAACCAAAACTCTGGGGCGAACCCACCTCGGTGGGGGCGCAGCTCCTTTAGCGCTAGCCCGACAGCTAACCCCGTAGGCCGACGAAGGAGACTGGCGATTTTGCATACCCCAAGGCAGGACCTTTCCAGGCGAGGGAAGCCCGGCACGCGGATCCGGCTCGCAGGCGCACTGCTTGCGTCCGCGGCGGCCCTGATCGCGATACCGACGGCCCCGGCGCTGGCGGGTGGGGGCGGGACCTCCATCAGCGGATCCGACAGTGGGAGCGGCAACCCCGCTCACTGCGACGCGAAGATCCGCCACCACCGGGCGACCGTTCCCGACTGCGCGCCCAGGCGGATCAAGAAGGTCATCCGCGCGGCGAACCACATCGTGGGCACGAGCTACTGCTACGGCGGCGGGCATTCGAGCTTCAAGTCGAACTGCTACGACTGCTCCGGCGCGGTGAGCAAGGCGCTCCACGGCGGGCACTTCGTCGACACGCCCATGGACTCGACCGGCTACATGCGCTGGGCGAAGCACGGCAAGGGTGACTGGTTCACCGTGTACGCCAACTCCGGCCACGCCTTCCTGGTCGTCGCGGGGCTCAGATTCGACACCTCGATGACGACGGGCAACGGCCCCGGCTGGAGCGCGCGGATCCACGACGAGAACCTGCGGGACTTCAAGGCCCGCCAGAAGGGCAAGTACTAGGCAGCGCTGGAGCGGCCTGGCGACCGGGCCGCTCATGGACGAATCGTCCAAACCGGGCCGCTCCGAGGAGCGGCCCGGTACGCATGTCTCGCTCCAGTTAGTCCAGCGGGCGCGCGGAAATTTGTCCACGCGTTTCCTACAAGGCGGCAGGTGGTTCGTATAGCTTCTTCACGTGCGCGGCTCCCGGGCCGTTGCCGTTGAGTGGAGGAAACTGCAGCAATCACAGTCGGAGACGGCGGGCATGAGCAACCCGCGGCTTCGGCGAGCGACCGTCCTGGAGGCGACGAGCCACCGGACGTACTGCTGACCGGCCTCCGCAAGACCTACGGCGACGTCGTCGCGGTCGCCAACATCGATCTCGAGGTCGGCCGGGGCGAGTTCTTCACGCTCCTGGGCCCCTCGGGCTCGGGGAAGACGACGACGCTCCGCATGATCGCCGGGTTCGAGGAGCCCGACGGTGGCAAGGTGGAGCTGGCCGGGAAGGACGTGACCGGTGTCCCACCGTACGACCGCGAGGTCAACACGGTCTTCCAGGACTACGCCCTCTTCCCCCACATGACGGTCGGCGAGAACGTCGAGTACGGCATGCGGGTCCAGAGGGTCGGCAAGGACGAGCGCCGCAAGCGCTCCTCCGAGGCCCTCGACATGGTCCGGCTCTCCGGATACGAGGGGCGCAAGCCGAGCGAGCTCTCCGGCGGCCAGCGCCAGCGGGTGGCGCTGGCGCGCGCGATCGTGAACCGGCCCAGGGTGCTGCTCCTGGACGAGCCGCTCGGAGCTCTGGATCTGAAGCTTCGAGAGCAGATGCAGGTCGAGTTGAAGGGGATCCAGGGCGAGGTCCAGATCACCTTCATCTACGTGACCCATGACCAGGACGAGGCGTTGACGATGTCCGATCGGATCGCCGTCTTCAACGACGGGCGGGTCGAGCAGGTCGGGCGTCCGGCGGAGATCTACGAGCAACCGGCGAACCGGTTCGTGACCGGATTCGTCGGCGCCTCCAATTTCATCGAGCGCGACGGATCGCGCTTTACGGTCCGGCCCGAGAAGATCCGGCTGCTCACCGAGCAGGACGATGCTTCCGGCCTGCGGACCGAGAGCGGTGTGATCCGCGACGTGGCGTACGCGGGGATGATCACCCGCTACCTGATCGAGCTCGATGCCGGCGGGGAGCTTCTGGTCGTCCGGCAGAACCTCGAGACGTCCTCTTCGGAGGCGCTCGAGCAACGCGGGCGGCATATAACCGTCGGATGGCGACCCGAGCACTCGGTGTCCGTCACGGAGCAACCAGAAAGGGAGAACCCCGCATGAGAGGAAATACCGCCGGGCGCCCGGTGAGGGCGGCCTGGCTGATCGCGGCCGGATTGATCGCGGCGTTGTTCGCGGTCGGCTGTGGAAGCTCGTCGTCGAGCGGCGACCGGAACACGGACACGCTGGACAAGGTCGGCAAGGGCGAGGGAGAGCTGAACCTCGTCGCCTGGGCCGGCTATGTCTCGAATCCGTGGAAGTCGCAGTTCGAGAAGGAGACCGGCTGCAAGGTGAACGTCAAGGTCGGCGGCACCTCGGACGAGATGGTGCAGCTGATGCGAACCGGACAGTACGACGGAGTCTCGGCGTCCGGGAACGCGACGGCTCGTCTGGTCGACGCCGGTGACGTCTCGCCGGTCAACGTCGACCTGGTCCCGAACTACCAGACGATCTTCGAGGACCTGAAGGACCAGCCGTACAACACGTTCGACGGCACGCATTACGGGATCCCGCACGGTCGCGGGGCGAACCTGCTGATGTGGAACGACGACGACGTGTCGCCCGCGCCGAAGTCCTGGGACATCATGCTCGACCCGAAGAAGGCGTCCCAGTACAAGGGCAAGATCTCGGTCTATGACGACCCGATCTACATCGCGGATGCGGCCGTCTATCTGAAGGCCCACCAGCCGGACCTCGGGATCGACAATCCGTACGAGCTGAACTCCGAGCAGTTCGACGCGGCGGTCAACCTGCTCAAGGAGCAGCGGCCGAACGTCGGCGAGTACTGGTCGGACGCCCTGAAGCAGATCTCGGCGTTCGCGAGCGGTGACGACCTGGTCGGCACCACCTGGCAGTACCAGTACTTCGCGCTGCTGGACAAGGGCAAGCCGATGGCCTCGAGCCCCGCAAGTCAGGGGTTCGTGCCCGACGAGGGCGCCACCGGATGGTCCGATACGTGGATGATCAGCTCTGAGGCAGAGCACCCGAATTGCATGTACGAGTGGATGAATTTCATCGTCTCGCCAAAGGTCAACGCCCAGGTCGCGCAGTACTTCGGCGAGGCCCCGGCGCAGAGCAAGTCATGCGTTCCGTCCACGCTGACGTCGGCGGCGAAGGCTGCCGGCCTGCCGGAGAACCCGAAGTTCTGCAACCAGTACCACGCGGCGGATCCGTCGTTCTGGAAGCGCGTGTACTACTGGCAGACACCGCTCGCGGATTGCGGCAACGGGAGCTCCGATTGCATGGACTACAACGACTGGGTGTCCGCCTGGACGGACATCAAGGGGTGATCGGGGCACTCCGTACGTGACACCGACGGAGGCCGATGGAAGCCGCTGACGCTGTAGCGTCGGCGCCGAAGAGGTCGGCGGGCCGCAGGCTCGCCGACCTCTTCCACGGCCGCCCCTGGGCCCAGGTCGGCGGGCTCCTCAGCGCGCCCCTGGCGTGGCTGGTAATCGGATATCTCGGCTCGCTCGCGGTCCTGCTCGCTGCGGCGTTCTGGAGCGTCAGCGCGCTCACCGGCGAGATCTCCCAGACGTTCAGCCTCGACAACTTCAAGACGCTCTTCGAGGACTCCGTCTACCGCACGATCGCCTGGCGGACGATCCGAGTCGCGGCGCTGGTGACGATCACCGACATCGTGCTGGCGTTCCCGATCGCCTTCTACATGGCGAAGGTGGCCTCACGCAGGACACGGGCGGCCCTCGTGGTGGCGGTGCTGATGCCCCTCTGGTCGTTCTACCTGGTGAAGGTGTACGCGTGGCGGACGATGCTCGCCACCAACGGCGTCATCAACTGGGCGCTCGGGCCCCTCGATCTCCACGGGCCGGGCTACGGGATCACCGCCGTATGGCTGGTGATGAGCTACCTGTGGCTCCCGTACATGATCATCCCGATCTTCGCGGGACTCGAGCGCATCCCGAACTCCCTCCTCAGCGCGTCCGAGGACCTCGGCGCATCTCCCTTCACGACGTTCCGCCGGGTCATCCTGCCGCTCTCGTTCCCGGCCGTCGTCGCCGGCTCGATCTTCACCTTCTCGCTGACGATGGGCGACTACATCACGCCCGAGCTTGTCTCCAACTCCCAGTTCATCGGCAACGTCGTCTACGACAACATCACCAACAACCTGCCGCTGGCGTCCGCGTTCGCGGTCGTCCCGATCATCGTCATGGTCATCTACCTGCTGATCGCCCGCCGCCTCGGGGCCTTCGAGCACCTGTAGCCATGCGGCTCTCCCGAACCTCCCGCATCTCGCTCCGGATCGCGGTCGCGATCGTCCTCGCGTTCATCTACATCCCGTTGATCGTGATCTTCATCTACGCGTTCAACACGTCGAACCTGCTGGAGTGGCCGCCGCCGGGGCTGACCACGCACTGGTTCCCCGAAGCCTTCAAGAACGTCGACGCCCGCGACGCCTTCGTCACCTCCCTGAAGGTCGGCTTCTTCGCGACGGTCGTCGCGCTGATCCTCGGGACGATGGCCTCCCTCGCGGTCGCGCGGCATCGCTTCTTCGGGCGCGAGACCGTCTCGTTCCTCGTGATCCTGCCGATCGCCCTGCCCGGGATCGTCACCGGCGTCGCTCTCAGCGACACGTTCACCCAGGTGCTCGGGGTGAGCCTCGGGCTGCTGACCGTGGTCATCGGTCACGCCACCTTCTGCATCGTCGTCGTCTACAACAACGTCGTCGCGAGGCTGCGGCGCAGCTCCGTCTCGATCGACGAGGCCTCGGGCGATCTCGGCGCCGATCCGTGGCAGACCTTCTGGTACGTGACCCTGCCGCAGATGCGTACGGCCCTCGTCGCCGGCGCCCTGCTGGCATTCGCGCTGTCGTTCGACGAGATCATCGTGACCAGGTTCACGATCGGCGCGGGCGAGGAGACGCTGCCGATCTGGATCTTCAACAACCTGTTCCGGCCGACCCAGATCCCGATCGTCAACGTCGTCGCCGTGGTCTGCGTGCTGATCTCGATCATCCCGGTCTACCTCGCGCACCGGCTCACGCGCGAGGAGGAGGGCGTCGGAGGCGGCCGCGGCGCGGGCGGGGTCGCCGCCGAGGCGACCGCAATGCCCTAGCCGGGGCTAGTTGACGGGCTCAGCGCAAAAGGTGCCGTCGCCGACCTTGACCTCGGTCTGCGGCTTGGCGCCGATCTCGATGCACGCGATCGCGTCCGGCTCGCTCTGATCGGTGACGAGCTTCTTCGCCGCGCTCGACGAGCCGCAGTCGACCACCTGGCTCGAGGAGTCGATGCAGTCCCCCACCGACGCCGAGGAGGAACCTCCCCCACCGCAGGCGCCGAGCGCAAGCGCCGCGATGACGGCGATCAAGCCAGTGGCGGTGCGCGATGTGTGAGCCTGAGTCACGAGAAGCAAGCGACGCGGCGGCTTCGCCGCCCTATTTCGCCACGCGGATCAGCTTCTTGTTGACGAACTCGTCCATCCCGTACGGGCCGAGCTCGCGTCCGAAGCCGGAGCGCTTGACGCCTCCGAACGGCAACTCGGCGCCGTCGAGGAGGACGCCGTTCACGAAGACCATGCCGGCGTCGATCTGGTTGGCGACGCGATCGGCCTGCTCCGAGTCCGTCGTGAAGAGGTACGAGCCGAGGCCGAACGGCGTGTCGTTGGCGACCTTGACCGCCTCCTCCTCCGAGCCGACCTTGTAGACGCTCGCAACCGGGCCGAAGAACTCCTCCCGGTAGGCGTCGCTGTCCGGGCTGATCCCGGTGAGGATCGTCGATCCGAAGAAGTTCTCCTTCCGCTCGCCGTCGAGCACCACCTCGGCACCCTGAGCCTTCGCCCGGTCGAGCTGGTCCTGCAGGCGGTCAGCGGCGGTCGACGAGGAGAGCGGCCCCATCCCCGGGTTCTCGGTCGGATCCCCGGGCTCAACCGCCTTCATCTTCTCGGTGAGCTTCGAGAGGAAGTCGTCGTACAGGTCCTCGGCGACGATGAAACGCTTCGCCGCGTTGCATGACTGCCCCGTGTTGTCGAGGCGCGCCTCGACCGCGGACTCGACGACCTCGTCGAGGTTCTCGGTCGCAAGCAGGATGAACGGGTCCGACCCGCCCATCTCGAGCACGACCTTCTTCAGGTGCCGCCCGGCCACCTCGGCCACGGCTGAGCCCGCCCGCTCGGAGCCGGTCACCGAGACGCCGCGCACGCGCGGGTCGGGGATCACCTGCTCCGCGATCTGCTCGTTGGTCGCGAGAATCGTCTGGTACGCCCCGTCTCCCAGGCCCGCTTCCTCGTACATGTCCTGGATCGCCGCCGCCGACTCCGGGCACTGCGGGGCCGGCTTCAGCAGGATCGGGTTGCCGACGATCAGGTTCGGTCCCGCGAACCGGGCCACCTGGTAGTAAGGGAAGTTCCAGGGCATGATCCCGAGGAGGGGGCCCATCGCCGAGCGCCTGATCACGGCCGTGCCGTCGCCGGCAAGCAGCTCGATGGGCTCGTCCTTCAGGAAGTCCTCGGCGCGGTCGGCGTAGTAGCCGTAGATGTCGCCGCAGAACTCGACCTCGCCCTGCGCCTGCTCGGTCGGCTTGCCCATCTCCTTGACCGCGATCGCGGCGAGCGTGTCGAGGCGCTCTGCGTGAAGCTCGGCTACGCGCCTGATCTTCGCGGCGCGCTCGGCGACCGTGAGCGAGGCGAGCGCCTCGCGCGCCTCCCAAGCCCTGGCGATGGCCGCGTCGAGCTCGTCGGTGGAGATCTCGGGGTACTCCTCGATCTTCTCGCCGGTGGCCGGGTTAACGACTGCGTACGTGCTCATCTCCCACTCCTTATGTGCTCGTTCAGTTCCTGATTGTCCAGCTCAGTGCGCGCCGGGCGATGCCTGCGCCGCCGTGGCGCCTGCTCCGTCCGCGCCGGAGGCTCCGTCGCCGCCCGGCGCCCCGAGGCCCAGCGCCTCCTCGGGGGGTACGTATTCCATCCCCACACCCTCCGCGACCGCCGGATGGGTGACCTGTCCCCCGGCGACGTTGATGCCCAGCCGGAGGCCCGGATCGCGCCGGGCAGCTTCCGCGATGCCGTGATCGGCGAGCGCGACGACATACGGCATCGTGGCGTTGGTGAGCGCGTACGTCGAGGAGATCGGCACCGCGCCCGGCATGTTGGCGACGCAGTAGTGAATGACGCCGTCGACCTCGAACGTCGGGTCCTGATGGGTCGTGGGGTGGGAAGTCTCGAAGCATCCGCCCTGGTCGATGGCCACGTCCACGAGGACGGCGCGCTCCTTCATCAGCCCGAGCTGGGAGCGCTTGATCACGTGCGGCGCCTTGGCGCCGTGGACGAGGACGGCGCCGATCACGAGGTCCATCCGCGGAAGCTGCTCCTCGATCGAGAGGACTGAGGAGAAAACCGTCGACGCGCGCCCGCCGAACGCGACGTCGAGCTCGCGCAGCCGGTTCAGGTTCGTGTCGTAGACGAACACGTCCGCCTCCATGCCGATCGCGATGAACGCCGCGTGCATGCCGACGGCGCCGCCGCCGATGATCATCACGTTCGCCGGGGGGACGCCCGGCACGCCGCCGAGCAGGATGCCCCGTCCGCCGAGCGGCTTCTCGAGCATGAAGGCACCCGCCTGGGTTGCGATCTTGCCCGCGATCTCGCTCATCGGAGCGAGCAGGGGAAGGCGCCCCTGTGGGTCCTCGACCGTCTCGTAGGCGACGCACGTGGCACCCGACTCGCACAACCCGCGCGTGAGCTCCGGCGCCGGGGCGAGGTGGAGGTAGGTGAACAGGGTCGCCTCGGGGCGAAGCAGCTCCACCTCCTGCGGCTGGGGCTCCTTGACGCCGAGGATGAGGTCGGCCTCGGCCCACACGTCCTCGACCGGCACGATCCTCGCGCCCTGAGCCTCGAAGTCCGCATCGCTGATCGAGCTGCCCTCGCCGGCCCCCTTCTCGACCAGCACCTCGTGGCCGTGCTCGTTCAGCTCCCGCGCGCCCACGGGCGTCAGCGCAACGCGGTACTCGTCCGACTTGATCTCGGTGGGGACTCCGACCTTCACGACTTCGCGTCCTCCAGGGCCTCGACCTCGACGCGGCATCCTCGCGGCTCCAGCTCGGCGAAAAGCGCCCCCGGGTCCACGCAGCTCTCCGGCGGCAGGACCCCGCGCTCGGAGACCTCGCCGCGCGCCAGGAGCCTCACCGCCGCGGACACCGGGGTGGCAGTCGAGACGACCCCGCCGCCGATCCCCCACTCCCGCATCGGCTCGGTCACCGCGCGCACGCGCACCGAACGACCGTTGGACGTCGCCTCCACCAGGTGGACCGACACCGTCGAGGCCGACGGCGGCAGCGCCTCGCTCGCCCTCCGCCTGACCTCGTCCTCCGGCGCCGCGGTCAGCTCGCGCAGCGTCTCCAGCAGCTCGGGCTTCAGGCCAAGTCGGAAGCTCGCCTCGCGGCAGCCGAAGCTCGGCCCGAACGTGAGCATCTCCGAGTGAATCGTGTGGATGGTCTCAGCCTGCCCGATCGGCTCGCCAAAGTCCACCGTACCGCCGTCGGACATCGGGTCGATCTCGACCGGCGATCCGTCGCGGAGCACCACCGGCTTCATCGTCAGCTCGTCGAGCAGCGTCTGGAGCGCGTACGGGACGCTGAACCCATCGGGCGGGTCGAGATCCCTCCCGCCGGCAGAAACCCTCATGGAATCAATGCCCGCCGCCCCCGGACGCGGAGCAGAGGAGGCGGCGGCGTTACTGGACAGCTCGTCCGTCGCCATCCGCCCCATCAGGTTCGTCTTGCCCGGAGCGGACCCCATCCCGAGCAGCGCCAGCAGGCCCTCGCGCCGGAACTGGTCGTCGAGCTCGAGCTGCAGCTCGGACATCCAGTACAGCCCGCCGAGATCGATGTAGTGGGACCCCGCGCGCAGGCAGGCTGCCATGGCGTCCAGGTTGACGCGGTAGCTCGCGGAGTTGACGAGCACGTCGGCGTCCTCGAGCACGGAGGCGAGTGACCCCTCGGCGCCGTGCTCGGCGCGCGCGTCCACCCGGGCGGCGCGGGCATTGGAGCCCCCGTGGCGCTCGGTCACCGCCTGGGCGCGCTCCTCGTCGATGTCGAGGAGGATCAGCTCCTCCGCCTCGTCGGACTCGGCGAGGTCGCGAACGATCGCCGGCGCGATGGTTCCTCCCGCTCCGAGGATCGCGACCCTCACGTCACCAGCTCCCTGGCGCGCAGCGCCAGCCAGAGCTCGATGCGGTCCGTCGCGCGCGAAAGGTCGCGCCCGGTGAGCTCCTCGATCTTCCGGATGCGGTACCTGAGGGTGTGCCGGTGGCAGTAGAGCTCGCGGGCGGCGCGCTCCCAGTTGCCGTTGTGCTCGATGTAGGCCTCGAGCGAGCGCAGGAGCTCGCCCCCGTACTCGCCCTCGGTCCGCTCGATCGGCTCCAGCAGCCCGTCGCTGTACAGGCGGAGCGCGTCGTCGTCCTGAAGCGAGAGCAGGAGCGTGAACGCGCCGAGGTCCTCATAGCTCGCGACCTCGGGAGCGTCGCCGTCCGCCAGTGACGTCGCCTCGAGCGCGCAGCGCGCCTCGTGGAAGGCACGACGTAGGGACCCGACCGGCGTGCGGCGGCTGGCCGCGACCCGGACCGGGCCGTTGGTGGCGAGCAACCCCGCCCTGAGCGTG
>Ga0075365_10000928_pt1 | contig 12371 bp, 9 predicted proteins | sample EndMetdeltDD1765_FD_71387 | JGI IMG/M metagenome (GOLD analysis project Ga0075365, IMG submission 71387) | Populus endosphere microbial communities from Tennessee, USA - Endosphere MetaG P. deltoides DD176-5 | ecosystem: Host-associated > Plants > Roots > Endosphere | place: USA: Tennessee... | reverse complement strand
GGCTTCACCACCGTTGCCGACATCATCGGCGGCTTCGGCGCCTGGGCCGCGAACGGCCGGGAGACCGACCGTGGCTGACGCTCCTCACACCGGCGCGGTCCTCTGAAGCCATGCGCGCCCTGCTTGCCTCGCCCCTTGGCTTCCTCATCGGCGTGTCCCTCGGCGCACTCGGGGGCGGCGGCTCGATCCTCGCCGTGCCTGCCCTCGTCTACGCCGCCGGGCAGGACCCGAGGGGGGCCACGGCCACCAGCTTGCTGCTGGTCGGCGTGGCGTCGGTCGTCGGCATGGGCAGTCACTGGCGGGCCGGTCGGGTGCGCGTCGGCACCGGGCTCGTGTTCGGGCTCGCCGGCATCGGCGGCTCGCTCGCCGGGTCGGCACTCAACAAGGCGATCGATCCCGACCTCCTGTTGCTCGCCTTCGCCGGGCTCGTCCTCGTCGCCGCCTGGCGCATGCTCACCGGTTGTCCCACGTGCACCAACGTGGGTGAGCAGCTCGCCATCGCTCGCCCCGGCAACGGGCAGGTCGGCACCCGGCAACGGATCGAGCCCCGCACCGTCGCTGTGGTCCTCCTCGCCGGCACCGCGGTCGGGTTCCTCACCGGCCTCTTCGGCGTCGGCGGTGGGTTCGTCATCGTCCCCGCCCTCACGCTCGGCCTCAAGCTCCCCATGCCACAAGCCATCGGCACGTCGTTGCTCGTCATCGCGGTCAACGCGGCCGCGGGCCTCGCCAGCCGCCTCGCCACCACCACCATCGACTGGGCCGTCACCGCACCGTTCACCGTGGCCGCGGTCGCGGGTGTCCTCACCGGCGGGCACATCGCCGACCGTCTCGACGCCGAGGGCAGCCTCCGGTGGTTCGCCGGGCTGCTCGTCGCCGTCGCCGCCTACACGGGCGTCCGGGCCGGGCTCGCACTCGCCAGCTGAACGGCGTCCCACCGGGTCGGGCCTGTTCTATTCAAGTACTCACTTGATTAGTTGACCAGATTCGGTAGTGTGGCGCCATGAGCTCGGCGCACAAGGCCGCGCTGTTCGACGGGTTCGCCACCGTGGCCAAGGCCCTGGCGAACGGCCGAAGAGCGGAACTGATCGACGTGCTCGTCCAGGGCGAACGCTCGGTCGACGCACTCGCAGGCGAGGTCGGGCAATCGATGGCGAACGTGTCGCAGCACCTGCAGGTGTTGGCGCGGGCCGGTCTCGTCGTGACCCGACGGGACGGCAACCGCGTGCGGTACCGGCTCGCGAGCGACGCAGTGGCGGACCTCTGGTCGGCCATCCGGGATGTCGCCGCCGGCCACGTCGCCGGCATCGATCGCCTCGCGACCGACTACCTCGGCGATCGCAGCGAGCTGGAGCAGGTGAGCCGGTACGAGCTGGCCCGACGCCTGCGTGAGGGCGTCGTCGTGTGGGACGTCCGGCCCGGGGTGGAGTACGAGGCCGGCCACGTCGAGGGTGCGGTCTCGGTGCCCCCCGAGGACGTCAAGCGAGGACTGCGCGACGTGCCGAAGGGCGCAGAGGTCGTCGCCTACTGCCGCGGTCCGTTCTGCGTGTACGCCGACGACGCCGTACGCCAACTCCGAAGGTCCGGCCGCCGAGCGAGCCGGCTCGAGGGGGGCTTCCCGGAGTGGCGCCGTGCCGGTCTCCCGGTCGCAGTCGGGCGCGAGACGTGAAGCGCAACCCCTTCACCGTGGCGCGGGTGCCGGGCGACCTGGAGCTGCTGGCTCTCACCGACGAGGGCCTCGGGAACACCAGCTGGGCGCTCGGGCTGCAGGGGGAGATCGTCGTCGTCGATCCCGAGCGCGATCCCGAGCCGTACCTTGCGGTCGCCGAGCAGCTCGGCGGACCGATCGTGCTCGCCGCGGACACACACCTTCATGCCGACTTCGTCACCGGCTCGCCGGAGCTGGCTGCCCGCGGCGCCGACGTGGTGGCGGCCGCCGACAGCGACCTCCGATGGAGCCACCGACCCGTTCGTCCCGGTGACCGCGTCGACTTCGGCGGGTGGCGGCTTCGAACGCTCGCGACACCGGGCCACACCCCGGAACACGTGGCCTACCTCCTCAGCGACGGCGACCGCCCCCGAGCCGTGTTCACCGGCGGGTCGTTGCTCGTGGGCGCGGTCGCACGCACCGACCTCATCGATCCGGCCAACACGCAGGCGCTGACGCGGTTGCTGTGGCGCTCGATCAACCGCGAGCTGCTCAGCCTCCCCGATGACGTCGCGGTGTTGCCGACGCACGGCGCCGGCTCGTTCTGCTCGGCGACCGGAGGTACTTGGCGGTGGTCGACGATCGGCGACGAACGACGGACGAACCCACTCCTCCAGGTCGAAGACGAGGATCAGTTCGTACGCGCGGTCCTCGGCGGGCTCGGCAGCTACCCCCCGTACTTCCTCCGCCTGCGCGAGCTGAACAGGCTGGGGCCGCACGTGTTCGGCGCGCTCCCCGTGCTCGACCGCCTCGACATCGACGGTGTACTGCGTCTCCGCGAGCAGGGTGCGACCGTCGTCGACGTCCGTTCGGTCGCCGACTACACCGCCGGGCACATCCCCGGCTCGCTCGCCAACACGCTGCGACCGCAGTTCGCATCCTGGCTCGGCTGGCTCGTCGCCGATCCGACGAAGCCGCTCGTCTTCGTCACCGACGACCACACCGACCGTCGCGAGCTCGTCCGTCAGTGCCTGAACATCGGCTACGAGCACCTCGCCGGGGAGATCGGCCTCGGTGCCTGGCGCGCCGCCGGCGGCGGCGTCAGCACGACGGCGCTGGTCGGCCCCGACCAGCTCGACGGCCGCGTGCTCGACGTTCGCCAAGCCGCCGAGTTCGGCAACGGCCACGTGCCCGGCGCCGCGCACGTCGAGCTCGGCGCGCTCCGTGAGCTCGCCTCCGGAGTCGAGGACGGCACCGTCGTCATGTGCGGACACGGCGAACGGGCTGCCACCGCGGCCAGCGTGCTCGAGGCGGCCGGACGCCACGTCGCCGTCCTCGACGGCGGCCCCGACAGCTGGTCCGCCACGCACGGCCGCGCCCTCGAACGATGACGACCACGACGCCCGCGCCATCGCTTCGGCTCGGGGTGCGTGCCAATCTCGCGCAGTTCTCGCTGCTCGTCGGCGTGAACGCGCTCGTCGGCGGCGTGCTCGGCCAGGAGCGCACCGTCCTCCCGCTCCTGGCGACCGACGTCTTCGGCCTCACCGCCTTCACGGCGACGCTCACCTACATCGCCGCCTTCGGCGCGGTGAAGGCGGCGACCAACTTCTTCGCCGGCACTCTCTCGGACCGCTATGGCCGCAAGCCGGTGCTCACCGTCGGCTGGCTCTTTGCCATCCCCGTCCCGCTGCTCATCATCTGGGCGCCGAGCTGGGGATGGGTCGTCTTCGCCAATGTGCTCCTCGGCGTGAACCAAGGCCTGACCTGGTCCACGACGGTCATCATGAAGATCGACCTCGCCGGCCCGGCCAAGCGCGGGATGGCGATGGGGATCAACGAGGCCGCCGGCTACGGCGCCCTGGCGCTCACGGCCATGGCCACCGGCGCCATAGCGGAACGGTGGGGCCTGCGACCCGAACCGTTCTTCCTCGGCATTGCCTACGCCGCGCTCGGCCTCGGCTTGTCGTCGCTCGCGGTCCGGGAGACGCGCGACCACGCCCGAGCCGAGGCGACGTCGCACGTCGTGCACGACGAGCGGATGCACGAGGCCCTCTCCGTCGGCGAGGTGTTCCGTCTGACCACCTTCCGCGACCGGGCGCTCTCCTCGGTCTCACAGGCCGGCCTCGTGAACAACCTCAACGACGGGATGGCGTGGGGCCTGTTCCCGCTCCACTTCGCAGCCGCGGGACTCTCCGTGCGCGCCATCGGCGTGCTCGCCGCCCTCTATCCGGCGGTCTGGGGACTCGGGCAGCTCGTCACCGGCTCGCTGTCCGACCGGATCGGTCGCAAGTGGTTGATCGCGGTCGGCATGTGGACCCAGGCGATCGCCATCGCCCTCGTCGCGACCGTCGAGGGAACCGGACCGTGGGCGATGGCGGTCATGCTGCTGGGCGCCGGCACGGCGATGGTGTATCCGACCCTCCTCGCGGCGATCGGCGACGTCGCCCACCCCACCTGGCGGGCATCGTCGGTCGGGGTCTACCGGCTCTGGCGCGACAGTGGCTTCGCCGTCGGCGCCCTCGTCGCCGGCATCGTCGCCGACGCGGTCGACATCACCGCCGCAATCTGGGTCGTAGCCGTGCTCACCGCAGCCTCCGGCGTCGTCGTCGCGTTGCGCATGTACGAGACACACCCCCGCGGTGGGAGGATCGGCACGTGAATCGGGCGTGAGGGAGACCAGAGCGGCGACGGACATCGGGCTGCCGCATGCGGTGCCCTCGTTCTGGGCCTCTCCCCTCGACGACCTCGTCCGCGCGCTGGACACCGATGCGCACGGCCTGACGAGCGAGGAGGCGGCTCGGCGCCGTCGACGGTCTGGGCCGAACACGATCGAACCTTCCCGCACCCACCGTGGTGTCCGGCTCCTGGTGGCGCAGTTCGAGAGCCCGATCATCGCGATCCTGGCCGCCGCGACGGCGGTGGCGATGACCTTGGGCGACACGATCGACGGCGTCATCATCCTGGCGATCATCGTGATCAGTGGGGTGCTCGGCTTCGTGCAGGAGCACCGAGCCGGGCGCGCCGTGGACGCGCTGCTGGCCCAGGTACGCGTGCACGTCGAGGTCCTCCGCGACGGGCACGAGATCGCGGTGCCCGCCGACGACGTCACCCCCGGCGACGTGGTCGTGCTGCGAGCCGGCGACATCGTCCCCGCCGACGGGCGAGTCCTCGACTCACGAAGCCTGCTCGTCGACGAGGCGGCCCTGACAGGAGAGTCGTATCCCGTCGAGAAGGCCGCTGGTACGACGGCGGCCGAACTGGGTCTCGCCAAGAGGACGAACGCCGTGTTCCTGGGCACCCACGTGGTGAGCGGGACAGGAAGGGTCCTCGTCGCCGCCACCGGGGCGTCGACCGAGTTCGGCGCGGTCGCGGCGACGCTGGAGAGCGCAGAGGTGACGACCCGCTTCGAGCGCGGCATCACGGCGTTCGGGCTCCTGCTCGTGCGGGCCATGATCGTCCTGGTCACGACCATCTTCGTCGTCAACGTGATCCTCCACCGCCCGGTGGTGGACTCGCTGCTGTTCTCGCTCGCCCTCGCCGTCGGGCTCACGCCGCAGCTCCTCCCGGCCATCGTCGCCATCGCCCTCTCCACCGGCGCACGGGAGATGGCGACGCGGCAGGTGATCGTGAAGCGCCTCGACGCCATCGAGGACTTCGGGGCGATGACGGTGCTGTGCACCGACAAGACCGGCACCCTCACCGCCGGCGCCGCCGAGCTCGACCAAGCACTCGACGTGAACGGTCTCGTGAGCGACGAGGTGCTCCGCCTCGCCCGTCTCAACGCCAGCTTGCAACAGGGGTTCGCGAACCCGCTCGACGCCGCGGTGCTCAAAGGCGCCCCTCCCGCCGATGCCGCGCTGCGTCTTGACGAGGTGCCGTACGACTTCGAACGCAAGCGACTGTCGGTGCTCCTCGATGCCTCGCCACCGGTCCTGATCACGAAGGGCGCGTTCGCCGAGGTCGTCGCCATCTGCACCGACGCCGAGGTCGATGGCAGGCTCGTGCCCCTCGAGTCCGTGCGCCAACAGCTCGATCGGCAGTTCGCCGAGCTGAGCGCGCACGGCTACCGGGTCCTCGCCGTCGCGACCCGCGACCTGCCCGGGCGCGCGACGGTGTCGCGCGACGACGAGACCGCGATGACGGTGCGGGGGCTGTTGGCCTTCGCCGATCCACCGAAGGCCGGGGCCGCCGATGCCATCGGGGAGCTGCAGGCGCTCGGGGTCTCCGTTCGGCTCGTCACTGGCGACAACGGGCTGGCGGCGCGACAGGTCGCGTCGGCGGTCGGCCTCCGCGTCGACAACGCCCTCGTCGGCTCGCGGATCGACGAGCTCGACGACGTCGAGCTCGCGGCCACGGTCGCCGACGTCGCCGTCTTCGCCGAGGTGGGTCCGCTGCACAAGCAACGGATCGTCCAGGCGCTCCGAGCCGGCGGCGAGGCCGTTGGTTTCCTCGGCGACGGGATCAACGATGCGGCCGCGCTGCACGCCGCCGACGTCGGGATCTCCGTCGACACCGCGGTCGACGTGGCCAAGCAGACGGCAGCGATCGTGCTGCTCGACAAGAGCCTCGCGGTCGTCGCCGACGGCGTTCGCCTCGGTCGCAAGACCTTCGCCAACACCCTCAAGTACGTCCGGGTCACCACGAGTGCCAACTTCGGCAACATGCTCTCGATGGCGGCCGCCTCTGCGTTCCTGCCCTTCCTGCCCTTGCTCCCCCGGCAGATCCTGCTTCTCAACTTCCTGTCGGACGTGCCCGGCACGACCATCGCCGCCGACGACGTCGACGCCGAGCAGCTCGAGCGCCCGAGGGCGTGGGACATCGGATCGATCCGCCGCTTCATGGTCGTCTTCGGATTGGTCAGCTCGGCGTTCGACATCCTCACCTTCCTCGTGCTGCGCATCGGCTTCGATGCGGGCGCGGCGCTCTTCCGCAGTGGGTGGTTCATCGAGTCGACCGCCACCGAGCTCGCCGTCATGTTGGTGCTCCGGACCGCCCGTCCGTTCTGGCGGAGCCGCCCGGGCCGCGCGCTCCTCGCCTCGAGCCTCCTCGTCGCGGTGATCACGGTCGTGCTCCCCTACTCGCCGCTGACCGAGCCGCTCGGGCTCGTCGGCGTTCCGGCGCGCGTCCTCGTCGTGCTCGGCCTCCTCACCGGGCTCTACGTCGCCGTCAACGAGGCCGTCAAGCGACGAGTGCTCATCGCCGGTTGACCCGCGGCCTGCGCGGCATGCTCACCGGGCGCCGACGGCACTCAGGTCGTGGTGCCGACGCCACGACCGAAGGCGAGCGTGCCCGCCGCGACGAGCGCGGCGGAGCCCGCGACGAGGAACGGGACCCGACCCGTGCCGTGCCACGCCAGACCCGCCCAGATGCCGGCCACCATGAGGCCCCCTCCCGTGACCGCGGCGTGCATGCCCAGAGCAGTTCCGCGCGTGCCGGCAGGGACGAGGTCGGCGATCCACGCGCGGCTGACGCCGTCGGTCAGCGCGGTGTAGGCGCCATACACGGGCAGCAGCACCCACACCCAGGCTGGTGACGTGCTCAGGCCGAAGCCGAGGTACGCGACGGCGAACACGACGAGACCGGTGGCGAACACCGCCCGCCGCGAGAGGCGGTCCGACACCGCCCCCGCCGGGTAGCTGAGCGAGGCGTAGGCCAGGTTGTAGAGGACGTAGACGGCCACCACGCCCTCGAAGCCGAGGCCCAGCTCCTTGGCGCGGAGGAGCAGCAGGGTGTCCGGGAAGTTGACGGCGGCGAAGAGGCCGAGCACGACGATCAGTCGCCAGTAGTGACCAGGGAGCTCGGACGGACGCCAACTGGCCGAGCCGGTGACCGGGGCGGGGTGAGGACGCTCGCGGATCGCGAGCACCAGCACCGCGCTCGCCGCCGCCGGCACGAGCGCGAGGAAGAAGAGCGGCCGGAACCGCTCGCCCACGAGCCGGTAGAGGCCCAACCCCAGGAGCGGACCGACGACCGCACCGGCGGTGTCTGCCGCACGGTGGAAGCCAAAGGCTCGGCCGCGATTGGCTCGGGTCGTCTCGTCGGCGATGAGGGCGTCGCGGGGCGGGCCGCGCAATCCCTTGCCGACGCGGTCGCTGAACCGGGAGGCGAGGACCATCGGCCACACGGTGGCGACCGCCAGCAGGAACTTGCCGAACGCCGAGAGGGCGTAGCCGGCGCCGATCAGGGGGCGGCGACGACGCCGATCCGCGAGCCGACCCGACACCGCCCGCATCGACGATGCCGCGCCGTCGGCGATGCCTTCGATCAGTCCCAGGACCGCCGGTGGTGCGCCCAGCACCCCGGTGACGAAGAACGGGAGCACCGGGTACAGGAGCTCCGAGGCGGTGTCCTGGAAGAACGACACCAAGGAGACGACCCGGATGTTGCGGGTCAACCCCGCCGTGGCGCCGGCGTCGTCCTCGTCGCCCGTTCCCACATCGGCATCCTCGCAGGGTGCTCGAGGTGTGCGTTCCCGGCCCGACGCGACCACCGCTCCGCGTCAGCGGCCGCCGGAGGTCCCGATGTCTTCCCAGGTCGCCTTGGCCCCGCTGTGGCCGACGTCCACCACGCTCCAGGTCGCGCCGACCCCGGCGATCAGCGAGATCGCCACGGCCACCGCGCTCACGGCCTTGCCCGGGACGGAAGGACGCCGACGAGTCAGGACCGGGATCGCCGTGATCGCGGCTGCCGCGACGAGAACGCCGACTGCCCAGGGCAAGACCTGCTCGCCCTGCTCGGTGTGCGCTTCGACGAGCGCGGTCTCGTCGACGCGCTCTTCGAGCGCCTCACCGGACCCCTGTGCCAGGCCGACCGAGACAACGGCCACGAGTGCGAGGCCTACCGCGACGGGGGCGTACCAACGCCTGGCGCGTGGCACCGCTGCGCAGACGATGGTCAGCACCGCCGCCAGCGGCAGGAGCACGACCGCGGCGTGCACGACCAGCGGGTGCGCTGGCAGGCCGAACAGCTTCTCGATCTCCATGTGCGAAGCCCCTTCACTCGACGAAACCGTTGCGTCACATCGTCCTCCTCTGCCGCTCGACGACCAAGGGGCCTTCGACCCTTTGCGCGCCCCATGAGCCGAGCCGTGGACGGGACTTCTGGCCCTACAACGCAGCCTCTCTCCCGGCCACGATGTGCGCAGCAGACGGAGCGAGGACGCATGGCCCCCAAGTCGATCGACGCCGGCGTCGCTGCGGACCCGGTGGGCCCCGTGCCGACACCCGACCAGGAGCCACGGTGACGCGGGAGCACGGCGTGCACCCCGGTCATCGCCCCGGAGCGGCGACGACCGTCCTGCTCGAAGGCGTCACTCGCAGCTACACGGTCGGCGCTGCCATCGTCACGGCACTGCGTGACGTCGATGTGGAGATCGACGCCGGCGAGTTCGTCGTCGTGCTCGGACCGTCCGGGAGCGGAAAGAGCACGTTGCTGAACGTCATCGGCGCCCTCGACGCACCGACGTCGGGAAGCGTGACCGTCGCCGGCCGCCAGGTGACGGGTGCCTCTCGCGTCGAGCTCGCCGCCCTTCGGCGCGAGGTCGTCGCCTTCGTCTTTCAGACCTTCAACCTGTTCCCGACCCTGACTGCGCTCGAGAACGTGCAGTGCGGAGCCGAGATCACGAAGCGGGTGGGAGACGCCCGACGCGTGTCGACCGAGACACTCACCCAGGTCGGGCTCGGCGACCGCCTCCACCACTATCCGAGCGAACTGTCCGGAGGCGAGCAGCAGCGCGTCGCCATCGCCCGCGCCCTCGCGACAGGCAACCCGATCCTCCTCGCCGACGAGCCCACCGGCGACCTCGACTTCCGCACCGGGGTGCAGATCCTGCAGCTCCTCCAAGCGCAGACAGCCGAAGGGCGAACGGTGATCGTCGTCACCCACAACCGCGAGATCGCTCGCATCGCCGACCGTGTGATCGAGCTCAGCAGCGGCCACGTCGCCGGTGACGGACCGCCGCCGGGCGGCAAGGCCGACATCGCCGAGCTCCGCTGGTAGCTGCGATGGGACTCCTCTTCCTGCTCCGCTGGTCGGCCCGAGATCTCCGTCGCCGGTGGCTGCAGGTCGCGGCCATCGCGCTCATCATCGCCATCGGCACCGGCGTGTACTCCGCTCTCGGCAGCACCGCGACCTGGCGGCGGGAGTCGAACGACGCCAGCTTCGGCGCCCTCGGGATGTACGACCTGCGGGTCAAGAGCGCCGACGGCGTCGACGCCCCGGCCGGCGGGATGCTCGCCGCACTCGATCGAGTGCCCGCCGGATTCGTCGACCACGCCGAGGAGCGGCTCGTGGTGCCGACCGAGGTCGACGCGTCCACCGGCGACGAGACCGTGCTCGTGCCCGGTCGCATCGTGGGTGTCGACCTCTCCAAGGGCGGGCCGCGGCTCAACAAGCTCTGGGTCGAACACGGCGACGGCCGCACGCTGGCACCGACCGACGTGGGGGCGCCAACCGTCGTGCTCGAACGGAAGTTCGCCGCCCACTACGACCTCCCGCCCACCGGCGAGGTCCGCGTCGGGGGCACGACCGCCCGCTACGTCGGAGCGGGCGACTCCCCCGAGTACTTCTTCGTCGTCACCGAGGAGGGCGGGTTCTTCGCCGAAGCCAACTTCGCCGTCGTCTTCACCTCCCTCGAGACCGCGCAGCGACTCGCCGGGCTCGACGATCGGGTGAACGACCTCCTCCTACGACTCACCCCCGGCGTCGACCCTGCCGAGGCGCGACGCGCCGTCACCGCCGCGTTCTCGAGCACGGGCCTGGGCGTCACCGTCATCGAACCCCGTGACGAGGACGCATACCGGGTGCTGTACGACGACATCGAGAGCGACCAGAAGTTCTGGAACGTCTTCGCCGCGCTCGTCCTCGCCGGCGCGACGTTCGGCGCCTTCAACCTCGCCAGCCGCATGGTCGAGGCGCAACGCCGCGAGATCGGCATCGGCTTGGCGCTCGGCTTCACCCGGCGGCGGCTCATGTTCCGGCCGCTGCTCGTCGGCGTCGAGATCGCCGTGCTCGGCGTGATCTTCGGCATCGGCGTCGGCCTCGCGGTCGACGCCGCGCTCCGTCCGGTGTTCACCGAGATGCTGCCCCTACCGATCTGGCACACCGACTTCCAACCCGCCACGTTCGCCCGAGGCGCCGCGATCGGGTTCGTGTTGCCGGTGCTCGCCACGGTCTGGCCGGTCTGGCGAGCGGTGCGCGTGCAACCGGTCGACGCCATCGCCACCACCCACCACTCGGCGCGAGGGGGCCTGGCCCGCCTCCTGCGCCGCCTCCCCTGGCCACGCAGCACCTACAGACGCATGCCCGTCGGCGACGTGCTGCGCACGCCGCGCCGGACCGCGCTCACCGCTCTCGGCATCGCCGCCGCGCTCGCTGCGCTCATCGTCACGCTCGGGATGATCGACTCGTTCCGCGCCACCATGGATCGCCACGACCGCGAGGTCCTCCAGGACCATCCCGACCGGCTCGCCGTGTCGCTCCAGGGCTTCCTTTCTCCCGACGCGCCCGCGCTCACCGCGATCGCCGACGATCCGACCGTCGGGGACGTCCAAGCCGTGCTCCGCTTCGGTGGGCAGCTCTCCGTCTCGGGTCGCGAACCGATCGAGGTCCTCGTCGACGTGACGCCTCTCGACGGGAAGGTCTGGCGCCCGACGGTGCCCGACTCGACAGCAGCGATCGACGGCCTCGTCATCGCCAAGGAGGCCGCACACGACCTCGGCGTCGACGTCGGCGACCGGGTCACGCTCCGACACCCGACGCAGGACCGCAGCGGCGGCCTGCACGTCGTCGACACCACGATCGTCGTCAGTGCCGTGCACCCGAGCCCGTTTCGGTTCGCCGCCTACCTCGACCGGTCACAGCTCCCGGCCCTCGGGTTGCCTGGCGCCGTCAACCACCTCTACGCCCTCCCGGCCGCGGGCGCCTCTCCCGCCGACGTCCAACGGGCGTTGTTCGGTCAGCCCGGCGTTGCGTCGACGCAGCCGATCACGGCGGCCAGCACCGTCATCCGAGACAGCATGGATGAGTTCGTCGCGATCTTCCGCGTGCTCGAGGTATTCATCTTGCTCCTCGTCCTGCTCATCGCCTACAACGCCGCGACGATCAACACCGACGAGCGACGACGCGAGCACGCGACCCTGTTCGCCTTCGGGCTCCCGCTGCGACGGGTCATCCGCATGGACCTCACCGAAGGCGTCATCCTCGGCATCCTCGGCACCATCGTCGGCGTGACGCTGGGGCGAGCAGTGCTCGGCTGGATGACCACCGACTTGATCGGCAACACCCTGCCCGAGCTCGGCCTCGATGTCGCCATCTCCCTGGCGACATTGGCCACGGCCGTCGCCCTCGGCATCCTCGCCGTCGCCGCCGCCCCGCTCCTCACCATCCGCCGCCTTCGCCGCATGGACATCCCGGGCACGCTGCGCGTCGTCGAGTAGGTGCGAGGGCCAGGAGCAGTGGACGCTTGCGGAGCGCGTCGTCAGCGTCCGTCTGCTCGAGGTCGAGGCCCGAGCCGCGTGAGCCAGCAATGGACGACCCGATATCGGGCAGCATCGAGAGGTCGCTTCCTTCTCGTCACCATGAGGTCCGCCTTCCGGACCTTCCCGTGACAAGAACGCGAAGGCCACGACAGAGCGGGCATTACCACGTGCCTTCTCCGTTCTCGTCACGCTGATCGCCCCTCTGGGGCGGTGGACGTGACTAGAACCAAGGCGCTCGGGATGAGGCG
>Ga0075365_10000926_pt1 | contig 12380 bp, 10 predicted proteins | sample EndMetdeltDD1765_FD_71387 | JGI IMG/M metagenome (GOLD analysis project Ga0075365, IMG submission 71387) | Populus endosphere microbial communities from Tennessee, USA - Endosphere MetaG P. deltoides DD176-5 | ecosystem: Host-associated > Plants > Roots > Endosphere | place: USA: Tennessee... | reverse complement strand
GCTCGTTTCAAGCGCGTTCAAAATCGCCGGCAGTTCGCCTTCGAAAGCAACGTCCACGACGGCGCCGATAACCTGCGTGACCTTGCCGGCAGAGCCTGCCGCAGTCTTCTTGGGGGTAGCTGCCTTAGCCATCTTCTTACCCTCTTTCCCTAACCTCAGAGCGCTTCCGCGCCCGAAATGATTTCAATGAGTTCCTTGGTGATCTGAGCCTGACGCTGACGGTTGTAGTTGAGCGTCAGCTTATTGATCATTTCACCAGCGTTGCGCGTTGCATTGTCCATCGCGCTCATCTTGGCGCCCATTTCGCCGGCGACGTTCTCAAGGAGCGCGCGGAAGATCTGGACGGAGATGTTGCGCGGGATCAGATCCTCGAGGATCGATGCCGGATCCGGCTCGTATTCGTAGACCGCGCCAGCGTGCGCCGCATCTTCGACAACGGCCGTAGGAGCCGATGCCGGGATGAGCTGCTGTGCCGTCGGAACCTGCGAAATCACCGACTTGAATTCGGAGTAGAACAACGTGCAGACGTCGAACTCGTCGGCTTCGAACATCTCGATGACGCGCTTGCCGATCTGATCGGCATTCTCGAAACCGACCTTCTTCACCTCACGCAATTCCTTTCGCTCGACGATGAGCGAAGCGAATTCACGGCGCAGAACGTCGTAACCCTTCTTGCCGACGGTAAAGATCTTGACGGTCTTGCCTTCGGCGAGAAGCTTGCGAGCGTGATCGCGCGCAAAACGCGAGATCTGCGAGTTGAAGCCGCCGCACAGGCCACGTTCGGCGGTGCAGACGACCAGCAGGTGAACCTGGTCCTTGCCGTTGCCCCTCATCAGAGCCGGCGCACCGTCGGCCTCCGTCATCGCACCAGCGATGTTTGCCAGAACGGCACCCATGCGCTGCGAGTACGGACGGGCGGCCTCGGCCGCCTCCTGGGCACGCCGAAGCTTCGCCGCGGCGACCATTTTCATCGCCTTGGTGATCTTCTGCGTCGCCTTGACGGAGGCGATCCGGTTTTTCAGATCCTTAAGTGAAGGCATCCGTTATCCGTCCTTTGGGTCCGATTAGGCGAAGGACTTCGCGAAGCTATCGATGGCAGCCGTGAGCTTGCCCTTCGTATCGTCGCTGATTGCCTTGTCCGTGCGGATCGTGTCGAGGATAGCCGAGCCTTCCGAGCGAAGGTACGACAGCAGGCCCTGCTCGAACTTGCCGACCTGTGCGACTGGGATCTTGTCGAGGTAGCCGTTAACGCCGGCGAAGATCACCGCAACCTGCTCTTCCGTCTTCAGCGGCGAGAACTGCGGCTGCTTCAGGAGTTCGGTGAGGCGTGCACCGCGGTTCAGCAGGCGCTGCGTCGAGGCATCGAGGTCGGAGCCGAACTGAGCGAAGGCGGCCATTTCGCGATACTGGGCGAGTTCGCCCTTAATCGAGCCGGCGACCTGCTTCATCGCCTTGACCTGAGCGGCGGAGCCGACGCGGGAAACCGACAGACCGACGTTAACGGCCGGACGGATACCCTGATAGAACAGGTCGGTTTCGAGGAAGATCTGGCCGTCGGTGATCGAGATCACGTTGGTCGGAATGAAGGCCGAAACGTCGTTGCCCTGGGTTTCGATGACAGGCAGAGCCGTCAGAGAGCCAGCGCCCTTTTCGTCGGAGAGCTTTGCAGCGCGCTCGAGGAGACGCGAGTGCAGGTAGAAAACGTCGCCCGGATAAGCTTCGCGACCCGGCGGACGGCGCAGCAGCAGCGACATCTGGCGGTAAGCAACAGCCTGCTTGGACAGGTCGTCATAACCGATCAGCGCGTGCTGACCGTTGTCACGGAAGTATTCGCCCATCGTGCAGCCGGCGAACGGTGCCAGGTACTGCATCGGAGCAGGATCGGAAGCCGTTGCGGCAACGACGATCGAGTACTTCATTGCGCCGCGTTCTTCGAGAACCTTGACGAACTGGGCAACAGTCGAACGCTTCTGGCCGATAGCGACGTAGACGCAGAACAGCTTCTCGCTGTCCGGGCCGTTGTCGTGGATAGCCTTCTGGTTCAGGATCGTGTCGAGAATGATCGCGGTCTTGCCGGTCTGGCGGTCACCAATGACGAGCTCGCGCTGGCCACGGCCGACCGGGATGAGCGCGTCGATAGCCTTGAGGCCAGTCGACATCGGCTCATGAACCGACTTGCGCGGAATGATGCCCGGAGCCTTGACGTCGACGCGCGCGCGGCGGGTCGAATTGATCGGGCCCTTGCCGTCGATCGGGTTGCCGAGAGCATCGACAACGCGGCCGAGCAGCTCCGGACCAACCGGAACGTCAACGATGGCGCCGGTCCGCTTGACGGTGTCGCCTTCCTTGATGTCGCGGTCCGAACCGAAAATAACAACACCAACGTTGTCCGATTCCAGGTTCAGCGCCATGCCACGGATGCCACCGGGGAACTCGACCATTTCGCCTGCCTGAACATTGTCCAGACCGTAAACGCGAGCGATACCGTCACCGACGGAGAGAACCTGACCGACTTCCGAGACTTCTGCCTCTTTGCCGAAGTTTTTGATCTGGTCTTTGAGAATTGCGGAAATTTCCGCAGCGCGGATATCCATCAGCCGACCTCTTTCAATGCAAGCTTAAGGGTAGAGAGTTTCGTACGAAGAGACGTATCAATCTGACGGGACCCGACCTTCACGATCAGACCACCAAGAATTGACGGATCAACCGTGACGGCAATCGCCACGTCCTTGCCGGTGACGCCCTTGAGCGCCGCCTTCAATTCGGTTTCCTGCGCTGCATCAAGCGCATGGGCCGAGGTGACCTCGGCAGTAATTTCGCCACGCTGGTTTGCGGCGATGATGCGAAAGGCCTTGATCATGCCCGGGAGGGCAAAGAGGCGGCGGTTACGCGCCACGACCTTCAGGAAATTTGCGAAGAAGCCGCTAATTCCAGCCTTCTCACTGATGGCAACGATCGCCTTGAGCTGGTCGTCGGCCGAGAAAACAGGGCTCGAAACGAAACGCTTCAGGTCGTCGCTCTCGTCGAGCATCGCCTGGAACCTGTCGAGATCCTTGGTGACGCTTTCGACGGCGCCCTGCTCGAGCGCCAGATCGAACAGCGACGAGGCATAGCGCTCTGCAACACCAGAAGTAAGCTGGGATGTGTCTGCCACTGGCCCAAATTTCCCTGATTTCAACTCAAGAATCCGGTCGCCGGCGGGCGCCTGACCTAGGATCTTGAATTCGTTATGATTTCCCCCAGAAATCGCAAGAGAAGCCTCTTGCTTCTTCCGAAATTCGGGGTCCGTCTAACATAGGATGTTCGGACTCGCAACACGCGTAACGCCCGAATACGGCTTTCCCATCGATTTCTAACGCAAAAATGCTCAAAGCCCAGCAACAAAGAGCTCGGCACGAGAGATATCCGCTCAACTCAAGCGGAAAAGAAACCGAAAACATAGGCGAGTGGCAGTGCTGCCAAAACGATTTGCACAACCAGAAGTAAATAGTTGAGAATTGCGCTCCCCTTATCTGAAAGGAGCGAGATGATCCGCGCAAACGCCGCCATGGCGAAGGACGCGCCAAGCGCCATGTAGATCCAGTTCTGCGCCAGCATAATGGCCGAAAGACCGAAGCCGAGATAGAAGCCGCCGACGGATCGTTGTTCGGCATAACCGTCACGCCGGCCCTCGCGCGGCATGAGGCCGAACAGCCGCATCGCATAGCCTGGTGCAAACATGATGACAAAGCCCGCCAGCGCCGTGAATGTGGCTGCTGCGAAAGCGAGCTGTTCGCCCAACTCCGTTGGAAAATAAAAATCCATTCGACCGACCCCGAATCCCCTGCTTCGCCGTCCTTATGGCATGATTGCCGTACCCGGCAAAAGCCCGTCGGAACACCATCTACAGGAAGCTTTGCGGGTCCACATCGAGCTGCACATGCACCGACCCGCGCTCCTTCGGCGCTTGCGCAAGCATGGCCCTGAGAAACGCTTGCATGTCTGAATTCCGCCGCCCATGCACGAGGAGCCGGAAACGATAGCGGCCTCGAACCAGCGCAAGCGGCGCTTCCGCAGGCCCGAGCACGGAAATGCCGGAAACATTGGGGGCGGCGTTTCGAATGCCGCGGGCGTGGTTTTCCGCATCGTGGCGGGTTTCCGCCGAGACGATGATCGACGCCAGCCGCCCGAACGGCGGCAGGATGGCACGCTCGCGCTCGGCTATCTCGCGCTCGTAAAAGGCGCTGGCGTCGCCCGACACGATCGCCTGCATGACGGGATGTTGCGGCTGGTAGGTTTGTAGCAGGCCGTGGCTCTTCAGGCCGGTACGGCCGGCGCGGCCCGTGACCTGCGACAAGAGCTGAAAGGTGCGCTCGGCAGCGCGCGGATCGCCATTGGCAAGCCCGAGATCGGCATCGACGATGCCGACTAGCGTCATCAGCGGGAAGTTATGACCCTTGGCGACAAGCTGCGTGCCGATGACGATATCAGCTTCTCCCTTCGCGATGGCCTCGAGCTCGAGCCGCAGCCGCTTGACGCCGCCCATCATGTCGGACGAGAGCACGATCGTTCGCGCTTCAGGAAAATGGCGCTCCACCTCTTCGGCGATGCGCTCGACACCCGGCCCGCATGCAACGAGGTGATCGAACGTGCCGCATTCCGGGCAGGCTTCGGGCGTCCGCTCGGCATGACCGCACTGATGGCATTGCAATTGTCTCTTAAACCGGTGCTCGACGAGCCAACTGGAACACTGCGGGCACTGGAAGCGGTGGCCGCAGACGCGGCAGAGCGTTAGTGGGGCATAGCCCCGCCGGTTGAGAAAGAGAAGCGCCTGCTGCCGCTTTTCGATCGTCTTGCCGATCGCCCGGATCAGGACAGGCGACAGGAAGCCGCCGCGCTCGGGCGCATGGCGACGCATGTCGATAAGGTGCAGATCCGGCAACGCTGCATCGCCGAAACGGGTGGGCATGTGAATGGTGCTGTAACGCCCGCTCTGCCCATTGACCTGGCTCTCGACCGAGGGCGTGGCGGACACGAGAACCACGGGGAAATCGCCAATGCGAGCGCGTACGACCGCCATGTCGCGCGCATTGTAATAGACACGGTCCTCCTGCTTGTACGCCGGGTCGTGCTCTTCATCGACGATGATGAGGCCAAGATCCTCGAACGGCAGAAACAGCGCCGAACGCGCGCCGGCAACGACGCGAACCTCGCCCGTGACTGCCTGACGCCAGACCTTTTCGCGGGTGCGTGGTGCCAGGTCGGAATGCCATTCGGCGGGCTTTGCGCCGAAGCGATCCTGAAATCGCTCCAAAAAGCTCGCCGTCAGCGCGATCTCCGGCAAGAGGATCAGCACCTGCTTGCCGCGCTTCAGTGTTTCCGCGATCGCCTCGAAATAGACTTCCGTTTTTCCCGAACCGGTGACGCCGTCGATCAGCGAGACCGCGAACTCGCCCTTTCGAACTTCGGCGAGAATCTCGTCTGCGGCGTCCTTCTGCGGGCCTTCAAGCCGTGCTGACACGAAATCTGGATCCGGTTTGGCGACCACCGGCGGCGGCGGCAGGAACACCGTCTCGAAAACACCCTGGCTGACTAGGCCGTCGACCACGCTTGTCGAGACGCCGGCGGCATGCGCAAGCCCGCTTCGCGTCCATGACAGACCATCACCGGCGATATCAAGCACACGGGCGCGTGCCGACGTCATCCGCTCCGGCTCGCCGCCGACGAAGCGCAGTCCTTCCACCATCGGCTCCGGCTCGAAGGCGTTGGGCGCGCGCAGCGCCATACGCGCCACGAGACCAGGGGGCGAAAGTGTGTAACTCGCCACCCAGTCGATGAAATCGCGCATCTCCTTGGTCAGCGGCGGGCAATCGAAGACATGGCTGATCGGCCTGAGCTTCTTCGGATCGACACCGTCTTGGCCGCCATCCCAGACGACGCCGATCACCTGCCTCGGACCGAGCGGCACCTGTACGACCGAGCCCGGTTCGACCGCCATGCCCTCCGGCACGGCATAGGAATAGGGCTTCGGCGCAGGCATGGGAACGAGCACCGGAACCGTGCGGTTGGCCGGCGGCGTCTCAAACAGCGCTCCAAAGAGATCGGACGAATCTGTGCTCATCGGGCGAGACCATGCCCGGATCGGCTTAAAAAGAAAACCTGGAACATGATCCGCGCCGTCTCACTCGTTCTCGTCGATGACGCCGGTGAGCCGCATTCCTTCAATCCAGGTGGCACCGTCCTGCCGCACGACATGGCGGGCGCGTGCACCGCATCGCTCGCACACGGCAGCCGCCAGCGGCTCGGAGTGGGTGACGATCCAGATCTGGCTGCTTCGCGCCGCGTCCGCGATCATGTCGGCCAGCGGCAGCAGCATGTCCGGATGCAGGCTTGCCTCCGGTTCGTTCAGTGCAATCAGCGGCGGCAGACGATATGACATCAGCGCGGCCGCAAGCCCCAGAAAGCGGATCTGCCCGTCCGACAGCTCGCGCGGCTGAAACACACGGTTCGCAAATTCCGGGAAGGAAAGGCCGAACTCCGCCGTCTCCTCGGGCAGCGGCACGACAAGCCGCGCACCGCCGAGGGCGGCGACGACGGCCCGATCGAGATCGACGGTATCTTCACGCGTATGTACAAGCGTCGCGAAGACTGCGGCGATGTTGGCGCCATCCTCGTCCAAAAGCGGCGCTGTGACGGCAAGACAGGGTGCGCGCAGCGGCGAAGAGCGGTCCGTGCGGAAGCCGTGAAAGAAGCGCCAGCCGTCGATCGCACGCCGAAATGTTCCGATCTCGGGATAGTGGCCGGCATCGCCGAGCAGCGCGATTGCCGTTTCCGAGGTCAGCGCCTGCTCCGGATAGTCCTGCATCCGCCCATTCTGGTCGCGAACCGAGATGGCGGGGCCAGCGCGCTTCATCATCGTGACCGGTCGCGTCCCCGTCTCGATCGAAAGCTCTTCGGCCTTGATCTGCGGCTCGAAGGGAAATCCTGCCGCAGCGCTCGGCGGCCGCAAGCCGGCTTCGACACGATTGCGGAAGGTGATCGCCCTTTCCTCGTCGAGAAGTTCGGTTTCCAGACGGATACGGAACGGCCCGTCGGCGGCCCGTCGCGGCCCGGACCAGAGCGCCGAGAACATGCCACCTTCTGCCGCGATCTCATGCGCCAGGCGCCCGCGCGTTGCCGCCTGGATAAGCTGCAGCGCGCGGTAGAGGTTGGACTTCCCGACCCCATTCTCACCGATGAATAGATTGATGCCCGAAAGATCCATGCGGATCGATCGCAAGGACCGGTAGTTCTGGGCAAACATCGAGCGGAGCAGCATGCCTCGCTTTAACCTATCCGGTCAGGGAATTGAATGGGCGCCGGCCAGCACCGGCTCGGCCGGTCGGACCAGAGGAACGAACTGCGCGTCGTCATCCATATCGAGGGCGCGCACCGTATGGTCTTCCAATGCCTTGGTCACCTCGTTGATGTCGCCGTCGAGATGCTCCACCGGGATCAGGTTGCCGACCACGAAGTCGAACCGGTCGCCGCGCTTGTTCAGAAGCTCGTGAAAGACGGTCATATCCCTGAGCTCCGTCGACCACTTTGCGAGCCAGTAGAAGAGGCCCGAATTCCGTGCCGTCATATGCACCGGCAGGATCGGCAAATTGTACTTGCGGGCAAGCCCGACAGCCGAGGTTTTCCACGGACGCTCGTTCAGCCGTCCGTTCGCCCAATAGGCAATCCGCCCGGACGGAAAGAGAACCGTTGCCTTGCCTTCCCTGACCGCACGGTTGGTGATCAGCAGCGTCTCACGGGTCTTGAGCTTGCTCTTATACTCTTCCCGCCATTCGACCGGAATAATGACCTCGGCAAAACGCGGATTGACACGTATGGCATCGCGGTTGGCGAACACCATCATGTCGGGCCGCTTGTTCTTCAAGAGATCGAAGACGGCCACCCCATCGGCAATGCCGGTCGGATGGTTGCTGACGAGGATGAAGCCGCCGGTATCAGGAATGCGTTCACCATGCCTGACATTGATCTCGAGCTTCAACAGGTTGCTCATGTACTCGAAGCACTGGAAGCCTGGCATGTTCGCGACGTCGTTGGCGAAGCTGATGGCCCTGTTGTAGCGCAGGAGCGTATGGAGAAAGGGCCGCATGATCGGCCAGAACGGATGCTTGACGATTCTCTGTCCGCGCTCGGCGATCAACGTGTCAACGATATGTCCCGGCTTGCCATGGGAAACGAGGGCAATCGCTTCCGCGAATTGTCCGAAAGCGGTCGTGGGGTGGCGCCGTGGCATGCAAGATCCTGCGTCGTTGGGAAACCAGTTACGTCGATTAATATGATGGAACCATGACAACCACTTGGGCGGTATTAGCAATTCCATAACTGTCGGTCCCTCAGAATTGGCAGCCGGATTGGCAAATTCAAGGGCCAGACACGTGAACGAACTCCTGATCATCGCCGACCCGCGCCTGATGGCGGAACGCACCGCCTGGCTCGACAGCCTGGCCAGCGAGCGCCGCCTTTCCGAGCATACGCTCGATGCCTACGAGCGCGACACGCGCCAGTTCCTTACCTTCCTGACCGGTCATCTCGCGGGACCCGCAACGCTGAAGGATATCCATGCGCTGCGGCCCGCCGACTTCCGCGCATTCCTCGCCGCACGTCGCAAAGAGGGATCCGGACCCCGCTCGCTCGGCCGCAATCTCGCCGGTTTACGCTCACTGCTGCGTTACCTCGAAAAAAAGGGGCTGGTGAATGCAGCCGGCGCCGGTGCAATCCGCTCGCCGAAGCAGCCGAAGTCGCTGCCGAAGCCACTTTCCGACAGGCAGGCCATCACCGTCGTCAGCGACGAAGCGCAGCTACACGAAGAGCCCTGGATCGCGGCACGCGACGCCGCCGTTTTCACCCTGCTCTATGGCTGCGGCTTGCGCATCTCCGAAGCGCTCGATCTGACGCCTGACGACTTCAACCGGGGAGCGGCGACGCTGCGCATTACCGGCAAGGGCAACAAGACCCGCCTCGTGCCGCTGCTTACCATCGTCTTCGAGGCAGTCGAGAAATACCGGTCGTTGTGTCCCTATCATCTTGAAGGCAACGAGCCTCTCTTCCGCGGCGCGCGCGGCGGCAAGCTGCAGGCGGCGATCATCCAGCGCACGATGCAGAAGATGCGAAGTGCCTTCGGCCTGCCCGAGACAGCGACACCGCACGCGCTGCGGCACTCCTTCGCGACCCATCTTCTGGCGGGCGGCGGCGACCTACGAACCATTCAGGAATTGCTCGGCCACGCCAGCCTTTCCACCACCCAGGTCTACACTGGTGTGGATTCATCCCGTCTGCTGGAAGTTTACGACCGCGCCCATCCTCGGGCGTAATCTTTTGTTAACGGCTTCTCTTAAAGGAATATCCGCACGCGAAGCGTAGAGTTTGGCGATCACAGTGACCGGAACACCATCATGACGATTTCCATCGGCCACCGCAGCCTGCACATCGCATCGCCGGGCAATCTCCTGCTTTGGCTGATCGCTGCATTTCACATGCTGCTCGCTGCAACGCTGATCGCCGTGCTGTTCTCGGTCTCACCGGCAGCTGCCGCAGACGACGCCAGCTGCACTGGCCGCAACATCCTCACCGATCTCAAGCAGCGCGACCCAGCCCGCTACGCCGAAGCGGTCAAGGAAGCGGACGCCGTACCGAACGGCAAGGGCATTTTCTGGAAGATCGAAAAGCCGGGCGTGAATCCGTCTTGGCTGCTCGGCAGCATGCATGTCACCGATCCACGCGTGCTGACGCTCCCGCCGCGCACGCAGGCGGCCCACGATGGTGCCGACACCATCGTGATCGAATCCGACGAGATCCTCGACGAGAAAAAGGCTTCCGCCGCTCTGCTGATGAAGCCGGAGCTGATGATGTTCACCGATGGGACGACGATCGAGAAGCTCCTGTCCCACGACGACTATGTTCGTCTGGAGGAAGGTCTGAAGCAGCGCGGCATCCCGCTTGCCGCGGTCTCGCGCATGCGCCCCTGGATGATATCGAGCGTCGTTGCCCTGCCCGGCTGCGAAATGGCCCGCAAGGCGAAGGGCGTAAAGTTCCTTGACCAGAAGATCGCCGCGGACGCCGTTGCCGAGGGCAAGCAGGTCAAGGGTCTGGAAACTCTTGCCGAGCAGCTGCAGGCAATGGCCGAGCTGCCGACCGAATTCCACATGAAGTCGCTGATCGAAACGCTGGCCTTGGGCTCCAGGATGAACGACGTGGTGGAGACCATGACCGATCTCTACCTCTCCGGCGATATCGGCATGACCATTCCGATGCTGAAGACCGTCTCGCCTGACGGCAAGGACGAGGACGGCGACTACGCCGCCTTCGAGCAACGCATCATTCTCGACCGCAACAAGGTGATGGCCGAGCGTGCAGCCCCGATCCTTGCCAATGGCAACGTCTTCATGGCCGTCGGCGCCCTGCATCTGCCGGGCGAAGGCGGCGTGATTGAACTCTTGCGCAAGCAGGGCTTCACGGTGACGGCCGTCAACTAGCTCCCGACGGTCATTCGCCTGAGAACATTGGTCTTCCAGTAGAACTGATGGGCGAGCGCGCCAGCGACATGCGCGGTGATCACGGCCCACAGGACCGCCTTGAAGATACCACCATGAAGCTCGCCGGAAATATTGACCCCTAGATAGTACGCCGCCATGCCGGTCAGCGGCAGGAGGAAGATCAGCAGGTAGAGCGCGGCATGTGCGACCTTGGCGCCAATCCGGAATATCTTCGGTTCCGCCGCCGGCTCAGCGGGCGCACCCTGAAAAAGGCGCAAGCAAACACGAAGGATTGCCAGAATGAGAATGCCGATGCCGACATAGGCATGCACATTGGCAGATGCAACCTGATCAACCGATGGGATGCCACCCCGACGGACCGTCCGGTTCCAAGCGTTCATACCATCTGGAAAGAGCAGGTTGAAAAAGATCATGAGCGCCATCACCCAATGCAGCAACCGCTGCGGCAGGCTATATGCATCACGAGAATCGGTAGGCATGTATCTATCCTCAAAACAGCAATTAGAACTGTTCTAAGGTAAATGGGCCGCCTGCTGTGAAGCAAGCGGCCCGTCCCGTATTGCCAAAATTTAATATTACATATGGATCGGCTTGAAGAAGGCGGCGAGAGCCGCTTCCTTGACCGCTTCCGACATGGTCGGGTGCGCGTGGCACGTGCGGCCGAGATCTTCGGCGGAACCACCGAACTCCATCAGCACGGAGATCTCGTGGATCATCTCGCCGGCACCAAAGCCGACAATGTGGCCGCCGAGGACACGATCAGTTTCCTTGTCGGAAAGGATCTTCACGAAGCCATCGGTCGCCAGCATGGCGCGGGCACGACCGTTGGCCGTGAACGGGAACTTGCCGACCTTGTAGGCGACGCCTGCGGCCTTCAGCTCTTCCTCGGTCTTGCCGACGGAAGCGACCTCCGGCTGCGTGTAGACGACGCTCGGGATGACGTCGTAGTTCACATGGCCATGCTGGCCGGCGAGGATTTCGGCGAGTGCCACGCCTTCGTCTTCAGCCTTGTGGGCCAGCATCGGCCCCTTCACCACGTCGCCGATTGCGTAGATGCCGGGAACGTTCGTACGGAAATGACCGTCGATCTCGACGCGGCCACGGTTGTCGAGCTTGACGCCTGCTTCTTCAAGACCGAGGCCGGCCGTGTAAGGAATGCGGCCGGTCGCGATCAGAACGACCTCGGCTTCCAGCGTCTGCGCATCGCCACCCTTGACCGGCTCGAACGTTACCTTGGCACCCTTGCCGCCCTTTTCGACGCCCGTCACCTTGGAACTCAGGTTGATGGCCACGCCCTGCTTGACGAGCATCCGCTGGAATTGCTTGGAGACTTCGCCATCCATACCGCCGAGAATTGTATCGAGATATTCGACAACGGTGACCTTGGCGCCGAGGCGCGACCAGACGGAACCGAGCTCGAGGCCGATGACGCCACCGCCGACAACGATCATCGTTTCCGGCACCTTCTCGAGCGCGATCGCGCCCGTCGAGGAAATGATCACCTTCTCGTCGATGTCGACCTTCACACCCGGAATGCCGGCCACGTCGGAGCCGGTGGCGATGACAATGTTCTTGCCTACGATTTCTTGCACCTTGCCGTCTTCGCCAGTCACGGAAACCTTGCCAGCCGATACGATCTTGCCGGTGCCCTGGAAGGCATCGATCTTGTTCTTCTTGAAGAGGAAGGCAACGCCGTCGACGTTCGACTTCACCGTCGCATCCTTGTGCGCCAGCATCTTTTCGAGGTTCAGCTTCGGAGCGGCTACCTCGATGCCAAGCGCATCCATGCCGTGGCCGGCCTGATGGAACATTTCGGAGGCATGCAGCAGCGCCTTGGACGGGATGCAGCCGACG
>Ga0075365_10000925_pt1 | contig 12388 bp, 9 predicted proteins | sample EndMetdeltDD1765_FD_71387 | JGI IMG/M metagenome (GOLD analysis project Ga0075365, IMG submission 71387) | Populus endosphere microbial communities from Tennessee, USA - Endosphere MetaG P. deltoides DD176-5 | ecosystem: Host-associated > Plants > Roots > Endosphere | place: USA: Tennessee... | reverse complement strand
GCTCGACTCGTTCTACCCGTACGACCCCGAGAAGGCCAAGGAGCTCCTGGCCGAGGCCGGCTACGCGGACGGGCTCGACCTGACCATGCCGAGCACCGCGGTGCTCGGGGCGGCGCAGTTCCCGCTCATCCAGCAGCAGCTCGCCGACGTCGGCATCAACGTCACGTTCGTCGACACCCCGGCCGAGAACTACATCGCGGACATCACCGCGCCGAAGTACGGCGCCGTCCCGATGCAGCTCGAGGAGAACTCCGACTGGCAGATCATCCAGTTCATGATCTCCCGCACGTCGCCGTTCAACCCCTTCAAGTACGGGGACGAGACGACCGACGCGCTGATCGCGGAGATCCAGAACGGTGACGTCGCGACGCAGACCGAGAAGGCCAAGGAGCTCAACGCGTACATCGTCGAGCAGGGCTGGTTCGTGCCGTACTACCGCGTCGCCGCGGGCTACGCGCACAACCCGGCCGTCGTCGACGTGACGCTCTCGCCGACCAACATCGTGCCGTCGCTGTACGACTTCGTTCCGGTCGGTTGATCCTTCGCCGGAGGCCGGTCGCATCCCCCGCGCCCGGCCTCCGGCACCCTCACCCCCTCACACCACAGGGACCGCGCATGCTCAGTTTCGTTCTCCGGCGCCTCGCCTCCGGCGTCGTGCTCATCATCGTCATCTCCGCCCTCGCGTTCGCGATGCTCTACGCCAACAGCGAGAACATCGCCCGGCGCATCCTCGGCCAGAACGCCACGGCCGATCTCGTCGCGCGCAAGACCGAGGAGCTCGGACTCGACCGCCCCCTCTGGGAGCAGTACGTCGGCTGGCTCGGCAACGCCGTCCAGGGCCAGTTCGGCCGCTCCTGGTTCACCGGGGAGCTGGTCACGACCGGCGTCACCAGCAGGTTCGCGGTGACCCTGTCGATCGTCCTCGGAGCCACCATCCTCGCGGCCGTCGTCGGCGTTCTGCTCGGCGTCATCGCCGCCACCCGGGGAGGCTGGGTCGACCGCGTCGTCCAGGTGCTCTCGATCCTCGGATTCGCCATCCCCGGCTTCCTCGTCGCCCTCGGCCTGGTGCTGCTGTTCTCGATCGAGCTGCGCTGGTTCAAGGCGACCGGCTACATCCCCATCACGACCTCGTTCGGCGGCTGGCTGACCTCGGTGACCCTGCCGGTCGTCGCCCTCGCGGTGGCCACGATCGTGGTCGTGGCCCAGCAGGTACGCGGGTCGGTCACCGACGCCCTCGGCCGTGACTACGTGCGCACCCTGCGGAGCCGCGGGCTCAGCATGCGCCGCGTCGTCGCCAAGCACGTGCTGCGCAACGCCGGAGGCCCCGCGCTCGCCGTCCTCGCGGTGCAGTTCATCGGCCTCCTCGGCGGCGCCGTCATCGTCGAGCAGATCTTCGCGATCCCGGGCCTCGGCCAGCTCGCGGTCAGCTCGACGGTGAAGGCCGACATCCCGATGGTCATGGGCCTCGTGATCGCGACGGCCGTCATCGTCGTGATCGTCAACATCCTCATCGACCTCGCGCAAGCCGCGCTCAACCCGAAGGTGAGACTCTCGTGACCGAGTACGCCGTCGCTCCCGTCCCCGTGGCGAACTCGACCCGAGCGTCGCTCGTGCGTCGTCTGCTCCGGAACCCGGTCGCGGTCATCGCGATCGCGTACCTCCTCGTCGTCGCGGTCGTCGCCGTCATCGGTCGGATGATCTCGCCGTACGATCCCAAGACCGCCTCCCTGCAACTCGTGCTCGCGAAGCCGAGCCCCGAGCACCTCCTCGGGGCCGACTCGGCCGGCCGCGACGTGCTGTCCCGGCTGCTCACCGCGACGCAGATCAGCATCGCCGCCGCGCTCGTCGCGCTGGTCGTCGCGCTGCTGATCGGCGTGATCGGCGGACTCCTCGCCGGGTACTACGGCAAGTGGTTCGACTCGGTGTCGTCGTGGCTCACCTCGATCGTGATGGCGCTGCCCGCGATCATCGTGCTTCTCGCGGCCCGTGCGGCGCTCGGCCCGTCGATCTGGGTCTCGATGGCGATCTTCGGGGTGCTGTTGTCACCCGCGTTCTTCCGGCTCGTCTACGCCTCGGTGTCCGCCGTCCGCACCGAGCTGTACGTCGATGCGGCGCGGGTGTCGGGTCTGAGCGACCTGAGCATCATCGGCCGGCACGTGCTGTCGGTGGTGCGGGCGCCGATCATCATCCAGTCGGCGATCATCCTCGGCATCGCGATCGCGGTGCAGTCCGGTCTGGAATTCCTCGGCCTCGGCGACCTCAGCGTCCCGAGCTGGGGGTCGATGCTCAACGACGGGTTCGCGCAGATCTACCGCGCGCCGATCCTGATGCTCTGGCCGTCGCTGGCGATCGGGCTGACCAGCATGGCGCTCGTGCTCGTCGCCAACATCGCGCGCGACGAACTCGAGCGTGCCGCCCCGCGCCGCACCCGCCGATCGCGCGCCACCCCGGCGGCCGCCTACGTCCCCGGCCCGGCGCCGATCGCGCACCCCGACGACGCACGCGCGGAGAAGCGCCTCGGCGAGGTGCTGCTGAACGTGCGCGACCTCGTCGTCGGCTACGACCGCGACGACAGCGGCGTCACCGAGGTCGTCAGGGGTGTGTCCCTGGAGATCCGGCGCGGCGAGGTGCACGGCCTGATCGGCGAATCCGGCTCCGGCAAGACGCAGACGGCGTTCGCCGTGCTCGGCCTGCTGCCCGCCGGCGGCCGGGTCATCTCCGGGTCGATCCACTTCGACGGCACCGAACTCGCCGACGCCTCCGAGCAGGTCTACTCCCGCATCCGCGGGCGGCGCATCGCCTACGTGCCGCAGGAGCCGATGTCGAACCTCGATCCCTCGTTCACGATCGGCAGTCAGCTGGTCGAGCCGATGCGCGTCACCCTCGGCCTGTCGGCGAAAGCGGCGAAGGCGCGTGCCCTCGACCTGCTGGACCGCGTCGGCATCCCCAATCCCGCCCGCACCTTCGCGGCCTACCCCCACGAAGTGTCGGGCGGGATGGCGCAGCGCGTGCTGATCGCGGGCGCCGTGTCGTGCGACCCCGAGCTGCTGATCGCCGACGAGCCGACGACCGCGCTCGACGTGACGGTGCAGGCCGAGGTGCTCGACCTGCTGCGCGACCTCCAGGAGGAACGCAACATGGGCCTGCTGCTGGTGACCCACAACTTCGGGGTCGTCGCCGACCTGTGCGACCGGGTGTCGGTCATGCAGTCCGGGCGGATCGTCGAGACGGGCCCCGTGCGCACGATCTTCGCGCAGCCGGAGCACGAGTACACCAAGTCGCTGCTCGACGCGATCCTCGAGGACGCCGCCCCGCGGGGTCCGCTCGCGACCGGGACGGAGGCCGGGCGATGACCACGTTGCTCGACATCCGCGATCTCGACGTCAGCTACCCGGTGAAGGGCTTCCGGAAGCCGCCGTTCCAGGCACTCCGCGGCGTCTCGCTCGACATCCGGCCCGGCGAGACCGTCGGGTTGGTCGGCGAGTCCGGATCGGGAAAGACGACCCTCGGGCGCGCCGTGCTCGGGTTGGCTCCCGTCACCGGCGGCAGCATCCGCTTCGAGGATCGCGAGATCGCTCACCTGTCCCGCTCCGCCCGGCGCGAGCTGAGCAGCGAGATCCAGGTCGTGTTCCAGGATCCCTACAGTTCGCTCAACCCCGCGATGACGATCGAGCAGATCCTCAGCGAGCCGCTGCGCGCGAAGGGCGTCGCCCGGCAGGTCGCGAACACCAGGGTGCGCGACCTGCTGGGGCGGGTCAACCTCCCGGCGGATGCCGCCGACCGCCTGCCGCGGGAGTTCAGCGGCGGGCAGCGGCAGCGCATCGCGATCGCGCGGGCCCTCGCCCTCGACCCGTCCCTGATCGTCTGCGACGAACCGGTCTCGGCGCTCGACCTGTCGACGCAGGCGCGCGTGCTCGACCTGTTCATCGAGATCCAGGAGCGCACCGGCGTCGCCTACCTCTTCATCTCGCACGATCTCGCGGTGGTGCGGCACATCAGCCACCGCGTCGCCGTGATGTACCACGGCGAGATCGTCGAGACGGGGGAGGGCGACCAGGTCACCTCGGCGCCCGAGCACCCCTACACCCAGCGTCTGTTCATGGCCGCCCCGGTGCCCGATCCGGTGCGGCAGGAGCAGCGCCGCGCCGACCGCCACCGGCTGCTCGCGCTTCAAGGTGAGGCGGACCTCCAGGCCGACCTCACCGTCACCACCGAAAGGCAGTAAATGGGCAGCGACCCGACTCATCTCCACTCCCTCCTCGCCGAACTCACCCTCGAGGAGAAGGTCGCCCTCGTGTCGGGGGAGAGCTTCTGGACGACGGTGCCGCTCGAGCGCATCGGCCTGCGGTCGATGGTTCTCTCGGACGGACCCTCCGGCGTCCGCGGCCCGGTCTGGGACGAGCGGTCGCCGTCGCTGAGCCTGCCGTCCGGCACGGCGCTCGCCGGATCCTGGGACCCCGAGCTCGCCTACCGGTACGGTCAGGTCGCCGCGGCCGAGGCGCGGCGCAAGGGCGTCGACGTCGTGCTCGGGCCGACGATCAACCTCCACCGCTCGCCGTTCGGCGGCCGTCATTTCGAAGCGTTCAGCGAGGACCCCCTGCTCTCCGGAGTGCTCGCGGCGGCGTACGTCCGCGGCCTGCAGGACAGCGGGGTGGCGGCGACGCCGAAGCACTACGTCGGCAACGACTCCGAGACCGACCGGTTCACGGTGGACGTCTGGATGGATGCCCGCGCGCTGCGCGAGGTGTACCTCCTGCCGTTCGAGTACGCGGTCGAGGCCGGGGCGTGGGCGATGATGAGCTCCTACAACTCGATCGACGGCGTCTCGATGACCGAGAACGATCTCCTCCGGTCGCCGCTCAACAGCGAGTGGGGCTTCGACGGCGTGGTCGTCAGCGACTGGACGGCGGTGCGCAGCCTCGCCGCCGCGACGGCCGACAACGATCTCGCGATGCCGGGGCCGGCTCCGGCGTGGAGTGAGGCGCTCGTCGCCGCGGTGCGCGACGGTCGGGTCGCCGAGTCCGACGTCGACCGCAAGGTGCTGAGGCTGCTGCGGCTCGCCGAGCGCGTCGGTGCGCTCGAGGGCGCGACGACGACGGTCCCCCTCGAGTTCGACGGGCACGCCTTCGCGCGCGAGGCCGCGATCGAGGGGTCGGTGCTCCTGATCAACCGCGACGAGCTGCCGTGGGCGGCCGAATCGCTGACGTCGGTCGCCGTGATCGGTCAGCACGCGACCCTGCCGCGCATCCAGGGCGGCGGCAGCGCGACGGTCATCCCCGACCGGGTGGTCACGCCGCTCGCCGGAGTCCGCGCGGCCCTTCCCGGCGTCGACGTCCGATCCGAGCTGGGGGTCGTCGTCGAGGAGGGGGCGACCGCCCTGCCGGCCGACCGACTGACCAACCCGCGCACCGGCGAGCCCGGCGTGCGCGTGACCTTCCTCGACGACACCGGGAGCGAGTTCTTCACCGAGGACCGGGCCTCCGCGGCCCTGGTCTGGTTCGACGGCGACTCGCCGCTCGCGAGCGCCGCGAAGGTCGTGCTCGAGACGGAGTTCCGCCCCGAATCGGACGGGCCGATCCAGCTCGGATTCGCGTCGTCGAAAGCGGGGCGGGTCTTCGTCGACGGCGTGCTCGTCCTCGACGACCGGCCGCCGCTGCCCGACGACCCGGCGGTCGCGCTGCTGGCCCCGTCGTCGGTGACGGCGCCGATCGAGGCGCGCGCCGACGTGCCCCTCACCCTTCGGGCCGTGTTCGACCTGCGCTCCGACGACGCGCTCCCGGGGGCGGCGGCGATCATGCTCGGGCTCGCCCCGGCGCGGGTCGATCCGCAGGAGCTGATCGCGCGCGCGGTGGCCCTCGCGCGCGAGACCGACGTCGCCCTGGTCGTCGTCGGCACGAGTGCCGCCGTCGAGTCGGAGGGCTTCGACCGGACGTCCCTCGACCTCCCCGGCCACCAGGACGAACTCGTCCGGGCCGTGGCGGCCGTCAACCCGCGGACCGTCGTGGTCGTCAACGCGGGCTCCCCGGTTCTCCTGCCCTGGAGGAACGAGGTGGCCGCAGTGCTTCTCGGCTACTTCGGCGGGCAGGAGATGGGCTCCGCCATCGCCGATGTGGTGTTCGGTGCGGCGGAGCCGGGCGGCCGGCTCACGACTACGTGGCCGGCCGCCCTCTCCGACGTCCCCGTCCTCGACGTCACCCCCAAGGACGGCGTGCTCGACTACACCGAGGGCATCCATCTCGGCTATCGCGCCTGGCTCTCGTCCGGGATCGAGCCGGCGTTCCCGTTCGGCGGTGGCCTCGGCTACACGACCTGGTCGCTGACCGGGGCGGAGGTGCTCGGTGCTGCGGCGTCCGACGACCTCGCCGTGGGCGTCGTCGTCGAGAACACCGGGGCCCGTGCGGGCAAGGCGGTCGTGCAGGTCTACGCCGAGCGGCCCGACTCCGTCGTCGAGCGCCCGCGGCGCTGGCTCGTGGCGTCGGCGGTCGTGCGGCTGGCCGCGGGCGAGTCCCGGGCCACCACGATCCCCGTCCCGGCCCGGACCCTCGCCCACTGGGACGTCGAGGGCGGAGCCTGGGCCCGCGAGCCCGGGTCGTTCACGCTCCGGGTCGGCACCTCGGTCGTCGACCTCCCGATCACGCTCGCCACCGACCGAGAGGACTCCCCGTCGTGACCGACACCGCCGACGGTGGGGCCGTCAGGTTCCTCGAGGTACTCGAGAATCTCGACGCCCCCGACCCGCGCGACGACATCGACACCGCCTCGCTCCTGAGGCGGTTCCCCGATCTCGCCGCCGTGACGGTGCGGGAGGTGGGGATGGCCGGGCCGCACGGCGTCGTCCACGGTCGCATCTACCGCGGCCCGGGCGAGCCGCGCGCCGGACTGGTCTGGGTGCACGGCGGGGCGTTCATCGCCGGCAGCCTCGACATGCCCGAGTCGAACTGGGTCGGTCTGGAGTTCGCGGCGCGGGGCATCGCGGTGCTCGCGCTCGACTACCGCAAGGCGCTCGGGGGAGTGCAGCATCCCGTGCTCTCCGACGAGGTTCTCACCGGCTGGCGGGCCGCCGCCGACCTGCTCGGGATCCCGGTCGAGCGCCTGCACCTGGGCGGCGCGAGCGCGGGCGCCAATCTGAGCACCGGCGTCGTGGTGCGGCTGCGGGCCGCCGCGGAGCCCCTGCCGTCCTCCCTGCTCCTGGTCTACCCGGTGCTGCACGCCGAGATGCCGGTCGCCACTCCGGCGGCGGCGGCGGCGATGGCCGGGCTTCCGGATGCGATGCGGTTCAGCCCCGGCTTCATGCGGGCGATCAACCTCAACTACGTCGGCGATGCCGCGCGTCTCACCGACGAGGTGGCGTTCCCCGCGAACGCCGAGGTGACCGGGTTCCCGCCCACCCTCATCCTCAACGCGGAAGCGGACGATCTGCGCGCGTCGGGCGACGCGTTCGGGGTGCAGCTCGCGGACGCGGGGGTCGACGTCGAAACCGACCTCGAGCCCGGGACCGTGCACGGCTACCTCGACCAGCCGGGACTCCCGGCCGCGATCGCCAGCATCGACCGCCTCACCGCCTGGATGACGGAGCGCACTCCGGCCTGAACCGCGTTCAGCCGCCCCGGGCGGCGTTGGCGGCGTCCTGAGCCGCGCGCAGCCCGCTCTCCGGGTCGCGTCGCCCGAGGAACACGTCGTTGAGCGCCGACTCCATCGCCGCGGCGGCGTCGGCGTAGCGCGCGCCCTGCGGCGGCTGGATGGTGCCGTTGCCGAGCACCTCGAGCAGGGGGGCGACGTCGACCCCGCGTGCCGCCCACGATCCGGCGTACCCGGACTGCGCCGAGAGCACGGCGGGGAGCGCGACCCCGGAGTCGCCGATCGCGCGCTGGCCGTCGGCGGAACCGAGCCATTCGAGGAGCAGCCGCTGCCCGTCGGGATCGTCGCTGCGGGCGTTCGCGGCGGCGACGACGCTGTTCGTCACCGAGACGGCGCCGGCCGGCCCGCTCGGCAGCGGGGCGATCCCCCACGCGAAGTCGGCGCCCTCGGCGACGTTCGCGAGGTTGTACGCGCCCGTCGGGAAGAGCGCGACCCGCCCCTGCAGGAACTGGTCGCGCACGAAGTCGCCGCCGGTCGGCGGATTGGTGTCGGCGGCGTTCGGCGCGACGTGCTCCGTCGTGATCAGGTCGGCGACGTAGCCGAGCGCGCCGACGCCGGGCTCGCTCGCGAAGACGAATTCGTCGCCCTCCTGCCATGCGGCGCCGTTGCCCGCGAGGAACTGCAGGAGCACCCCGTTGAGGTCGTTGGCCGCCCCGAACCCGTACTGGCGGAGCCGGGCGGGGTCGAACCCCGGTTCGCCCGGATGCCGGCCGTCGGCGTCGAGGGTCAGCGCGCGGGCCGTCTCCCGCAGCTCGTCGTCGGGGGCGGCGGGATCCCAGTCCAGCCCGGCGACGTCGGCGGGACCGAGCCCGGCGGCGGCGAGCAGGTCGGCGTTGTAGAGCAGCCCGATCCCGGGGTCGGTGATCTGCGGCACGCCCCAGAGCCGCCCGTCGAGCGTGTACTGCGCGATCGCCGCGGGCGCCCAGTCGGCCTGCCGGGCGGCGACCTCGTCGGCGGGGACCGGGGCGATGACGCCCGCCCGCGCGTAGTCCTGGAAGTTGGCGGCGTTGACCCAGAAGACATCGTCGCCGGCCCCGGCGCCGAGGTCGGCCCGCAACTGCGTCCAGTAGTCGGCCCAGGGCACGACGACGACGTCGACGTGGATGCCGTGCGCGGTCTCGAAGTCCGCGAGCGACGCGCGGTAGGCCTCGGCGACCTGGGGATCCCAGAGGCGCAGCGTCAGGTCGCCGTCGTCGACGGGCTCCGAACACGCCGTCAGCACCCCGGCGACGAGGGTCGCGACGGCGACCGCCGGGAGCATCCGCCGACGCGCGCTCACGAGCCCGCCTGGAGTTCGAGCGCACGACGCAACGGGCGCTGGACGACGACGGCGGCGAGCAGCGGCGGGATCACCGCGAGCACCGTGCCGGCCATCACGAGCGTCCAGTTGCTGTCGTACTGGCTCTGCAGCGACCCGATCGCGACCTGCACCTGCGGGAACCGCACCCCGGCCGCCAGCCGGGGCCACAGGTACGCGTTCCACGCCGAGACGGCGGCGACCAGTAGCACGGTGGCGATCGCGGGTCGGGCGAGCGGCACTACCACGGCGCGCAGGACCGTCGCGTGGCCCGCGCCGTCGAGCTCGGCCGCGTCGAGGATCTCGGCCGGGATCGCGCGGAACGCCTGACGCAGCAACAGGATCGCGTAGGGCGAGGCGAGCGCGAACGGCAGCACGAGCGCCCAGAACGTGCCGATCAGCCCGGCGGCCGCGAAGGCCGAGTAGAGGGGCAGGAAGGTGACCACGGGCGGGGCGAGGTAGGAGGCGAGGTAGACCGCGAACAGGGCGTCGCGGCCGCGGAACTCCAGGCGGGCGAAGACGTAGGCGGCGAGGACCGCGGTCGCCGTCTGCACGACGGCGAGGATCGCCGCGACCGCCGTGGTCAGCAGGAGCGGGCGCAGCATCGTCGCCGGGTCGGCGAACAGCGCGGCGAAGTTCTCCAGCGTCCAGGGCGACGGGATGCCGAGGCCGTCCCGCGCGAACTGGTCGGGTCCGGTGAAGGCCAGCAGGCCGATCGCGAGGAGCGGACCGACGGTGAGCGCGGTCGCGGCGACGGCGACCACGGTGCCGGCGACTCGGGATTCCCGGCGGCGGCTCATCGGAGGCGTCCCGCGGTGCGGCGCAGGATCGCGGCGACGAGCACGGCTTCGACGGCCACGACCGCGACGGCCAGGACGGCGGCGCCCCCGACGTCGAAGCGCTCCCAGGCGGCGCGCACGATGTGCATCGCGACCGTCTCGGTCGCGCGGTCGGGGCCGCCGCCGGTGAGCGGGACGACGAGGTCGTAGAGGCCGAAGACCTGCACGACCCCGACGACGGCGAGGAACGCGGTGGTCGGCGCGACGATCGGCCAGTCGAGTCGCCAGGCCACCCCCCACCGGCCGAGCCCGTCGAGAGAACCCGCGAGGCGCACCTCCCGCGGCACGGCCGCGAGGGCGCCCGCGTAGACGAGGGCGGCGAACCCGGTGCCCTGCCAGGCGACGGCGAGGGCGACGATCACCGGTGCCGCGACCGGGTCGGCGACGAGGTCGACGCGAGCTCCGACGAGGTGGGCGAGCAGTCCGTCGCTCGGGGCGACGACCCAGCGTGCGACGACCCCGACGGCCAGGGGGGCGGTGAGCCAGGGCAGCAGCAGGAGGGTGCGCAGCACGGCGCTTCCGGGCGCGCCGGAGGTCAGCACGTGGGCGAGGGCGAAGCCTCCGAGCAGTTCGATCGCGAGCGCGAGGGCTCCGATCACGACCGTCGCCAGCAGCGCTCGTAGGAGCCCGCCGTCGCCGAGGATCGCGAGGTTCCCGGCGCCGGCCCAGGACGGCGGCGCGAGCAGATCCCAGCTCTGGGTGGTGAGCCAGACGAGCACGGCGAGGGGGGCGAGGAAGAAGAGGCCGACGCCGAGGGCGCTCGGGGCGAGCCACAGGGCGGCGGTGCGGCCGACGCGACGGGTCATGCTCGCTCCTCCCGACTCCCGCATTGCAATCGTTGGTGCCCTGACTATACCGTTGGTGTACTGACTGTTGTCAGCAGGACGAGGAGGTTCGACATGCATCAGATGGACGGCACAGCCGACAGCCCGGAGCTCGAGCAGCTCTACCGCGACTTCGACGCGAACCACATGGCACCGCTCTGGACCCAGCGCGACGACCTCATGCCGCTCACGCCGAGCCCGGCTGCGATCCCGCACGTCTGGCGCTGGAAGACGCTCTTCGACATCGCCGAGCGCTCGGGCGAACTGGTCCCGGTCGGCCGTGGCGGGGAGCGCCGCGCGATCGGCCTCGCCAACCCGGGCCTGCCCGGTACCGCATACGCGACCCCCACCCTGTGGTGCGCCATCCAGTACCTCGGCGGTCACGAGACGGCGCCCGAGCACCGGCACAGCCAGAACGCGTTCCGCTTCGTCGTCGAAGGCGAAGGGGTGTGGACCGTCGTCAACGGCGACCCGGTCGCGATGCGCCGCGGCGACCTGCTGCTCACCCCCGGCTGGAACTTCCACGGCCACCACAACGACACCCCCAACCCGATGGCCTGGATCGACGGGCTCGACATCCCGTTCTCCAACTACACGGACGTCGGCTTCTTCGAGTTCGGCTCGGAGCGGGTCACCGACGAGGCCTCGCCCGACGTCTCGCGCGCCGAGCGACTCTGGGCGCATCCCGGGCTGCGACCGCTCTCCGGCCTCGACGCCAAGGTCAGCTCGCCGCTCTCGGCCTACCGGTGGGAGCACACCGACGCGGCGCTGCGCGAGCAGCTCCGCCTCGAGGACGAGGGCTATCCGGCGACCGTCGAGCAGGGGCACGCCGCCATCCGGTACACGAACCCGACGACCGGCGGCGACGTCATGCCGACCATCCGGTGCGAGTTCCACCGCCTGCGCGCGGGCGTCGAGACGGCCGTGCGTCACGAGGTCGGGTCCTCCGTCTGGCAGGTGTTCGAGGGCGAGGGCTCGGTCCTGCTGAACGGCGAGGAGCACAAACTGTTCAAGGGCGACCTGTTCGCGGTGCCCAGTTGGGTGTCCTGGACGCTGCGCGCCGAGACCGACTTCGACCTCTTCCGGTTCAACGACGGTCCGATCATCGACCGCCTCGGCTTCACGCGCACCTACCTGCCCGGTCAGGACGGGGTCTGATGCGTCTCGCCACCCTCCGCACGCCGACGGGGACGACCGCCGTCCGGGTCGACGGCGACGACGTCGTCACGATCGACGGGGTCGCCGACGTCGGCGCGCTGCTCGCCGACCCGCGGTGGCGTGACGTCGCCGCCGGCGCGTCCGGTCCGCGGCGGCCGCTCGCCGAGATCGCCGACACCGAGTGGGCGCCGGTCGTCCCGCGGCCGTCGAAGATCGTCTGCGTCGGGCTCAACTACCGCACGCACATCCTCGAGATGGGGCGCGAGCTGCCCGAGTTCCCGACCCTGTTCGCGAAGTACCCCGAGGCGCTGATCGGGGCGTACGACCCGATCGTGCTGCCGCCGGACGCCGCCGACGCGGTCGACTGGGAGGCGGAGCTCGCGGTGGTCGTGGGGGCCCCCGTGCGCCGGGCGGACGAAGCCGCCGCCGCCGCGGCGATCGCCGGGTACTCGGTGATCAACGACGTCACGATGCGCGACTTCCAGTACCGCACGCCCGAATGGTTCCAGGGCAAGACGTTCGAGGCCACCGCCCCATTCGGGCCGGTGCTGGTCACGGCCGACGAGTTCGACGCGGACTCGGTGCTGAGCTGCCGGGTCGACGGCGAGACCGTGCAGTCGACCCCGACCGAC
>Ga0075365_10000923_pt1 | contig 12389 bp, 12 predicted proteins | sample EndMetdeltDD1765_FD_71387 | JGI IMG/M metagenome (GOLD analysis project Ga0075365, IMG submission 71387) | Populus endosphere microbial communities from Tennessee, USA - Endosphere MetaG P. deltoides DD176-5 | ecosystem: Host-associated > Plants > Roots > Endosphere | place: USA: Tennessee... | reverse complement strand
CTTTTTATTTTTGGCATACAAATCCCTTTTTTTATATGATAATAAAATAATGATTACTTCCCCCCTTTTTTATTATTCTAATAGGAAATTTATATAAGATCTACATTTTATTAGGATCAATTGAACGTGTTTAGAATTCTAAATCCTCTTTAAAAACTTACTCTAAAAGTAGAAATCCTAACGTTAAAAATCAAAGGCGTAATAATTTTTTTATCTAAACCGAGAGGATATCCTGTGATAAAAAGCATATTATCACTTTAAAAATGCCATCACTAGTCATGAATATCCTAATAAAAAAAAATAAAAATTATTATTACTTCTTTCCAGTAAAATATAAAGTCAACGCATTGGACACTCGCACAGAGAAATATTATGTTTACACTCGAGAAGATAATGTAATCATGGACACAAACTGTTGATATTTGAAGCAATTAATTACGCAGCCATTCGATGTGCCACATGTTTTTTGTCGATATATTATACAGATAGTTTGAACATATTTTAAGCTTGTCTATATACACTAATTCTCGATAAGTTTTAGTAAATTTCTTCTATAATGCTCATTAATCTCTCTATAAAAAAATCTGTAAAAATTTATCATTTCTGGAGATAGGTTGAAAAAGATTGCAATTCAATTTAATTAAGGAAAGAATTATGAGCAAAAAAGTAAAAGGGGAAATTTTTACCTCTAAATCGGCTAAGAAAAAAGACAAACCTGCTGAAACTCATCAACAAGCCACTTATACGATTCCCATTTTAACAACGGCTCAAGGTACTGCTATTTCTGATGATCAAAACTCATTACGCTTAGGCGCAAAAGGCCCTACGTTACTTGAAGACTTTAATTTTCGTGAAAAAATTTTTCATTTTGATCATGAAAGAATTCCTGAACGCGTCGTTCATGCCAGGGGTTATGGTGCGCATGGATATTTTGAAAATTATCGATCACTAGCAGAATATACTTCTGCCGATTTATTTCAAAGAGAAAAAGAGAAAACGCCAGCTTTTGTGCGTTTTTCCACAGTAGTAGGAAATAAAGGATCAGCCGATCTTGCGCGTGACGTTAGAGGTTTTGCGGTTAAATTATATACTAAATTAGGAAACTGGGACATTGTTGGTAATAATATCCCGGTTTTTTTTATTCAAGATGCAATAAAATTTCCTGATTTGATTCATGCCGCTAAAGATGAGCCAGATAGTGGTTTCCCCCAAGCACAAACGGCACATGATAATTTTTGGGATTTTATATCATTAAATCCCGAAAGCATGCATATGATAATGTGGGTAATGTCCGACCGTGCTATCCCGCGTTCTTTCCGTTTTATGCAAGGTTTTGGCATACATACTTTTCGACTCATTAATGCCAAGCAAAAATCAACTTTTGTTAAGTTTCATTGGCAACCTAAACTAGGAGTGCAATCGCTCACCTGGGAGGAAGCTGTTAAACTCAATGGAGCTGATCCCGATTTTCATCGTCGTGATCTTTGGGATGCTATTCAATCCGGTCAATTTCCAGAATGGGAGTTAGGATTGCAGCTTTTTGATGAAAAAACAGCAAAAAAATTTGATTTTGACATCTTAGATGCAACTAAATTAATTCCAGAAGAGTTAGTCCCAATTAAAAAAGTAGGCCGTTTAGTCTTAAATCGTTGTGTGGATAATTTTTTTGCTGAAACAGAGCAAGTTGCATTTTGTACACAAAATATTGTCCCTGGGATCGATTTCACTAATGATCCATTACTACAAGGTCGGAATTTTTCTTATTTAGATACGCAAGTAAAACGCTTAGGAAGTCCAAACTTCAGTCAACTTCCCATTAATGCACCAAAATGTCCATTCCACAACTTTCAGCAAGATGGACATATGGCATTTCATAATCTGACCGGAAGAGTTAATTATGAACCTAATTCATGGAAAAAAGATGGTGGCCCACGTGAATCATTAAAAAAAGGTTTTCAATCTTTTGCTGTCATGGAATCCGGTGAAAAAGTACGTATGCGTCCGGATAGTTTTGCCGATTATTATAATCAAGCCAACTTATTTTATATTAGCCAAACTCCTATTGAACAATCACATATACAAGCGGCTTTAGCATTTGAGCTCAGCAAAGTAAACACACAGAGTATTCAAACACGCGTTATTTCCCATCTCCTAAATATCGATAAGCAACTTGCCAAGAATGTTGCTAATCTACTAGGTTTGAGATCCCTACCTAAGCCTGCTCAGTCATTCTGCGCGATGAAAAAAAATCAAGTGTGTGCTCCTTCATTAAGTATAGTATTGAATAATCCCAATACTTTTAAAGGACGAAAATTAGCAGTGATACTCACTGAAAAAAGTAATTTCTCATTAGTAACTTACCTAGAAAAACTGATTAAAAAAGAAGGGGGTATACTAGAAATTATTGCACCTAAAATTTTAGATTTTAAGAATAAGAAATTTAAACCTCAACAAAGCTTCGAAACGGTCGTTTCTGCTAGTTATGACGCTATTGCAGTTATTGCTAAACCTAAAGATTTGCTTAAATGTGACCCATTAAAATTATTTACTTTTCTGCAAGAAACTTTTCATCAATGTAAATTTATTGGTTATGAACCCGAATTATCAAAAATTTTTCAAGAATTGAAACTTAAACCTGACCACGGGATAATGGCTTTAGAGAGCGCAAGTGATTGTCAAGCATTCATAAAACTTTGCCGGAAACTGCGTTATTGGGAACGTAGTAAGACATAGCTCTGCTTCCATATAATTAACGAAAGCAATTATTTTATTGTAAAATAAACCTATTTTCTTATCATTCACTATTTATATGTGTAAAATATTCTTTAAAAATTGCTTTTTATTCCTCGCCTTACTGATATTTATAGTTATGGATGTTTTTGCAAAAGAAAAGCCTGATAATTTTGTTTATGTATCTGAAATTATTCCTAATATTAAGCAAGATTTACGTTATTTTGGCAAAAATAATTTTGTTGGTCGTCCCATTACTGGCTATAAAAAACCCGTGTGTATTTTGACGAGCGCCGCTACTCATGCTTTATTGCAGATACAAACCGCACTGAATAAACAAAATTTGGGTTTACTAGTCTATGATTGCTATCGTCCTCAAATGGCAGTAAATGATTTTATTGTATGGAGTCAAAATATTGAGGATCAGACGACGAAAAATCTTTTTTATCCGCACATTGATAAAAGAGAACTTTTTAAACTCAATTATATTGCGCGTCGTTCAGGTCACACACGCGGAAGCACAGTGGATTTAACAATAGTTGATCTTAAAAACAATCAAGTACTCGATATGGGCACGCCTTTTGATTATCTCGATCCGCTATCACATCCGGGTAATCGGGACATAACTGAAGAACAATTTAAAAATCGCATGTTGTTGCAGTCATTCATGATCAAATTTGGTTTTAGACCCATAAAAACTGAATGGTGGCATTTTACTTTACAAAACGAGCCCTATAAAAATACCTATTTTAATTTTTTTGTTGAATAAAAATTGATTTATTATCTTTACTTGTCATAAACTTACACCATAAACTAAATGTAGATTAATTAATAAATAAAATGGAGCAATCTAGAATGTCAGATCTTAAGAAAAATGCTTTGCAATGGGAATGGAAATTTAGAGATGCAACCCAACAAGAACTTCTTAAATTTAAAGAAGAACTACGTACAAATTTAAAAAAGCTGCCTACTGATAAACGTGAGCGCCTCAAACAAGACGTTCTAGACAAGTTAGGAATAGATGAAAAGCTTATTCAAGCACTTAACGAGTCCTTAAAACCTTATAAACCTGGAACGGAGGCGACATGGTCTTTAAAAACCAATAAAATGCTGGAAATTTTAGAAGGTACTGTATCTTTTATCGATTCAAAGTTTGATCAGTTTATTAACAGTATAGAAGACGGTAGCGAACTAACTGATTATCAGATCGAAACTCGTGAAGAAGATATAACTATTATTGCAAATTCCGGTCCTGCGATCTACGGAACCCCTAGAGCTAGTTTTTTTAAAAACGCTCTTATTATTACTTATTTAGTATGCACAGATAAAAAATTTCTAAGTGAGATAAGCTTGAATGATAAAGTGTGCTGGATTGATCAAACACCTAATGCGCATGTCACACCATTCCCCAATCAATTAAATCCAAAAGACATCAAGATTAAAGACAGCGAGATTAAAGATCTGGATTTTACTCAATGCACTTACTTTTATAACGATGATATAACTTCTAATGGATTAGCATTTATCCATAGCGCATATGCATTTGGCGGCTACCGTAATGATCCAAGATATCCTTATCAACCTCCTGAATTATTAGGAAAACCAAATGGTCCTGAAGATTGTTCTTCTTTTATTGGAAAATTAACATTCGGCGTTGATCAAATGTCAACCGCCGATCTTTGGAAACGTTGGCAATATCAACGTGCGGGTTATCCTAGGGATCAAGTTTGGGAAAACTCTACGATAGGTAAATTACTTATCGATAATTATGAAGTTATCGAAGCTAGTGAAGTTCAACCTGGCGACATTTGGGCTACGCGTAGTTTTGATATTAATATTGATCCCGAAATGAAAGGCGATGGGAAAGGTGGACATACCGTTTTGGTCATTGATAATGTGAACCAACAAGAAATAACCGGTTTAGGTTTTAATCGAGATATGCCACTTAATATTGAAGGTTTTGGTGAACAACCTTTTCCAAAATATCCTAAAGAGGGAGATGGCAAACGTATTTTATTCTTTAGACCAAAATCTCAGTTACAAGCAACTCAGGAATCTAATCAAGAATCTAATCAAGAATCTAATCAGGAATCTAATCAGGAATCTAATCAGGAATCTAAGTCTACGTTTTGTTGTAATATTATTTGAGGATTTTAACTAATTTTTAGCTAATGGTAAATTTAATAAGTATTCAGGTTTTTTATTCCAAAATTTTATTTGCCATTTTCTATTCTCATAAGTTAACAAACATATATTTCCGGTAGCCACTTTAAATTCTTTATTCCGCACATGTTGTTCAAAAAGACCCGGAATAAGTTTTAAAAAATAACGTAGCCGACCATTACTGGTAATTACTAAAATAGTGTCTGTTGGATCATATTGAGCAGCTAACTCTTTACTAAACGTTTTAACTTCTTTGATCATTTGCGTTGGGGATCCTGACCAGCGGGCAATTTTGGGCCAAACACTTAAATTTTCCCAAGCAGCTAATTCATTACCTTCATCAATTTTTTGAATTTGCGCATTACTAAGACCGGCCCAATTTCCATAATCGATCTCATTTAAACGCGCATCTATAATTGGTTTTAAGGAAGAATGTAATTGTTCTAAAACTACAGCCGCATATTCACGTGTTCTTCTTAAAGGACTACAATACACTGCCTTAGGATGTATCTCTGATTTTTGTAATGCTTGCGCCAAACATTTGGCTTGCAATATACCTGAATCAACGAGAGGTAAATCTTGTGTAGCACCCACCCAAACCACTGGATCGCTTGCCGAAAAGGTATTACCATGTCTAGATAAAATAATTTTCATATCATTTCTACTACAATGTTACTAATTCGCCTTCTGTTTCTATTAACTGTTCAACTCTAATAACATCTTCTGGACTATCAATCGAAGCGTGGGTATGTCCTTTATAATCCACTAATACCACTCGAATCGGTTTGCCATTTTCCAGTATTCGTAATTGTTCTAGGCCTTCTAATTTTTCTAAAGGTGTGGGCGATAATGAAATATATTTTTCGAGCGCTGAATATCGATAAGCATACAGTCCAATATGCCGATATAGGGGGGGCGACTGCATTTGCGTATCTCTTAAATAGGGAATCATACTTTTAGAAAAATACATAGCATTTAAATCTTTATCACATACAACCATTGTACCCCCCACTTCACCTTTTAATTTAACCTTTTGCATAAGAGAGTATTGCTTTGTATTAATTAGGGTTGCTGGTGTTGTTATTTCTAATTGCGAATTATTGATCATGGCATTGATTAACGCTTGGATAACCCAGGGTGGAGTTAACACAGCGTCTCCCTGCAAATTTAAAATAATATCTGGTTTATGTGTTAATAAAGCAATTGCGGAAAAAATACGTTCGGTGCCATTATTACATTCTTCAGTCATCAGAACTTTAGCACCAAAACCTAAAGCGTGTGTTTGTATATCAACATGATCCGTTGCAATATAGACTTCATCCACACTTTTAATATTTTTTGCAATAGACCAAACTCGGTAAATCAAACTATGGCCTTTGATCAATGCTAATGGTTTTCCTGGAAAACGACTGGATTGATAACGTGCTGGAATAATGATGATATTTTTATTCTGCATAATGGCTATTCGATTCTCCGTTTTGTTGTTCTTGTAATTGTTTTAGAACTGAGAAATCTTCTAGTGTCGATGTGTCCTGATCAATTTGACGATTCGCAGCGATGTCTTGTAATAAGCGGCGCATAATTTTTCCAGAACGCGTTTTTGGTAAGGCTATAGTAAAAATTAAACGCTTTGGTAATGCTAAAGCGCCAATAGTACTTCGAACTTGATTCATAATATTTGTTTTTAATGTTGTTGTTGGTTTTTCAACATCATTTAGCACAACAAAAGCAACGATGGCCTGACCGGTAGTTTTATCCGGAATAGGGACTACCGCGGATTCGGCAACCGCAGGATAACTATCTAACGCCGCTTCTATTTCTGCAGATCCTAACCGATGCCCAGAAACTTTGATCACATCATCGGTACGTCCCATAATCCAAATGTAACTTTGTGTATCATAATGTGCACTATCTCCAGAGAAGTAAGCATGGGGAACTTTACTCCAGTATTGTTCTTCATATCTTTTTGGATCATTCCAAATGCCGCGTAACATACTTGGCCAGGGTCGACGAATGATTAAAGCACCTCCTTTTCCTTGCTCTACTCTAAGTCCCGTCGCAGGATCCACAATATCAACTTCCACACCCGGTAACGGTTTTGCTACAGAACCTGGTTTAGTCGGCGTTGCTCCAGGAAGTGGCGCAATCATAATCGACCCCGTTTCCGTTTGCCACCAAGTATCTACAATCGGGCATTGTTTGTTGCCAATTTTCTCAAAATACCAAACCCAAGCCTCGGGATTTAAGGGCTCACCTACACTGCCTAAAAGTCTCAAGCTCGATAAATCATTTTTATCTATCCATTCATCCCCCCATTTCATAAAAGAACGTACTGCGGTTGGAGCAGTATAAAAAATGCTGACCCGGTAAGATTCGATGAGCTGCCAGAAACGATCCGGTTTAGGCCAGTCAGGAGCTCCTTCATAGATAAGCACTGTCGCTGCATTCAGCAATGGTCCATAAACGACATAGGTATGACCAGTGATCCAACCCACATCGGCAGTACACCAGTAAACATCTTCCGGTTTTAAATCAAAAACTATCTTGGAAGTATAATAAGCGCCTATCATATAGCCGCCAGTTGTGTGAAAAATCCCCTTGGGTACTCCGGTAGAGCCTGAAGTATAAAGAATAAAAAGCGTATCTTCGCTATCCATAGGTTCGGCAGGACAGTTTTCGTCAAGCCCTGCTATCACATCATGCCACCAAACATCACGATCTGCCTTTAAAGTAATGTCAGCATGAGTCCTTTGATAAATAATAACTTTTTCTACTAACGGGCAGCTGAGTAACGCTTCATCCATAACCTTTTTAAGTGAAATAATCTTGCCACGCCGATAACCACCATCTGCAGTAATCACAAATTTAGATTTTGAATCTTGGATTCGCGCTTCTAAGGCGAGTACTGAATAGCCGCCAAACACCACATTATGAATAATTCCTAAACGCGCGCAAGCTAATACGGCAATGATAAGCTCTGGTATCAAAGGCATATACAGAGTGATGCAATCACCTTTTTTTACATCTAGTTTTTTCAAACCATTAGCAAATTGGCAAACCGCTTGATGTAATTCCTTATAAGTAAATTGACGTTTTTCTTCTGGCTCTCCCTGCCAAAGCAATGCCGTTTTTTCGCCATAGTGCTCAAGATGTCGATCGAGACAATTATAAGCTAGATTGGTTTTCCCTGCTTCAAACCATTTTGAATACGGTTCCTCCCAAATTAATACCTTTTTCCAAGCTTGCATCCAATGTAGTTCGCCGGCAATGCTCGCCCAAAATTGTTCGGGCTGCTCCATAGAGTAGCGATAAATCTCGTCATATTCAGCCATCGATTTAATCAAAGCCTGATCAGAAAATTTTTTTGACGGGGGATATACTTTGATTTCTTTTAAGATAGTATCTATCGTCTGTGATTCGTTTATAGACATATTTTATACTCCTGGTGTCAAAACGAGCAAAATATGGCGACATTTTTCTAAGAATGCATACCGCCACTTGCGACTACTGGATTCATCAACTAACCTTAAAGCTTAAGCCAATTTAAATAGAGGAGAAATATTATGTTAGCATGGGCATTTATCTTTCTAGCTATTGCTATCATTGCAGCCATTATTGGGTTTACCGGTGTTTTTGCCGTAGCGGCAGGTGTTGCAAAAATCATCTTTTTTATATTCATCATATTAGCCATCATTGCATTTGTAACGATGTTATTTCGCAGACAACGATAAAAAATTACCGCTGGCAATCCATTAACAAAAATTTTTGTTCCTTATTCATCTAAGATTAAGCTTCGAATTTGTTCGCAAACATTGTGCATGATGTGTATGTTATGTATGCATGCCAGCTGGTTATAAAGAGACGATCCTTGTTTAAATAAAAAATGTAAATAGGCCCGAGTAAAATGCCGACAAGTATAGCATAAACACCCTACTAAAATAGGGTTTTCATCCTTTGCATAAATAGATTTTTTAATCAATATTCTTGCTTGATCTTTTTCACTGATAAATTCTAAGAAACTCCCTTTTTTGATAATATTTCCATGATAAAGCGCGCCATGTCGTGCATTGCGTGTGGGAGCAACACAATCGAATAAATCAATTCCTTTGGCCGCCACATCGATCAAATCTTGTGGATTCAATCCGACGCCCATGGTGTAACGAACTTTATTTTCCGGTAATAATGGTCGAATCCAATCGATCACCTCCGTGGTTTTTTGCATATCAAAACCAATAACTTCTCCACCAATAGCAATGCCATCAAGGTGTGCGTCTAATATAAATTGCGTACTCAATTCGCGAAGATCTCTAAAACTTCCACCTTGAATAATTCCAAATAAAGCTTGTTGATGGTTATAAACTGAACCTGCAGCGAGATAAGCCTCTTTTGAAGCTAATAACCAACGATGCGTACGATCCATCGCCGCTAAAGCGGCATCTCTACCACCATTTTCAGGAGTACATTCATCAAATGCCATAATTATATCGGCACCAATAATTCTTTGGGCTTCGATAGAACTTTTAGGCGTCAAATGGATCACCTTTCCGGTAATAGGATGTTTAAAATGTGCCCCATCCGCATCAATCCGACAAATTTTGGCATTTTTAGATAAACTAAATACTTGAAAACCACCACTGTCAGTCAACATAGGCCCTTCCCAACCCATTAAACGATGCATCCCGCCACTCGCTAAGATAATATCCATACCAGGATTAAGTAACATATGATAGGTATTGCCACCTAAAATAATTTGCGAACCCGCAGTTTTAAGATCATGAGGCGTCATATGATTAACAAAAGCACGCGTCCCTACAGGCATAAAAGCAGGAGTTAGCACACTACCATGCGCGGTGGTTATTTTAGTGACTCGAGCATGAGAGTTTTTGGTGGATTTAAGCAGTTCGCAATTAAATTGATTATTCATGCAAAAGATATATTCATGATTTAGAAGTTAGTTTTTTTTCAATCGTGCTGAGTATTCCCCGTAAAATTTTCACTTCATTTACATCTAATTCAGATCGGCTGAATAATCGACGGAGTCTATCCATGATTTGCTGACTACGAATGGGTTTTAAAAATTCAATTTTATTCAATAGGTCATGCAAATGCTGGTAAAAATATTCTTGCTGTTTGACATCTGCCAATTCGATGATTTTTTCCTCAAGTTTTGTTTCATGTAAAAAAGCCATGCGTAACTCATAACAAACAATTTGTACTGCGGCTGCTAAGTTTAAGGAACTATAATCAGGGTTTGCTGGGATATTAATTTGAAAATGGCATTGTTGTAATTCTTTGTTGCTAAGACCACATCGTTCCCGCCCAAAGACTACTGCTACCTTCTGCTTAGGATTAATAACTATTTTTTCAGCCGCTGCTCGAGCTGTTAAAGACACCCAGTTAAGCTCGCGGATACGTGTACTGGTACCAAATACTAAATGACAATCCTGAAGCGCTGTGGCTAAATGGTCGACGACTGTTACTTCCGCTAATACGTCAATCGCATTACTCGCGCGCACCGATGCATTAACATGCGGAAAAGACTTAGGTTCTACCAGATAAAGTTGTTTCAAACCCATAGTTTTCATCGCACGAGCGGTAGCACCGATGTTTCCAGGATCGGTTGTATTAACGAGCACGATCCGAATTTGTGAAAGTGGCATGGTTTAACCTATAAACCTTCAAGGTAGGGTTTTTATAATCTATATCCATTGCGTATAAAGGCGGACTGCATCTAAAGATATTTTAGATGCGTAAGCTATGGTATCATCTTACACTTTTAAAAATATAGTATTAGTTTTCACTCTATTATCACTACTCATGCACCCTTTTCTAAATATCGCCGATCGCGCTGCCCGTCTGGCAGGCAAGACTATTTTAGATGGTTTGAACCGTCTAGACCGACTTCGTATGCAACAAAAGCAGGACAATCGCGGCGTTGTCACTGAAATCGATCTAAAAGCTGAAAAAATTATTATCTCTACTATCCAAGATGCTTATCCGAATCATGGGATCATTGCGGAAGAAAGCGAGCCGATTAACGGAGATAAATATACTTGGATTATTGATCCACTCGATGGAACCTGTAATTATGTTCATGATTTCCCGCATTTTGCTGTATCTATCGCTATTAAAAACAATGAAAAAAATTATATTGAACATGCCTTAATCTATGATCCCTTACGTCAAGAAACGTTTACAGCAACACGCGGCCAAGGTGCTTATTTAGATAATACACAACGTTATACGCGTCGTTTACGCGTCAGTACACGTTCCAGTATTCAAGAATCTTTAATAGGAATCTCAATTCCTAGCCGTGGTTTCAATACGATGACAACTTCTATCAATAAAGAAGCTTTACGCACCATGATGTCACAAGCCAGTGGCATACGCCGAACCGGATCAGCGGCGCTTGATTTAGCTTATGTGGCAGCAGGACGCTTAGATGCTGCTTTGGAGCTTGAACTTGCGCCCTGGGATATGGCTGCGGGTGTTTTGTTGGTTATAGAAGCGGGTGGAATAGCTTGTGATATAAAAGGCGGTGAGAATTACTTTGAAGCTGGGCATATCCTTGTCGCTAACTCCAAACTCTGCCCTTTAGTATTACAAGCTATTCGTTCACTTTAGTTTTTGTTTAGCTTTTTTTATTTTGTTATTCTACTATATTCAGTGCCATTTATTTCTTTAGGCTCCGATAAGCAAAAGCTACCTTTATAGGTAGAGGACTTAAAGAACGCATAGTTATTTAAACTAGGAATTAAATCTTTAAAAAACTCTTTGAATAAGTCCTTGATTTTTTTAATTACATTCCTTTGATCTAGATGTGTCTTTAATTTTGGTTCTTTGTAATCAAGTTTAACCTCAGCGATAATATGTTGAAAATTTGCAATTTTTTTATCATTTATACCAACAAATAAACTGTGTGATAACTCCCCCCGAAGTAGATAACTACCTTTTTCTGCCTCTAATGTTAAGGAGTCATCAGGATTTGGTAAACTTGTATAGGTAAAATTTTCTTTGATTTTTAAACTATTTTCATTAAATGTAAAGCGCAATTCCTTTTGAGCGGATGCAGTACTATATTCTAAATCTGGCCTTGATAAACATCCCGCTACAATTGCTTGGAGGGGATACAAAAAACCACCCTGATGAAGGTATCTAGTAGCAAGATTCTTCCAGTTGATTAATTCCTCTTTTCCAGCACCTACGAATAATTCCTTCCATACTTTATCAAAATTATCTGCTGTAATTTCCGCAAACATTTCTCCCAACAGTTTATCGTTAATATAAATATGTCCTTTATTTCTATTAAAATCATGCACAATCAAGCTATTGTCATCAGCAGGGAAAATCTTAAATCTTTCTTTAAATTCTCGATGATAAGTAGGCATTTTTTTATTTTTCTCGCTACAGTTACTGATTCTATTTATTGATAGTCTTTTACAGAAATCACTATCTTTTTATCATTCTTTCAGTTAGTTATATTAGCAACTATAGAT
>Ga0075365_10000922_pt1 | contig 12395 bp, 5 predicted proteins | sample EndMetdeltDD1765_FD_71387 | JGI IMG/M metagenome (GOLD analysis project Ga0075365, IMG submission 71387) | Populus endosphere microbial communities from Tennessee, USA - Endosphere MetaG P. deltoides DD176-5 | ecosystem: Host-associated > Plants > Roots > Endosphere | place: USA: Tennessee... | reverse complement strand
CGCGAAACGCGCGCACGGGGGCTGCCACGCCTTTTAGGTCCTTGAGCCCCAGGTCTTCCCGCTCGAACCGCGTCGAGATCAGCCGGCTCGTGGCCTCGGCGATGACGACCGAATTGGGCATGGCGAGCGCCAGCAGGCGCGCCGCCACGTGCAATGCTTCGCCGACCGCGGCCGAAGGCTTCGACGGGTCGCCGAGGCCGCTTTCGCCGACCATCACCATGCCGGTGTTGATGCCGACGCGTACCTGCAGCGGTTCCGGGCCGACGATCGCCTTCACCGCCTCGATCACCTCGAGCCCCGCGCGCACGGCGCGCTCGGAGGCATCCTCGTAGGCGGCGGGCCAGCCGAAATAGGCCTCGATGGCGTCGCCGCGGTACTGCGACACGTGACCTTCATGGCGCTCGATGATCGCGCCGCATGCTCTCTGGAACGACTGCATCACGCGTCCGAAATCCTCGGGATCGAGCGATCCGGCGAGCCGCGTCGAGTCGACGAGCTCGCAGAACATGACGGTGATCTGGCGGCGCTCGGCTTGTCGTCGCTCGATCGCTCCGCCTTGCGTCCTCTCGTCGCGTCCCGTCTGCGGGCCCGCAGCGGACCGGGGAGCCAGCTCGGAGATGGCGGCGAGCAATTTGACGCGCGGACCGACCGGTAGCCCGATCCGCTCCAGCATGCTGTCGGTGAGATAGGGCAGCGAGTCGGCGTCGATCTGGTTGTGCTCGAAGGCGCTCGCGTACTGGCCGAGCCCGAGCCCCCGCAACCATGCCGAAACGTCATGCACTCGCCAGCCTCCAATCCGTCAAGCGCGGTATCTGGGCGTCATGAGCTGCGCGCCCCTTCTTCGTGGCCCCTCGATTTGGGGGCATCAAATGCGCGGTTCCGGATCGACGAATGGTCACCTGCCCGTCGACGGCGAGTCCGCCTACTCCCTCATAAGAGGCCTTGATGATATAGCTTGTTGCAGTGTTGCCAAAGGCCTTCGGACGGCCGGCGCGGCAGCCGCAACGCGGGTGCGCCTCGCGCAATTCAAGCCGGGGCGAAGTTCGGGACGATCATGAAGCGCCGTCAATTCCCGGCTGCGATCGGTGGCCGTGTCGCCGCCAGTCCCTTGCCCGCCATTGCCCAGACGACGCCGCAGACACCCGCGCTCTGGCGAAGAGCCTAACGGCGTTGGCGAGTCGCGACGGCGCGGTGATTCCGTGCATTCTATCAATCCCTTGACAAAACGGGCCAGGGGATCCGCATCCGCAGGGCGGGCGTGTCGCTCCGACGGACGCGATCGAAAGACGGATCATCGCGTCGCCTCCCCCTATCCTGCCCTGGTGACAATCGCATCGACTGCGCTCTCGGCAGACTCCAGGGCCCCTTGCATCCAGCTGTGGCTGTGCGAGCAATGCTCCCCGGCGAAATAGATTCGACCCTCCGGCTGAATGACATGCTGGTGGATGCGTGCGAACTGGCCCGGCTGATAAAACGCAAATGCGCCGCCGCACCACCGATAACTGTCCCAAGCCCAGCTTGCCCGTTCGAGGATCATGCCGCTCTCGCTCAGCTCGGAATGCACCTTTGACGCTTGCTGGATCACAAAATCTTCACGTTGGGTTGCCGGCATGGCGCCCAGTCGGCGGGCGTCCTGCCCCCAGGTGTAGCAAGCGAGAAGCACCCCTGGCCGATCGGACACAGCCGGGTCGGGCTTCTTGCCGGTCGCCTCGTCCGGCGCGTTGTCCGAGGGATAGATGATGGGACCGCTCATCAGGTCGGTGGTGGTGGAGCCACCGTAGATACCGTGCTTCTTTTCCCAGAAGCGATACTTGGTCAAAAGCGCGACTTTTGTGCCGGAATCGTAGCCGAGCTCGATGATGGCGCGCTGCTTCTCGTGCGAGAACGGTGGATCGGCTTGAACTGTCGCCAGCACGGGGAAAGGGATCGTGCAGACCAGAAAGTCTCCTTCTTCGTATCCAAGGCCGTTGCGGGAACGAAAAACCGCCCGTACCCGGCCGCGCGACTCGTCCTGCTCGAGCCGGATGACCTCGCATCCCATCTTCGGTTTGGATCTCAGTCGAGCGAGAAACGCATTGGGGAAACGAGAGCTGCCCCCGATGATCTCCGAAAATTCAGAAGCCCAGACGTCGGTGAGCTCTTCCCGCAGAAATTCGGTCGAGGCGCCATGTTGAATCGTCAGGTTACCGGACCCGAAGAGGAGAAACTCGATGGCCTCGCTCGAGAGCGGCTCGTTCGACAGTTTCGCCCGTTGGATCAATTGCCTCAGGGATAGACGATCGAAATTGATCAGCTTCTCATATGTGAAAGTGTTCGCGGTCCTCAGCTCCTCCTGCTCCTGCGCGGAAAGCCCATCATTCGGGGCGGCGCCTTTGGCGATATCGAAGACGCTGAGGTTCCAAAGATCCCCGGACGACTTGTCCCGTTCCGCGGGCTTCAGCGCAAACAATTTCCTGATTTCCTTTTCGTCGGCGGATCGCTTTCCACGACAGAAGAGCAGCGGATGGGACATGACAAAGGGTCTGCACTCGAGCTCGCTGAACTCCGCAATGTATTTGCGAGTGATGCTGTGGGCACCCGGAATGCGCATGGCGCCGGCTTCCCAATACAAGCCATTGCCGATCGGCCGAGTGCGAACGCGTCCCCCGACATGCTGTCGCTCTGCCTCTAGAATCGTATAGGTCCAATTCCTCTTCTGCAGCTGATAAGCCGCGCACAGACCGGCGAGCCCGGCACCGACGATGACGACGTGCGGTGTCTTGCCCGGCTGCGCCTCGCTTCCCCCGACGACCGCGTCGATGCCGGCAATAACGCCGGCGGCACCGGCGGTGGCGATGACTTGGCGACGCGTCAGATCGGTGTTGTCGTCCCGACTATCCATCGTTCCCTCCCAACAATCGATTCTCGTGGGCCCGTGCGCCCGTGACCTGTCACGAAGAGCTACGCTCTCCGACTTCACCGGCAACGAAGGCGGTATTCATCCGTAGAATTTCCAGCGCGAGCTCGTGGTCTATGTGATTGAGCGTATCGTTGGCGCTGTGAATATTCTCATTGGCCTTGTCGTTGCCCTCGATCGTAAGCACCGCTGGCATATGTCCGTCGATGAAGGGGACGTGATCGCTGTCGTGGGGCTTCAGAGACGTGTTGACCCTCAGGGTCGTGTAGGTGTGGGCCGCCGTTGCCAGTCCGGCGATCGTGGCTTTGGAAATCGGGCCGCCCTCCAGCAGCACCGTCGGGTTTCTGGTATTCACGACCGCGATCATATCCATGTTGACCACTGATTTCGTGCGTGCGCGCTCCGCCGCCGGCAGCCTCCGGACGTAGTCCTGGCTTCCGAGCAAGTCCTGCTCTTCGCCGCCGAACAGGATCAGCCGCAGGTCGTGCCGGATGGGCTGGTCCTTCAGCACTCGAGCGATCTCGAGCACTCCGGCGCTACCGCTGGCGTTGTCGTCCGCACCAGGCGCCGGTGCCGCAGGATCGTCGGGCTGTGAATGGTCTGCGGGATGATTGACCGAATCGAGATGAGCGCAAACCAGCGCGAGCGAGCGTCCTTGGTCCCCAAGGCCGCGCTTATCCGCGATGACGTTCAGGGTGTTGCCGCCCGGGATACGCACATTCTTGAGGCTGACCTGATATCCCATCAGGCGCAGCCGATCCGCGACTTGCCTGGCGGCATCCTGGAAATGGGTGGACAGGGAGTGGCGCGTTGGGTGGCGCGCCAGTTCCGTCAGCACTGCCGCAAAACTGGCCCGGTCTATCGCGTCGACGATGCCTTTGATACGCCGATCGGCCGCGGGCGGCGCATGCGGGCGTGTCAATGTTTCGAATATGATCTCGTTCCTGGCCGCTGGGCGTAGCGAGAAGCGCGCTCCGTGTTGAACGATCTCGTCGGCCCGTCGCCGATCAAGGGACACGACCAAGTATCGCCCCTTGTCGAGGAGCACAGGCACATCCGGGTGGGCGCGCTGGAACAGCCGGCCCTCCTGAGTGACCAGATACAGAGATTCGGCGTCGGCGCGGCCCGCCTCGCGCGCCACCTCTCGAACACGGATGCCGGCTGCCTCGACCTTGCGCCAATCGACCCGCTTGGCGGGATCTGCAGCGTGACAAAAGTACTCATGTCCGAGTTTGAGCCAATGCAAGCCACTTTGCTCGAAGAGCTTGGCGGGGCTATCAGATGCATCGGGCCGCGAGCCGCATATTGCGAACTGCATTTCTGCCCCCCTGGCGCCCGATCATCCGCTATCGGGCTGCGTTGACCTGTCCGCGCGACTTGCGCATTTCGCCGTACTGGCAGTCTTGGAACGTAGACATCTTATGGTTGCATTCGACCGACGAATGTGAGCTGGTTCACACACGCGGTGCGCGTACAATCTTAAACTGAGTGTGCGTCACCGGCTGGGGATGGATCCGATCGACCCTTCTTGGCGGGAAACGCCTTTGTGGGGGAGGGTATGATGGGTCGTGCCGCCGGCGCTCGGACGCAAGCCGCGAATTCGTTTCCTTTTTCCAAGGTCCATAAATGCAAGATTCATCCTGGCATTGGCATTGCACGCGTCGGTAACAGTCCCGATCAATATTTCGTCGGTCCCGAGGCGCCGTGCGATCCGAACGAGGTTGCTCCTCCCGCCGGCGGCTATAAGGACACGGACGGCCGCATCAAGCGACAGGCGGCCCGCTTTCGCATCTACGCTTATGACAAGGCCGGGAAGGTTCTCGGCGAGCTTCCGCTTGGAAGCCCCGCCGATTGCGAAGCCGGCCGCGCCGCGCAAGTATCCTGGAAGGTTCATCTCGCGAACAAGAAAGGCGCCTGGTACAAGTTCTATAGCCGCTTCGAACAACCGCAAGACATCCGGAACGCAGACATTCGGGTCGGCAACGGTCAGGCGCCGGACGCTCGCCTGGCATTGGTCATTGACCCGGGACCGCGCTGTGTGGACGGCGAAGGCAATGCGGTCGAGGGCCCCGGCATTCCTAAGAGCTTGAGTTTCGACACCGGCCGGTTTCGCGACACACCGGTGCCGCTGGGCGAACTCAAAGTCGACCGTGGACGATTGTTGGTGCTTGGCGGACATGGCAGATCCGGCTCGACCAAGGCAGACAATCCGATCGGCTCAGACCCTACCGACGATGGATACTGGGCCGACAACGACTACTGGTACGACGATGTGTCGGACGGACCGGTCACCGCAACCGTAACCTTGCCGACCGGCAAACGGTTGGCCATCGATCAGGCGCAGGATGCGGCCTGGGTTGTTGTCGGGCCGCCCGACTATGCTCCGGGCATCCACTCGATCGTCACCCTGTACGACGTGATGCGCGAGGTCGCCATCGATCAGGGCTGGATCGAGGATGACGAAGAAGATGTGACCTACTACCGCGACATCTATCCGATCCTGTGGCGGGCAGCCGAGACCTCGTGGGTGAACCAGGAGGCGCAGCGTGGTCATGGCTATGACAAGCGCGGAGATTTCCGCACGCCTAAAGGCGGCGCGCAGCCGAAGGACGAAGGGAAGCCGCAGGACCGCGCAAGGAGAAGAGTCAACGCGGGACTATTGGCGTCGCGGGCGCTGAGCGAGCCGGACGATGGCGCCGACGACCGCGGACGGATTTTCATGCGTATCCGCAACCCGCTGCTCGACGGAGAGGACGCGAACGCGGAGGCCAACACCTTCTTTATGCCATTGCTATCGGGCGATGATGGCGACCGGACAGAAGGCGACGCTCATACTTGGCTCTCGGTATTGCCCTCGCAATACCGCAAGCTCAGAACCTGGATGAAGGGAAAATTCACGGCAGGCCCCAAGCCGACATTCCCACCGCTGGAAAGCATCTGCGATCCAGAACAGCAGATCGAGGCGTTGCAGCGCGCGGCGCTGGAGTCCTGCGTCGGCGGTGCGTTCTATCCGGGCATCGAAGTGCCCTGGATCGTCCGAGAAAAGAACCTCTACGCGGGGGCTTTCAGGATCAATTCCGCCGCCCACCGGCCCGGTGACATCACCAAGTACATGGCCCTGCCATGGCAGGCCGATTTCTACGACTGCAAGGACACTTGGTGGCCGTCGGCGCGGCCCGACGATGTCATTCCGCAAGACGTATTCGAAGAGGCCAACAAGGCTTGGCGACCGGGCCAGCCGCCGCTGAGCGAAGCATTGGAGGGCCGAGAAAAGTGGCACCGCGGCCTCGGGGTGACCACCCTGTTCCGGCGGCCTTGGCACAACCCGGCCGACGCAATCGACGACCCGCGCGATTCCGCGCGGCGCGGCTGCGATGACATGGTTCGCTACTGGCACGAATTGGGGTTCGTGGTGCCGCGCAAAACCGCTTGGCGGGACGCAACCTCGTTGCAGCGCGAGGTCGTCCAGGTCGAGACGGAACGGCGCCCGCACGCCGGCATGGATGTGCGCGAGCTGTTCCATTGTCTGCTGAATCTGGAGCAAAACCGGAGTTGCCTGCCGAAGGTGCGGGAATTCGTCGAGTACGTGCTCGAAGCGGCGCGGCGGCTACAGCAGACCGCGGATGCGTTCGCCTTCATGGACAACATCCGGCCGTTCAAATACGACGAGCAGACTTTCGACGCGCGGATGAAGGATATCTACGACGACTGCGCCGATTTCGCCTTCAGCGCAATCGTCGACGGCATACGCGTGCAGTACGACGCAGGCGACATCAATTTGAATCCGTATTTCCGGTCGCGCGAGAACGTGACCGAGCGTATTCGCCAGCTCACTCCGTTCAATTTTCTCGACGGCTCCTGGTTGCGCAACATCCACCGTGTGGGACCGGTCGACGAGGTCAATGCCATTCTTTTCACCATCCTGAAGGAGGAGCTCGGCGACGGCGTACCTTCACAAAATCACGCCAATATCTATCAAGACCTTTGCCATTCGTTCGGCTTCTATCCGCCGCCCATGCAGAGCACTGCCTTTGCGCGCGATCCGAATTTCCTCGACTGCGCCTTCGACAGCCCGGCGTTCCAACTCGGCATTTCCGAGTTCACCGCCAGCTATTACCCCGAAATCATCGGGATGAGCCTGTGGCTGGAATGGACGGTGATGGATCTGCATCGGATCTCTGCCATGGTCGAGCGCGTCGGGCTGAGCTCACATTTCTATCGGATGCACATCGCGATCGACAACGCCGCAAGCGGCCATGGAGCCGAGATTATCCGCGCCGTGAAGCTCTACCTTCGGCAGGTGGGGGTCGAAGGTGGCGAGAAAGCCGTCCAACAGCACTGGAAGCGGATATGGGACGGCTACGTCGCCTTTGCCTACACGTTCGCCATCATCATCCAGCAGGTCATCAGGATCATCCAGAAGCCACTCACGACGGAGGAGCGGCTCAAACGGCTGATTCTCGAGAAGGCGCCCTATGGCCAATACAATCATGGGGATCGAATGCTCGGAAGCACGCATATCAGAGCCTTGTTCACGGATCCGGACGCATTTCTGGAAGCACTGAAGAAAAAGGAAAACGACTATATCGTTCCGGGAAAACCCGACCAGAGCAAATTCTTCAAGCTTCTGGAATTTCGGGGCGGACGCATGTACCACGTCTTTACCGAGGAAGAGATAAAGCTCTGGCATGACTGGGTCTGGGAGCTGGGAGAAGAAGGCAAAACGGGACGAAACCACGACGTCGTCGTCCTGAGAAATCAGCTGGCCGTCATAAATTCAGGTCTCGTTGAGGCTGTTCCAGATGCTCAGCTCAAGGCTTGGCAGCTCGCAGCGGCGGACCAGCGGATCGTTTTGTGGGTCGAGATTATTTCTCAGGACCTGGGGAGCACGGCCGCGGCGGCTCCCGACGTGATCAAATCGATCAACTGCAGGTTCAAGCAATGGCTCGGCTGGGCCATGATCCGCGCAGCCACCTACATCGCCGCTCAATATCGCGACACCGTTAAAGGCGTGCGGTTCAGTCTGCGAGATCCTGAGAGCAAAGAAAACCTGACCATCACGGAATGGTTCAATCGTCTCAACGATGCACCCAATTCGGCTGTCCCGGCCCGTGCCTTGCTGCAATCACTCAGCGAGGCGTTGCAGAGAGACCAGAGCCTGGCCGGGCAACTGTTCGGCCCCGGCGGCCCGCTCACTTACGCGTTGCAGTCGGGTGTCCCCGGCAACGACGGTCGACCCGCGGTGAAAACCTTGGCCGCGTGGTGCGCTGCCGGCTACCCGCTTCCGGACGTGCCGAAAGGCCGGGTCAGACCGCTCAGATTGGATGCCTCGCTCAGCGAGCAAGAGTGCCATCCGACCGGAATAGTGATGGGATTCGGCACCGTGCATTGAGCAGATCAGCGACCAGCCTGTCCCGATTCGACGTCGCCGTGGTCGGCGGCGGACCTGCCGGCCTCGCAACCGCAGTCGCGCTTCGACGCGAGGGGCTTGCCGTCGGCGTCTTCGAGCGGACCAACTATCGCTCGCTGCGCGTAGGCGAGCACATTCCGCCGAGCACCAAACCAATCCTTGCTTCGCTCGGTCTCGCGGATGTGCTTGCAACCGGCCAGCACGCCTCCTGCCCCGGCATCCGCTCGGTGTGGGGTAGCGATGAGCCCACCGAGCGGGACTACCTCTTTCACCCGCATGGTGAAGGCCTGAACCTGTCACGACCGGACTTCGATCTGAGCCTGGCGGAGCTTGCCAGGCAACTCGGCACGGTCGTGCTGACCGACGTACGGATTGCCGCGCTGTCGCGGGCTGCCGGCTCGTGGCATCTGAGCGTCCGGCACGCAGGAAGCGAGTCGGAGGCACGCGCCACTGTGGTGATCGATGCCACCGGACGCGCTGCGTCGATTGCGAAGCGATTGGGTGCCAAGCCTCTCGTCTATGATGAGCTCATCGGCATCTTGGGACGCGTTGGCGGAACGACGCCGCGCAACAACATCGTCCTGATCGAGGCCCTCGTGGAGGGTTGGTGGTATTCGGCTGGTCTCGCCGACGGCAGCATTATCGCGACATTCTTGACCGATCCCGGGCTCATCGACACGTCGAAGGCAAAGCGAATTCACACCTGGCGCGGCCACCTCAAATCGGCGCCGATGACTGCGGCGCGCATCAGCGACCCTGGCCAAGCCGACAATCTGCACGTGCGCACCGCGCGCACGCAGCGGTTGGATGAGCCGGCCGGCGACGGGTGGCTCGCAGTCGGCGATGCCGCGATGAGCTTTGATCCGCTGTCCTCGGAGGGGATTTCGAAGGGCCTCGAGTGGGGACGGAGAGCGGCCGCAGTCGCCGCCGCGATGTGCCGAGGCGATTGCTCCGGAGTGCGAGGCTACAGAGAAGACATAGGCAAGGCATTCGCAGAGTATCTAGTGACACGCTACCGCTACTACGCGGCCGAGAAACGATGGCCGGAGGCGCCGTTCTGGCGACGGCGACGGCTCCCCCCGAGACCAATCATCGCCGCAAATACTCGGCCACAAGTGTGACCGAGGCGAAGGACCGGTGACTGGTCGATGCATATGAGGGCGTCCTGATATCCTCCATGCCACATCATTGCGCGACCGCTGCCACGTTCAGCGTCGGGGTGGCGGCGCGCGCGAAGTCGCCCTTGCGGTAGGCCGCGAGCATTTCGGCGGTCTGCTGGTCCATGAAGTCGGCGAGCTTGGCATAGGTGACGCAGCGGACCTCGGGCAGGCCGCAGACCGCGCGCGCGAAAGACTTCAGCGCCTCGTTGTAGGCGCCGCCCTGATAATTCATGAAATGATGCCCGATGTGCAGCGGCGCGCGGTTGCCGGTGTAATTGGTCTTGAAGTAGTGGAGATAGGTTTGCAGCATCTGCTCGCGCGCGGCCTCGTAGCGGCGCGGATCGTAGGCGGCGCGGGCCTGGGCCACGAAGAAATTGTAGTCCATCGACAAAGTGCCTCTGCCCAATCCCTGGATTCGCAGCATGGCCAGGTTGAAGCGCCACAGTCCGTCGACCTTTTCCGGCCAGGCATCGGCATGGCCGACACCGCTGGTGTCGTAGCGAAAACCGTTGGCGCGAAGCGCGCTGTACAAGCCCGCGCCTTTGGCGAGGTAGGGCGCGCGGAAACCGATGACGTCGGCCGCCGCGAACGCCAGCTTCGATTCGGGAAGGCCGTTGTTCGACGCGACATTGTCCACGATGGCGCCGAACGCACGGAACTCCTTTTGCCAGTCGCCGCCCGACCATGCGGCACCGTTGAAATGGCCGACCGCGTGCGAGGCGATCTCGTGGCCGTTGCGGTAGAGATCGTTCACATAGTCGACGCGCTTGCGAACCTGTTCGGCCGAGCCGCCGAAATTGATGCGGGAATAGCCCCGGCGCTGATGCGGACCCTCGTAGAGGCCGCGGCGGCTGTCGGCGAGGAAATTGATGCCGCTGACGAAGAACGTGAAGTGGATGCGGTCGCCGTCCCGGTTCAGCTCGGCGGCGAAGTCGGAGAGCTCCTGCCAGCGCTCGAGCTCGGTGCAATTGTCGAAGGCGATGACGATGAATTGCGGCGGGCGCTCGACGCCCGCCTGCGCTGGCACCGCATGTGCAAGCAGCAGCAAGCCCAGCGCGGCAATGATTGCCCGCGCAGTCAATCCAGCCCCCCGACTGTAGATGACAGCGAATCAAATTGTACCAGATCGGCGAGTCGGATTGAGCGGTGCTGACGGTATCGACGATGTCGCGCGAGCAAAATTCGCTGACCTGTGACCTCAAGAGCACGCTCTTGGTCGTCGTGCCGATTCGCGATGGCGCCAGAGTGAGCACGAGCCGGCAGCGGCGGTTGACGATGCGGCCGCAATCCCACACAACCGTCATCGAGCACGGCCTCGCGGCTACGGAGCGTGTGGCTTTGCGAAGCCTTGGTCGGAGACTAGAGGACGTGGAATGCAGGCACGTCGGCCGGTGATGCTGGTGGTGCTGGACGGTTGGGGTTGGCGCGAGGAGGCGACCGACAACGCAATCCGCCAGGCCCGCACGCCCAGCTTCGACCACCTGTGGGCCACCTGCCCGCACGCCTTCCTGCACACGTCGGGCGAGGACGTTGGCCTGCCGCACGGCCAGATGGGCAACTCCGAGGTCGGACATCTCAATATCGGCGCCGGCCGGCTGGTGAGGCAGGACCTGCCGCGCATCGCCGCGGCCATCGCCGATGGCGAGATCGAGCGCGCGCCCGCGCTGCGCAGTCTGATCGAACGGCTACGGAGGAGCGGCGGCAGCTGCCATCTCATGGGACTGGTCTCCCCCGGCGGAGTGCATTCGCATCAGGACCACGCCACGGCGCTCGCACGCATTCTCCACGAGGCCTCCGTGCCGACCCGCGTGCACGCTTTCACCGACGGCCGCGACACGCCGCCGCGATCGGCGGGCGAGGACATCGCGCGGCTCACCGCTGCGCTGCCGCCATCGGCCGCGGTCGCGACCGTGAGCGGGCGGTACTACGCTATGGATCGCGACAAGCGCTGGGAGCGCGTGGCCAAGGCCTATGGTGCGATTGCGCAAGCCGAGGGGCCGCGTTTCCCGAATGCCGGCGCGGTGATCGTGGACGCCTATGCGCACGACATCAGCGACGAGTTCGTGCTGCCGGCGGTCGTCGGCGACTATGGCGGCATGCGCGACGGCGACGGCCTGCTCTGTTTCAACTTCCGCGCCGACCGCGTGCGCGAGATTCTCGCCGCCCTGATCGACCCGGCGTTTTCCGGCTTTGCGCGACCGCGCAATATCCGTTTCGCCGCCGCGGTCGGCATGACGCAATACAGCGAGGAGCTGGACGCGCTGCTGGCGACGATCTTTCCGCCCCAGGTGCTGGCGAACGTCCTCGGCCAGGTCGTCGCCGACGCGGGCCGCGCGCAACTGCGCATGGCCGAGACCGAGAAATATCCGCACGTCACCTATTTCCTCAACGGCGGCGAGGAACGGCGCTACCGCGGGGAAGATCGCATCATGGTGCCCTCGCCCAAGGTCGCCACCTACGACCTCCAGCCGGAGATGTCGGCACCCGAGCTGACGGACAAGGCAGTGGAGGCAATCACGTCCGGCAAGTACGACCTGATCGTGCTCAACTACGCCAATCCCGACATGGTCGGGCACACCGGCAGCCTTGCGGCCGCCATCAAGGCGGTGGAGACGGTCGACGGCGGGCTCGGCCGCATTGCGGACGCGATCGCTCGTGCCGGCGGCGCGCTCCTGGTCACCGCCGACCACGGCAATTGCGAGCTGATGCGCGACCCTGAAACCGGCGGGCCGCACACCTCACACACCACCAATCCGGTGCCGGTTCTGCTCGTGGGCGGCGGCGAGGTCGCCTTGGCGGAAGGGCGTCTCGCCGATGTCGCCCCCACCCTGCTCGCGCTGATGGACCTGCCGCAACCGGGGGAGATGACCGGCGCTTCACTCCTGCGGGGCGTCCGATCGAATCGTCAGATGTCGCGCAAGCCCAGCAC
>Ga0075365_10000921_pt1 | contig 12398 bp, 11 predicted proteins | sample EndMetdeltDD1765_FD_71387 | JGI IMG/M metagenome (GOLD analysis project Ga0075365, IMG submission 71387) | Populus endosphere microbial communities from Tennessee, USA - Endosphere MetaG P. deltoides DD176-5 | ecosystem: Host-associated > Plants > Roots > Endosphere | place: USA: Tennessee... | reverse complement strand
GCCGACGCCAACAGCTGCTACACGCCCGACGTCGCGATCGCGATGGGACGGCGCCTGGAGGACGCGCACTACGCCGCGTTCGAAGAACCGTGCCCGTACTGGGAGCTCGAATGGACGCAGGAAGTGACCCGCGCGCTGACCATCGACGTCCAGGGCGGCGAGCAGGACAACGACCTGGCGCAGTTCCGCCGCATGATTGCGATGCGCGCGGTCGACATCGTGCAGCCCGACATCTGCTACGTGGGGGGTCTGACCCGGGCGTGGCGCGTGGCCAGGATGGCCGAAGCGGCCGGCCTCGTCACCAAGCCGCACGCGGCGAACGTGTCGCTCGTCACCGTCTTCACGATGCACCTGCTCGCGGCGCTGCCCAAGGCCGGCGCGGTCGAGTTCTCGATCGAAGACGACGCCGCGATCACCCGGCAGGCCCGCGCCATGTTCGATCCCGTGCTCGAGATGAAGGACGGGCGGGCCGTGATGCCGGAGGGCCCCGGCTGGGGCGTACGGATCAAGGCCGACTGGCTGGCCGGCGCCGAACGGCGGATCACACCCGCGTAGCGGCCCCGGACATCCGTATGCGCGACGTGGCATCGCCGGGAGTCCGGTGAGGACAACGACGAGGTGAGCATGTGTCGGTTTCTTGCGGTCTGCCTGTCGATCGTCTCGCTCCTCGCGCCCGCCACTCGATCCGGCGGCGGCGTGGACAGTCAGCTCTCGCCCCAGGAGCAGCGCGAAGGGTTCGAGCTGCTGTTCGACGGCAAGAGTCTCGAGACGTGGGAATCCATCCCGCTCGGCAGTCGGCCGGCCCAGTGGCGGGCGCGCGATGGGATCCTCGGCTACGAGCCCGGCGACAGCTGGCTCGCCAGTGGCGCGACGTACCGCGATTTCGTGCTTCGGCTGGAGTACCGGACCGGTCCCGACAGCGACAGCGGCATCTTCCTGCGCTCGCCGGCGGCTGGATATCCCTCGTTCACCGGCCTGGAAATTGAAATCAGGAACGACCCTGACGGCCCGCCCTCGCCCAGGTCGAATACCGCGGTCTACGGCGCCGCCGCGCCGATCAGAAACGTGACGAAACCCGCGGGCGAGTGGAACACCGCCGAGATTTCCCTGATCGGCCGGCATCTCACCGCGATCTGGAACGGCGTCACGATCCACGATCTCGACCTGGACGATCCGGCCTATGCGGGGGCGATGCGCGGTCCGCTGAGCACGCGGTCGCGCGAAGGACGGATCGGTTTCCAGGCCCACCTGACCGGCGCTCCGGTGGAGTTCCGCAACGTCAGGATCAAACCCGTCAGACCCTGACGCCGCGCACAGATTTCATCACGTCTTCATCCAACGCCCGATCGGACGGCCGGGTTCTGAGCGGCACGACGGCGTGCCCGTCACTTCGCGCGAGCGGCGTGCGGCACGACGGGCCGTACCGGATACGGACGGTCCCCCATCAATCCCGTCCACAGCAGGCGATTGAACCTGGCCGTCGGCACCTGATCGGCTTCCGTGAAGTCGAAGCCAGCCGTCGCCGTGTCCCAGTACGCCGCACCGTGCCGCGGCGCGATCCTCGGACCGGCCGCGAACGCGATGCGGCGCCCGCCATCGGTCAGCGACAGCGCCGTCGTCGCCAGGACGGTCGACGCTTCCGCGGTGTAGGACCACTGCGGCGGCTGCGTGATGTCGAACACATCGGTCATCGGCGGCTGCAGCGCGGTGTTGAGGTTGAGGTGCTCGGTGCCGAGAATGTCCTCGATCGTGCGCAGCGCGTTGACCTGGCTGTAGCGCGTGCTGACGACCGCCTTCTTCTTGACGTACGGACCGACGACCCAGGCCGGCCCGCGGTGCGAGTCCACGTGATCCGGCCCGTCCTGCACGTCGTCTTCGAGCACGATGAACAGCGTGTCCTGCGCGTAGCGGCTCTTCGCCACCGCTTCCACCATCAGGCCAAGGGCGAGGTCGCAGTCGGCCTGCTGCGTCTCGGGCGTGTTCACGCCGGCCAGGGCGGTGCCGAACGCGCCCATGTGATCGTGGCTGATGCGAACGAGCGAGAGACTGGGCAGCGTGCCTTTGGCCGCGAACTGGTCGAACTCGCGCTTCCACTCGTGGTAACGCCAGAGATCCGGATAGTTCTGATCGTAGCCACGGTAGTAGACGTCGGTGAACGGCGCCAGCGCCGGATCCAGCGATGCCGCCTGGACGATGCCGTCGCCGAACGGATCCTTGACGGGCGCCTCCTTGGTGCCGATGCTGCCGATGTTGTCCACCAGTGCGCCGTAGATGCGGACGGTGCCCCCGGCCGCGAGCACGGCGTCGAAGACATAGCCGTTCTCGAAGCCGAACGGCGCGTCCGTGGAGGCATGGTTGCGCGCGCCGGTGAGGAGATTCAGCGTCCCTCCCGGCAGGCCGGCGGTCTCCTGGCTGTACCGCTTCGTGCCGGCCGGTCCGCTCGCGGCATCGCGCTCCGCCACCGTCGGGAAGTTCACCGGCACGTTACGGTTCGCTCCCTCGGTTTCGTACGAGAGGCCGCGGTTCACGGCGGCGTAGTTGATCTGCTGCGTAATCGCCTCGGTCGTCGTCACGCGCCCCTGCAGGGCCCACGACCAGCCGTCCATGCTTCCGTCCCCGGGGTCCATGAAGTTGTCGAGCGTGACGAACTGGTTCGCCAGGTTGTGGCTGTTCGGCGTGAGCGCCGCCCCGAATTGCGCCAGGTCAGGATCGGCCTTTGCGCCGTTGGACAGGTCTCCCAGCACCTGATCGAACGTGCGGTTCTCCTTGATCACATAGATGACGTGCTTGATGCGCCGGCGCAGGAACTCCATGACCTGCCGATCGCGCTCCTCGCTCTCCGGCCGGTAGAAGTTGTTGCTCGCGACCTGCGCCGTCAACGTTTGGAGCGCCGCGCCGTCAGGCACGGGAGCACTGACGAGCGAGGCGCGTTCGAGCTGGAACTGGTACTGGTTGGCCGCGCGTGCCGCGGCGACGGCGGCGGCGTTGCCGCCCGGATACGTGCGCAAGGTGATGGCGCCGGTGCTGCCCGACAACCGGCGCGGGTTCGGACCGGTCACGCTCTTGCCGCTCACGATGTACATCCACGAGCCATCGGCGCTGAAGGTGACGTCGTGGGGCTCGTAGCCGGTCGGAATCAGCCCGCTGACCCGGTGCGCGCCGCTCCCCGTCAGAGGGACGACGGCAATCGCGTTGGCGCCGCTGTTCACCGCATACAGGGTCCTGCCGTCCGGCGCGATGGTGACCGCCGACGTGGCCGCTCCCGTATACCGCCGGCGCGGCAGCATTCCGGACGGCCCACGCGCGTCGATCGACGCGACGACGCGGTTGCGAGCGGTATCGATGACGCTGACGCGATCGGCGTTGTCCTGCGCGACGTAGAGACGCGATTCCGCCGCGTCGAGCGTCATGCCCAGCGCATTGCCCTCGACCGCGATCCGCGCGATCAGCCGCCCCGCCGCCGGCGAGGCCACGTCGATCGCCACCACTTCGCGATCGCGGGCCGAGGACACGTACGCGATGCCGTTGCCTTTCATCACCACGCCGAACGGAAACGTGCCCCCCGGCTGCCCGGCGCGCCCCTCGTTGGCCGCGAAGTACGGGCGCAGATCGTGCTCGTAGCGGACGCGGCGCGACGCGGTGTCGATCACGCTGATCGAATCGTTGTAGTTGTTGGCGACGACGAGCGTGCGGCCGTCGGCGGACACATCGAGACCGGCGGCGTTCGGCTGCACGCGAACGCCGAGGCCCGTCTGGCGCGCGTTCCCGGTGGCGCCCGGCGGGAAGTGCCCCAGCGGAATCGATCCGGCGCTGCTGAAACGGCCGCCCTCGCGCGTGTAGACGTAAACCGCGTCGTCGCTGCCGCCGGTGGCATACAACGTTCCGCCGTCGGGCGCGAACGCGAGTCCGACGTGCGCGTTTGTTTGCTTCAGCACCTGCAGCAGCGCGGGGGATCGTTTGTGGTCTCCCTGGACGTCGTAGAGGAACACGTACTGAGTCGAGTTCGGCGCGTCCACCGTCCCGTCCGCCTTGTAGAGCGAATTCTGCCCGGCGGTGATGACGGCCAGCGTGGCGCCGTCGGGACTGAGCGCCGAGCGAACCGCTTCCCCGGCGACGAAGTCCGGATAGGCGGACAGGCCGGGATTGAGATCCAGCTGGACGGCGTTCTCGACGGCGACCGGCGTAATCGCGTGGCCGCTGGGCAGCAGGGCACCCTGCTGGCGGCCGGCCCAGCGGTCCTGGACCGTCGCGCGGACCGAGACGGTCAGCACGACGGCGGCGACAAGGACGCCGGCCTTCAGAACGTATCCAATCGATGGCTTGATCATGATGATGCGGTCCGGCCTCGACTACGTCGTGTCGAAGCACCCTTCAAACACATACAAGAGGTTCCTGACGTCCCGTCCGTCCTTGGTCGTCAGCACCGGTTTCGCCAGGCTCTCTCCCTCGATGGTCGCCGTGAAGCAGCCGTCGGTCGCCACGAAGAGGTCGTAGACGTCGCGCAGCGGGCGTTGCCCCGGTCCGCGCCATTGAATCGTGCAGATCCAGTCGCCGCTGCCCGAGTGGGCCGACGCGGCGCCCGGCGCGCCGACCTTCCGGCAGCTCGCGGTCGCGGCGAATTCCGCCGGCGGCATCGCCGGCAGCCCCATCGCCGGCACCTGGAGATGCACGAGATTCGCGAACGTCGGGGCGATGGCCCGCTCGATCCGCTCCGCCGTGATCGGGCTGCCGCCGCATCCGGTGAGGACGATCGTCGCCGCCGCCGCGATCAGCCGTCGCACGTCATCCTCCGATCTCCCGCCGGCGGAGCGTGCGGTAGGCCAGAAACAGTGCGACGGCCGCGTAGCCGGCGCTCACGAGCATGGCATCGAACAGCGGTCCATAGAAGGGCGGATCCGCGAGCAGCCCGTGCCACGCGCCGAACGCGGAGGTGATGAGCAACCGGCGCGGGAGCTCCGGCCCGTCGATGAGCGCGAGCAGCTGCATCGCGAGCGCCGCGAGAACCGGCAGCCCGACGCCCGCCGCGCTGCTGCGGGTGACAATCGACACCACGATCGCGACCGCGGTCAGCGCCAGCACCGGCGGCACGACCGACAGCCACGCCAGTCCGATGCGGACCGATGCATCCGGCGCCGACAGCAGTACGCCCGACAAGCCGACGATCGGCTGCGCCCCGATCAGAAGGATGCCCGCGGCGAAACTGCTCAGCGCCAGCACGAGAACAGCCAGGAACGACACGCCCAGCGCGGCGACGAGCTTACCGGTGACAATCTCCATGCGCGTTCGGGACCGCGTCAACACGCTTTTCCAGGTGTTGTACCGGTCTTCCGCCGAGAACAGATCGCCGCCCGCGATGCTGCTCACCACCGGCAGGCCCCACAAGGCGGCGAACCCGAGGATGACGAGCGAAACCGCCAGGCCCGAGTCCTTGACGGCACGGCCGAACAGCGTATCGGTGGGCAGGCTGGTCTGAATCAGGACGACGACGGCGAACCCGAATGGAGCGGCCGCGCAGACCGCCAGCAGGAGGCGCAGCTTGAGCTGCGCGAGCAGCTTCGAGCATTCGACGCCGGCCACGGCCGCGACCCCGCGCACGGTCATGCGCCCGCCAGCGACGGGTCGGGCACGCTGCCTGGCGCCGGCGAGGGCACTGGATGCGCGGAAGGGACGCCAGTCAATTCGAGCAAGAGCGATTCGAGCGAGCGGGCGCGGCGTTCCAGATGGCGCACCGCGACGCCGCCGCAGCCGAGCGCGATGACGTAGCGGTCGAGTGCCCCCTCGTCCGCGCACACCACGAGCGAGTCCGCCTTCCCCGGCATGACGCGCACGCCGCCGGCACTTCCCGCGATGCGCACCGCCCTCCCGTCGTCGCTGGTGCGCAGGACATGGCAGTCGTCCGGCGCGATGGCCCGCAGCGCGCCGATCGAGCCGGAGAAGATCACCCGTCCGCGATCGATGACCGAGATCGTGCTGCAGACCTGCTCCACGGTGTCGAGATCGTGGCTGCTGAACACGACGGCCGCGCCGTCGCCGGCGAGCTGCCGCACGATCGCGCGGACATCGCGCGCGCCGGCCGCGTCGATGCCGCTGGTCGGCTCGTCGAGCAGAAGCAGCCGCGGGCGGCGCAGCAAGACCGAGGCGAGCCCGAGGCGCTGGCGCATGCCGGCGGAATAACCGCCGACGGCCAGCGTCGCGTGCGACGCAAGGCCGGTCCGCTCCAGTTCCGCATCCACGCGCTGGGGGCGATCGCGACGGTCCTGCCCGTCCAGCCGATCGAGCAGCGCGAGATTCGCCCGTCCGGACAGATAGGGATAGAACGCCGGCGTGTCGACGAAGCCGGCGACGGCGTCGGGCAACGCGGACCCGGCGTCCAGATCGGCGCCGAGCAGCCGTACCGTTCCGGCGTCCGGCCTCACGAGCCCGAGGACGACGCGCAGCAATGTGGTCTTGCCCGCGCCATTCGGACCGAGCAGGCCGTGCACGTCCCCGGGCCTGGCCGCGAGGTCGACGTCCGTGAGCGCGTCGATGCCGTCATAGCGCTTGCTGACGCCACGGACCTGCAGGGAGTACTCGAGCATGCGCACGCATCCTATCGCCTGGTTCCAACGCGAATGTAACATTTCGGCGTGCGTGCACCCGCCGCCGCGGACCTACTTGATGCGGACCGCCCAGACAGGACCGCCCTTGTAGCCGCCGTCGACGGTGAGCCCGAAATACTCGTGGCTCAATTCGGGCTTCCAGCGGCCGGTGCCGGCGTCAGCCGTGCTCACCACGATCTTGAAGAGACCAGGCGTCTTGGTCTGCTCGGTGGTGAGCCGCACCGCCTTCCAGTCCTGCGGCGTCGCGGTGCTCGGGCTGCCGACGGAGCCGTTCCCGCCGAGGCGGTACCCGTGCCATTCGATGCCCTTCAGCGTCGACACCGGGAAATCCGGAAGGTTGACGTAAATCGGGCCGACGTCGGGCACGACCGGGATGTCGTAGTCCGGTATCTCCGGATACAAACGGGGACCATAGGTGTTGCCCAACGTCCCGAGCTTCGGGACCGGGACGAGCGTGTCTGCCGACTGGATGAAGACGCCAGTCCCCTTGATCTCGGGAAGCTGTCCTGAGGCGCCGCAGCCGGCGAGCAGCAGGGGAAGCACCAGGGCAGCGGTGGCGAGGCGCGGACGCGCGAATCGGAACATGCGAATATCCTGACAGAAACCCGGGCGGCAGGAACCTGGGCCGGGGATCGAGGGATGTCCGTGCCGCCGCGGCGCCCGGTCGCGACCTGGAGTTTCGCAGCTCCCGTTCCGATAGAACCGAGATACGCCCTTCCATCCGCGGCGAGCCGCTGTGAGGATGCCGGGTGCGGAGTCCAGCCATGCCATCCGTGTATTCGATCGCCCTGCGCCACCTCGCCATCACAATGCTCGCGCTCGGCGGGCTGCTCGGGTGGGCCGCGCCAGTCTCGGCCCAGGGATTCGGGGTCGGCGGACGGCTCGCCTGGGTCACGAGTGACAGCGAACTGAACGACGATTCCGTGCGCTTCGTCGGCGGCCAGGTCCGCCTGCTCTCCCAGCGCGTTGGACTCGAGGTCTCGCTCGACCGGCATTCGGAGTCGTTCGAGTTCCTCAATCAGAAGGTCACGGAGACTCCGTTACAGGCGTCGATTCTCCTGCGCCTGAGCAGCGGCCGCGTTTCTCCCTTCCTGCTGGGCGGGCCAGGCTGGTATCGCCGCAAGGTCGAGCCGATCGAGGGTCCCGATGTGGCCGTGAGCACGACCGAATTCGGCTGGCATGCCGGAGGCGGCCTCGAGATCCTGCCCAGCAAGCATCTCGGGATCCACGGTGACTACCGCTACACTTTCCTCGACTTCGGCAAGGACGATGACGAGGGATTCGTCGGGCGGCTGCTGCCAGGGCACCGCGGATCGATGTGGACGCTCGGCGCCACCGTCTATTTCTAGGATCCGGATCCTCCGCTGTCCGTCCGGCCGCCGCCGTCTTCCGCAGGCCGATCGTGAACGGGGCGATGCTGAACTTCATCGCGACGCACGACTCGTTCATCGCGCTTGGCCTCGGCAGCGTCGTGCCCGAGCTGCGTCACGCCGTGCCGCGCATGTTGGTCGCCGCCGGCGTGATCGCGGTCGGTATCAGCCTGCGGATCGCGCTCGGCCGGCGGCAGGCGCGGCGCGGCCTCGCCGCGGGGTGATGTTATAAACTCCTCCCCGATGTCGCCGTCACTCAGGGTCCTCTTCCTTTCGTGCGTCCTCGCCGTCTGTGCCGCACCGCGGCTGGCGGTCGCGCAGGCCTCGGTCGGCGTCGGCGTCGCCGGTGCGGTGTATCGGCCCTCCGAGGGCTTCGAGGTGCCCGGCGCCGGCGCCGTGCTCGGCGAACTGGGCGACATCCAGCACGAGTCCCGCGCCGGTCTGGACGCGGCCGTCGGTGGCCGGCTGTCGCCGGCACTTCGCGGCAACGTCGCGTTCGCGTGGCGGCCGCGCCGCGCGATGACCGCCAGCGTCGGACCGCTGCGCAACACGTCGCAGATTGCGAGCTACGCCCTCTTCCTCGACGGCACCATCGACGTGCCGCCGTGGCGCGTCGGCCGGGTCACGCCGTACGTCACCGGCGGCGGCGGCCTCACCCGCAACACCTATCACGACAACGGGACGGGATTACCGGGTGGGCCGGCGGTGCTCCTCACCGACGACAACGCCGACACCTATTTCGCCTGGCGCGCCGGCGCCGGCGTTGCCGTCGCGCTCGCTTCGTCCTGGGCGCTCGACATCGACTGGCGATACGCGGACTACGCCAGTGTCTCGACCGGGACGCGTTTCGAGAGCCAGGTGCCCGGCATCGAGTTCCTCGAGCCGCTGCCGCAGGCGCCGCGGTTCACGCTGGCGGCCAACGAGTTCACGGTGTCGGTGCGCCGCGATTTCGGCCGCGCGCGGACGGGCCCGATGTTCGGCGAGGCGGCGGCCGACGCCAGCGGCGTCTACCTGCGCGTCGACGCGGGTGGCGCCTCGGGCCGCGATCCCGGCCTGGTGATCGATCAACTCGACTTCCCGCTGATCGTCGACTTCAATCCGTCCTATCACCTCGAGGCCGGCGCGGGGTATCGCCTGAACGCGCACTGGCGCGGCGATGTCACGGTGGCCGCGCTGCCGTCCCTCCGTCAGTACTCGTTCCAGCGGGCGCAACCGATCGGCGCGGCGGACCTGTCCTCCGTCGCGGTGATGGTGAGCGGCTATTACGACGTCGTGCAGCTCGGCGCGCTGACGCCGTACGTGACTGCCGGCCTCGGGCCGGCCTGGAACCACTACGGCGATCTCACGATCCAGGGGCAGGACGACACGCCGGGCGCGTCGATTGCGGGACGGACCACCGTCCACGCCGCCTACCAGGTGGGCGGGGGCCTCTCGACCTACATCGGATCCGGCTGGTCGCTCGACGCCGGTTTCCTGTACCGCGATCGCGGTGAGTACACGAACCAGCCGATCGCGGTCCTGACCAACGGCCAGATCCGGACCGATCTCCAGAGCACCGGCCGGCTCGCGTCCAATGACGTCCATATCGGCCTGCGCCGCAGCTTCTGAGCCCGCCTCATGACGGCCGCGCGGGAGATCTCGCTATCGCTGCCCGCCGACGTCGCGCTTGCCGCGACGGTCCGATCGACCGCGCACGCCGCGGTCAGCGGGTTCGGCTTCGACGAGGCCGCGGCGTCCGGGCTGGCGCAGTCACTGGACGAGATCTTCGAGTTCGTCGCCACGGTGCGCGCCGGCACCGCCTTTCACGTCACCGTCGCCGATCGCCGGCATCGCGCCGAGGCGGAAGTGCGCTGCGACCTGCCGCGCGCCGAACTGCACTGGCTCAGCGCGGTCCGGCCGATCGATCTCAACGACGAAGACGCGCTGCGCGCGCTGGGACTGTTGCTCAGCTCCCGGCTGGTGGACCGGTTCTCGGTCGGCTTCGATCCGCTCGGCGCGGTCGTGCTTCGCCTGTCCAAGGATCGCGCGTATCCACCCGCATCCGCCACCGCCGAGCCGCGCCCGGCCGATCCCGACATCCGGTCCGATGGACTCGTGCGCGTCCCCTCGGACGGGCAGATGCTACGGTTGGCGAGCCTGTTCCGCACGGCGTGCACGGGCCCGGTGCCGCTGCCGTTCCGCGGAGAAGGACGCGCCGCCGACATGCGGACCGCCGGCGATCTCGACGCGGCGGTCGTGACCGATCCGGGCGGCGGCGTCCAGGGCGCGATCGCCTGGGTGCGCACCTCGCCGCGTCTGGTCACGGTCTTCGGGCCGGTCATGGCCGCGGGCCGCGAGCACCTGGCCGCGCCGTTGACCGACCACCTGCTGCGGCTGCTGGCCCGCAGCGACACCCTCGTGGTCGTCGCCGAACGGATCGCCCCGGGCTTTCCCGACACGCAGTTCGAGCGCCTCGGGACGCTCGCCGGCCGCGAGGTGTTCTATCGCGGCCTCGAGGAGGACCCGGGCGCCTTCTGCTGGGCCGACGACGAGACGCGGCCGCTCCTGGAGGCGGTGCACGAACGGATGTCGCTGCCGCGCGACGTGCTCGACGCCGCCACCGTCCTCGAGCCGGTGCTGGCGCACGGCCTGGTCGGCGCCGAGATCGATCGCTCGACGAAACAGGTGACGCTGCGTCCCCTCATCGACGGCCGCGACATGGCGATCCTGCTCGCCACGCACGTCGATCTGTGCCGCCGCGACGGCTTCGAGCACATCCTCCTCGCGACCGATCACGGCATCGGCTGGCACGCCCGGCTGGGCGGCGCCATCCGCATTGCCGGCTTCGCGCCGCGGATCCTGCTGCCGAACGCGGCCACCGGCGACGTCCTGATGTGGGAGGCGGAGCTGACATGAGCGGCGGCGGACTGGATCTGCACCGGCTGGTCCCGCCGCACGTGATGGCGTTCGAGCCCGATTCGGTGGCGCCGCCCGATGCGGTGCTGGCGGGGCGCTACGGCGTGCCCGGCCTGATCCGGCTGCACAACAACGAGAACCCGCTGGGCCCGCCCGAGGCCGCGCGCGCGGTGCTGGCCTCGGTCGGCGCGGGACACTCGATCCCGTATCCGAGCGGCGACGCCTGGATCGTGCGCCGCGCCGTCGCCGATTTCCTCGCCATCGACGCGGACATGGTCGTGGCCGGCAACGGCGCCAACGAGGTCATCGGCGCGGTCCTCAAGACCTTCTGCGCCCAGGGCGACAACCTCGTCACGGCGGATCAGACCTTCGCGGTAGCGGAGTGGGTCGGCCGCGCCGCCGGCGTCGACGTCCGCCTGGTGCCGCTGCGCGACCACACCTTCGACGATGCCGGTTTGCTGGCGCGCGTCGACGCGCGCACGAAGCTGGTCGTGATCTGCAATCCGAACAACCCCACCGGCACCTGGTGGACGCACGATCGGCTCGACGACTTCCTGCGCCGGCTCGCCGGCCGGGCGATCGCCGTCGTCGACGAGGCCTACCAGGAGTTCGTCGACGAGCCCGGTTTCCCCGACACGCGGGCGCTCCTCGCGCGCCACCCGAACCTGATTGTCTTCCGGACGTTCTCCAAGGCGTGGGGACTGGCCGGCCTTCGCCTCGGCTATCTGATCGCCTCGCCGGAGATCGTCGCGCTGGTGCGCCGGGTGATGATCAGCTACTCGGTCAACGCCGTCGCGCAGGCGGCCGGCGCCGCGGCGCTGAGCGAGCCACAACACCTGGAGCGGACGCGCGCGATGGTGCGCGACGCGGATCGCTTCCTCAGGCGCGAACTGGCACGGCTCGAGCTCCCGGTCATCGGCCGCAGCGGCAATTTCCTGCTGGTGCGGCTCCCGATGCCGGACACGACGGCGCATCGCCACCTGGCACGGCGCGGGTTTCTCGTGCGCACGATGTCGCCGTTCCGTTTCCCGAACCACATTCGCGTGACCTTCTCGACGCTGCCAATCATGGAGCGCTTCATCGGCGCGCTCGAAGAGGTCGTCCGCGTCCGTTGAAGCTGAGAGCGGAGAGCTGTCACGATCTCTCGCAGAGGGCGGGGACGGGGAGAGGGCGCAGAGGCGTCACGATCTCTCGCAGAGAGCGCTGACGAGGAGAGGGCGCGGAACGGTCACGATCTCTCGCAGAGGGCGCAGATGAGCCGAGAGCGCGGAGCGCTTGTTTGATGGAATCTGGTGCACCCTTGGAATTCCGTCTTGATCAGATTCGTTGCGCCCTCCCCTCGTCAGCGCCTCTGCGAGAGAGCGTGACCGCTCCGTGCCTTTAGACGCGCACGCGGAAAGCTTGTTTTGATCAAGTCTGTGCGCGCGCGGAATTCCGTCTTGATCAGATTCGTCCCGCCCTCCGCTTGTCCGCGCCCTCTGCGAGAGATCCTGACTGCTCCGCGCCCTCGGCTTGTCCGCGCGCTCTGCGAGAG
>Ga0075365_10000920_pt1 | contig 12400 bp, 10 predicted proteins | sample EndMetdeltDD1765_FD_71387 | JGI IMG/M metagenome (GOLD analysis project Ga0075365, IMG submission 71387) | Populus endosphere microbial communities from Tennessee, USA - Endosphere MetaG P. deltoides DD176-5 | ecosystem: Host-associated > Plants > Roots > Endosphere | place: USA: Tennessee... | reverse complement strand
GCCGAAGGGGGCGTTCGCCTCGTCGTTCACCGTCTGGTCGTTGATGTGCACGATGCCGGTCGGGATCTGCTCGGCGAGCGCAAGTCCGCGCATCGCGTCGCGAGTGACGATGCCGAGCGACAGCCCGTAGTCGCTCTCCGAGGCCAGCCGTACTGCTTCCTCGACGGAGGAGACTCTGGTGACCGGAGCGACCGGGCCGAAGATCTCCTCGGTGAAGGCGGGCGAGGTGAGTGGGACCTCGGCCAGCACGGTCGGCCGGTAGAAGAGCCGGTCGTACTCCCCGCCCGCGGCCAGGCGCGCGCCCTGGTCGACACTGGCAGTGACCAGGCCGTGGATCTTGTCCCGAGCCCGCTCGTCGATGACCGGGCCGAGCGCAACCTGCTCGGTGGCCGGGTCGCCGACCGGCAGATGGCCGGCCTTCGCAGCGAGCTGGTCGACGAAGTCGTCGTAGATCCCGTCGGCGACGAAGTAGCGACCAGTGGTCATACAGATCTGGCCCTGGTGGAGGAACGACGCCCAGCCGGTCAGCCCGACCGCCTTCTCGACGTCCGCGTCGTCGAGGATCAGCAACGCAGAGTTGCCGCCCAGCTCGAGATGGGCCCGCTTCAGGTGTCGACCCGCGAGCTCGCCGATCGACCGGCCGACCGCTGTCGAGCCGGTGAACGAGATCACGCGGACGTGCGGGTCGGTCACCATCGCCTCACCGACGTCCTTGCCACCGGGGAGCATCTGCAGGACGCCGGCCGGCAGCCCGGCCTCCTCGAAGATGCGCGCCATCACCGTGCCGCCCGTGACGGCCGTGCGCGGGTCGGGCTTCAGGAGCACGGCGTTCCCGAGAGCGAGCGCCGGTGCCACCGACCTGATGCCCAGGATGATCGGGACGTTGAAGGGCGAGATGACAGCGACCACACCGGCCGGTAGCTGGCGGGCCATGGAGAGCCGGGGCTGCTCACTGGGGAGCACCTGGCCGATCGGCTGTCCCGGCAACGACGCGGCCTGGTAGCACTCCTCGGCCGCGACGTGCATCGCGAAGTCGGCCATCGGCGGGATCGCGCCGACCTCGCGCACGTTCCAGTCGCGGATCTCGTCAGCGTGCTCGGCCCACAGGTCTCCGGCCCTGCGGAGCACGGCCGCTCGCGCGGTGTGCGGAAGCGCCGCCCACTCCTTCTGCGCCTCCGCCGCTGAGGCGGCGGCTTCGGCCACGTCCTCGGCGTCCGCCTGGCCCATCGTGCCGAGCTCGTTCCCGGTGGCCGGCTCCACGACGGCGTAGGTGCCGCCGCGTCCGTCGGTCCATGCGCCGCCCTTGGAGACCTTGCCCTCCCACGCGACGCCGTCCAGTAGTGCCATGACCTACCCCCAGACTTCCTCGGCGGTCTCGACGACCAGCCGTAGCTTGGCCCGTTCCTGCTCTTCGCTCAGCTCGTTGCCCTCCACTGTGGAGGAGAAGCCGCACTGGGGCGAGAGGCAGAGCTGCTCGAGCGGCACGTACTTCGACGCCTCGTCGATGCGGCGCTTCAGCTCGTCCCTGTCCTCGAGCTCGCCGGTCTTGGTGGTGACCAGGCCGAGCACGACCTGCTTGCCCTCGGGGACGAACCGCAGCGGCTCGAAGCCGCCGGACCGCTCGTCGTCGTACTCGAGGAAGAAGCCGTCCACGTCGAGCTGGGAGAAGAGGACCTCGGCCACGAAGTCGTAGCCACCCTCGGCTGCCCACGACGAGCGGAAGTTGCCGCGGCACATGTGCGTCGTGACCCGCATGCCCTCGGGGCGGCCGGCGATGGCAGCGTTGACGTTGGCGACGTACTGCTCGTGCAGGTGCTCGGGGTCCCCGCCCTGGGCCGCGACCATCGCGCGCTGCTCGGGGTCGTTGAGGTAGGCGAGGCTGGTGTCGTCGAGCTGGAGGTAGGTGCATCCGAGCTCCCCGAGGCGTCGGACCTCGTCTGCGTACGCCGCCGTGAGGTCCGCCCAGAACGGCTCGAGGTCGGGGTAGACCGACTCGTCGATCGCGGCCCGGCCGCCGCGGTAGTGGACCATGTTGGGCGAGGGGATGGTCAGCTTCGGCACCTGGTCGCCGGTCGTCACCCCGGACAGGTACTCGAAGGCGTCCCCGAAGATCGTGTGCCCGAGCCGCACCCGGTCGTGGACGCTCAACGCCGCCGTCTCGAAGTCGAGCTCACCGCCCTTGTTGTGGAAGTGCACCGCCAGCTTCTGGTCGGTCGGGTCGACGCCCTCGAGCTGGTAGATGAAGTCCATGTGCCACGACGTACGACGGAACTCGCCGTCGGTCGCGGTGCGCAGGCCTGCCTCTCGCTGGAGTGCGACCGCGTCGCGGATCGCCGTGTCCTCGATCTCCCGCAACCCGTCGCCGTCGAGCTCGCCGGCTCGGTGCCGGGCCCGCGCGTCGAGCAGCGCTGGCGGTCGAAGCAGGCTGCCGACGTGGTCGGCGCGGAACGGTGGGAGCGTGCGCCCTGGCATGTGTCGGAGCGTACTCGCGCCCGCGTCGGCCCGGGATGCCCTGTTTCCGCTCAGCGAGAGGTCAGCTCGGCTGGGCGTACGCCGCGACCCCCGTGTCGATGAGCACGCAAGGCTCGTCGCCCTCGGTCCACGCGTCGTGACCTGGGTCGAGGTCGATGACGTCGCCGGGGCCGATGGTGATCTCCTCACCTGCGTCGGACCTGACGGTCATCCGTCCGGAGATGCAGAATCCCGTGTGGTGGACCTGGCATGAGCTGGTGCCCGCGATCGGCTGGACGTCGTTGGACCAGCGCCAGCCTGGTTCGAAGACGCCCCTGCCGAGGGTGAAGTCGCCCAGTGTGACGACGTCCAGGTGGCCGTGGTCCCGGAATGGGCGTCGTTCGTGCGGGGTGTCGATGTTCTGCTTGTCGGTCATGACTTCTCCTCTGCATCGTCGCCGTGTCGTGCTCGAGCTTCGCCCGGCACACCTGCCTGCGCCGGAGGCCGGTCTGGTGGATCCCCCGCAGATCCCACCATCCTCCGAGGCCCACAACGCTGAGGTCCCTGTCTGACGTATCCCACAATTGGGGGAGGGCGACGAACGCGGTCAGGCGCTGATGGGCAGGACGATGACCTTGCCGAGGAGGGCGCCGTCCGCGGCGCGGGAGTGGATGGACACGAGGTCGGCCATCGCAACGCGCTCGGCGATGCCGATGGTGAGCTCGCCCCGGTCGACGCGGGCGGCGAGCTCGGCCAGCTGCGTGGCGTCGCTGCGGACGAACAGGTCGATGCCGCGCACGCCGCGCGTCTCGTCGGAGGGAGCGGGCATCCACACGGTCGTGTTGACGATGACTCCACCGTCACGGACGACACCCGCCAGGGTGGTGAACTCGTCGGGACTGATCGGGGCCAGGTTCAGCAGCACGTCCAACGGCTCGCGGACTGCCGCACGCACGTCGCCGGCGGTGTGGTCGACGATCTCGTCCGCTCCCTGTGCTGTCACCTGCTCGCGCGTCCGCGGGGTCGCCGTGGCGATGACGTGGGCGCCCACCGACTTGGCCAGCTGTACGGCGTACCCACCGACGGCTCCGCTGGCACCGTTGACGAGGATCCGTTGCCCGGCTCGCAGGTCGGCGTGCTCGAAGAGCGCCTGCCATGCCGTGAGCCCGACCAGGGGGAGTGCGGCTGCGTCGGCCAGCGGGACGCTCCTGGGTGCGGGTGCCAGGTCGGCGGCGGCGGCCAGCACGTACTCGGCCGTGGCGCCGTCGTTGCCGAACGGCAGGAATCCGATGACAGGGTCGCCTTCCCGCAGGGTGTCGACGCCATCGCCGAGCGCGTCAATGGTCCCGGCCAGGTCGAGGCCGGGGGTGTGTGGCAGGTCCATGGGCATCGGCCCCTGCATGCGCCCGGCTCGGATGTTGCCGTCGACGCCGTTGAACGACGTCGCCGCAACGCGCACCCGCACCTGGCCCGGGCCGGGGGTGGGGAGGTCGACCTCGTCGAGGCGCAGCACCTCCGGGTCGCCGTACTCGTGGAATCGGATCGCCTTCATGGTTGCTCCTCGTTGTGGTGGGCTAGTGCTTCGAATCCGAAGTACTTCCACGAGACTAGCAATGCTTTGAATTTGAAGCAAGTGCTTCGAATCCGAAGAGTTCGCCTAGAGTTGGCCGCGTGAGCTTTGCCGCGCCGTACTCCGACCTGGACCTCGACGAGACCCAGCTGCGCGCCTACTTCGCGCTGATGGACGTGGCCGGGCTCCTGCGGCACAAGGTCGAGCGGCAGCTGCGCGCGGCCGCCAACCTCACCTACGTCCAGTTCAAGGTGCTGGCCCGCCTCGGCCTTGACTCGCCCACCGGCAGTCTCCGGATGACCGAGCTCGCGGACGAGGTGGTCTACAGCCGCAGCGGCCTGACCTACCAGGCCGGCGAGATGGAGAAGGCCGGCCTGGTGGAGCGTGGCCCGTCGCCCGACGACGACCGGGGCGTCACGCTGACGATCACCGACGCAGGCCGCGAGCGGCTCGCCCAGGCAGTGCCGGGACACATCGAGGTCCTGCGCGAGCTCCTGTTCGCGACCCTGACGGAGGACGACGTCAGGGCCCTCGCCGCCGTGCTCGAGCCGGTGCTCGACCACATGCGCGCCGGCCCCCCGCGTTCGGCCACGCCTCGGCGGCGTCGAGCGGCCGCACCGAAGCCCTGATCATCGAACGTCACATCGTGTGGCCGCTCTCCAGCAGACTCAGCACGGCGCGCGCCGCCGCATCGGCAGCGTCGACGTCGACGTGGTCCTGCTGGCCCTGCCCCACCTGGAGGCGTACGACGTACCCGCCCGAGCGCGCGGTGAGGCTGAGGAAGTGCGTGTCGAGGATGTCGAGCAGCTGGTCGAGGCGCGGGAGCCACACCGCCTCGTGCTCGTCGACGTCGTCCAGTGCCCACTCGGTCGTGCCGTTGAAGGCGAAGACGCGCCCGCCGGACCGGTCGCGCACCTCGACCACCATGTCACTGACGGTGAAGACCGTCTGGTCGAGCTCGCGGTCCGGCAGCCAGAACCGGTCACCGTTGGCCGGCGACCACGCCAGTCCGGCGTCGTGCAGACGGCGCGCGAGGTCGAAGGAGATCACCTCGACAGTGTCGCTCGGCTCTATCCGTGGACGAGGCTCGGTGTCGGCGTCTGGACCGCCTCCGCAGCGCCGATCAGCTCTGTGACCCGGCCAACCAGCTCGGACAGCGCAAATGGCTTGCTGAGGACGCCATCCGCACCGGCGGAGCGACACGCGTTCACGTGCTCCCGTCCCGAGTACCCGCTCGTCACCAGGATGCCGCCGCGAAATCCGCCAGCTCGCATCTGCGCAGCAACGACCGTCCCATCCATGTCGGGCAAGCCTCGATCCACCGTCACAACGTCGATGTGTCGGGACCGTGTGATCTGGACGGCCTGTGCGCCTGACCTGACGACGACGACGTCGAGCCCCATTCGGCGCAAGGCAATCTCCATGACCTGGATCAGGTCAGGCTCGTCTTCAACGAGCAGCACGGTTCCGGGCACTCCCCGACCGTACAATCCTGATCCACGGGCCGTACACAAAACGGTAAACCCGCCTCCGCTGTGGCCAGAAGCCGTGAGGTCGCCCGGCCGACTCGCACGTGGATGGATTGCATCTGAACGTCCCACCCATCCCTACCCCGACCAACCGGTCCTGACCTACAGTTCCCCCGTGAGCCAGGGCTCGTACAACTCACTCTCCACCCTCGGCTCACTCGAGCCGGGGACGCATCTGTGCGCCTTCCACCAGGACGAGGGCCAGCTGACGCGGGTAGCGGCCACGTTCATCGGGCAGGGCCTGGCCGCCGGCGACCAGCTGCTCTACGTGACGACCGACGAGCAGGCCGACGCGGTGCTCCGGGCGCTGCCCGCCCACGTCCACGGCTACGACGCCCTGGTCGCCGGCCAGCTCATGGTGAGCTCGTTCGCCGACGCCTACGGCACGAGGAAGCCCGACGACCTCGACACCGTCGCCGACGGGTTCCGGGCGGCGGCCGAGCACTCGCGCAAGAGCGGCTTCCCCGGGCTCCGGGTGGCGGCGCAGATGGACGGCCTCGCCCCGCTGCTCGGCTCGGCCGAGGAAGTGATCCGCTGGGAGCGGATGTGCACCGGGCTGCAGCGCGAGATCGGGGTCACCTCGGTGTGCCTCTACGACGTCGCCCAGCTCGAGGAGGAGCACGCCGCCCTGCTCGCACGTGAGCACGCCGGCTTCGCTCCCGAGCTCGCCGAGACGCCGCTCGCCAGCTTCCTCGCGGTGGACGAGCCGTGGGGGCTGCGGATCTTCGGCGAGGTCGACATCTCCAACCGAGACCTGCTGCACCGGACGCTCCTGTCGCGGGCGGCCGTGCAACCCCAGCTGCACGTGGACGTCGCCGGACTGACCTTCGCGGATGTCGGCACGCTCTTCCGGCTGCGAGCCGTGGCGGACGCTCTGCCCGAGCACGGATGGCTGTCCCTGGGCCGCGTCCCGGCTGCCGTACGACGTGTCATGGACATCGCCGGGCTCGACCACGAACGCCTGCGGGTGGAGTCGTGACCAGACCCGCTACGCACTCGGGCCTGTTCTACGACGGCCCCGGGCAGTACGCCGCCGAGGCCGGTGGCTTCCTCCGTGAGGGCCTCGAGCGCGGGCACCGCGCCCTGGTGATGGCGCCGCTGCGTCGGGTCGATGAGCTGCGCGCGGCGCTCGGGCGGGACGCCGACGAGGTGACCTTCGTCGAGGACACGATCGCCTACGCGCCGCAGTGGAACGCCTACCGCGTGCTGCTGGACTTCGCCGGCAGCGCTCCCGGCATCCGGTCGTGCGTGGTCGCCGAGCAGAGCCTGGCCGGCCGGGCACCCGCCGAGCTGGTCGACTACCGACGCCTCGAGGCGGCCATCAACGTCGTCTTCGCCGAGGCCGACGTCGACCTCCTGTGCCCCTACGACGCGGGGTCGCTCCCGGCGCACCTCCTCGAGATCGGCGAGCACACGCACGACGCGGTGCGCGCGGACGGCGTACGGACTCCCAACGCACGGTTCGACGATCCCCTCGACGTGCTCGCCGGCCTGTCCGAGGTCGTCCCTCCGCCTTCCGGGGCCACGAGCATCGACTGCTCGTCCCCGGTCGACGTCGCGAGCGCGCGCCGGTTGGTGCGCAGCCGTGGCGCGGAAGCAGGTCTGGCCCCCGACGTGGTCGCAGACGTGGCCCTGGCGGTGACCGAGGTGCTGACGAACGCCCTGCTCCACGGCGCGCCACCCGCGCTCCTCCACGTCTACCAGGCCGGGGCCACCTGGGTCTGTCACGTGCACGACAAGGGCGACGGGCCGATGGACCCGCTCATCGGCTTGGTCCCGCCGGCCGAGCCGTCCGACCACGGCTACGGGCTCTGGCTGGCGCGGCAGCTGTGCGCGGCCGTGGACGTCGGCACCGACCGCTCAGGCACCCACGTCCGACTGCACACGCGCACGAGCACGAGCGCCCTCGCCAGCTGAGCCAGTCATCGGTGTCGAGGACCCGAGGTGACCGCGTCTGGCGAAAAGGTCGGGATGACGTAGCGCCAGACGCGACACATCGATGACGCTAGGTGGCTGGCTCGCGAGCTGCCAGACCCCATTGTGGGGAACTGTCAGCGGCGTTGGTCGCGCCTGACCTCGGGCGGGACCGGAGCCCCGCCCGAGGCCTTCCAGATTCCCCTGCCAACTTCCCCGCTACTTGCCGCCCACAGTGAAGGCGTAGATCGCCTGGCCGGGGATCTCGAAGCCCAGGTTGTAGCCCGTGCCCCAGTAGAGCGCTCCGTCCACGGCGGCTGCACCGCTGTAGCAGATGTCGCCCGAGGGGTAGTCCCACAGCTGGCTGCCGTCGCTCGCCTTCATCGCATACATGTGACCCGCGAAGTCCTGCGAGCAGGCGTACACCACGCCGCTGGCCACGGTCACCGGGCCCGACGCGCCCGCCCCCGCCGGGTTGGCACGGTCCCAGACGAGGGCACCGGTGGCCGCGTCGAGCGCCGCCCAGTGGCCGTAGTGGATGGTCGTGCCGTTGCTCAAGGTCCACGGCTTCAGGTCGGTGTTGGCCGAGGCGACGTAGATCCGGATCCCGTCAGTGGCCGAGCCCCACTGCAGGCCGCCTGCAAGACCACCGGGAGCCGCCTGGGTCTTCCAGATCACGGCACCCGTGTCGGGGTTCAGTGCCCAGAAGAGGCCGGACTTCTGGCCGGCGCCGACGAAGTCTCGTCCGGCGGCCTTCCACAGCATCGGTGCCTGCGCGAAGTCGTAGTCAGGCCCGTGGTTCTGCGGGCAGTTCGGCGTCGGGTCCTCGAAGCCGGGGACGCCGGGGATGCCGCAGCCGACGTTCCACGCATCGACGGGCAGGGCGCGCGTGGACCACTTCACGGCACCCGTGTTCATGTCGAGCGCCACGATGGCGTCGAACATGTCGGTGGCGGGCAGACAGGCGGCCCGCTGCGCATCGGTGGTCGCCGCCGCCGCGCACTCGGTCACCGCGTCGGGGATCGAGTAGTTGTTGCCAGTGGCGATGAAGACGGTCCCGCGCTTGGTGTCCACCGAAGGGGAGCTGCCCCACACGGCGGAGCCGGTGTAGCCGGGGGGAGCCATGTAGGTCTTCCACTTCACCTGTCCGGTCGTCAGGTCGAGCGCCATGAAGAAGCCGCGGAACGTCAGCGGGAAACCGAAGCGCGCGAGGAGCTCCTCGTTGGACGCGGCGCCGATGTAGACCGTGTTGTTCACGATGGTCGCCGACTGGGTGAGGATCGGGTAGCCGCCCGCCACCGTGGTCTTCCACAGGAGGGCGCCGTTGCGCTTGTCGACGGCGTAGATCCAGGCGTCCGGACTCGGGACCTTGCCCGCTTGGTCGCCGAAGACCAGCGTGTTGCCGGAGATGGCCGGGGTGGCGCGCGAGTAGTCACGGCCGAACGGACCCGGACCGGGTGCCCCGTAGTCGGCCGTCAGGTTCTTCTGCCACACCACCACGCCGGTGGCGGCGTTGATGGCGTAGAGGTTGCCCTGGTCGTCGGGGACGTAGACGATGCCGTTCTCGACCGCCGGGGTGGCGGAGACGTTGCCGGCGGTCGACAGCTTCCACTTCACCGCCAGCTTGGGGGAGCCACCGACGCCGATCGTGCTGGTGGTGCTCCTCGTGTTGCCCAGGTCGTGGCCGGCGATCGGCCAGCTTCCCTGAGATGCTGCATATGCGGCCGATGCCAGCGACAGCAATCCGACCGTTGCCAGGGCGCCTGCGGCCCTGGACACGCCTCTCAAGTGCATGGAAACTCCCGTGCTCGTAGCGGAGATGCGCCGTGCTCGGCGCATGACGAACTTGGTGCGTTTCCCGACCTTCAGATGAGCTCTACTCCCGCCCGGAGGGGGCGTCAACGATTGAGCGCCGAGCGGTCGCGGATCGCCCCACCGGACTAGGCCACACGCTCGCCGCGAGGCAGCTTCACCCGTACGACGGTCGCCCCCGGCGCGGACTCCACGCCGATCTCGCCGCCGTGGTGCTCGACCACGATGCGCCGCGAGATGTCGAGCCCCAGGCCCGTCCCCTTGCCGACTTCCTTGGTCGTGAAGAACGGCTCGAAGACGTGGGCAGCGACCTCCTCGGTCATGCCCTCACCGGTGTCGCAGATCTCGACGACGACGTGGCGCTCGTCGGCGTACGTCCGGACGGTCAGCGTGCCCGCGCCGTCCATCGCGTCGACGGCGTTGTCGATGAGGTTCGTCCAGACCTGGTTGAGCTCGCCGGGGTTGGCGACGAAGGTCGGGACGGAGTCGTCGTACTCGCGCACCACGGTGATGCCGTCGCGCAGCTTGTGGCCGAGCATGATCAGGGTGCTCTCGAGACCGTCGACGACACGGACGTCCTGGACCGCGGCGCGGTCGAGCTGGGAGTAGGACTTCACCGCGGAGACGAGGTCGGAGATGCGGCGGGTGGCGTTCTGCGCCTCCGAGATCAGGGCGGTCGTCGTGACCGCGCTCGCCACCCACTCCAGCCCCGCCTGCAGCGCCGACGCGGACAGCGCGGAAGCGGCCCGGTCCAGCCAGGACACCGATACGCCTGCCCCGGCGAGCGCCGGAGCGATCTCCCAGTCGCGGTCGATGTCGTGCTCGGAGAGCCAGTCGGTGAGCGAGTCCTCCAGCTCCGACAGCGCGACCCCGGTCGGCGCGGACGACGGGTCGATGGAGCGCCGCAGCTCGTCGAGCGCGACGAACTGCGCGGCCGAGATCCCCTCGCCCGCGAGCCGTTGCAACGACGCGAACACGTCGTCGCTGGACTGCTGGAGCGCGCCGACCGATCGGACCGCGGCAGAGGCCGGGTTGTTGATCTCGTGGGCCAGGCCGGCGGCCAGGGTGCCGAGCGCGACGAGGGCTTCGCGCTGGCGGGCGTTGACCTCGATGCGTCGGGCGGTGCCGATCAGACCCCGCAGCAGGTGGACCGCGAAGGGGAACCACGCCTCGCCGATCCGGGCGAGCTCGGGTGCCGTCAGCCGGAAGACCCGGGTCGGCGCCATGACCCGTGCCGAGCCCATGTAGATGCCGTTGTCGTCCCACGCGCGGAAGCCACCGGCCCACTGGCCGGCATGCTCCATGGTGGCCATGATCGCTTCCTCGGTGCCGATCCGACGGACCAGGTCGATGCGCCCGGAGAGCAGCACCCACCAGTCGTCTGCCGGGCGACCCTCGTCGAAGAGCCGGACACCGGGCTCGTACGTCTCCTCCGTGCCCGACGCCGCGAGCTCGGCCACCTGCTCGTCGGTGAAGCCGGCCAGGATCGGGACGGGGCGGAGCTCGTCGAAGAGGCTCATGTCTGCGCCAGGTAGCGGTGGACGAGGTAGACCGACATCGCACCCTCGCCGACGGCGGACGCGACCCGCTTCATCGAGTCACGGCGTACGTCGCCGGCTGCGAAGACCCCGGGCACGCTCGTCTCCAGGGCGAACGGCCCGCGGTCCAGCGGCCATGCCACATCGACCGGCAGGTCGGGGCCGGTGAGCACGAAGCCGTGGTCGTCCCGGGCGACGGTGTCACCGAGCCAGTCGGTGTGCGGTGCTGCGCCGATGAAGACGAAGACCCAGCTGGTCTCGACCTCCTCCACCCTGCCTCCGTCGCGGTCGCAGAGGGTGATGGCCTCGAGGTGCCCGTCGCCGCGCGCCGCCGCGACCTCGGTGCGCAGCCGGACCTCGACGTTGGGCGTGCCGAGGATCCGGCCGACGAGGTACTGCGACATCGACGCCTCCAGCGACGACCCGCGCACCACGAGCACGACCTTCCTCGCGTAGCGCGCGAAGTTGAGCGCCGCCTGCCCGGCCGAGTTCGCCGCGCCGACGACGTACACGTCCTCGCCGACCGTTTGGGTCGCCTCGCTGGCGCTGGCGCCGTAGTAGAGCCCGCGCCCGACGACCTCGTCGAGGCCGGGTGCCTCGAGACGGCGGTACGACACCCCGCTGGCCACCAGGACCGCCCGCGCCTCGATGTCGGCCGAGCCGGACAGCAGCACTGCGCGCACCGGGCCGCGGGTCTCGAAGCCGACCACGTCGCGCGCCAGCACCATCTCGGCGCCGAACCGCGACGCCTGCGCCACCGCCCGGTGGGCGAGGTCGGCGCCCGAGAGGCCCTTGGGGAAGCCGAGGTAGTTCTCGATCGACGCGCTCTGGCCGGCCTGGCCGCCCGGGGCGTCGCGCTCGACGACGACGGTCGCCAGCCCCTCGGAGGCGGCGTAGACCGCTGCCGCGAGCCCGGCCGGGCCGCCGCCGACGATGCAGAGGTCGTAGAGCGGCTTCTCGGCGCGGGTGCGCAGGCCGAGCGCGTCGGCGAGCTCGATCGTGGTGGGGGAGCGGAGCGCGACGCCGTCCGGCAGTGCCACGACGGGCAGGTCGTCGACAGCGGCGCCGGCGACCTCCAGCAGCCGGGTCGCCTCCTCGGTCTGGTCGACCTCGAGCCAGCGGTAGGGCACATGGTTGTGGGTGAGGAACGTCTTCACCTCGACCGTGCGCTCGGACCAGCGGTGCCCGACGACGCGCACCTCGGAGTCGCGGTCGGGGTGGCCGTGCGCCCAGTCGCGCAGCAGCTCGTCGAGCACGGGGTAGAGCCGTTCCTCGGGCGGGTCCCACGGCTTCATCAGGTAGTAGTCGAGGGCGATGTCGTTGATCGCGCGGATCGCGACGTCGGTGTCGGCGTACGCCGTCAGCAGCAGGAGCTTGGAGTCCGGCGACTGCTGCCGCACCTCCTGCAGCACCTCGATGCCGGTCATCCCGGGCATCCGCTGGTCGGAGACGACCGCCGCGACCGGGCGGTCCTTGAGCACCTGGTCGGCGAGGATCTCCAGCGCCTCGGCGCCCGAGGTGGCGCGCAGGACGCGGTAGTCCTCGCCGTAGCGCTGACGGAGGTCGCGTACGACGGCGGCGACCAC
>Ga0075365_10000919_pt1 | contig 12401 bp, 13 predicted proteins | sample EndMetdeltDD1765_FD_71387 | JGI IMG/M metagenome (GOLD analysis project Ga0075365, IMG submission 71387) | Populus endosphere microbial communities from Tennessee, USA - Endosphere MetaG P. deltoides DD176-5 | ecosystem: Host-associated > Plants > Roots > Endosphere | place: USA: Tennessee... | reverse complement strand
GGTGAAAGGCACGAGCGCAGAGAGATCGAAACGGTCGTGTGGTGCGTGTTCGATGATATCGGAAAGATGTTTGCGGCGCTCGAAATAGGTCTCGGCGCGGATGTCCTCATCGCCCTGGAAGAGCAGATCGTAAGCGCGCACGAAGGCGGGATATTCCTCGATCATCTTGCCCGTCACCGTCTTGCGGTTCAGGCGCTGCTGCAGGTCGGAGAAGGTGCGGGTCGGGTTGTTGGAACGCGCCGTACCACCGACCAGAAGTTCCCCGTCGATGACGCCCTCGAAATTGATCGCCTCGACGATATCCGGAAAGGCGCCGGTAATGTCGTCGCCCGAGCGCGAATAGAGCTTCTTGGTGCCGCCATAGCTCGACATCTGGATACGGATGCCGTCCCATTTCCATTCGGCGGCGTAATCGGCCGGATCGAGCTTTTCGAGGTCGCCGTCTTCCACCGGGTTCGCCAGCATGACGGAATGGAAGATCGCCGGTGTCGCCAGAACCGGCTTTTCCGCCTTGCCCTCCAGCCATGCGAAGAGCGGGATGTAGGGGGGAGTCAGCCCATGCCAGAGGGTTTCGATCTCGGTCACGTCTTTGCCGCTCATGTCCGACAGCGCCTGTTTGGCAAGGCGAGCGGAAACGCCGATGCGCAGCGAGCCGGTGGCGAGCTTCAGGAAGGCGAAACGGCTTGATGTGTCCAGCCGGTCGAGGAGATCGCGGACGGCGGGGCGCGTTTCGGTGCGGCCGAGCGCGTTCATGCGGGTGACGACTTCGCTGAGCCGCGGCTGGTGGTTGTCGTCGGTCGTATCCTTGGCGCCGCCATCCCAGACCAGCGAAATGGTTTCGGCGAGGTCCCCGACATAGTCGTAGGAATAACGGAACAGCACATCGTCCATGCGCTCCAGAACCAGTTCGCGCAGCATGGCGGGTTTCACACCCTTGAGATCAAGAGTGCCGGCGAGCGCGGCGAGACCGTAGCCGCGGTCAGGGTCCGGGGTGGTGCGGAAATAGTCGGCAAGGAGTTTCAGTTTGCCGTTGCGGGATGGGGTGAGGACGAGGCGGTCGAGAAGGGTGGCGAAGGGTTTCATGGGCGCCACCTCGTTGAAGGTATGCCGTGGGGTTTACCCCCCTCTGCCTTGCCAGGCATCTCCCCCTCAAGGGGGGAGATCGACTCGTGGCACGGTTTCGCCAAACTCCAGCCTTGCAATTGAAGGGAGGTCGGAGCCCCTAGCCAATCTCCCCCCTTGAGGGGGAGATGCCTGGCAAGGCAGAGGGGGGTGTCCGTGGCACGACGCATAACGATCCCCATCAATCCCCCTCATCCTCATACCCCACCAGATGCAGCGGCTTGGCCGGTATGCCCTTCAGCTCGCACCAGCGCACCAAGGCCTCCTCGCGCCCATGCGTCACCCAGACTTCCGACGGCCCGATCTCCTCGATGGTCGACAGCAGTTCCGGCCAGTCGCAATGGTCGGAGATGACGAGCGGCAGCTCCACACCGCCCTGTTTCGCCCGCTGACGCACCATCATCCAGCCCGAGGCAAAGGCGATCAGCGGTTCGTTGAAGCGCCGCGCCCAGCGATCCTGAAACGCGGATGGCGGGCCGACGATGACCGCGCCTCGAAATGTATCCGGGCTGCTTTTCTCGATCGTCGCCGGGCGGATTTCGCCGAGGTCGATGCCCTGCCCCACGTAATAGTCGCAGAGTTTTGCCAGCGCGCCGTGGATATAGATCGGCTCGGAATAACCGCAATCGCGGATCAGCCGGATCACACGCTGCGCCTTGCCGAGCGCATAGGCGCCGATCAGGTGGCTGCGTTCGGGAAACTGCTGCAGCGAGGTGAACAGTTTTTCGATTTCGTCCTTCGGATCGGGATGATGGAAGACCGGCAGGCCGAAGGTCGCTTCGGTGATGAAGACATCGCAGGCGACCGGCGCGAACGGCGCGCAGGTGGGATCGATGCCGCGTTTATAATCGCCCGAGACGACGATGCGCAGGCCGTCCTTCTCGATGGCGATCTGGGCCGAGCCGAGAACATGGCCGGCCGGATGAAAACTCACCCGCACGCCATCGAGGTCGATTTCCTCGCCGAATGCCGCCGCCTGTTCGGAGCCGCAGAAATCCTCGCCGTAGCGAATGCGCATGATATCCAGCGTCTGGCGGGTCGCCAGCACATGCGTGTGGCCGGCGCGCGCATGGTCGGAATGGCCATGGGTGATCAGGGCCCGCTCGACGGGGCGCACCGGATCGACATGGAAGCGGCCGATGGGGCAGAACAGCCCGGCCGGAGTGGGGTGCAGCAGCGCCTCAGGTTTCATATACCTGAAGATAGGGCAAAAAAGGCGCTGTGCCAGATCAGTCTGCGGCGGCCGGTTTCGGCTTTTTCTCCGCCACGATCGCCGGCGGCAGGCGCACCGGCTTCAGCATGCAGCCGGCGATGAAACCGCAGATGGCGATGACGCTGCCGGTCATGAAGACCGGCGTGAAGGCATGCGTGTAAAGCGCATGGACCGCCAGGCGCGAGGCCTCCGGCAGAGCCAGCATCATGGTCGGCGTCAGCGAGCCGATATCGTCAACGCCCGGAATGCTCGTTCCGACATCACGGATGCCGGCTGCGACGATCGCGCCATAGATGGAAATGGCGATCGAGGCGCCGGCCATACGCATCAGGGTGACGGCACCGGTGGCGGCGCCAACATCTTCGCGCGGCGCGGAATTCTGCACGCCGATGATCGGCGCCTGCTGGCCGAAGCCGATCGCCAGGCCCTGCATCAGCATGAAACCGAGGATGAAATAGATCGGCGTGCCGACCGGCAGCTGTGAAAAGATGAACAGAGCCGCGATGTTGAGGCCAAGGCCGATCAGGGTGAAGGGCTTGTAGCGGCCGGTGATCGAGATCAGCCTTCCGGTGGAGATCGAACCGATGACAATACCGCTTGTCGTGGCGATGAAGCAGAAGCTGGCAACCGTCGGCGAAAGGCCGGTCGTCGTCTGCAGGAACAGTGCGAAATACTGGGCCATGCCGATCGCCACCGAACCGGTGCAGAAGGAAACGATCAGGAAGAGCGGGAAGGTGGAATCGCGGAAGAGTTTCAGCGGCACGATCGGCTCGGGCACGCGGCTTTCGACGAAAATCCAGAGCGATGCGCAGATGACGCCGAAGGCGACAACGATCATGGACTGCCAGGCGACCAGCGAACCGAACAGCGTCACGCTGTCGGCCCAGACGACGATGCTTGCGACGGTCGAGGCCAGCAGCAGCGCGCCGAGATAATCGATCTTCGGTTTGCGGACCGGGCGGCGATAGGGAAGCAGAAGCGAAATGCCGGTGACGGCGATGATGCCGATCGGCAGGTTGATCAGGAAGATCGAACGCCAGCCGAACAGCTCGCTCATCGTGCCGCCGAGCAGCGGGCCAAGGCTGCCGGACGCCATGATGACGAGGCTGGAATAGCTCTGGTACTTGGCCCGCTCACGCGGCTCGAAGAGATCGGCATTGATCGAGAAGATCGACACCATGATGCCGCCGCCGCCGAGCCCCTGCAGGAAACGCGAGGCGATCAGCGAATCCATCGACCAGGCCAGACCGCAGGTCAGCGAACCGATGGTGAAAAGCACGATCGCCGCCAGCATCACGTATTTGCGGCCGAAAAGATCGCCGAGCTTGCCGTAGATCGGCATCGAGGAACTGCTGGCGAGAAGATAGGCCGAGCCGATCCAGCCGAAACGCTCCAGCTCGCCGAATTCGCCGACGATGGTCGGCAGCGCGGTGGAGACGATCTGGTTATCCAGCGTCGCCATGAACAGCGCGGTCAGCAGAAAACAGAAGATCACCAGCCGCTGGCGGTGGCTGGCGACGAGCGGCACAGGCGCCGGGCGGGTCATATCCATGAGATCTTTCCAGGGTGATGCGAAATTTATGTGCCTTTAGCATATAATTGTCAACGGCACTTTGATGACAGAAGCAAACAATGATTGAAAGAGCCGGGCTCTTTGCTATGATGACGGAATGACGACCAAGACCCTTTTGAAACAACACGCCGAGACCGCCCCCTCCCCGGAGGATGTGGCGCGCGTCAGCGAAAGCATCGGCCGCATGCGCCTGCTGATCGGCCGCCGCATCATCGGCCGCACGGCGATCGCCAATATCGCGCCGGGGCTCGACATTTCGCATCTCGACGTGCTCGACGCCATGCGGCGCATCGAGGGCGAAGTGACGGTCGGCGCGATTGCCGAAACGATGCGGATCGATCCTTCGCGCGGCAGCCGGCTGATTGCCGATCTCGTCACCCGCGGCATCCTGAAGCGCGACGCCTCGCAGGCGGACGGGCGCCGGTCGCTGGTCGTCCGCACCGAATTCGGCGACAGCCTGCTGGCGGAAATCCGCGCAGTGAAGCGCTCGCTGCTTGCCGGTGTGGTCGAGGGTTGGGATCCCGAAGAGCTGAATATGTTCTCGATACTCTTCGAAAAGTTCATCACCGATTTCGAGTCGGTATTCCTCACCGCCGAAAAAGCGCAGGAAGAAAGCTTGCCACCTTCGCCCTGAATGTCAGGAATTGCGCATAAATTGCTATTCCGGTATCGTTTGGAAGATCAACCGGAGGCAAAACCATGAACGTTTCGATCGGTCCCCGCTGGGAAAAATTCATCGAGGAAGCCGTCGGAGAGGGTCGTTACGGCTCTGCGAGCGAAGTGGTGCGCGAGGGCTTGCGGCTGGTCGAAGAACGAGAGACGAAGCTTGCGGCGCTGAGGGAGACGATCCAAGCTTCGATTGCAGCGGGTGGCGACGTCACCGAAGAAGAGCTTGATATTTTCCTGGAAGCAGAATTTCAAAAGCTTGAAAAGCAGGGCTATTAAATGCCTCGCTTACAGTATCTCGACAGCGTGAAGCCAGATTTTGCGGCTATCGCGCTGTATATTGCCGTCGAAAGTGGCAGTGCAGCAGTCGCCCGACAATTCATCAAATCGCTTCGACACAAATGCCAAAAACTCTCGACCTTACCCGGTACGATGGGTCGTGACAGATCAGAGCTGCAGCCCGGCCTTAGAAGCATCGCTCACCGCGGATACATTATTTACTTTCGCTATACCGCCGATCGCTTCCAGATCGTCAATATCCTGGAAGGCCATCGCGATGCGGCCAGCCATTTCGGTTTGGATGCCGCGGACGAATCCGAAACCGACGACTAAAGCCCCTCGGCCACCGACACTTTCAGCGCATTGCGCCCCATGCCCTTGGCCTCGTACATGGCCTGGTCTGCCCGCGCGAGCAGAGCTTCCGGCGTCGATCCATCCTGCGGGTAGAAGGCGACGCCCATGCTGCAGGTGGCGACGACGCTCTTTTCCTCGACAACGATCGGCCGCGAGATTGCGCCGCGCAGTTCCTGAAGACGGCGCAATACGCCAAGTTCATCATGGTTGAGGTTGCTGAAGACGATGGCGAATTCGTCGCCGCCGAGACGCACGAGCAGGTCGGTCGCCCGAACACAGCTTATCATCCGCGCGGCAAGCGTCTTCAGGACTTCGTCACCGGCCGCGTGGCCAAGCGTATCGTTGATTTGCTTGAAATTGTCGAGATCGATATAGGCGACGGTGATCTTGCGGTTTTCGCGCTGCGCTTCCAGCAGCGACCGGCTGAACTGGGTCCAGAACAGCGCGCGGTTGGGCAGGCCCGTCAACGGGTCGTGATGCGCCATGTGCTGGATGCGCTGCTCGCTGCGGGAGCGTTCGATGGCGATGCCGGCGATATCGGTCGCCATTGCGGTCAATTCGAGTTCCAGCTCGGTCGGCTCGCGCGGCGTATTGGAATAAAGACCGACCGTGCCGAGCACCTGGCCGTCAACGCCCATGATAGGCGTCGACCAGCAGGAGCGGAAGCCGAACATCATCGCCAGTTCGCGATAGTTCTCCCATAACGGGTCTTCGAGCACGTCCCGGACGAAGACCGGCTCGCGCCGCCAGGAGGCCGTGCCGCAGGATCCGACCTTCGGCCCGATCTCGATACCGTCGATCAGCTTCACATAGGCCGGATGCAGGCGGGTGTTGGCGCCGTGACGCAGCCGGTCTGTGCCTTCTTCAAGCAGCAATACGGAGGCCGTGATACCGTCGAGTTCGTCTTCCACGGTGCGCACGAGCGCATCCAGCACGACCTGAAGCGGCTGGCCGCGCGCGATCATTTCCAGCAACCGAGCGTGGCCGTGGCGCCGGTCGTCCTGGCGTTTGCGGTCCGTAATGTCACGAGAAATGCCGACAAGCCCGACAACCTGACCCGCCTCGTTGCGCAGCGGCATCTTTGAGGTCATCAGCCAGAGAATGCGGCCATCGACGAGCTTGATGCGCTCTTCTTTCCCTTCAACCGACATTCCGCTCGACATGACTTCCTGCTCGACGGCAAAAAGGGCATCGGCGGTCTCGCGGTCGAGAATATCAAAATCGGTCCTGCCGATCAGGTCGTCGCTGTCATGATACTGGCTGTTGCGGCCGGCGGCGGCATTGGCGAAAACGAAACGGCTGCGGCGGTCCTTCACGTAGATGAAGTCCGGCAGCTGATCCAAAAGGGCACGGGTTTCGAGTTCGCGCGTGACGAGTGCCACGTCGAAATCGATATCGGTTTCCGTGGAGACCCGCAGCAGGCGGCTGCACAATTCATCCATGGTTTCGGGCTCGAATATCGGGGATGCACTGAATGACAGGGTTCCCACCATCCCTGCGACTCCTCTTCAATTCATTAGATAAACTGCAAGTATCCCGTCGCAACGCCCATTAGCATGACGTGAAATTCCTTACCCTTACTTAAAAACATCGCGAAATTGCCATGATTGACCGCAGCAAAGAAGCTTTTCTTCGCGGCCATCCAAAACTATTTGCCGTTACCACAATACAAAGGAATGGCATGGAAAATGCTCCGTTGACGGCATGGAGCACAATTGCATGATTTCGAGACGAACAGCTTTGACGATGCTTGCGCAGGGGTTTGGCGGCGGACTTGCTCTGGGCATGGGCGCCGGCGGACTGCCGCGACAGGCATTCGCGGCTCCCTCCAGCGTCTCGACAGTGGATCTGCGCGGGTCGATCGATGCCGGACAGAACGGCATTACGCCCGGAGGTGGCGACAAGCAGAGCCGCAAATTGCGCGATCTCATCGCCAAGGCTGCCCGCCAGAACACGCCGGTCTTCCTGCCGCCCGGCAATTATCCGGTTTCCGATCTCGACCTGCCGGACGGCACACGTCTTACCGGCGTGCCCGGCGCGTCACGCCTTACCTATTCCGGCGATGGATATATGCTGCGGGCCGATGGCGCCCGGCGCATCGAGCTTTCCAACATCGTCATCGATGGCGGCAACCGCTGGTTGGACGACCAGACGCCGGCACTTGTGCATCTGCGCGGCGTCGCCGACGCGACGATCGACAATTGCGAGATCGTCGGCTCCCGCAAGGTTGCGGTCCAGCTGGAACGCTGCGGCGGGCGGCTGGACCGGACCCGCATTTCGGGCGCTGCAGAATACGGGCTTTATGCCGTGGAAAGCTTCGGCCTGTCGGTCACCGGCAACACGGTCTTCGACTGCGGCAATGGCGGCATTCTGGTGCATCGGTGGACGAAAGGAACCGACGGGACGATCGTTACCGGCAACCGGCTCTACCGCATTGGTGCCACGAGCGGCGGCACTGGCCAATACGGCAATGCCATCAACCTGTTTCGCGCCGACAATGTGATGGTGAACGGCAACCATATCTCGGACTCGGCCTTCTCGGCGATCCGCGCCAACAGTTCCTCGAATGCGCAGATCGCCAACAACCAGTGCTTCAACTCGGGTGAAACGGCGATCTATGCGGAATTTGCCTTCGAAGGCGCGCTGATCTCAGGCAATATCGTCGATGGCGCGGCGAACGGCATCTCCATCGTCAATTTCAACGAGGGAGGCCGGCTGGCGACGGTCGCCAACAACATCGTCCGCAACCTGAAAGCTACAGGACCCTATGTGCTGGACGAAGCGATCTTCGGCGTCGGCATCAGCGTCGAGGCCGATACGGCGATCACCGGCAACGTGATCGAAGGTGCGCCGCTCTGGGGGTTGGCGCTCGGCTTCGGTCCGTATCTGCGCAATGTGGTCGCCACGGGCAATATCGTGCGGCAGGGCAAGGTCGGCTGCGCGGTGACGGTAGCGGAAGGTGCGGGCAGCGCGCTAATCGCCAACAATGTGTTCGAAGGCATGAAGGACGGGGCGGTGATCGGTTATCGATGGAAGGCGCCGGCTACGGGGGAACTGGGACGGGGCGATGGGCAGGGGTTCAAGCATCTGACGATTGCCGGGAACCGGATTGGTTAGCTAGGCTAACCAAGATTGTGCAGGCGGTCGCGGCTTATCCCTTCTCCCCAGCGTGGAGAAGGTGGCCCGAAGGGTCGGATGAGCGGGCCAAGCCCTATGCCATGTCGAATGTTTGCATCCGGAGCCCCCTCATCGCCTCGCATCCGCTCGGCACTTCTCCCCAATGAGGAGAAGGGGGAGAACGCCGAACCACTTACTTTTAAATGCCCGGCATCAATGATGAGCTTAGGGTGTCGTGATATTTTCGCGAAGCGCGCGCGCATCCAGCTGACGGCTAAGGTCTTCCAGTGTCACTGCCCGTTCCGGGTACTGTTTCAGCTCGTCATAGGCTGGAACACCCTCCTCCACTAGCCACTTCTCGATCGCCGCATCCCTCGCGAGCAACGTCCTAAGCCCATCGCGAATGACCTCGCTCTCGGTCGCATATTCGCCCGATGCAACCTTGGCCTTGACCATTTCGGCCATCTCGATCGGAAGGGTGATGCTGAGGGACCGGGTGGTGCGCATGGTCGGGCTCCATTCGTTCGACACGATTAAATCCTATCGAAAACTTTCATCATCGTCCAACGCGGTTTGGTCTTTTGTTTTCAACTCGATGCCCCTAGCTTGCGCCAGCATTTTCTGGAGGGACTTCAATGCTGAAAATCTATGGTGTCTATCGCTCGCGCGCCACGCGTCCGATCTGGCTGATCGAGGAACTCAAGCTCCCGTTCGAGCTGGTGCCGGTCATCCAGGCCTACCGCCTGAAGGAGCCGATGGCGGCCGGTGCGCCGGTCAATACGCTGTCGCCGGAATTCCTGGCCGTCAATCCGATGGGCTCGGTCCCCTCGATGGACGACGATGGTTTCGTACTGCACGAATCGCTGGCCATCACGCTCTATCTCGCCCGCAAATACGGCGGCGATCTCGGTCCGAAGGATATCAACGAAGAAGCGCAGATGGTGCAGTGGTCGCTGTTCGGCGCCACCAGCGTCGAAACCCCGGCGTTGAAGATTTCCTCGACGATCGCCGGCGGCAAGCAGGATTCGGAAGAGGGCAAGACGGATATCGACGTTTCCGCGCGCCTGCTGAAGCGTCCGTTCGACGTGCTTGAAAAGCATCTCGCCAAGAGCGGCGGCTACATGGTCGGTGGCCGCTTCACGGTGGCCGATATCAACGTTGCGGAAGTCGTGCGTTATGCGCAGGGCCATGCCGCCGTGTTCGACGGCCGTCCGGCACTGAAGGCCTGGATCGAAGGCTGCCAGGCACGCGCCGGCTTCAAGGCCATGTGGGACAAGCGCACCGCCGAGCCGGCCTGATCTACGAAGATCGATGACATTCCGGAAGCGGCGGCAGTTCCGTCTTCAGCCAATCCCGGAAAGCCCTTACCTTCGCCGGCAGTCGCATGCCGGCGCGGGTGACGAGATAATGTCCGTTGCCGGTGTGCGCTCGAATATCAAAGGGCTCGACGAGCCGCCCTTGCTCCAGCGCGTAAGTGGCGAGCGTATGCCAGGCAAGCATCACCCCCTGCCCCGCAATCGTCGCGTCGAGGCAGAGCGAGGCGTCGTTGAAGACATGCCGCGTCGCCATGCTCGCTCCTGACAGTCCGGCCTCTCCCAGCCAGATATCCCAGGAAAACATCGAAGGGCCGTCGATGATCGCCGGCAGTTTCAGGATGTCCTTCGGTTCTTTCAGCTTCTTGGCCAGCGACGGCGCACAGACGGGAAACACGGTCTGTTCGATCAGCAGTTCCGCATCGATGCCCGGCCATTTGCCGCCGCCGACCCGGATGCCCAGATCGACGCCGTCGGTGACGAAATCCGCCATCACGGTCGTCGCCTCGATCCTCAGCCGGATATCCGGGTGGCGGGCGGAAAAGCGATCCAGTCGATGGACGAGAAAACGTGCCGCGAAAACCGGCGCAACGGAAATGGTCAGCAGCGTATCATCCCGCTGCTTTCCAATGCCCACCGCCTCCGACAGGGACTGAAACCCGTCCGTCAGCCGAGCCAGCATCGGCCGCGCCGCGTCGGTCGCCACCATTCCCTTCGGCAAGCGGTGAAAAACCGGCTGACCGAGTTGCGTTTCCGCCTTGATGACCTGCTGGCTGACGGCGCCGACCGAGACGCCAAGTTCAGTCGCGGCCGCTTGCAGCGAACCCAGCCGACCGACCGCCTCCAGGGCGCGGAGTCCGTTCAGATGGACGAGATTAAGGTTCTTCATATAGATTTTCTATAGTCTCTGCGTGAAGAACTCAATTGAAATGAACACGGTGTGAGCGGATATTCCCCCTGCAAATGAAACAACATTTGTGAGGTGACGACATGACACCGCTTAAGATTTTCTTGAACCTGAAAGAATGGCTCACGGCAGAAGAAGCCCTGACGGATATCCAGTTCAACGATCCGCTTTTGCATCCAGACATTCGCATCATGACGCTTCGTCAGGTGGCCGACCTGCCGTTTCCGGGGCGTGTGTGGCCGGCGGAGAATTGCCGGAACGCGCCGCTCGCGAGATGTGCTTGATGGGACTATGATCCCACAGAGGATGCAGCCCCCTCATCCGCCCTTCGGGCACCTTCTCCCCAATGGGGAGAAGGGAAGTGCCGCACCGTCTAAGATCCTCCTCTCCCCTCGGGGAGAGGGTGGCCGAGCGTAGCGGAGGCCGGGTGAGGGGGCCGCGCTTTCTACGCGCCGCTGGAAGGGACTATGCCCGACATCAACACCATCTTCGAACGCCTGCAACGCCTCACGACCCAAGCCCGCCTTCCGCAAGTCGAGGAATCCTCCCACTACGGCACCCCTGCCCTCAAGGTCGGCGGCAAGGCTTTCGTCTCGGTCAAGAACGACGAGACCATCGTGCTCTCCATCCCGCTCGATGAAAAGGAGCGGCTGATGGAGATGGCGCCGGACATCTATTTCCAGACCGACCATTATCGCGGCTGGCCGTCGCTGCCGGTCAGGATCAATGCGATCGGCGACGAGGAACTGACGCACAGACTGATGGCGGCATGGCGCTTTCGGGCTCCGAAAAAACTTGCCGCCACATTTGAGCCGATCAGGACACCGCCATCTGCTCCGTCTCGGCGCGCTGTACCGCCGGACGCTCTCTCATCAGATCGTAATGCGCGCTGACCTTCGGGAAATCGGCGCGGTCGAGCTTCAGGTTCGCCAGCCAGCCGGTCATCAGGTAAAGATAGGGATCGGCAACCGAATAGGCTTGGCCCAGCACATAGGGACCCTCGAGAAAATCGTCCTCGATCAGCTGAAAACATTCGTGAACGTTCTTCGGCGCCTTGGCCATCATGTCTTCAAAGGATGACTGGTTGTCTGCCCATCGGGCGTGACGCCGGTAATGCGCCGAGGCGACATGCACCGTGGAGGCGATATAGGCGTTGAAGGCCTGCATTTTTGCAAACAGGAACGGGTCGTCGAGCGGCGCAAGTTTCGCCTCCGGCGCAGCCTGGGCAATGAAGGCGAGGATCGCCACCGTTTCGGTGATGACGCCGCGATCGGTCGCCAGCGCCGGCACGCGGCCCTTCGGATTGATCTTCAGGTAGGCATCAGAGCGCTGTTCGTTCTCCGCGAATTTCAGCCGCTTCAGCTCGTAAGGCAGGCCGGACTCGGCAAGCGCGATATGGCTGGCCAGCGAACAGGCATTGGGCGAAAAGAACAGCGTGTACATGGGCTTCCTCCGTTTGGTCGGCCCGTTGTAGGGCGTTTCCCGGGGCAAGGGAAACGCCTTTCCGTTATCAATCGGATAAACTTTTGTTAGATGACGCCCGGTACGTCCTCCAGCCGGTGCCAGACCGGAATGCCTCGCTCGGTAGCGATGCGCACGTCGTTATCGGCGCCCTTGGAGGCTCCCGGCAGACGCAGCACGCCGTCGCAAAGCTGCAGTAGTCGGCCGGCGGTCGGGTGGAAAATCTCCTCATAAAGATCGTCGCCGATATGAGCACCACCGGCGGCATGCCAGACCGGCAGCGCCACCCATTCACCGATCATCGGCAGATGGCCGGCTTTGAACAGCGCATAGGACGGCGCCTCCAGCCGCTTCAAGTTTTCCGCCATCTTTTCCGGATCGTCGCCGGTGCCGGAA
>Ga0075365_10000918_pt1 | contig 12405 bp, 10 predicted proteins | sample EndMetdeltDD1765_FD_71387 | JGI IMG/M metagenome (GOLD analysis project Ga0075365, IMG submission 71387) | Populus endosphere microbial communities from Tennessee, USA - Endosphere MetaG P. deltoides DD176-5 | ecosystem: Host-associated > Plants > Roots > Endosphere | place: USA: Tennessee... | reverse complement strand
ACGATACGTCCTTCATTCATGACGTAGATGCGGTCGCACGTGCCAAGCAGTTCCGGCATTTCCGATGAGATCATCAGAACGCCTTTGCCGTCGGCGGCGAGCTGGTTGATGATAGTATAGATTTCGTATTTTGCACCGACATCGATACCGCGTGTGGGTTCGTCGAGGATCAAAACGTCAGGATCGGAGAACAACCACTTCGACAGCACGACCTTCTGCTGATTGCCGCCCGAGAGATTGACCGCTTCCTGGAAGATGCTGGAGCTGCGGATGCGCAGCTTCGAGCGGTAGTCCGATGCGACCTTCGATTCCTTGATACTGTCAATAACCGTGGCGCTCGACACGCCGGCCAGATTGGCGAGCGTCGTGTTGTGAACGATGTTCTCGCCGAGCACGAGCCCGAGATGCTTGCGGTCTTCAGTCACATAGGCAAGCCCGGCATCGATCGCCTTGCGAACGGTGCTGACATCCACCGGCTTGCCGTGCATGGACACGTCGCCATGGATCTTGTGTCCGTAGGACTTGCCGAACAGGCTCATCGCAAATTCGGTGCGACCGGCGCCCATCAGGCCCGCGATACCGACCACTTCGCCCTTGCGGACGGTGACGTTGATGTCGTGCAGAACCTGGCGGTCCCGGTGATGCTGGTGATAAGCGTTCCAGTTCTTCACCTCGAGGATCGTCTCGCCGATCGGCACTGAGCGCGGCGGATAACGATCGGCGAGCTCGCGGCCCACCATGTTCTTGATGATGATGTCTTCGCTGATCTCTTCGGTCTGACAGTCGAGCGACTTCACCGTCATGCCGTCGCGCAGAACCGTGATCTGGTCGGCGACCTTGCGCACTTCGTTGAGCTTGTGCGTGATGATGATCGACGTCAGGCCCTGGTTGCGGAACTCGATCAGGAGTTCCAGCAGCGCGTCGGAATCCTTTTCGTTGAGCGAAGCCGTGGGCTCGTCGAGGATCAGCAGCTTTACGCTCTTCGACAACGCCTTGGCGATTTCGACCAGCTGCTGCTTGCCGACGCCGATGTCGGTGACGAGCGTTTCCGGCGACTCCTTGAGGCCGACCTTGCTCAGCAGCTCTTTCGTGCGCTTGAAGGCTTCCTGCCACTTGATGATGCCGTTCTGGGCGACTTCGTTGCCGAGGAAGATATTTTCGGCGATCGACAGGAGCGGCACCAGCGCCAGTTCCTGGTGAATGATGACGATGCCGATTTCTTCGGAGTCCTTGAGTGCCTTGAAATGACGGACGTCGCCTTCGTAGACAATGTCGCCGTCGTAGGTTCCGGCCGGGTAAACGCCGGAGAGAACTTTCATCAGGGTCGACTTTCCGGCCCCGTTTTCACCCACCAATGCGTGGATCTCACCCTGTCGAACCTTGAGGTTCACATTCTCAAGCGCCTTTACGCCTGGGAACGTCTTGGTGATGTTCCGCATTTCGAGGATTGTATTGTCCATGGTCATAATCCAGCGCCAGCAGCCAAAAGGGGCGCGGCGATCATAAAATTGAAGACCGGAACCCGCAAGCAGCGGATTCCGGCCAACTTGGTACAATTATTACTTCAGCTGGTCAGCCTTGTAGTAACCGCCTTCGACGAGGATCTTCTCGTAGTTGGTCTTGTCAACTGCGACCGGGGTCAGCAGGTAGGACGGAACAACCTTGACACCGTTGTCGTAGGTCTTGGTGTCGTTGACTTCAGGCTCCTTGCCTTCCATCAGAGCGTTGACCATGCCGACGGTAACCTTTGCGAGGTCGCGGGTGTCCTTGAAGATCGTGGAGTGCTGCTCGCCAGCGATGATCGACTTGACCGACGGAACTTCAGCGTCCTGGCCGGAAACGACCGGGAGCGGCTGGTCCGGGGTGCCGTAGCCAACGCCCTTCAGCGACGAGATGATGCCGATGGACAGACCGTCGTAAGGCGACAGAACTGCATTGACCTTCGCGTCGGTGTAGTTAGCCGAGAGCAGGTTATCCATACGAGCCTGGGCCGTTGCCGCATCCCAGCGCAGCGTGCCGACCTTGTCCATGCCGGTCTGGCCGGACTTCACGACGAGCTTGCCGCTGTCGATGTAAGGCTGCAGAACCGACATCGCGCCGTCATAGAAGAAGAAGGCGTTGTTGTCGTCCGGCGAACCACCGAAGAGCTCGATGTTGAACGGACCCTTACCATCCTTAAGGCCGAGGGCATCAACAATGGAAGTTGCCTGCAGAACGCCGACCTTGAAGTTGTCGAACGTCGCGTAGTAGTCGACGTTGCCCGAATCGCGGATCAGGCGGTCGTAAGCGATGACCTTGATGCCTGCGTCGTGAGCCTTCTGGAGAACGTCGGAAAGCGTCGTGCCGTCGATAGCGGCGATGACGAGAACCTTAACGCCCTTCGTGACCATGTTCTCAATTTGAGACAGCTGGTTCGGAATGTCGTCGTCGGCGTACTGCAGGTCGGTGCTGTAGCCAGCTTCCTGGAGCTGCTTGACGATGTTGTTACCGTCATCGATCCAGCGAGCGGACGACTTCGTGGGCATTGCAATGCCGACAGTCCCCTTGTCGGCTGCCATAGCCGGCATTACGAACGAAGCGACGCCAAAGGCCGCCGCTGCCATCAACGAGATAATGGATTTCATATCTCTCTCTCCCTTAGTTAATAAACGCACGGACGAAAAATCGCCCGCTCCGAAACTGTGGCAGGTTCCGTCTTGGATAATTACTTCAGATGGTGAGAAACGAAGTAGGTCTCCTCCACGCTCTCACACGTGTTGAGTGCCAACCAGCACACGGCGGCAAACTGGTATGGATTCCTATAACTGTCAAATAGAATAACTGGCAAAGTGCATAACAATTTTGGTATATCGTTAAAAAGTATTACTTTTGATGGAGCGCGGTTGGGAGGCCGCAACCATGGCGTTCATTTCAGACCCGCAGACCGATGCCAATGTGGACATTCATACCGATATTTTCGGTGACGACGCCTTTTTGAGATCGGGGCTTAAACTGAATCACCTGCGGATGATCGTCGCAATCGAAGATAGCGGCCAAATTTCAGCCGCCGCCGAGGTGCTGAACATTTCGCAGCCGGCGGCATCACGAATCCTGTCGGAAATGGAGTCGATCGTTAAGACACCGCTTTATGAGCGAGTGGCGCGCGGCGTCGTACTGACGACCTTCGGACAGGCGCTTGCCAGACGGGCGCGCAAGATCATGCTGGAACTTCGCGAGGCCGGCCGCGAGATTGCCGAACTGAAGACGGGAAAGGGCGGCGCCGTCTTCATCGGCGCGGTTACCGCGCCGGCCATGAGCCTTGTGGTACCGGCGATCAAGCGGGTTAGAACCGCCCTGCCCGGCATCGAGGTGACCATACAGGTCGAAACGAGCAACGTGCTCGCCCGCGAACTGCTGGCCGCCCGGCACGACTTCATTATCAGCCGCATTCCCGACGATCTTAATCCGCGCTTGTTCCAGGTCCAGGAGATCGGCGTGGAGAAGGCTTGCCTGATCGTGCGGGGAGGCCATCCGTTGCTGAAGAAGAAGGTCGCCTCCCTCGAGGACCTCCCACGATATGATTGGGTCTTCCAGCCGGCGGGGACGCTGCTGCGCCGGACGATCGAGGACTTGTTCCTGTCTCGCGGCGTGCCGCTGCCGGAAAATATCGTCAACACCTCGTCGCTACTGCTCACCTGCGCGACGGTTTGCCAGACGGATGCAATCGCTCCGATCGCGCTTGACGTCGCGCAGTTCCTGGCGACCCACAAGTCGAAGGCGTCGGATGTGCGGGTATTGCCGATCGATTTCGAGATCAATGTCAGGCCCTACAGCCTGATCACGGTGAAGGAGCGGGCGCTCCCCCCGAGCGCGCGGCTCCTTTATGACCTAGTACTGGCCGAGAGCAAGAAAGCGGCCGCGGGCTGACAAGCTTTGCACCATTTTGCTCGCATCTAATGCCCGCCGCCAAAGGAGGGCAATCATGCTGTTCAGCCAATCGGTGTTCCAGTCCGTGCTCGACCGCCTGAAAGCGGAGGACGAGACTGTCGAACAGGATGCGCCCGCTTCGGCCCGTGTGAGCGGTCTCAACACTGGACTCGCTTTCAACGTCATGGAAGGGGTCTCGGTATCGTCAGCACGGCCCGACCAGGCGTATTTCGAGACACTGGAATTCATCCCTCCGGAGACGGTGGCCGAGCCCCTGCCGCCTCCTGAACCGGAGCCCGAGCCGGTGATGCCGGATTATCTTGCACGCATCACAGCAAAGGACATCGCCGCCGAATTGGATATTTCAGCGCGCGATACGGTGCAAAGTCTCAGCGTGAAACGGCGCGCCTTTGCCAAGAAGAACCATCCAGATCGCGTTGACCCGCTGTTCCGTGAGAACGCGACGAAGCGGATGACCACAGCCAATCTGCTGATCGACCAGGCACTGCGCCGCATTGCCCGCTGACTAGTGCACGTCCTTCTTGTTTTCCTTGTCTTCCTCGTCGTCGTCGTTATCGGTCGATGGCGGCGTGGCGGTCTGCGCCGACTGCGGCTTGTAGGTCCAGAACAGCATGTAGACCGCGTAGACACCGGCACCGCCCGACAGGACGGCCCAGAATGGATCGCCGGTGATGATTTCGACCAGCGCCCAGCCGAAGCAAACGGCTACAATCAGGATGCGAACCCAAAGCGGGCGATAGGCCGGATGTTGTGGATCGATCAGTTGCATCTCATTCCCATAGCTGAATTGTCACACGTCTTTAAGGTGGATTCTGAAAATGTGAAAGAGCGCCGGCTTGACGCGGCGGACATAAAATGGAATGAAAATTCCACATTAGATGCAATTCGGTTCATTTGTTCCGAATCCAAGGGAGGTTCTCATGACAGTCAGATTTGGTCTTCTCGGCGCCGGCCGCATCGGCAAGGTTCATGCGAAGGCCGTCAGCGGCGATGCCAACGCCAAGCTCGTTGCCGTCGCCGACGCGTTCCCGCAGGCAGCCGAAGCGATCGCATCCGCCTACGGCTGCGAGGTCCGCACAATCGAGGCGATCGAAGCCGCCAAGGATATCGATGCTGTCGTCATCTGCACCCCTACCGACACCCATGCCGATCTGATCGAGCGCTTCGCGCGCGCCGGCAAGGCCATCTTCTGCGAAAAGCCGATCGATCTCGACGTTGCCCGCGTCAAGGCCTGCATCAAGGTCGTCGACGAGACCAAGGCCAAGCTGATGGTCGGCTTCAACCGCCGTTTCGACCCGCACTTCATGGCCGTTCGCAAGACGATCGATGACGGCCGAATCGGCGACGTCGAAATGGTGACCATCACCTCGCGCGATCCGGGCGCTCCGCCGGTCGATTACATCAAGCGTTCGGGCGGCATCTTCCGCGACATGACGATCCATGACTTCGACATGGCCCGCTTCCTGCTTGGTGAGGAGCCGGTTGCCGTCAGCGCCACTGCCGCGGTCCTCGTCGACAAGGCGATCGGCGAAGCCGGCGACTACGACAGCGTTTCGGTGATCCTGCAGACCAAGTCCGGCAAGCAGGCGATCATCTCCAACTCGCGCCGCGCGACCTATGGCTACGACCAGCGCATCGAAGTGCATGGCTCGAAGGGCATGGTCGCCGCCGAAAACCAGCGCCCAGTGTCGATCGAGGTTGCCAACGGCGACGGCTACACCCGCCCGCCGCTGCACGACTTCTTCATGACCCGCTACACCGAAGCCTATGCCAACGAGATCGCGAGCTTCATCGCCGCGATCGAGAAGGGCGCGAAGATTACGCCGTCCGGCGCCGATGGCCTCGCTGCTCTGGCGCTTGCCGATGCTGCCGTGCAGTCCGTCAAGGAAGGCAAACTCATCAAGATTGGCTGACGGCCCTCTCCCGACCGAAAGCCACCTGTGAAATGGCCGGGTCCCTGCCCGGCCATTTCTCGTTTCATTGCTATGCTGCGCGGGACGCACGGCTAGTCCGATCCCTGAATGCCGGACAGAACCAGCTCCTGATCGATCACTGACAATGCCCTGTCCAGATGCCCCTCGAAGACGAGGATCGATTCGTCAGGTACGACGCGGATCTCCGGCATCCCTTCCATTCGCACGACATGCGCTTGGCCAAGCCCTTCCTCGATCCCTTGTCGCAACAGATCGTAGTAGCGCGTTCCCGGACCGGTGATCGCGATCGGCATACGCTCCGTCAGGCTGAGGAGACGCGAAAGCCCGTTTCCGAGTGCGATACCGGCCTGCCTGAACGCAAAAGCGGACATGCGATGCCCCTGGCGCGCTCGCGCGGCGATCTTGTCGAGCTCGACGACCGGCACGAACTTGGCCGGGATCGTGTCGAGCGGCACTTCGAAGGCCATGCGCAAAATGGCATAGAATCCGGCATAGGCCTCGATGCACCCCCTGCTTCCACAGCGACAAAGGCCTCCGTTTGCCATATGCAGCATATGGCCGAAATTCGGCGCCGAGATCTCACGCTCCCCCTGCCCCGTGCGCCGAACGATGCCGAGGCCGATGCTATGTCCGAGCGACAACGCCGCCAGCGAGCGGAATTCCGCTGGCCTGGTATTTTCCTCATGCGCGCCGAGCGCCGCCGCAACCAGCTGCGTCTCGTTGCCGAGAATGATCTTGGCCTGCCAGTCCGGCCGTAATGCCGATTCAAAGTCGATCTGATTGCTGCCGAAAATCGGAGACCACACCAGCACGGGGTCCGTCGCATGCACGAGACCTTTGCTGCTGATCGATATCAGCAGCACTTTTTCCTGGGAAAGCTTTGAGCGTGAAAGAATGCGTGCAAGCCCCTCCCTGATGGAGGCAATAAACCGCTCGGCACCGGCGGGATCGTGCGACCTTTCCTCGCTGAACCGGTCGATGAGCCTGCCGGCATAGTCGACGAGCGAATACTGGACGCCATCCGATGAAATGATCACGACGACAAGGTAGCCGCAGTCGCGCCGTTGCCGAAACAGCACGCGCGGACGCCCTCTCCCGCTCGTTGCCTGGTGTTCGGATTTCTCGATGATCTGCGCTTTTTCCAGATCGGCGGTGATCGCCGAGATCGTCGCCGAGGAAAGCTTCGTAAATTCGGAAATCTCCGTATGCGCCAACGCGCCATGCCTTCGAAGCGCGGCGAGCACGAGGACGCTATTTCGCTGCCGGACCAATTCCGTGCTCGACTTGGTCAGCATATATGCCGGCCCTCTCCCCCTCGCATTCCGCCCTCGTTCACACAGCATCTCCAGCAGTTTTCCGCAACGGAAACGAAGCTGATAGTGCGGTGTTGACAGTTGAAAAAATCTCTGACACTAAATTTCTCGACTGTCGAGAAAATAATTGGAACTTCTCGTCAGCGAACCGCGGCGGCCGGAGGAACCACTGGCTGGGGCTGGCCGCAACTCACTCGGGAGGATAATTATGAAGTCAATTTTGAAGCTGATGGCCGGGGCGGCCATCCTCGTGTCGGTCCACACTGCCGCCATGGCTGCCGATCTCGTCGTTGGCGTTTCCTGGTCGAACTTCCAGGAAGAGCGCTGGAAGACGGACGAAGCTGCCATCAAGAAGGCACTGGAAGCCAAGGGCGCCAAGTACATCTCCGCTGACGCCCAGTCGTCTGCCGCAAAGCAGCTGACCGACGTTGAATCGCTGATTTCGCAGGGCGCGAATGCACTCATCATCCTCGCTCAGGATAGCGACGCCATCGGCCCGGCCATCGAAAAGGCCGCCGCTGAAGGCATCCCGGTCGTCGGTTACGACCGTCTGATCGAAAACCCGGCTGCCTTCTACATCACCTTCGACAACAAGGAAGTTGGTCGTCTGCAGGCTGAAGGCGTGTTCAAGGTGAAGCCGGAAGGCAACTATGTCTTCATCAAGGGCTCTTCGTCCGACCCGAACGCGGACTTCCTGTTCTCGGGCCAGATGGAAGTGCTGAAGGCCGCCGTGGATGCCGGCAAGATCAAGAACGTTGGCGAAGCCTACACCGACGGCTGGCTGCCAGAGAACGCACAGCGCAACATGGAGCAGTTCCTGACGGCGAACAACAACAAGGTTGATGCCGTTGTTGCTTCGAACGACGGCACCGCCGGTGGCGCCATCGCAGCCCTCGACGCGCAGGGCCTCGCCGGCTCCGTACCGGTTTCCGGTCAGGACGCCGACAAAGCCGCTCTCAATCGCGTTGCGCTCGGCACACAGACGGTCTCCGTCTGGAAAGACTCACGCGAACTCGGCAAGCGCGCCGCCGAAGTCGCGCTCGACCTCGCTGCCGGCAAGAAGATGAACGAGATCGAAGGCGTTCAGACCTTCAAGGGTGGCGCCAAGGGCGTTCCGATGGAGTCGGTCTTCCTGAAGCCGCTTCCGATCACCAAGGACAACCTGAACGTCGTCATCGATGCCGGCTGGATCTCCAAGGCTGAAGCTTGCCAAGGCGTCAAGGCCGGCAGCGTCAAGGCTTGCGACTAATCGACGGCCGCAAGGCATAGATTGCCGGCGCCGCAACGGCTGAAACCGTTGCGGCGCCGGATGCGGATTGGAACCGTTTATCGATGGTCTATCCGCCTCACCCAACCATCGCGGCCTTGATTCCCTGCCGGTTTCATGTCGCGGGACAGAGCGACCGAAATTCGGAAGCACGGCGATGGTCAGTACAAGAACGGGGCGACGCCGCCGGCATCGACGTGATGCGAAGCGGATCAAACGTCCAAACAGTGGGGGAACGGCAAACCCATGGCCGAAATGGTAAAATCCACAACTTCAAGCGGACCGAGCATGGCTGAGGGCAACCTCGTCAGCCGCTTCTTCCGCGCGACCGAAATCGACACGCGCCTTCTCGGTATGATCGGTGCGCTGCTTATCATCTGGATCGGCTTTCACATCGTCACCGGCGGGCTGTTTCTGACGCCGAGAAACCTGTGGAACCTTTCGGTTCAGACAACCGACATCGCGATCATGACGACCGGGATGGTTCTCATTATCGTGACGCGCAATATCGACCTCTCGGTCGGCTCCGTGCTTGGCCTCTGCGCCATGATCATGGGCGTCACGCAGGCGAAAATCCTGCCCGAATTCATCGGCTTCGATAGCCCTTTCACCTGGATCGTCACGCTGATCGTCGGCCTCATCGCCGGCGCACTGATCGGTACCTTCCAGGGCCTCATCATCGCCTTCCTGAACGTTCCCTCCTTCATCGTGACGCTCGGCGGTCTGCTCGTCTGGCGCGGCGCCACCTGGCTCGTCACCAGCGGCCAGACGGTTGCCCCGATGGACCAGACCTTTCGCATCATGGGCGGCGGTGCCGAAGGCTCGATCGGCGCTACCTGGAGCTGGATCGTTGGCGTGCTCGCCTGCCTTTTCGTCATCGGCAGCATCCTGAACTCGCGCCGCCAGCGCAAACGCTTCGGCTTCCCGCGGCGCCCGGTCTGGGCCGAGTACTTCCTGTCGGCGCTCTCCTGCGTGTTGATCCTCGGCGCCGTCTGGATCGCCAACAGCTATTACTGGCCGATCAATATCGCCAAGAGGTACGCCGAGGCGAACAACATTCCGTGGCCCGAAACCGGCCTAGATATCCCCTACGGCATTGCCGTGCCGGTTCTGATCGCAATCATCGTCGGCATCATCATGACCTTCATCGCCACCCGCCTGCGCTTTGGCCGTTACGTCTTCGCGATCGGCGGAAATCCTGAGGCGGCAGAACTTGCCGGTATCAAGACCCGCTGGGTCACTGTCCGCATCTTCGCGCTGATGGGCATGCTCGCCGCCGTCGCGGCAGCGATTTCGACCGCCCGCCTCAACGCCGCCACCAATGCCCAAGGTACGTTGGACGAACTGTATACGATCGCCGCAGCCGTCATCGGCGGCACCTCACTGGCCGGCGGTACCGGCACGATCGCCGGCGCTATGCTCGGCGCACTCGTGATGCAGTCGCTGCAGTCAGGGATGGTACTTGCCCATGTCGACACGCCGCTGCAGAGCGTCGTCGTCGGTGCGGTGCTGGTCGTCGCCGTCTGGCTCGACACTGTCTATCGTTCGCGTGCCAAGTAAGAGGAGTCCTAGATATGACTGATCAACGCACTCCCCAGAACCAGAACGCTCCTCTTGTGGAACTCAAGAACATCTCGATCTCCTTCGGCGGTATCCACGCCGTGGACAACGCTTCCGTCGATCTCTACCCCGGCGAGGTCGTCGCGCTTCTCGGCCATAACGGCGCCGGCAAGTCGACGCTGATCAAGATCCTCTCGGGCGCCTACAAGCGTGACAGCGGCGAGATCCTGATCAACGGCGAGCCGGCCGACATCCGCAATCCGCGCGATGCGAAGAAGTACGGCATCGAGACGATCTACCAGACGCTCGCCGTCGCCGATAACGTCGACGCCGCCGCCAACCTCTATCTCGGCCGCGAGCTGCGTACCCCCTGGGGCACGCTGGACGACGTCGCCATGGAAGCCTCCGCGCGCGAGGTGATGGGGCGTCTCAACCCCAATTTCCGTCGCTTCAAGGAGCCCGTGAAGGCGCTCTCCGGCGGCCAGCGGCAATCGGTGGCGATCGCTCGCGCTATCCTCTTTAACGCCCGCATCCTGATCATGGACGAGCCGACGGCCGCTCTTGGTCCGCAGGAAACGGCGCAGGTCGGCGAGCTGATCAAGCAGCTGAAAAAGGAAGGCATCGGCATCTTCCTGATCAGCCACGACATCCACGACGTCTTCGATCTCGCCGACCGCGTCTCGGTGATGAAGAACGGCCAGGTCGTCGGCCACGCCCGCACCGAGGACGTCACCAAGGATGAAGTGCTCGGCATGATCATCCTCGGCAAGGTGCCGCCGAAGGCCATCCCTGGCCCTGGCGCCATGCAGGTCTGACCCCCAGACGTGAGATTTAAAAGTCCGCCGCCCGCAAGAACGGCGGACTTTTCATTTTGTAGATTGAAGCCAGCGAGAAGCTAGGCTAAGAACCACGCATCGGACAGGCGATTCAAACGCCTCAGGCATGCACCCGTAGCTCAGCTGGATAGAGTGTTGGATTCCGATTCCAAAGGTCACAGGTTCGAATCCTGTCGGGTGCGCCAAAAAAATTCTTTGTCCATACCGAAGACATAGGTAACAGAGCGTACTGGTAAGCCCGCGTAGGTCTGCGCCTGCGGGTGGAGGTTTTGCATTTTTTCCGCCATAGCTCTGCGCCTGAGCCTTCTAAGGGCATCAAAGCAACATCTTTACCCCTGGGCGGCAGATTGACGGAAATCGAGGACGCGTCAGGCAACACCTGCAATGCCTCCTCGACGTCGCCCACTTTGAGAGCGATGTGGTTCAGCCCGATCAGCCTGGGCTTTTGATCCGTCACGTCGTGATCCTCCAATATGCAGAAAAGCCGGAGACAGGTTCCTTCGCGTTGTATCATCGCCAGATGCTACGCCGTGAGTGGCCCTTTCGGCGCCTTGGTGACGAAGGCCAGGATGACGAGGCCGCCGACGGCGCAGAAGAACGTCAGCCAGAAGGCGTCGATGAAGGACAATACGTTTGCCTGCTTCTGCACATGCTGCCCCAGCACCGTCAGACCGCGGCTCTGCGCGATCGCCTGTCCCGCGCTCGCCATCTTCTGGGAGAGCGCCGCCAGCGCGGATACCGACGCTTCCGAACCGCGTTCGACGTTGAGCCCGGTCAGGTAGGAATGCAACTGCTCACTCTTGCGCAGATAGGTCGTCATCAGGGCCTGCGCCGTCTGCGTGCCGAGCAGCCTGATCACCTGGATGTAGGCGGCGACCGCGATCGCCTTCTTGGGATCGCCGTTCGCGACCGTGAGAACGATGATCGGAAGGAACGTGAGTATGTGTCCGACACCTTGAAGCACACACATTGTCCGGAAATTGTCGCCGCTCCAGTCGCCCGTCAGACCAGTTCCGATGAGCGCCGCCGCCGCGAAGCAGCACAGGCCGATGAACAGCAAGAACCGCCCGTCGGTGCGATGCAGCGCCCACACGGCAATCGGCGTCATGACGAGCAGCGGAATGCACGTCCAATAGAGCAGCGTCTGGCCGATCTGTTCCGGACGAAGCCCTGCGACGGTCGCGAGATAGTTCGGGATCAGGCTCGTATTCGACAGACCGCTCATCAGGTAAAGCAGCGCGATCGAGAGCAGCAGCACGACGTTCCGCACCCCGATCGCCCCGATGCTCGCCCACGGATGCGCGACGAGAAGCTCGTTGACGAAGAAAGCGACGACGAGCAGCAATCCGCCTGCAAGGGACGCGATGACGAAGCCGTTGGCGAACCAGTCGAGTCGATTGCCTTGATCCACTGCCACGAATATCAGCGCCATCCCGGAGCCGAGGAACAGCATCCCACCCCAGTCCGCCTGGCGGACGAGGTCGCGGTTCACGGGCTCGTAAGGAGCCCCGCCGAAGGCAAGCAGCGCCAGGATCGGCGCGAGGACGACGTCCTGCCAGTACATGAAC
>Ga0075365_10000917_pt1 | contig 12406 bp, 10 predicted proteins | sample EndMetdeltDD1765_FD_71387 | JGI IMG/M metagenome (GOLD analysis project Ga0075365, IMG submission 71387) | Populus endosphere microbial communities from Tennessee, USA - Endosphere MetaG P. deltoides DD176-5 | ecosystem: Host-associated > Plants > Roots > Endosphere | place: USA: Tennessee... | reverse complement strand
GCACCCGGGTGCTCGGCTGGACCGACGGCGATGCGGGCGACGCCCTCACCCTCGAGGCGCTCATCGCCTCCGCGGACGGCGCGGACCTGGCGCCGCCGAGCCGGCACGGGCGGATCATCATCCTGACCTCCGGCACCACCGGCACCCCCAAGGGCGCGCCCCGCAACGAGGCCGGCATCGACGCCGCGATCTCGCTGCTCTCGCGGATGCCGCTGCGCTACGGCTGGAAGACCCACATCGCGGCACCGCTGTTCCACACCTGGGGCTTCGCCCACCTCGCGCTGGCCATGCTGCTCGGCTCGACGGTGGTGCTGAGGCGGAAGTTCGACCCCGAGGAGGCGCTGCGGCTGACCGCCGAGGAGCAGTGCGACTCGCTGGTCGTGATCCCGGTGATGCTGCAACGGGTGCTCGGCCTCTCCGAGGAGGTGCTCGGGCGCTACGACCTCCCGCGGCTGAAGGTGGTCGCCGCCTCCGGCTCCGCGCTGCCCGGGGACCTGGCCGTCGACTGGATGGACCACTTCGGCGACAACCTCTACAACATCTACGGCTCGACCGAGGTCGCCTACGCCTCGATCGCCACGCCGCTCGACCTGCGTGAGGCGCCCTCGTCCGCCGGGAAGCCGCCGTGGGCGACCGTCGTCCGCATCCTCGACGAGGACGGCCGCGAGCTGCCGCCGGGGGAGGCGGGTCGCATCTTCGTCGGCAACAGCCTGCTCTTCGAGGGCTACACCGGCGGGGGCGGCAAGGACATGGTCGACGGGCTGATGTCGACCGGCGACGTCGGGCGCTTCGGCGACGACGGCCGGCTCTACGTCGAGGGCCGCGACGACGAGATGATCGTCTCCGGCGGGGAGAACGTCTTCCCGAAGGAGGTCGAGGACTGCCTGGCGCGGCACGAGGCCGTGGTCGAGGTCGCCGCCGTCGGGATCGACGACGACGAGTTCGGCACGCGGCTGCGTGCGTTCGTGGTGCTGAAGGACCAGACCTCCGCCACCGAGGACGAGCTGAAGGACTGGGTGCGCCAGAACCTCGCCCGCTACAAGGTGCCCAAGGAGATCGTGCTGCTCGACGAGCTGCCCCGCAACGCCACCGGCAAGGTGCTCAAGCGCGACCTGGCCCGCCACGACGACGCCGAGCGGGACGACTCGTGACCGGCCTCGAGCTCGGCGGCCCGGCCCCCGACTTCACGCTGCGCGACCAGTTCGGCCAGGACGTCACGCTGTCGTCGTACCGGGGCACGAAGGCGGTGGCGATCCTCTTCTACCCCTATGCGTTCTCCGGGGTCTGCACCGGCGAGATGGCCGGGGTCCGCGACCGGCTGGCCGACTTCCTGACCTTCGACACCGAGGTGCTGGCCGTCTCCTGCGACCCGATGTTCGCGCTGCGGGCGTTCGCCGACTCCGACGGGCTGAACTTCCCGCTGCTCTCCGACTTCTGGCCGCACGGCGAGGTGGCGAAGGCCTACGAGGTCTTCGACGAGCGCTCCGGGTCGGCGCGGCGGTCGTCGTACGTCGTCGACCGGGAGGGCAACCTGAGCTGGTCGGTGCACAACGCGATGCCCGAGGGACGCGACCTCGGCGAGCACCTGCGGCAGCTCCGCTCGGCCGTCGGCTGAGCGAAGTGGTCTGGACCTGCGCGCGGATCGCCCGCTAGGCCCTGCGCCGCCTTCGAAGGGCCGGTAGAGTCGTCGTCGTCGAACCGCTGGAGACCCGAGACTCCAGCGGTTCGGCTCATTTCTCCTCCTGCCCGGACTCGTCTAGTCTGTGCGCGCTCCGGGGGCGTATAGCTCAGCGGTAGAGCCCCTCGCTTACAACGAGGTGGTCGGGGGTTCGATCCCCTCTGCGCCCACCACCCATCCGTTCGCGGATCGGCTCCGAAGACCTCTCAGCACGCTCCGGCGGCAGGTCTCACGGGGGATCTGTCCCCGGAGCGTCCTATCGTCCGGGCATGTCCGCCGATCTCGCGCTCGTCCAGGCCCTCCACGACGCACTGGCAGCGGGGGGCGATCTCGCGCGGGCGCGCCGGCAGCAGGCCTACATGAGGTCCGCGATGCCCTACCGCGGGTTCTCCGCGCCGCAGCTGCGACGCCTGCTGCGGCCCGTGCTGGCCGAGCACCCGCCCGACTCGCGCGCGTCCTGGGAGGCGACGGTCCGCGAGCTGTGGGACCGAGCCGCGTTCCGCGAGGAGCGGTACGCCGCCACCGCGCTGGTGCGGCACCCCCTGGCCGCCGGCTGGTACGACGGCGACGTGCTCGCGCTGGCCCGCCACCTGATCGTCACCGGCGCCTGGTGGGACCACGTCGACGAGCTGGCCGTGCACCTGGTCGGCCCGGCGCTGCGAGCGGACCCGGTGCGGGTCCGGCCGGTGCTGGTCGCCTGGGCCGGCGACGAGGAGCTGTGGCTGCGCCGGACGGCGGTGATGTGCCAGGTCGGCGCCCGGGGCGAGGTCGACCGCGACCTGCTCCGGCTCGCCGTCGCGGCCAACGTCGAGGACCGCACCTTCTGGCTGCGCAAGGCGATCGGGTGGGCGCTGCGCGACCTGGCCCGGACCGACCCCGCGTGGGTGCTCGCGGAGGTCGACGGGCTGGGCGACCGGCTCTCCGGCCTCTCCCGTCGTGAGGCCCTCAAGCACCTGGCGGAGGCGTAGGGCAGAATCTCGCGGGTGGCTGAGGGATCGGTGGCAGGACTTCTCGAGGGCAAGCACGTCCTGGTGACCGGGGTGACCGGGTTCGTGGGCGAGGCGCTGCTGCACCTGATGCTCACCGAGGTGCCCGGGGTGCGGGTCTCGCTGCTGGTGCGGCCCAAGGGCTCGACGAGCGGCACCGCCCGGATCGCGTCCCTGCTCGGCAAGCCGATCTTCGCCGACGTGGTCGAGGCCGCGGGCGGCGTGGAGGCGCTGATGGCGGCGCGGGTCGGGGTCGTCGAGGGCGACCTGGCCGACACCCCGGAGCTGCCCCAGGGGCTCGACGCGGTCGTGCACTGCGCGGGCGACGTCTCCTTCGACCCGCCGGTCGACGAGGGCTTCCGCACCAACGTCGTCGGCACCCGCGAGCTGCTCGCCCGGGTCCGCGAGTCCGGCCCGGACGTCCACTACGTGCACATCTCGACGGCGTACGTCGCGGGGCGCCGCCGCGGCGACATCCCCGAGGGCCCCGTCGAGCACCAGGTCGACCTCGAGGCCGAGCTGGCCTGGGGCCTCGGCCAGCGCCAGCAGGTCGAGCACGCCTCACGCGGCGCCGACGCGCTGACCAAGCACCGCAAGAAGGCCGAGAAGGAGCACAGCCGGGCCGGCCTGCTGACCGCCGCGAACGCCACCGAGGCCGCACGCAAGCAGTGGGTCAAGGACGAGCTGGTCCGGATCGGCACCGAGCGGGCGCGCAGTCTCGGCTGGACCGACTGCTACACCTTCACCAAGGCGCTGGGGGAGCGGGTCGTCGAGGAGCACGCCCGCGAGCACCCGGTCTCGATCGTGCGGCCGAGCATCATCGAGTCGGCGCTCGAGCGGCCCTACCCGGGCTGGATCGAGGGCTTCAAGATGGCCGAGCCGCTGATCCTGGCCTACGGCCGCGGCGAGCTGCCGGAGTTCCCGGCCTCGGCCGACACCACCGTCGACATCGTGCCGGTCGACCACGTCGTCTCGGCGATCGTCGCGGTGCTCGCGCACCCGCCGAGCGCCGGCGACCCGGCGTACTTCCACATCTCCTCGGGCGACCGCAACCCGCTGACCTTCGGGATGCTCTACGAGAACGTCCGCGCCTACTTCGACGTGCACCCGTTCCAGGCCGGCGACCGCGGCGCGACCCGGCTGCCGGAGTGGCGCTTCCCGGGCGCGCAGTCGGTCAACCGGCTGCTGACGACCAGCGAGAAGGCGCACCAGGTCGCCGACTACGTGCTCGGCCACGTGCCCCGCAGCGACCGCACCCGCGACCTGGCCCGCAAGCTCGACCAGCAGGGCCGGCGCCTGGAGTTCCTGCGCCGCTACCTCGACCTCTACCACGAGTACACCCAGGCCGAGCTGGAGTTCTCCGACAGCCGGACCATGGCGCTGCTGCGGTCGCTGTCCCCGGAGGACCAGGAGCGGTTCGCCTTCGACACCTCCGTCGTCGACTGGCCGGTCTACCTGCAGGAGATCCACTGCCCGGCGGTCACCAAGCCGGTGCGCCGGCTCGACGAGCTGCGGGCCGCGCGGCGTCGTAGCGCCCGGACCGGCCCGCGCCCGGTCGGCGAGAGCACCGAGGTGGCCGCGTTCTTCGACATGGACGGCACCCTGCTGTCGTCGAACGTCATCGAGACCTACCTGTGGATGCGGCTGCCCGAGCTGTCCGGCAGCGAGCGGTTCGCCGAGCTCGGCCGGGTCGTCGCCAAGGTGCCCGCCCTGGTGCAGGCCGAGCGGCGCCAGCGCAGCGACTTCCTGCGCACCATCTACCGCGAGTACGCCGGCGCCCGGCTGGCCGACCTCGACGCGATCGCCGACGAGCACCTCACCAGCCACGTCCTCGAGCGGCTCTCGCCCGAGGCGGTGCGCCGGATCCGCGAGCACCGGCGCGCGGGCCAGCAGACGGTGCTGATCACCGGCGCGATCCGGCCGCTGACCCGGCCGCTGGCGGCGCTCTTCGACCACATCGAGGCGGCCGAGCTCGCCGTCGACGATCGTGGCATCTGCACCGGCCACCTGGCCTCCTCGCCACTGGTCGGCGAGTCGCGGGCGGCCTGGATGCGCTCCTACGCCACCGCGCACGGCATCGACATGAGCAAGTCGTTCGCCTACGCCGACTCCCACTCCGACCTGCCGCTGCTCGAGGCCGTCGGCAACCCGGTCGCCGTGCGGCCCGACGTACCCCTCTTCCGGCACGCGCGGCGCAGCCACTGGACCATCGTCGACTGGGCGAGCTCCGGCTCCTCGACGCGCACCCTCAACCCCGCCGGGAGCAAGTGATGATGCTGGCGCTGGAGATGTTCCGCTCGCTGCCGCGCACGGTGGCGGGCAAGGCGGTCGGGAGCCGGCTGCCCGGCATCCTGTCCGGGTACGCCGCCCCGCTGCGCCTGGTCACCCTGGACGCGCCGGTGGTCGACCGGCCGGGCTGGGCCCGGCTGCGCACCCGGCTCTCGGGCATCTGCGGCTCCGACCTCGGGATGCTGTCGGGCCAGACCTCGCTCTACTTCTCCGCGCTGGTCTCGCTGCCGTTCGTGCCCGGCCACGAGGTGGTCGCCGAGCTGATCGACGACTGCGAGGACCTGCCGGCCGGCACCCGCGTCGTCGTCGACCCCGTGCTGACCTGCGCGGCCCGTGGCGTCGAGGCCTGCGAGAGCTGTGCGGAGGGCGCCACCAACCGCTGCTCGCGGATCACCGTCGGCGACGTGTCGCCCGGACTGCAGACCGGCTTCTGCCACGACACCGGCGGCGGCTGGGGCCAGCAGCTCACCGCCCACCGCAGCCAGCTGCACGCGGTGCCGGAGGGCTACCGCGACGAGCAGGCGATCCTGATCGAGCCGATGGCCTGCGCCGTGCACACCGCGCTGCGTGCCGGCGTGGGCCCGGGGGACCGGGTGCTGGTGAGCGGCGCCGGCTCCGTCGGGCTGTTCGCGACCTTCGCGCTGCGCGAGCTGACCGAGGCGGGCGAGATCATCGTGGTCGCCAAGCACGGCCACCAGCGCGAGCTGGCCACCGCGCTCGGCGCCACCGAGGTGGTCGCGCCCGGCGAGGTGCTGCGTCGCGTGCGCCGCTCGACCGGCGCGTTCCAGCTGAAGCCCGAGTACTCCTCGCCGTACCTCCTGGGGGGTGTCGACGTCGCCGTCGACGCGGTCGGCAGCAAGCAGTCCCTCGAGACCGCCCTCGGCGCCACCCGGGCCGGCGGCCGCGTCGTCCTGTCCGGGATGCCCGCGCCCGCCGATCTCTCCGCGGCCTGGTTCCGCGAGCTCGAGGTGGTCGGCACCTATGCCTCGGCCCGCGCGGACGCCGCGTTCGCGAAGGCCACCGAGCTGGTCGGGCACGACGCCGTCGCCCGGCTGTCCACGTCCGTCGCCAGCTACCCGCTGCACCGCTGGCGCGAGGCGCTCGACCATGCCCACTCCACCGGCCGTCTCGGGACGGTCAAGGTGGCGTTCGACCCGAGGTCGACGGGCAGCTCGTCGTGAGCAACGAACGGCGGGCGTGGGCCCGCAGAGTTCGCGCAAGCGGCGCGGCCGAGGCACGAGGTCGCGACGGCGCGTCGAGATCCACTATGAGTTCAGGAGCGATCAACTGATGAGCAGGCCAGGATTCGTTCTCGAGGTCGACGACCGGACGCCGCCGCTGGTCGTCCACGAGGGGCTGGGCTTCCGGCTGGAGAGCTTCCCGCTCGGCACCCGGGTGGTCTACCCGCCCGAGTCGCTGCCGAGCGTGCCGGACGTCGACGAGGCGATCCGCGAGGCGCTGCTGCACCCGGTCGACTCCGACCCGCTGCCCGAGCGGCTCTTCGCCGGCATGAAGCTGACGATCGCCTTCGACGACCTGTCGCTGCCGCTGCCGTCGATGAAGAGCCCCGACATCCGCGGCCGGATCATCGAGCACGTGCTGACCCTGGCCGCCGAGGCCGGCGTCGACGACGTGGAGATCATCGCGGCCAACGCGCTGCACCGGCGGATGACCGCCGCCGAGCTCAAGCACATCGTCGGCGAGCGGGTGTTCCGCTCGTTCTTCCCGCAGGGGAAGCTCTACAACTTCGACGCCGAGGACCGCGACAACCTCGCGCACCTCGGGACCACCGACCAGGGTGAGGACATCGAGATCAGCAAGCGGGCCGCCGAGTCCGACCTGCTGGTCTACGTCAACGTCAACCTGGTGGCGATGGACGGCGGGCACAAGTCGGTCGGCATCGGGCTCGCGTCGTACCGGTCGCTGCGCCACCACCACAACCCGCAGACCATGGTCCACTCGCGGTCCTTCATGGACCACAAGAAGTCGGCCATGCACCACTCGGCGTGGCGGATGGGCCGGATCATCAAGGACACCGTCAAGGTGTTCCAGATCGAGACCACGCTCGACAACAACGTCTTCTCCAAGCCCTACGACTTCCTGATGAAGCGCGAGTGGGAGTGGTCGGTGCGCGACCAGGCCTCGATGCTGGCCATGAAGCGCGGGCTGTCGGTCGCGCCGCAGAAGCTGCGGCACAAGCTGTTCCACGACCTGCGGGCGCCGTACGGGCTGACCGGCATCAGCGCCGGCGAGGTCGAGGGCGTGCACGAGCAGACCCTGGAGCGGGTGCACCGCCAGCAGCTGGTCGAGGTGCAGGGCCAGTCCGACGTGCTGGTGCTCGGGGTGCCCTACCTCGGCCCCTACAACGTCAACAGCTCGATGAACCCGATCCTCGCCACCTGCATGGGGCTCGGCTACTACTTCAACTCCTACCGCCACCAGCCGGTCGTGCGGAAGGGCGGCGCGGTGATCCTCTACCACCCGCTCAACGAGGGCTTCAACCAGCTGCACCACCCCTCCTACGTCGACTTCTACGAGGAGGTGCTGGCCGAGACCACCGACCCGGCGGTCATCAGCGCGAAGTACGAGAAGCAGTTCGCCGAGGACGAGTGGTACCGCCACCTCTACCGCACCTCGCACGCCTACCACGGCGTGCACCCGTTCTACATGTGGTACTGGGCGGCGCACGCGATGGACCACGTCGACGAGGTCATCTGGGTCGGGGCCGACCGCAAGGTCGCCTCCCGCCTGGGCTTCCGGGCCGCGACGACGCTGCAGGACGCGCTGGAGATGGCCTCCGGCACGGTCGGCACGTCGCCGTCGATCACCTACCTGCACAACCCCCCGCACCTGCTCGCGGACGTGCGATGACGGGGTTCCTCAAGGGCACCGTCGACGACGTCCGCACCGTCTCGCGAGGCTGGCGCTGGGGGCGGCGCTCGATGGTGCCGCGCTCGGCGGAGGAGTACGTCCTCCCCGCGAGGTCCACGGTCTTCCCGTCCGACTGGTCGCGCAAGCGGCCGGCGATCGCAGCGCGCGAGGTGGCGCAGAAGGGCGGCCTGGAGCCGCTGTTCCGCTCCCAGGTGCGTACGCAGGTCGAGGGGCTCGACGTGCTGGCGAAGATCGACGGCCCGGTGATCTTCGCGGCCAACCACGCCTCGCACCTGGACACGCCACTGATCCTGCTCTCGCTGCCCGACGAGTGGCGGCGCCGTACGGCGGTCGCGGCCGCGGCCGACTACTTCTTCGACACCTGGTGGCGCGCGGTCGGCTCCTCGCTGCTGTTCAACACCTTCCCGATCGACCGCCGCGGCGGGGCGATGGCGACCACGCCCGGTGAGGTGCTCGCCGACGGCTGGAGCCTGGTGATCTTCCCCGAGGGGACCCGCTCCCAGGACGGCTGGGTGGGCAAGTTCCGGATGGGTGCGGCCTTCCTGGCCCACGAGTACGGCGTCCCGGTGGTGCCGGTCGCGCACCGCGGGACCTTCGCCGCGATGCCGCGCGGCGCCGGCTGGCCCCACCCGGGTCGGCGGCAGCTGACGATCCGCTTCGGGGAGCCGCTGCGCCCGGCCGAGGGCGAGTCGGTGCGCGAGTTCGCGCCCCGGATCAAGGACGCCGTGGCCCAGCTGCTCGACGAGGACTCCTCCACCTGGTGGGAGTCGCGGCGGCGCGCCGCGTCCGGCGCCACGCCGGACCCGTCCGGCCCGCAGGTCGCGCAGTGGCGCCGGGTCTGGGCGCAGACCGACTCGCCGCAGGTCACCGACGAGCCGTCCGGCCGCCGGCTGGCGGCCTGGCGCCGCTGACTCCGCGGTGAGAGCCCTCTCATGAAGGGCTCACGGTCGCCTCACCGCGGGTGAGCAGAGTTCCTCTCGTCAGGCATCCAGCCCACGAGAGGAACTCATCATGAACAAGCTCATCGGCATCGGCACGCTCGCGATCGCGGGAGCGGTCACCACGGGACTGCTCGCCTTCCCGTCGGTCGGCGCGGCCGCCGACGACGACGTCGCGTTCCAGCGCAAGGACGACAGCCCGGACGTGGTGATGGCGATCGACGACGACGATGACGACGACACCTTCGGCCGCGACGACACCCGGACCCGGACCCAGGGCCAGACCCGCACCCGCACCCGGGGCACCGACGTGTCCCGCGACCGGGACGTGAGCCGCGGCGACAAGGTGCGCGACTGGACGCGGGACGGCGGCACCCGCACCCGCGACCGCAGCGCGCACCACACGAACGACCGCTCGCGCCACGACACCCGCGGCTGATGGGCGGCGACGACAGCTGGCGGTTCGCCGAGGGCGACCCGATCACCGGCGACCTGACCGCGGTCCGGCTGCTCGGCGGCGGGTCGTCGTACGAGGCCTACCTGGCCTTCGACGAGATCACCTACGCGCCGGTCGTGGTCAAGGTGGTCCGGCCCGGGCTGGTCGACGACGCGTCCAGCCTGCGCGGGCTGCGGCGCGAGGCCGAGGCCCTGGCCACCGTCAACCACCCGGTGGTCGTGCGCGGCCTGCGCCACCAGGCGGAGGGCGAGCGCCCCCACCTGGTGCTCGAGCAGATCGACGGACCCCGGCTGTCGTCCCTCCTGCGGCGCTACGGCCCGCTGCAGCCGCAGCAGTACCTCCCGCTCGGGATCGAGCTGGCGAGCGCCCTGCACTACCTGCGGCACGTCGGCTGGACCCACCTGGACGTCAAGCCGAGCAACGTCATCATGGGCGCGCCCGCGCGCCTGATCGACCTCTCGGTGGCCCGCAGGGTGGAGGACGCGGCACGGCTGCGGGTGCCGATCGGCACCGACCTCTATCTCGCCCCCGAGCAGTGCGACCCGCCCACCAGCGGGCAGCCCGGCCACGCCAGCGACGTCTGGGGCCTGTGCGCGACCCTCTTCGAGGCGGTCGCCGGCCACCGCGCCTTCGCCGACGGTGACCCCGGGGCGGCCGACGTCCGGGACCGCTACCCGCAGCTCGCGGGGGCGCCGTACGACCTGCCGGACGGGGTGCCGTCCGAGGTCGCCGCGATCGTGTACGCCGGCCTCGCGCCCGCCCCGGGCGACCGCCCGCTGCCGCACGAGGTCGCCGAGGCCCTCGAGCCGGTGCTGGCCCGCCAGCCCCGCGCCAAGTTCGCCGGCTTCAAGGCCCGCTGACCGGGCCACCCCGGGAGCCGGTCAGGCGTTGAAGCGGTAGCCCATGCCGCGGACGGTGGTGATCGTGTCGGCGCCGAACTTGCGGCGCAGGTAGCCGACGTACACGTCGACGACGTTGGAGCCGGGGTCGAAGTCGAAGCCCCAGACGTGGTCGAGCAGCTGCTCGCGCGAGAGCACCTGACCCGCGTTGAGCATGAAGATCTCCGCCAGGGTGAACTCGCGGGCCGACAGGTCGACCTGCTTGTCGCGGACCGTGGCCCGCCGGGTGCGCAGGTCGAGCAGCACGCCGCCGGCCTCGACCGCGTCCTCGCGGGTGCCACCGCCGTCGCCGCCCTGGGCCTGGCGCAACCGCAGCCGGATCCGGGCGATCAGCTCGGCGAAGCGGAACGGCTTGGGCATGTAGTCGTCGGCGCCGCCCTCCAGCGCGGACACGGTGTCGGTCACCGAGTCCCGGGCGGTCAGCACGATGACGGGCATGCGCGAGCCCTGCGAGCGCAGCTGGTCGAGCACCTCGAAGCCGTCCAGGCCGGGCAGGCCGATGTCGAGGACCATCAGGTCGAAGTCGCCGCTGAGCGCGTGGTCGAGCCCGCTCGGGCCGTCACCGGCCACGGTCGCGAGGTGGCCCTCGGCGCGCAGGCCCTTGGCCACGAAGGAGGCGATGCGGGCCTCGTCCTCGACGATCAGGATGCGGGCCACGGGGTCTCCTCGGGTCGCTCGGACGGCGTACGGGTGATCGGGCTGAAGGTGAGGGTCGTGGTGGCGGACCCGGGCCGGGCGGGCAGGGTCAGCACGAAGCGCGCGCCGGGCGGGTCGGCGTCCTCCACCGACGCCGTGCCGCCGTGGGCGGCGACGATCGCGCTCACGATGGACAGGCCCAGACCGAACCCCTCGTCGCCGTCCGGCACGCTCGCCCGGCCGAAGCGCTCGAAGATCTGCTCGCGGGCGGCGGCGGGGACGCCGGGTCCGGTGTCGCGGACCCACAGCCGCGCCGTCCCCCCGTCGTACGACGACCCGAACGCGACCGTGTCGCCGGGCCGGGTGTGCTTCACCGCGTTGTCGGCGAGCTGGAGCAGGGCCTGGGTGAGCCGCTGCGCGTCGGCGTGGACCACGGCGTCGGCGGCGTCGTCGAGCTGCCAGTCGCGCTCGCCGAGGGCGCGGGCCTTCGCGAGCGCGTCCTCGGTGAGCGGCGCGAGCTCGACGTCGGCCAGCGTGACGAAGTCGGGCCGGTCGCTCTTCGCGAGCAGGATCAGGTCGCCGACCAGCCGGGCCATCCGGTCGACCTCGTCGAGGAGCAGCGCCCGCGTCTCGGCGACCTCCTCGGGGCTCCCGGAGTCGAGCAGCTCCAGGTGCCCGCGAAGGACGGTGAGCGGGGTCTTCAGCTCGTGTCCGGCGTCGTCGAGGAACTGCCGCTGCCCGGTGAAGGCGTGCTCCAGCCGGTCGAGCATGCCGTTGACGGTGCGGGTCAGAGCGGTGATGTCGTCGTTGCCGCTGGTGGGGATCCGGCGGGACAGGTCGGTCTCGGTGATCTCGTCGGCCGTCTCGCGCAGGGTGCGCAGCGGGGCGAGCAGCCGGCCCGACTGCCAGAAGGCGGCGGCGACGACCAGCAGCAGCGAGAGGCCGGCCACGCTCGCGTAGGTGCGCATGGTGTCGTGCAGCTCCGCGCGGTCCTCGGCGAGGTAGACGACCACCATCAGGGCGCCGCGCTCGTCGCCCTGGGCGATCGGCTGGGAGGTGACCAGCACCTCGCCCTGCGCGGTCTCGATGCGCAGGCTGCCGCTGGAGGTCACCAGCGGACGGACCTCCGCGAGGAACGCCGGGTCCTCGGCGAGCGGGTCCTCCGGGAAGACGAGGAGGCGGCCCTCGTTGAAGCCGAGCAGCAGCTCGTCGTCGTCCGGGACGTTGCGCTCCATGAAGAGCCGTTGCAGCGCCTGCACGCTCTCGAACGGCTCCCCGGTCCCGGGGTCGATCCCCTCCGCGGTCAGCACGCCGAACTCGTCCAGCTCCTGGTCGACCGCCTCGGCCGTCTGCCGCTCCAGCCGCTGCGACTCGATGACGTAGACGATGGCGCCGGCGGCGGCCAGGGCGAGCAGGACCAGCGCGGCCACGGTGGCGGTGATGCGCACCCGCACCGAGACCCCCGACCTGCGGGGGCGGGCGTCCTCGGGAGCGTCGTGAGGCTCAGTCGTCCCGGTCGTCATCCCGCTCATCGTCGTCGTCGTCGGTCCCGCCGTCGTCCCCGCCACCGTGGCCGCCGCGGTCGTCGTCCTCGGCGTCGTCGTCCCGGTCGTCGTCCCGGTCGTCACCCC
>Ga0075365_10000916_pt1 | contig 12406 bp, 9 predicted proteins | sample EndMetdeltDD1765_FD_71387 | JGI IMG/M metagenome (GOLD analysis project Ga0075365, IMG submission 71387) | Populus endosphere microbial communities from Tennessee, USA - Endosphere MetaG P. deltoides DD176-5 | ecosystem: Host-associated > Plants > Roots > Endosphere | place: USA: Tennessee... | reverse complement strand
CCCACGGCGACTGGCTGCCCGCATGGGCGCGCACCGGCCGCAAGGTTCAGGCCGCCTGACCATCTCTCTCCCGGTCACGGCCACAAGAGGTCCCGCGGCTTTGCCGCGGGACTTTTTTCTCCGCAGGGCGGCGGCGAAGGTGCGGATTGCCCAGCCGGCCTTGAGCAATCATGTCATGGCGCTGGAAAAGGAGCTTGGCTGCCCCCCTGTTCATCCGCTCCACCCGGCGGGTTGAGCTGATCAGGGCAGGCGAGACGTTCTATGATCGCTGTGTCCGCATCCTCAGCGAGGTCGATCTGACCACCGAACTGACACGGGCTGCCGGCGGCAGCCGCATCCGCCAGATTAAGATCGGCACCGTCTATCCCGCCACCATGGGCATGCTGCCGACGTTCCTGGCGAAGATCGCCCGCAAGTTCCCCGATGTGAAGATCCACATCGCCGCGGGCAACACCGGCGACATCATCCGCAACCTGGAGAGCGGCCAGATCAATCTCGGCTTTATCCGGCCGGTGGAAAACATCGGCGCCTTGCGCTTCTTCTCGATTGCCCATGAACGCTACTATCTGGCGGTTGGCCATTGCAATCCGCTGGCAGAGCGCGACGAGATCAGCATCGACGATCTCAGCGATCAGAAGATCATCGCCTTTTCCCGGCAGAACCTGTCGTTTACCGAACGCTACTTCAATGAGAAGTTCGAGGCATACGATCTGACGAAGAACATCGCCTATACCTGTGACGACACCTTTTCGTTGGTGTCGCTCGTTTCGGCCGGGCTTGGCATCGGCTTTGTCCCGGAATGGACGCTGGAGCTTCCGAACCGCGCCTTTGAGCTGAAGAAGGTGAAGGGGATCGACTTTAGGATCGGGCTCGGGGTTGCCTGGAACCGGGAGGACCCAACCGCCTCGCGCGACGACATTGTCGATATCGCCCGGTCGTTGGCGAGGGCAGGGCGGTGAGGGCGGCCGTGTTCGGCTAACCCTCACTGTTCCGCCGCCCGTCCGCCGATCTTTGGTTGGCCTGCCTGCCGAACATCCCCGTTGCCGCCCGCGCCTCGCGTCCTGCCCCGGCTTTGAGGTCCTGCCGGGCCCGCGCTGCCCGCAATGGCTTTGCCGTCCTCCACTTTCGTTGCGGCCCTATCGGGTGCGGACCAGCGCTTGCAGCCCGACTTGCGGACCGCCGTAGCAGGTTGCGATGGTCGCGACCTCTTAAAAGCCCTTCTGGATGACGTCGGCGAAGTCGTGCTTGAAGATCTCCCGCGCCTGGGCGAGAGACATCGAAGGGTAGGCGCCGAGCTTTTTCTTTGTCCGCTTTCCATCTCGCCACTGCTGCGCTATCCAGTCGGCGGTAACGCGCTTCGGCATTGGCTTGAGGACGAGGACGAGCCCGCCGGTTCCGCACCCTTCGCCATCGGCAAGGTTCTCCTGCTTCGCAACTGGGATCGAAAGGGGAGAGGCCGGAGTGGTATCCGGGGACTGGAAGCCGTGCGCTACCCCTTAAACAGCCCCCAGCATCCCAGAAGCGTCATCAAGCGCTCATCGGTTCAAGGGCGGAAGGCCGGGTCGGTCGAGACCACCGGGTGAAAGTGTGAATATCTCGCAGCCATCGGAAGTGACGCCGACCGTATGTTCGTATTGCGCTGAAAGCGAGCGGTCGCGCGTAACGGCAGTCCAGCCGTCCGCCAGCACTTTTACATGCGGCCGACCAAGGTTGATCATCGGCTCAATGGTGAAGATCATGCCTTCGCGCAGTTCCGGCCCTTCGCTCGCGCGACCATAGTGCAGGATATTCGGGGAGTCGTGGAACAGCGCACCGACGCCATGACCGCAGAAGTCGCGCACAACCGAACAGCGCTCGGCTTCGGCATAGGTCTGAATGGCTTCTCCGATCGCGCCTGTGCGGGCACCTGGCCGAACAGCTGATATGCCACGCAGAAGGGATTCGTAGGTCACCTCAAGCAGCCGCTCCGCTGCGCGCTTGATCGTCCCGACCGGATACATGCGGCTTGAATCGCCGTGCCAGCCATCGACCACGTAGGTCACGTCGATGTTGACGATATCTCCCTCGCGCAACGGCTTTGCATCCGGAATACCATGGCAGACGACATGGTTGATCGAGGTACAGGTCGATTTCGTGTATCCGCGATAGTTGAGGGTCGCCGGAATCGCGCCGTTGTCCATGCCGAACTCGAAAACGAAGCGATCGATTGCATCGGTCGGCAGGCCCGGCCTCACGACAGCGGCGAGCTCGTCGAGGCAACGTGCGGTCAGCTGGCAAGCCTTCCGCATTCCCTCGAAAGCTTCAGGACCGTAGAGCCTGATTGCGCCCGTATTCTTCGATGGCGCGGAAGAGGCTTCGATATAGTTCACCATTGCAGGCCCTTAGGATTGTCATTCTGGTACATAATGCAGCTATGCCGGGTTCGTCCATCGCGATCAATGGGTGGAATGTCATTTCTGGCTTAGTGGTCGTGTTGAACCGGCGCTGGCAGCTTTTCTGTGGCCCCAGACGCCTTCGCCTTCACGCGATCCCTGCGGCCCGTGGCTTGATCCTGCGTGCTACTCGGACGAGGCACTGGAAATTGGTTCGCTGGAGAAAAAATATGGCACTTCCCAGCGCCCCGTTCGGCGGTTTGTGCCCGCAACTCCGGTCCCCCTGCATCCGCCGGCCGACGCTTGCGCGCCGCTGATGGCCTTGTGTGCCCTACAGGCACGTCCGGAGCGAAACTCAACACAGCATTGGCGCCGCGCCGCCATCCCGGAGGGAGACCATTTTCTGCGACCCGACTGCGAAAGCTTACGCCTTCTTCCGCACCCGGCGCCGGTCCCGCCTCGCCGCAACGCCTTGCGGTGTATCCGAAGATGGGACGGGGGAAGGATGGCATAGCCGCTCGCTATGGGGGAAATCGAGCGCGTCGTTTTTTAAGAACGCAACTGGTTAAGAACGCGACGAGAACAACGAAGCGAAGGTGGACGTTGGCTTGTTCGGCATGCTCGTGACCACAACCAGCTGACGGATCTGGCCACGTTTGAAGGCGGCGAGGAAGCGCTTGTAATCCTTGAGCGATACGCAGCCGTTGGAGTCGCCGCGGGCTCCCAACATGTAGGTGTGCGCGAGTAGGCCATCGCGGTTGTAGATTGCGCCTGCGCCACCGACAGGGTGCAGGCGGATGGCCTCGACGCCGTGGAACAGGCTTTCTCGCATTGTCAGATTGTAGGTATGCGGCGGGGTCGGTCCGCGGTTCTTGGCCTGCACATAACGCGGGTTGTCACGCATCTTGCCGAGGCCGGAATGGGCCTCCAGTCGTTCACCGTTTGGAAGGTAGACCATGTTGGCGGAAATGTCGTAGACCGCGACACCGTTGCGGGCGATGGGGGCAGACAGCCCCTTCTTCACGGTCGGCATTGCGTCTTCGTCATCATCGGAAGCGCCGGCATCCGGCCGGGCATAGGCCAGCACGGGTTCTGCCGGAGCGCTGCGATCGTTGGGCGTCGCCCGCTTCAAGCCATCGGGCCGGGCCATCGGCAAAGGGATAGAGGTGTCGCTGCCGCTCAGCACGAGATCGAACGGCTGGGTCATGGCCAGAGCCGACGGCTCGATCGGTGCGGCAGGTGCAAGACTTGCAACCTCGACCGGACCTGGCTTAGCCGCGGCCGGCGGCACCTGTCCCTTAATGACGGCTGCGGGTCTTGCGGCGAGTGCCAGCAGGGCGGGTCCTTCGGCAGCCGCAACCTCATCTTTCGACGGGATGATAATGCGATCAGCCGAGGCAACAGCGACCGGTGTCGCCGCCACGGTGTCGTCTTTGATCGCGCGGGCTGGCTGGGCAGGCGTTGTCGCTGCAACAACCATTGCCGGCCGCTTGTTCGGAGAGCCTTCAGAAAGAGTAAGAGGTTCGGACTGCCCGACGAATGCTGCTGCCAGTGCAGCGGAGGGGGCGGCCACGTGAGCACCCCTTACCAGCGCCAGCTCGCTCTCCGTGCTCATGCGCAACCGCGAGAATTTCTTGACGTGAACGAGGCGCTGCGTGGGCTCGGTTTTGGCTATAACTGCAGGGGCAAGCGCGACGTCGGCAAGCGGACCTGCGCTCGGATGCGGAGCCGGCGTGACCATATGCATGGTCGCGACTGTAGCGACGACCCACGCCGAAGCGGCAAACCCCGCGCCGATAAGAGCTGCACCTGAGAGAAAACGGAAAGGGCGACCGAAGCGAGAAATAGACGTACCTATGGGCCTGGTATTGGCAAACACATCGACCGCAAACGGCATAACACTCGTCTTTCACAACTCGTTACTAGGCCGGCGGTACTGACAGATTGATAATTTTCTTCGCCGGGGCCGGTATAGGAGCATCAGGGCCAAATTGCGGCTTAGCTAATATATCCAGTCAGCTGAGAGCATGACGAATTATGGTAACCAAAGTCTTTACGTGAGCGGTCAAGCCGTTCGAATTTGAACGGGTGCAGTTTCGGGCATTTCACGACCGTGGGCACGCCTCCTCCTTTGTCATGAGGTGTCGAAGAAAGCGGATTCTGCTATGAATGCCTCCCGTCGTGGAGTTCCAGGTTGGGAGGAAAGCCGATGTCTTCGACACATCCAGTGGCTCATGAGGAAATCTCGCCGGCCTTATTGGTCGATACGATGTTCGCATTCCGGAAAACGGCTGCGATGAAGGCGGCGATCGAATTCGACCTTTTCACGAAATTTGGCGGAAAAAGCCGTACGGCACAGGCGCTTGCGTCCGATTTGGGTTGCGCCGAGCGCGGCGTTCGCATTCTCTGCGATTTTCTGGTGATCTCAGAATTCCTGACGAAGAGTGGCGAAAACTACGCGCTGACGCCGTCCAGTCAGGTCTTTCTCGATCGACATTCACCCGCCTATATGGGGGCTGCGATCGATTTCCTTGCTTCGCCGCAAATGGTGTCGTTGTTCCTGGATGACCCGGCTGCCTACGTTCGCAACGGCGGCTCCGTCGGCTTGGCAAACGTTGCGCCAGACAATCCTGTATGGGTCAAGTTTGCGCGAGCCATGGGCGCGTTCACTGGCGCAAGCGCGAAGGCCGTGGCGTCTGATGTTGCGACATGGTCAAAGCCTCTAAACAAGGTGCTGGACATTGCCGCCGGTCCCGGCGCTTTCGGGATCGAGATCGCCAAGGTGGCGCCATCGGCCAGCGTGGTTGCTCTCGATTGGAAGCCGGTTCTTGCGGTGACTGAGGAAAATGCGACGAATGCGGGGGTAGCCGCGCGCTTCACCTTCCAGCCCGGCAGCGCTTTCGAGGTCGATTGGGGCAGCGGCTATGATCTCATCCTGCTGCCGAACTTCCTCCATCACTTCGGTCGATGGCTGCGTCACGCTATTGAAGAAGGCACGAGCAAGCCTGGTGCCCGGAGGCCGCGTGGCGATTGTCGAGTTCGTTCCGAACGAGGACCGCGTGTCGCCGGCGTTTCCGGCTGCCTTCGCTATGGTCATGCTGGCGACAACGCCGAACGGAGACGCCTACACAGAGCGGGAGCTTGCCGAGATGGCCAAATCGGCCGGTTTTCGTGTCGTCGCGACGAAGCCGCTGCCGCCATCACCGGCCAGCCTGATCTTCCTGGAGTAGAGAGCCGCCGCGTTTTTAGCGAACCTCAGGCTCGTTCCATGACATAGCTTCCTGGCGCCTCTTCGATGGCGTTGAGCGCAGCGCCGCCCGGCTTGCGGGCGGGCACGCGCTTGCCGTCCTTCGCCTCGATCCAGGCCTGCCAGTGTGGCCACCACGAGCCGGCATTCTCGGCTGCCTCTGTCAACCACGTCTCGTATTCGCCTTTTGCGGTGCCGCCGGTCCAGTATTGATACTTCTTCTTGTCCGGTGGGTTGACGACGCCAGCGATGTGGCCGGAGCCCGCCAGCACGAAATCGACCTTGCCGCCGAAGAACTGGCTGCCGAGAAACACCGACTTGGCCGGCGCGATATGATCTTCGCGGGTTGCGAGATTGTAGATTGGAATCTTGACGTCCTTCAGGGACAGCTTTTGACCGTCGAGGATCATCTCGTTCGCAGTCAATGCGTTCCTGAGGTAGCAATTGCGCAGGTAGAAGGCGTGGTTCGCCGCCGCCATGCGGGTGGAGTCGGCGTTCCAGAAGAGCAGGTCGAAGGGCATCGGATCCTGGCCCTTCAGGTAGTTGTTGACGAAATAAGGCCAGATCAGTTCAGAGGCCCGCAGCATGTTGAAGGCGGTCGCCATCTTCGACCCGTCGAGATAGCCGATCTCATCCATATGGGCCTCAAGCCGCCCAAGCTGCTCCTCGTCGACAAAGACCTTGAGATCGCCGGCATAAGTGAAGTCCACCTGCGTCGTGAAGAGGGTGGCAGTCTTGATCCGCTTGTTCTTCTCCTTGGCGTGCAGCGCCAGCGTTGCGGCAAGCAGTGTGCCGCCCACGCAGTAACCAACGGCGTTTGCTTCCTTCTCGCCCGTCGCTTTCTCGATTGTATCGAGGGCAAAGTCGATGCCTTCGCGAGCATAGGCGGCCCAATCCTTTTGCGCATGGCGCGCGTCCGGATTGACCCAGGAAATCACGAAAACGGTCTGTCCCTGGTCGACGCACCATTTGATGAATGATTTCTGCGGGTTGAGGTCGAGGATATAGAATTTGTTGATCCACGGCGGGCAGATGAGGAGAGGGCGCTTCAAGACCGTCTCTGTGGTCGGCTCGTACTGGATGATCTGGCAGATCTCATTCTGCGCGATCACCTTGCCCGCGGTCAGCGCCATGTCGCGACCGACAGCGAATTTGGTCATGTCAGTCTGGCGAAGCTTCAAGTCGCCATGGCCTGAGACGATGTCCTCGGCAAGCATCTTCATGCCGCGCACCAGGTTTTCGCCGCTGGTCGCGATCGTTTCGCGGTAGAGCTGCGGGTTGGTGGCGACGAAATTAGTCGGCGAGAGTGCGGCCGTAATCTGTTTCACATAAAAGCCGGCCTTGTGCTTTGTGTGCTCGTCGAGGCCCTCGGTGTCGGCCACGATCTTCTCGGCCCAATCGGCGGTGATCAGGTAAACCTGCTTCAGAAATTCGAAGAATGGATTCTTCTGCCAGTCCTCGTCGGCAAAGCGCTTGTCCTTGCGATCCGGTTCCGGCGTCGGCGTTTCGCCCTGCATGCGCTGCATCGAGCGCATCCATATGCCGAAGTAACTGCTCATCAGCTGCGTCTGCGCCTCGAAGGTACGGCGCGGATCGGAGATCCAGTACTCGGTGACCTTGGAGAGCGTCTTGACCATGTCGGTCACCGGCTCTGCCGCATTCTCTGCGATCTTGCCACGTTCGCGTGGTGCGAGCCAGGCTGTCGCCGCTTTGCCGAGATTCTCGAGCGCACGGGCGAAATTGATCGCCATGGCCTCTGGATCTTTCAACAGGTATGGATCCAGGTCCTTTGCATCGAAGCCCGGGCCCTTTGCCTTGTCGCCGTTGTCCTTCTTGTTGTCGGTCACGCGTCTCCTCCGGCGGCAGCATGTTCCTGTAAATCGAGTTGTACATCTGGAAAGATCGATAAAACAAGTTCCGCTGATGCTCGCTCGTGCTATTGCTTTGTGGCGGCGACGAATTTAACAGTCGAAGCACCTCAGGATTTGGGACCTCTGGCACATGACGAAAAACGGCATTCGCACCATCGCAAACGTGACCCGCATCGCGCTCATTGGCGCCGCCGCGGCCATGACGCTTGCCGGATGCATGCAAACGCCCGAGGAGAAGGCCGCCTTCGCGGCCAGGCAAGCGGCGCCGACGCCCGTTGTCATGAACGCAACAAAGGGCGAGGTGCCGACCGAAAGCGGCCTGTCGCACTACAAGGACGGCTACCCGGGATTCGGTGCGCCGTTGACAGCCGCAAACGTTCAGATGGGTGACGATGAGGCCGGCGGGCTTCAGAAGAAGCTGACGGCGCTCGGCGCCCAACGCAAGGCGGGGACGATCTCGGAAGCCGAGTATCAGCGTCGCGTCGCTGAATACCGCAAGCTTGCCGCCGAACACGGTGCGCAAACGCTCTCCGAAATCGCCAATTAGGCCTTGCCTTCGCTGCGATTTGGAAGCAAAGCCTTCCAGCGGTGGCGGAAGATGAATTTTTCCCGATAATGCGCGGCCTGCGCGGCTTTCCGTCAAAGAAATGCCTTGCGACGCAAGTCTGATGAATACGGCGTTGGCGATTCTGAAGTTCGTATCGCGAACAGCCGGGAATTAGGACGAACTTCGAGCGCGGTCGTGGTGGCCGCATTTCCGTGGGGAAAGAAATGGAAGAGTTTCACAAAGTCCGGCGTTTGCCGCCTTACGTTTTCGAACAGGTCAACCGTTTGAAAGCGAGCGCGCGAGCGGGCGGGGCCGATATCATCGATCTCGGCATGGGAAACCCTGACCTTCCGACCCCGAAGGCGATTGTCGACAAGCTCTGCGAAGTCGTCCAGGATCCGCGCACGCATCGCTATTCGTCGTCCAAGGGCATTCCGGGTCTGCGCCGGGCCCAGGCTGCCTATTACGCCCGCCGCTTCGGCGTGAAGCTCAACCCGGACACCCAGGTCGTAGCCACGCTGGGCTCCAAGGAAGGCTTCGCCAATATGGCGCAAGCGATCACAGCGCCCGGCGACGTGATCCTCTGCCCGAACCCGACCTATCCGATCCACGCCTTCGGCTTCCTGATGGCCGGCGGTGTCATTCGGTCGATGTCGGTCGAACCGGACGAGAGCTTCTTCCCGCCGCTGGAACGCGCCGTTCGTCATTCGATTCCGAAGCCGCTGGCGCTGATCCTCAACTATCCGTCCAATCCGACGGCCTATGTGGCGACGCTGGACTTCTATAAAGACGTCATCGCCTTCGCCAAGAAGCATGACATCATCGTGCTTTCCGACCTTGCCTACTCTGAAATCTATTTCGATGGCGAGCCGCCTCCGTCGGTCCTGGAAGTGCCGGGCGCGATGGATGTGACGGTTGAATTCACCTCGATGTCGAAGACCTTCTCGATGCCCGGCTGGCGCATGGGCTTTGCCGTCGGCAACGAGCGCCTGATCGCGGCCTTGACACGCGTTAAATCGTACCTCGATTACGGTGCGTTCACACCGATCCAGGTGGCGGCAACACACGCGCTGAACGGCGACGGCTCGGACATCGCGGAAGTCCGCAACGTCTACAAGCGCCGCCGCGACGTCATGGTGGATACCTTTGGCAAGGCTGGCTTCGAGGTGCCGCCACCGGCGGCGACGATGTTTGCCTGGGCCAAGATCCCGGAAAAGTTCCGTCATCTTGGTTCGCTGGAGTTCTCCAAGCTGCTCGTCGAGAAGGCCGATGTGGCGGTAGCGCCCGGCATCGGTTTCGGCGAAATGGGCGACGACTACGTGCGTCTGGCGCTTGTCGAGAACGAGCATCGGATCCGCCAGGCGGCCCGCAACATCAAGAAGTTCATGTCGACGGCAGACGAGACGATGCACAACGTCATCTCACTTAACGCACATCGCTGATATAATCCCCTCAATGGCAGCCGCTCCGGCGGCTACCTTTCATGACAAATTTCAGGATCGATCCATGGCAGATGCCCTCAAAATCGGCATTGCGGGCTTGGGCACCGTTGGTGCTTCGCTTGTCCGTATCATTCAGCAGCGCAGCAACGAGCTGGCCGCAACATGCGGTCGCCCGATCCTGATTACGGGTGTTTCTGCCCGCGACAAGACCAAGGACCGCGGCATCGATGTCGGCGGCATCGAATGGTTCGATCGGCCGGAGGATCTGGCGGAGAAGGGCGACATCGATGTCTTCGTCGAACTCATGGGTGGGGTGAACGGCTCCGCTAACAGCTCGGTGCGCGCGGCGCTCGAACGCGGTCTCCATGTGGTGACCGCCAACAAGGCGCTGCTTGCCTATCACGGAGTCGAACTGGCGACGATCGCGGAAGAGAAGGGCGCGCTGCTGAACTTCGAAGCAGCGGTTGCCGGCGGCATTCCCGTCATCAAGGCGCTGCGCGAGTCGCTGACGGGCAACACGATTTCCCGCATCTACGGGATCATGAACGGCACCTGCAATTACATACTGACGAAGATGGAAAAGGAGGGCCTGTCCTTTGCCGACTGCCTGAAGGAGGCCCAGCGTCTCGGTTATGCCGAAGCCGATCCGGCCTTCGACATCGAGGGCAACGATACGGCCCACAAGCTTTCCATTCTCACGACGCTTGCCTTCGGAAACCAGATCGCAGCCGACGACATCTATCTCGAAGGCATCACCAATATCTCGATCGAGGATATCCACGCGGCAGCCGACCTCGGCTATCGCATCAAGCTGCTCGGCGTTGCCCAGCGGACGGATACCGGTATCGAACAGCGCGTGCATCCGACGATGGTGCCCGTCGATTCCGTTATTGCGCAGGTCGACGGCGTGACGAATGCCGTTGCGATCGAGTCCGATGTTCTCGGGGAGTTGTTGATGGTCGGCCCCGGCGCCGGCGGCAATGCAACGGCTTCGTCGGTACTAGGCGACATTGCCGATATCGCTAAAAGCCGCCCAGGCGCGCAGCGCGTGCCCGTTCTCGGTCATCCCGCCAAATCGCTCGAGCCCTACCGCAAGGCGCAAATGCAGAGCCACGAGGGCGGATATTTCATTCGCCTGACCGTGCTCGACCGTACCGGCGTGTTCGCAAGCGTTGCCACGCACATGGCGGAAAACCATATCTCGCTGGAGTCGATCGTTCAGCGCTCGAAGCAGCATCTGGCGCCGTCGCATCATCAGACGATCATCATGGTCACCCATGCGACGACCGAGGATTCCGTTCGCAAGGCGGTCGCTGCGATCAAGGGCGAGGGGTATCATGTCGGCGAGCCCCAGGTGATCCGCATCGAGCGCCCCAAGGAAGACTGAAAACTCTTCCCTCCGACCGCATTGACCTTAACTAAGGCGCCGCAGCAGACTTGTTGCGTGCGTCCACAGCTAACGTCGCCCGCCTCGTCCAAAACCATTGTGCGACCGCGCGAAGGCGCATAAAGCTGCCGATATCACTCCGGTCCCGGGGTGGTGACAAGCGATGAAGGCAGCAGGCGATATGGAGATTCCGGCCGATCCGGTGCAACGCGCGTTTCTGGGCGTCGAGAAGTCCGTCTTGGACAACCGTTGGATATCGCGCCTCGATCAAGCCGGTCAGAACCGGGCGCTCGCCATGTCTCAGATGCATGGGCTGCCGGAGCTTATTGCGCGCGTTCTCGCCGGACGTGGTGTCACTGTCGATGAGGCATTGGAATTCCTCGACCCGACGCTTCGTGGCCTGATGCCTGATCCCTATACCTTGACGGATTGCGAGAAGGCGGCCCAGCGGCTTGCCGAAGCGATCCGCAGCCAGCAGCAGGTCGCGATTTTCGGTGACTACGATGTTGACGGCGCTTCCTCATCGGCGCTCATGTTTCGCTTTCTCAAGCACTTTGGCGTCAAGGTCGATATCTATATTCCCGACCGCATTTTCGAGGGATACGGCCCGAACGCCGCGGCGATCGGGAACCTGATCGACAACGGTGCACGGCTGATCGTCACCGTCGATTGCGGATCGACCAGCCATGATGCGCTGGCCGAAGCTGCCAGGCGCAACATCGACGTTGTGGTGATTGATCACCACCAGGTGACACACGACTTGCCGACCTGCCATGCGCTGGTCAATCCGAATCGCGAGGACGATCTCTCCGGGCAGGGACATCTCTGCGCAGCTGGCGTCGTATTTCTTGTGCTCGTTGCGACGCTGCGTTTGTTGCGGGAGGCTGGCGATCCACGCGTGCGGTCGATCGACCTGCTGCAGTGGCTTGATATTGTCGCGCTTGCGACTGTGTGCGATGTCGTCCCGCTGAAGGGCCTGAACCGTGCCTATGTCGTCAAGGGGCTGATTGCCGCCCGTCATCAGGGCAATGCCGGCCTGTCCGCGCTGTTCCGCAAGGCGGGCCTTGCCGGGCCGGCAACGCCCTATCACTTCGGCTTCCTGATCGGCCCGCGCATCAATGCGGGCGGGCGCATCGGCGACGCCGCACTCGGCAGCCGCCTGCTCACACTGGACGACACGGGCGAGGCCGAGGCTATCGCCCAGCAATTGGATGAGCTCAACCGCGACAGACAGGCGATGGAAGCGGCAATGCTTCAGGAGGCGGAGGCCGAGGCGCTGGCGGAATACGGGGACGGCGAGGGTGCCTCGGTCATCGTCACCGCGCACGAAAAGTGGCACCCCGGCATCGTCGGCCTGATTGCCGCCCGTCTGAAGGAACGGTTCAAACGCCCGGCCTTTGCGATTGCCTTCGACCCATCCGGCAAGGGCACCGGCTCGGGCCGCTCGATCAACGGCTTTGACATGGGCAAGATGGTACGCGCGGCGGTGGACGAAGGCTTGCTGGTCAAGGGCGGCGGCCACGCCATGGCTGCTGGCCTC
>Ga0075365_10000915_pt1 | contig 12415 bp, 12 predicted proteins | sample EndMetdeltDD1765_FD_71387 | JGI IMG/M metagenome (GOLD analysis project Ga0075365, IMG submission 71387) | Populus endosphere microbial communities from Tennessee, USA - Endosphere MetaG P. deltoides DD176-5 | ecosystem: Host-associated > Plants > Roots > Endosphere | place: USA: Tennessee... | reverse complement strand
CCTCTGTCCTGGTCGCCATCGTCGGTGTCGTCGTCCCGATGGTCCTCGGCCTGGCCGCCGTCGCCGCGATGGGTGAGGACATCAAGGTGGCGCTGTTCGTCGGCGCCGCGCTGACCGCCACCAGCGTCGGCATCACGGCGCGGGTCTTCGGCGACCTGCGGGCGCTGGCGACGACCGAGGCCCGCATCGTGCTCGGCGCTGCCGTCGCCGACGACGTCATGGGCCTCGTCGTGCTCACGGTGGTCGTCCGCATCGTCACCGAGGGCTCGGTGTCGATCCTCTCCGTCTTCGGCATCGTGGCCGTCGCCGTGGCCTTCCTCGTCGTGAGTGCGGCCATCGGCCTGCGCATCAGCGGACCGCTGTTCCGCCTGGTCAACCACCTCAGCCGCTCGACCGGGACGCTCGTCGCCCTCGCCCTCGCGTTCACGCTGGCCTTCGCCCGGCTGGCCGATGCCGCCAAGCTGGCCCCGATCGTCGGGGCCTTCGTCGCCGGCATCGCCCTGAGCCGGAGCGACCAGTCCGAGCGCATCCGGCGTGAGCTCACGCCGGTGGGCCACCTCTTCATCCCCGTGTTCTTCCTGCAGATCGGGATCAACGCCGACGTCAAGGCCTTCGCCGAGGTCGCCGTGCTCCGCGACGCCGCCGTCCTCCTGGTCGTCGCGGCCATCGGCAAGCTGGTGTCGCCCATCGGTGCCTTCGGGGCCCCTGGCGACAAGATGCTGATCGGTCTCGGCATGCTGCCCCGAGGGGAGGTCGGGCTCATCTTCGCCACCATCGGGCTGGCCAACGGCGTGCTCGACCAGGACCTCTACGCCGCGTTGCTGCTCGTGGTGCTGGTGACGACCCTCGCCACACCCACGCTGCTGAAGTGGCGGTACGCGAAGCTCCGGGCCGAGGTCCCGATCGACGACGTCGAGATCGGTCCCGAGCCGGCGGGCGGTTGGCTCCGCGTCGACCGCGACGCCGTGGGCCTCGCCGCCCGTCCTCCGGCGGCGGAGGCGCTTCGCCTGGCGCTCCGGGCGTCGATCATCGTGGGCCGCCTCGATCCCGCGCCCGCGCTCCTCGACTGGCTGGCGGCGGTGCCCGACGAGCAGCTCCGCTGGAGACCCGAACTGCTCGGCGACCTGCTCGACGTGGTCGAGCGCGGCAACGCCCGTTCGTGGCGCTTCCTCGGTACGGTCGGCGCGCTCGAGGCGGCGCTTCCCGACCTCGCCCACGCCTTGCGTGGGCGCAGCGGCGATCCGTTCCTGATCGACCAGCTGCGGGCCTACCGCTTCGCCGGCATCGAACGGTTCCGCGCCCTCGACGCCGGAGACCCGGTCGCCCTCGAGGCCGATCGCCTCGTGCACCCCGACCACCTGCTGCTCGGTCTGTTCCTCGCCGAGGCGCTCGAGAGCATCCCCGACCCACTTCGCACGGCGACGGCGATCACGGGACGGCTCGGGCTCGACGACGAGGCGCGTCGCGCCGTCCTGGCGCTCGTCGAGGATCGCGACCTGCTGTGGAGCGCCGCCTTGCGCGCCGGGGGCCTCGAGGAGGAGGCGGTCCTCCACCTCGCCTCGCACCTCGACACACCGGAGCGAGCTCGTGCGCTCTTCGTCATGTCGGCGCTCCTGGGGGGCGACAAGGAGCGCTGGCAGATCGCCCGTCTGCGCACCCTCTTCGAGATGATCGAAGAGGCCCTGGCCCACGATGAGCTGACGGGCGTCGAGGCGCGCGACCTCACCGGTCGCCGCCGGGCCGAGGCGCTCGCGCTCACCACCGACGACCGGGTGCGCGAGCTGATCGAGGAAGCGCCCCGCTCGTACGTGCTGCGGAGCACGCCCGTGGCGATCGCCCGGCACGCGGCGCTCGTCCGGCCGCCGCTGCAGGAGCGAGACACGCGGCTGAACCTCCTCGACGAGGGTGCGGGGGTCTGGTGCATCGATGTCGCGGCGCGCGACCGGCACGGATTGCTCGCGTCGGTCACGGGCGCCCTCGCCGGCCAGGGGCTCGACGTCCGCTCGGCGACGGTCGCGACGTGGTCGTCGGGGGCCGCGCTCGAGTGCTTCCAGGTCGTCGCCGGTGCACCACCCGATCCCGAGGCGTTGCGCCGGGCCATCGAGGCGGCACTCGGTGGCCCGCTCGAGAGCGCGCCGTGGCCGGGCGCGGAGGTCGCCTTCGACGCCTCGGCGTCGCCGTGGCACACCGTGTGCGAGGTCGTCGCGCCCGACCGTCCTGGCCTCGTGCACCACGTCGCCACCGCGTTCGCGGCGTCGGGCGCGGAGGTCGTGGCCGCGACGATCGCGGTGAGCGACGGCCGGGCCGACGACCGCTTCGAGCTGGTCGACCGAAACGGGCGCAAGCTGTCGCGAGAGCAGGAGGACGCGATCCGGTCGTTCGTCGTCGGCGGTGTCGTGGAGCGACGGCGTTGGGGTCGATCCCGCTTCTCGGTGGCTGCGGATCAGAACGGGGCGACAGTCGACGCCTGAACCTGTCCGGTTGGCCCGGTTCATCCCGGTTCGCGCGGCCTGCGAGTGGTCGGTCGTGGACGTCGGGGAGGGTGCTCGGGTACATACTCACCTGATGGCAGGTCCAACGGCGGCGGACCCGGCACGAGTCCGCGTGCTGGTCGTGGACGACACGCCCGATCTGCGCGCCGTCATCAGCCTCTCGCTCGAGATCGATGGTCGCTTCGAGGTCGTCGGCGAGGCGACCGACGGACTCGAAGGGGTGGCGTCGGCCGAGGAGCTCCAACCCGACGTGGTGGTGCTCGACCGGTCGATGCCCCGGATGAACGGACTCGAGGCACTGCCCGAGATCCGTCGCGTCGCTCCGGCGGCGTCGGTGGTGCTCTACACGGCCGATGCCGACGAGGGGGTGTACCAGGCGGCCCTCGGCCTCGGCGCGGTCGGTGTGATGGACAAGACCTCGGGCGTGGGCGACCTCGCGGTGCACCTCTCCGACGCCCTGCTCCAGGCGTGGGGCCGCGAGTCGCTGCCGAGCGTGCAGGTGGGCCCCGTGCCGTCGGACGCAGCGCTCGAGTGGATCGACAACACCGCCCGGGTCGTCGACGTCGTGCGGCACCACCCCGAGCTGACGGAGACGCCGGTCCCGGCCGAGGTCCTCGACACCTTCGAGGGTTACCTGGCGACCTGGCGCGAGGTGGCCGAGGCCGAGGCCGAGTTCGTCTGGGCCGCGACCGCCGAGCCGGGCGAGGTGCACCGCCTGATCGACGCGTGGGCGACGATCGACCGCATCCCCGAGGAGCAGCTCGCCGTGCACGGCCTGGCGTGGTCCGCGCCACGTGGTCGCGTCTTCTTCCACGCCATCACCGAGGCCGTGCTCGAGGCCCTCGCCCGTCACGAGGCGACCACCGCCCTCGCCCGTCGGCTGCAACCCCAGTGGGGGTGAAGCTCCGCTTCGTCACGTCGGCCGCCTCCGTCGGCCAGCTCCCGGAGAGCCCGGCCGAGGTGGCGGTGGTCGGTCGTTCGAACGTCGGTAAGTCGTCGCTCGTGAACGCCCTCGGCAACGACTCCCACCTGGCCAAGACGTCGAAGACCCCCGGCCGGACGCGACTGCTCAACCTGTTCGAGGTCGACGATCTCGGCACGCTCGTCGACTGCCCGGGCTACGGCTACGCCCAGGCGTCGAAGCAGGAGCGGGGTGCCTGGCAGCAGATGGCCGAGCGCTACCTGCTCGAGCGTGAGTCGCTCCGCATGGTGCTCGTGCTCGTCGACGGCGAGATCGGGCCCACCAAGCTCGACGTGCAGATGCTCGACTGGCTCCGCGCCAACGGCGTGCCCCACACGGTGATCGCCACCAAGCACGACAAGGTCAAGTCGGCGCGACGTGACAAGCGCAAGCGCGAGCTGGCCGAGGGCTGCGACCTCGAGCCCGGCGACGTGGTGTGGGTGAGCTCGGCGCGGGGGACGGGTCTCGACCGGCTCCGCCAGCTCGTCGGCATGTACCTGTCGTGACCCCTGCCGGACCGGTCGTCAGCGCATGTTGCCGGTATGGCCCAGCGAGAACCGTCCGGGCTGGGGCCAGATGGTGAGACCGTGGGGCCCGGCACCGACCGGGATGCGGCGCAGCAGCTCGCCGCGTGCGGTGTCGAAGACGTAGACCTCGGCGTCGTAGCGGCCGCTCACCCAGAAGCGCGCGCCGTCGACGGTCAGGTTGCCCATGTCGGGCGAACCCCCGTCGGGGATCACCCACGTGTCGACGACTGCGCCGTGCTCGCCCCGAGCCGGGTCGATCACCGAGATCGAACCCGGCGGCCGATGGGCGCCGCCGACGGTGTCGGTGCCCCGGTTGGTGACGTAGACGCGGGTGCCGTCGCGGCTCGGGTAGATGCCGTGGGCTCCCTTGCCCGTGGGGATGAAGCCGACCTTGGTGAACGACTTCCCGTCGACGACGTGCACGCCGCCGGCCATCATGTCGGCGACGTAGAAGAAGGCACCCGACGGCACGAGCCGCACGTCCTGGGGCATGCCGTCGGCCGAGAGCTCGAGGCGGCCGAGCAGCTTCCGCGACGCCGTGTCGACCTTGACCATGGCGCCGCCGAACTCGCAGGTCGCGAGGAAGTAGGTCAGGTCGGCCGACCAGTCGATGTGGTTCAGGCCGGGGCAGGGCACCGGGACCGACTGACGCAGCTCGAGCGTCTTCGGGTCCCGGAAGTCGAGCCGCTCGAGCGCCTCCGCGACCACGATCATCGCCGAGCCGTCGGGGGTGAAGTACATGTTGTACGGGTCGTCGACCGGTGTGGTCGCACCCGCCTTCCCGGTGCGGGGATCGATGGCGGTCAGGCTGCCCTTGCCGGTGCGCTCGCCGTTGTTGTTGACCCAGAGCGTGCCGAGATCCCATGACGGCACGACGTGCTGGGGGGTGTCGCCGGTGGCGAACGTGTCGATCACGGCGAACGTGTCGGGGTCGATGACGGTGACGGTGCCCGAGAGCGAGTTCGGCACATAGACGCGTGACGGCACGTCGCGCAGGGAGGCGGCCAGCCCGTGGGCCCCGGCGGCCCTGTAGACGTTGGTGGTCGTGGTCGAGCGAGGGGCGGTCGTGCCCGGTGCGGTGCCGTCGTCGGAGGAGGAGCATGCGCCAAGGAGCGCGACGCCGACGACGAGGGCGACCAGCGTGCGCCGGGTCGCCGACGGAAGGGGCATCCGGAGAAGGTAGGCCGGTCGGCCGCCCGTAGGGTGGTTGGGATGGATGCGATGTCGGAGCCGACGGCCCGGCAGGTCCTGTGGCGAGGCATGTCCCGCCGGTGTGGGCGGTGCGGCGAGGGCGGTCTGTTCGAGGGGTGGTTCCACCTCCGTGACCGGTGCCCGCGCTGCGGGTACCGCTTCACCCGGGAGGCCGGCGCCTTCACGGGCGTGTACCTGGTGAACTTCGCGGTGACCGAGGCGCTCATGTTCGCGGTCCTGATGGTCTACGTGCTGTGGCTCGGCGTCTCGGGGAGCGACGCCCCGCTCTGGCCGTTCCTCACCGGGTGCGTGGTCTTCGCCGTCGTCGCTCCCGTCGTGTTCTATCCGTTCGCCGCCAGCACGTGGGCGGCGGTCGACCTGCTGATGCGACCCCTCGACCCGGTCGAGGAGGCGGAAGCAGCGATTCACGCAAGACCGGAGGTTCCACCAGATCGAGCAGGGTGACAAGCAGGGTGATGGGTGGCACATGGAGAAAAGGGACATATGAGGCCACAGATCACCGCAACGCCCCTGTTCCGGTCGGGAATCGCCGCCGTCGCCCTGGCGGCGCTGTTCCTCGTCACCCCGGGTGCCGCGAGCGCGGCGACCACGGTGCGTCCGGGCGACCAGCTGTACTCCGACGCCGGGCAGTGCACCGCGAACTTCGTCTACACCAACGGCTCGGCCCGGTTCATCGGCCTGGCGGCACACTGCTTCAGCACCGGGGGTAGCACCGACACCAACGGGTGCGACACGGCGTCGCTGCCCCTCGGGGCCGCCGTCGAGAACGTCGACGGCACCGTGATCGGGTCGCTCGCCTACAGCTCCTGGCTCACGATGCAGCGGGCAGGCGAGACCGACGCCGAGACCTGCGACTACAACGACCTCGCCCTCGTCCGGCTGGCGAGCGGCGTCTCGGCCAACCCCAGCGTGCCCCGGTGGGGCGGTCCGACGGGCCTCACCCCGGCCGGCGCTCCCGAGGCCGGCAAGCAGGTCTACTCGTACGGCAACTCGTCGCTGCGCCTGGGCATCACCCAGCTCAGCCCCAAGACGGGGTACGGGGTCGAGGACACCCCGGGTGGATGGAGCCACACCGTCTACACCGCGACCCCGGGCATCCCGGGTGACTCGGGCAGCGGGTTCCTCGACGCGCAGGGCCGGGCCTTCGGCACCCTGAGCACCGTCCAGATCGCCCCGCTCGTGGCGGCGAACGGGGTCGGGGATCTCGGGCGCGAGCTGGCCTACGCCAGTGCCCGGGGCGGGCTCGGGACGATCACCGTCGTCACCGGCGGCGCGTTCACCGGCGGTTTGCCGGTGTAGCAGCTTTGGCTGCGGCGGACACCCGTGGCCTAGCCTCCGCGGCAGGCGGCGCCCTACCGGGCCCCGCGCCCTGAACATGTCCACCTCGCTCCGAGACATCCCGGGCGCCTCGCGGCGCCCGGGGCGACGCACCCCCGGAACCTGGCCGGATGGTCCCCGGCCGGTCCTGTTCGACCCTCGGGAAGGCCTCGGCGGTCGTCGCACGCGCTGGCCCTTCGGCGGCGGTGGGGGCCGGGGCACCCGTCGCTCCCCGGTCGACGTCGCCCTGGTCGTCGGCGGACTGCTGATCCTGCTCGTCGTCCTGCGCGGCGCCTGGTCGGCGACGCGGGTGCACGTCGAGGTGACGGGCCTCGCCCGCGACGACGCCGTGACCTTCGCCGAGGCATCGAAGCTCGATGTGCGCATCCGCATCGGTCCCGACAAGCGCGTGGCGATGTCGACGCTCCTCCTCGACGGGCGGCCCCTCACCAAGGCGGAGCGGCTCGAAGACGGCTACCACTGGAAGGCGACCGGACCCCTCACCGCCGGGGTGCACCGACTCGAGCTGGAGGTGCCTCGGCCGGTCCTCGCTCCCAGCCGGTTCGTCTGGACCGTCCTGGTCGACCCCCAGCCCCCGAGGATCACGGCGCCTTCCGAGCTGCCGGAGCACCGCCTCGACCAGCGCGTGCGCATCGCGGGCAAGGTCGACACCGACGCCGAGCTGACGGCCAACGGCCGGCCGGTCGAGCTCGACGACGAGGGTCGCTTCACGCTCTCGTACCGCCACCCGCCGGCGGGCCCCATCCTCCTGGTCGCCGAGGATCGGGCCGGCTACGTGGTCAAGCGGGAGATCTTCGTCCCGGTGCAACGGCCGTTGACCCGCGCCGTGCACATGACGGCGATCTCGTGGAACGAGCGCGACCTTCGTGCGCCGATCCTCGAGCTGATCGACCAGGGGAAGATCAACGCCGTCGAGCTCGACCTCAAGGACGAAGACGGGGAGATCGGGTACGACTCCCGCGTTCCGCTCGCCCGCCAGATCGGCGCGGCCAAGGGGTACTACGACCTGCGCTCGGCGGTGAAGGTGCTGCACGCCAAGGGTGTGCGGGTCATCGGGCGGGTCGTCGTCTACCGCGACCCCATCCTCGCCCGGCGGGCATGGGAGCGTGGCGACCGGGATTGGGTCGTCCAGAAGCCCGACGGGACACCACAGGGCGCCTACGGCGGGTTCACCAACATGGCGGCACCCGAGGTGCGCCGCTACAACCTCGACCTCGCGGCGGAAGCCGCCAACCTGGGCGTCGACGAGATCCTCTGGGACTACATCCGTCGACCCGAAGGCGACCTGTCGCAGATGGTGTTCCCGGGAATGCCGAGCACCGACGACGCCGTGCAGCGGGGCGTTGTCGAGCTGCTGTCGCGGGGGCATGCGCTGCTGCGGGCCAAGGGCGTGTACCAGGGGGCGTCGCTGTTCGGCGTCGCCGCCGCCCGACCCACGACGGTTGGCCAGAACGTCCCCGACATCGCTCGCCACGTCGACTACATCGCGCCGATGGTCTACCCGGCGCTGTGGGTGCCGGGGGAGTACCGGGTGGACGACCCGCCGCGGATGCCCTTCGCGATCGTCGTGCGGTCGCTGGAGGACTTCCAGGCGAGGTCCAAGGGCACGGCCGTGCGACTCGTGCCCTGGCTCCAGGACTTCTCGCTGGGCGGCATCGCCTACGGCGACCTCGAGATCGCCGAGCAGATCCGCGCCGCCGACGAGCTCGGGATCAAGGACTGGATCCTCTGGAGCCCGAGGGTCGTGTACCACGCCGGTCGCGTCGAGCCCATCCCCGACGACGACCGCTAGCGCGAACCCGGTCGGTCGTCGTCGGTCCGGCGCCGACGGCGGCGCCAGGCCAGCAGGAGCAGGGCGAGCACGACCGCAACCAGCAACGCGAGAGCGAGCGGCAGCAGGATCCGACGCTGTCGCCTCACCGACTCGGCGGTCACCGGTTTGGCCGAGGTCCCGGCGCCGCTCGGGAAGGTGATGGTGGCCTGGGCCTTGCGGGTGACCTCGCCCGACGTGACCGTCACCGTGGCCTTCCAGGGGCCGTTCGGCAGGTCGGCGGCCAGGGTCACGGTCGCCGGCGCCGACTCACCCGGCCCGAGCGTCGTGCCCAGCTGCACGGGGAACGGTCCCGCGCGCAGCGATCCGGGGCCGTCGCTGAGCCGCAGCGACCCCGAGAGGTCGATGGCCCGCCGGCCGGTGTTGGTCACCTTGGCCCGGACCACGGGTCGTGCCTGGTCGTCCCGGGCAGCCACGAGGTTGTCGATGCGGAAGTCGGTGATGGGCTCCGGCCCCTCGCCGACCGAGACGTACATCCGGACCCCCACGCGGTTGACGACTCCGACCGCGCCCGCGCTGCTCGGGGGCTGGGTCCACACCACGGCGTAGCGCTCGCCCTCGACGGCGTCGCGGGGGACGCTGACCGTCACCGTGGCCTGGGCGCTGCCCCCCGCCGGGATCACGAGCGTGCTCGGCGAGACGGTCGTCCAAGACGACAGCTCGCTCTGGGTCCGACCGTCGGCGACCTTCCACTGCCCGTCGGCGACGGTCGCCCCGGCGGCGTACACCTCCATCGTCTGGGTCTGTCCGGTGCCGTTGCCCACCTCGACGTGGCGCACGATCCGGTCGCCCTGGTGGAGGTGGTCGACGATGTAGATGTGCGCCCGGGGGTCGTCGGCGCGGTCGGTCGGCGCGTCGGCGAGCCGGATCGACACCGCGTTGGCGGCCGTCTGGGCGACCGCCGGCAGGGCGGCGAGGGCCGTACCGAGGAGCAGGGTGGCGAGTGCGGCGAGGACGGTGCGACGCATGGCGGTCCGTTCTGGTCAGCTGACGGAGTGCGTGATGGTGCCTTGATAGGTGCCGACGACGACACCGGTGGGGATGCGGACCACGATCGTCGGGCGCCAGGTGGCCGAGGTGCTGCCGGCGACCCCCGTCACCGAGAAGGCGGTGACGGTTCCGGACAGGGCGACGGCGAGGGCCGACGTGGCCTGGCCGGGGACGAACACGCCGGTCCCGGTGGTGGTCGTCGCCGCGCCGGACCAGTAGGAGAGCGACGAGCGTGTGATCTTCTCGTAGCTCGACGCGCCGCCCGTTGTGAAATCGGTCGATGCCACCGTCGCCGTCCAGCCGCTCACCACGCTCACCCGCGTGTCGCTCACGGTGACGTTGCCCATCGAGGCGCTGAACGAGGTGGCGTTGATGGGCGTCCCGGTCGAGAGGTTGACCGAGGAGGGCACGCTGATGGCGAGGCTGCCTACCGGCGGGACCTGCGCCCCGGCGGGCTCACGGCCGGGAACGACGATGGCCGCCACCACGGAGGCGGCGACCACCATCGACAACCACGACCGGCGAACCGGCATCGTCCCCCATCACTTGGTCGAACCCGGGGCTGGGCCAGGGCTCAGCTCACGGAGTGGGTGATCGTCCCGGAGTAGGTCCCGGCGATGACGTCCGCCGGGATGGTAACGCTGACGGTCGGGTTCCAGGTGGCCGTCATGGAGCCGATGACAGCGGTGGAGGTGACCACCGAGGCGCTCGTGCTGAGGTCGGTTGCCGGGGTGCCGACGGCGACGCCGACGCCCGTGGTCGTGACCACACCGGGCGTGTAGGCGGCGTTGGCCTTGCCGATCGTCTTGTTGGCGCCACCGCCGCCGGTGGTGAAGTCGGTGGTCGACACCGAGGCGGTCCAGGTGTGGGCGAGCGTGCCCTGGTTGTCCGAGACCTGCACCGATCCGAGGCTGCCCGACAGCGACGTGGCGCCGATGAGGGTGCTGCCCGAGGTGGACAGGTCCGCCGAGCCCGGCACGCTCACCGACAGGCCGTTGCCGGTCAAGGTGAACGTCGTGGTGGTGTCCCCGGTTGCCGCGAGCGCGGGCGCCGCCGTCATCCCGAACGCGGCGGCCAGGGTGGTAGCGGCCAGGGCGAGGTTCCTCGTGCGGTGCATGGGTGCGTTTCCCCTCCTCGTGTGAATACTGCTCGTAGTATCGGAAACGCGTGCAGTGACATGTATGGCCCGTCAGGATCATTTACGACCTGGCCCGTATGGATCACCCCCACCGTGGTCCGGGCCATCCGGGCGCGGGGCACGCGAGACTGGGCGGGTGACCGACGTCGATCTCGACACCCGCCTCGGCGACCCGCTCCTCGACGGCGACCACGAGCGGTTGACCCACATCGTCAAGGGCAAGGGCCGCCTGACCGAGGCGATGGTGACCGGCCAACCGGTGACCGCGCTCTGCGGCAAGGTGTGGGTACCGGGGCGCGATCCGAACCGCTACCCGTTGTGCGGGACCTGCCGGGAGATCTTCCGCCGCGAGACGGGCCGCGAGCCCGAGGGCGTCAGCTAGCGCCGTCGCGGACGAAGACGCTCACCGCGTAGTCGGGCGATCCCTCGCCGCCCGCGTCGAACGGCAGCCGGTCCCACGTGGCCCAGCGCGACTCGAGCTCGAGCCCGGCCGCGGCGGCGTGGCGGTCGAGTGAGGGAAGGTCGTAGCCACCCGGGCGCAGCTGGAAGCCGACGACGCACCGGCCACCCGGACGCAGCGCCGCGGCGACCCGGTCGAGGACGGACGGTTCCGTGCCGGGAACCACGAAGAGCAGCACGTTGCCGGCGAGCACGGCGACGTCGAAGGTGCCGGCCTCGGGCCCGAGGTCGAGCGTGGCCAGATCGGCGAGCAGCCACCGGAGCTCGGGTGCACGGCGTCTCGCGGTCTCGAGCATGTCGGCGTCGACGTCGACGCCGAGCACCTCGATGCCGTGGCGGGCGAGCTCGACGGCCACCCGGCCGGTCCCACAGCCCGCGTCGAGCACTCGACCCGGGCCGAACGCGCGCACGAAGGTCGCCTCGCCGTGGACGTCGACGCCGCCCTCGGCCAGGGCGTCGAACCGCTCCTGGTAGGCGTCGCCCCGCGGGTAGCTCACCGGTCCCAGTCAAGCAGCGGCGTACGGGAGATGGCAGGCGGGTACCTTCGATCCCATGAGCGATCCACGCCTGGAAGACCACGCGATCGGCGTCGAGCTGCAGATCGGGGAGCTCGTGGAGCGGTTGGAGCGCGCCGAGGTCCAGGGGCGGCTCGACCAGGTCCCCGAGCTGCAGGCGGAGATCGAGCGACTGCAGGACGACCTCGCTCGGACGGCCGACACCATCGCCGCCGAGCACTACGACGCACCGGACATCCACCAACCGGCTCCGAGCGGTCGGGCCGGGACCGCCTAGGGCGCGAGCAGGAAGTCGAGCGCGGCCTCGATGAAGCCCATCGACTTCGGCGTGCCGAAGTGCTCGGTGTTGCGGAGCACCACCAACGACGCATCGGGCAGGGCGTCGACGAGCGGCTTGCCGGAGCCGGCGTGGTCCTTGTCGCCGACGATCACCAGGGTCGGGGAGCGGACCTTCGCCAGATCGGCCGGGTCGTGGGGCAGGTTGCCGGGTCGACGGAGCAGGGCGACGAGCGCCGCCGGATCGTTGCCGGCGCTCCGTGAGAACTGCACGAACAGCTTCGCCCGCCCGTCTTCGTCCGGGGCCGATCCGTGCTCGATGGCTTCGGTCATCACCCGGTTGTCGGGCGGTTCGAACAGCGTTTCGCCCACGCCGGCCACGACGATGCGCCGGAAGCGCTCGGGCATCCGCCCGGCGAGCTGCAGGAGGACGCTCGCGCCCATGCTGAAGCCGACGGCGTCGACGACCGACCCGTCGGTGGGGAGCGCTTCGGCGAGGTTCGCCGGCAGGTCGGCGTAGGCCTCGGGGTCGTGGGGCTTGGGCGCCGTACCGTGGCCGAGGAAGTCGAACGGGATGACCGTGCGGCCGGCATCCTCGAGCAGGTCGGCGAAGCCGGTGCGCCGCCAGTTGTCGTAGAAGGACGAAGCGAAGCCGTGAGCCAGCAGGATCGGAGGG
>Ga0075365_10000914_pt1 | contig 12416 bp, 11 predicted proteins | sample EndMetdeltDD1765_FD_71387 | JGI IMG/M metagenome (GOLD analysis project Ga0075365, IMG submission 71387) | Populus endosphere microbial communities from Tennessee, USA - Endosphere MetaG P. deltoides DD176-5 | ecosystem: Host-associated > Plants > Roots > Endosphere | place: USA: Tennessee... | reverse complement strand
CCATTAATATCTCTATAATCTTTAAAGAGAATTTCTACAGGCCAGCCTTCACAAATCTTTTTAGCATAATGATATTGTTCCTTAGACACTGTCAATCCCAGTACTGAAACTCCGTAATTTTCTGCTGCATATCGAGCAAAACTCCCCCAACCACATCCGATATCTAATATCTTCATACCTGATTTTAGTTTTAATTTTTCACATACTAACGCTAATTTGGCTTGCTGCGCTTCATCTAAAATCTTACTTTTTTTCCAATAAGCACAACTATACGTCAGATCTTTATCCAACATCGCTTGATATAATGAATTTCCTTTGTCATAATGATGTTCTCCTACTTCAAATGCACGAGATTTTGCTTGTAAATTAAAGCAACTCATCATAAGCATACGAAGCTTTTCTTTAACAAAATAATACAAAAAATATTTATTTTTTTTTATATTTTCGGGTAATTCTGTATGTAATAAATAAAAAAAGAATTCATCGAGTCTTTCGCAATCCCACCATCCTTCCACATACGATTCACCTAAAGCTAAAACAGGATTTTTTAACAGTCTCAAATAAAGCTTTTCATTATGAACCTGAATGTCTCTACTTTTTTTTCCATTAATCTCTATGTGTGCTTGAGTTAACAACTTCTGGATTAATTTTTTAGCATAAGTTAATTTCATTTAAAATTTCCTTATAAAAATAATCAAATCTGAATCTTGTACCCCTTACAACCAATAACAAGTTACGTTATAGTGATCTGTGGGTTAATTAATATTGATTTTGATCTTCAAATTATGCCGAATTCTTCTTTAATTAAGAATCTTCTATCTAGCCGTGCCTATAACCATCCAACTCTGCAACTTGGACTTATTGAAACGCACGTTTCCTGGGTCATATTAACTGGAAAATACGCTTATAAAATAAAAAAGCCTGTTGATTTTGGTTTTTTGGATTTTTCAACTTTGAAAAAACGCAAATATTTCTGCGAAGAAGAATTGCGTTTAGGGCAATTATTTGCACCTGAAATTTATCTTGCTGTAGTGCCCATTACAGGAACCATTGAACAGCCTGAAATTAATGGCGACACAGGACCTATTTTAGAGTACGCCATCAAGATGTGCGAGTTTTCTCAAGATAATTTACTTAGCACACTCCTTAAACAAGGAAAATTAAATACATCGCTTATTGGCCAACTAGGACAGCTAATCGCAGAATTCCACAAAAAAACACCGATTGCGCCTAAAAATTCTCGATTCGGTCTTCCTCATGAGGTTCATGCTCCTACTCAGCAAAATTTTGAACAAATAATTCCGTTACTTAGTAATTCTAATGATATAGCTCAAATAGAGAAATTAGAGAGATGGGCTAACGAACAATTTACTATGCATAAAAAACTATTCGATAAACGTAAAAAGCAAGGTTTTATTCGTGACTGTCATGGAGATTTACATTTAGCAAATATTATTCTTTATCATGATAAACTTGTTCTTTTTGATCGATTAGAATTCAATGAAGACTTGCGATGGACCGATGTCATTGCTGATCTTGCTTTTTTAGCGATGGATCTAGCGGAGAAAAAGCAACCCAAGCTAGCTAATCACTTAATTAATACTTATTTACAGTTTACTGGAGATTACGAAGGACTTAATTTATTAGCTTATTATCTTTCTTATCGCGCAGTGGTTCGCGCCAAAATAGCTTTATTTCGCTTAAACCAGAAAGATTTAAATGATAAAGAAACATTAGATATTCGTAATGATTATTACAACTTCATTAATTTAGCAGAATTTTATACCCTCTCTAAAAAACCAAATTTAATCATTATGCATGGGCTTGCTGGATCGGGAAAATCAACTATAGCAAAAAAAATTGCCATTGAATGCGGTGCCATCCAAATAAGTTCCGATATCATTCGTAAACAATTATTTAGCATACCTTTATTTGAAAATTCCAACTCCACACCGTACGGAGGAATTTATACTCCTCAATCAACAGAGAAAACTTATAATAAACTTCTGAATTTAGCAAAAATTTCTATTAAAGCAGGGTTTACTGTAATAATTGACGCTACATTTCTTCTTCATAGTCAACGATTAATGTTCTATAATTTAGCTAAGTTTTTAAAAATACCGTTCTATATACTTCATTGCCAAACCAATGATCTTAAAATAATTCAACGAATTAAAAAACGCAACGTTCGAAATAATAATAAAATTTCTGAAGCTAACTCGACTATTTTGGAGCATCAAAAAAAAATAGTGGAGCCTTTATTACATTCTGAACAACAATATACCTTGGTTATCGATGATAAATTATGCACTTTTAAAATCGCTTTAGACACTATTTGTTCTCAAAATAATTAATTATTTCAACGTTATAATAAGCAATTAGTTTAAAATAGTAATTTAACAAAGAGGAATATATTACATGTTTGATACAAAATTTATTGATGATACCGTAAAACGACTTAGCGAAAGTCTGCCACCTGGATTAAATAAATTTAGAAAAGATTTGGAAAAAAATTTTCGGGTTATCTTGCAAAGTATGCTTGCAAAACTTGATTTAGTAACAAGAGAAGAATTTGATGTACAAAAAAAAGTTTTAACAAAAACACGAGCTAAAATAAATACTCTAGAAAAGCAAATCGCACATTTAGAAAACCATTTAGGTAAAGAAAAAAACAAAAAAATTGTAAAAAAAAAGAATTTATAGTATAGATTCTGACCGACAAATTAAAATAATAAATACAGAAGGAGCTGATTATGTCGATAGCTATTGTACAAACTCGTGCAAATGCTGGTATTGAAGCGTTTCCTGTTACTGTTGAAACTCATATATCAAATGGTTTGCCTAGCTTATCTATTGTTGGGCTTCCTGAAACGACAGTAAAAGGAACTCGGGATCGGGTACGTAGCGCTATAATTAATGCGCAATTTCAATTTCCTGTTCGGCGAATAACTATCAATCTCGCTCCGGCTGATCTTCCAAAACATGGCGGCAGATTTGATTTACCCATTGCATTAAGTATTTTGGCCGCTTCTAATCAGATTCCTAGCAGTATGCTTGAGCAGTATGAATTTATCGGTGAGCTAGGACTTTCCGGTGAACTTCGACCCGTATCTGGCATTTTACCTTTTTCCTTAGCAGCACAAAAAGCTAACCATACTATTGTATTACCCTTCGAAAATGCTCAAGAAGCCAGCTTCAATAAAAAAACTAACATTTTACCTGCTAAAAATATTTTACAAATTTGTTCACATTTACATGGACGAGAACCCTTAGCACATTACCATGCAGAATTTCCTAAGCTTAAACATCGTGAATTACCTGATCTATCTGAAGTGTATGGCCAGGCGCATGCAAAGCGAGCTTTAGAAATTTGCGCTGCAGGAAAACATAATTTATTAATGATCGGTCCTCCGGGTATTGGAAAAACGATGCTTGCTTCTCGTTTGATAAACTTATTACCTTTACTCAATGATGATGACGCTCTTGAGCTTGCTGCTATACATTCTATTAGAGGCCAATCCCTGGAATTAAACACTTGGAGATTTCCGCCCTTTCGTAGACCACATCACACCGCTTCAAGCATTGCACTGGTTGGAGGAGGTAATCCCCCTCAACCAGGAGAGATATCATTAGCCCATCATGGCGTTTTATTCCTGGATGAATTACCCGAATTTGATCGCCGAGTCTTAGAAGCGTTGCGAGAACCTTTAGAATCAGGGAATATAACTATCTCACGCGCAGTTAAACAAACTGAATTTCCAGCTAATTTCCAGTTAGTTGCTGCTATGAACCCTTGTCCGTGTGGACATTTTGGTAGTCAGATAAATCAATGTATATGTATGCCGCAACAAATTCAACGATATCGCAAAAAATTATCTGCACCTTTTTTGGATCGTATAGATGTTTGCATTGAACTAAATACCTTACCAAAAACTTATCTTTTTCAACAAAACAAGGAGGAAAATAGTAAGACAGTTCGAGATCGAGTTAAGAAAGCTCAAACTTTACAACTGAAAAAATTTGGAAAACTTAATCATAAGTTATCAGGAAAAAACTTAGAAAGTTCATGTATATTATCAAATAAAAATCAAAAAATTTTACAAAATTCCTTAGAAAAATTTCAACTTTCAACACGTGCTTATCATCGAATTTTGCGTATAGCACGTACCATCGCAGATTTAACAGAAAGTGAAAAAATCGAAACTTCGCACTTAATGGAAGCTTTAAGTTATAGACTTATTAAAAAATAATTAAATAGAATTGAAATTTTAAAACTGATCAAATTACCTATTACTTTTATTATAAATTTTAGTACCTATTCTGGAAAGTTAACAAAAAAAGCTATAGAATAAAGTTTTTAAAATGGATTTAATTCAAAATGGATATTTTCTCTATCTGTACGGCTGCTGCTTGGGATATAGAATTTAAACAACATGAACAAGAAACTGCAATTTCTGATCTTGAGTCTGGAAAAATTATTTTTTGCCCGCAGCTTTCATTTAAAATCGATCCATCAGAGCGGATGTTATTTATTCCTTATTTAATAAATAAAAAAACAAAAAATATTAGTTTTAATTTAAAAAAAAATCATTTAAAAGGTATTAAAGCGGATCAAAAACACCAAGTGTGTTTAAAATCAATGTTAGCGCGTTTTTCCGAACGAGCTAACTGTTTCATGGGCTCATTATTTTCACAATATACCAATTCACTTACCATAGGTCGCACAAGTTACCGTCCAGTACAAATAAGAAATCGTAAAACTTCCCCACGAAAAGATGATCGCCGATTACATGTTGACGCCTTTGCTGCAAATCCTAATCAAGGACATCGGATTGTTCGTTTATTTTGTAATATCAATCCTTATGGTGAACATCGAGTTTGGCGTATAGGAGAAAGCTTTGAAGAAGTAGCTCAGCGTTTTTTACCAAAAATTAATAAACCTATCCCTGGTAGTGCTAAATTTTTACATTGGTTAGGGATCACTAAAAGCATCCGTACTCCTTATGATCATATTATGCTAAAAATTCATGACAGTATGAAACTCGACATAGATTATCAAAAACAAGTAAAATATAAAGAAATCAGTTTTCCTCCGGGTACTAGTTGGATAGTTTCTACTGATCAAGTGTCACATGCGGCTATTTCAGGGCAATATTTGCTTGAACAAACCTTTTATTTACCCCCTACAGCTATGGCGAATCCCAAATCAGCCCCGCTTCATATTTTGGAGAAATTATCCGGCCACTGCTTAATTTAATAATAAACAATCAACAATAAAAATGATAAAATCATTAGGTTTTTAGATAAATCATAAAAAAATATCATATTATTGAGATTTTTCAATTTTGTTAAAATCTATTTTAAATTTATTAGCAGATGGTAAATTTCATTCAGACAAAGAAATCGGTAAGTTTCTAGGCGTTCCTTACAAGATGGTTCCTTTAGTATTAAAACAAATATTAGATCCATCAATAAATTTAGAGGTTGTGAACGACAAAAGTTATCGTATCTCAGGTGGTTTAGAGTTATTTAATGCTTCCTGGATAAATAAAGAATTAGGTGAAACACTGCCGTTACTTTCCCAACTAGAAATATTAACACTTATTGATTCAACCAATAATTATCTGCTAAATAAAACAGAATATAATGGTAATTACGCAGTTTTTGCAGAACAACAAACGACTGGGCGCGGGCAATTTAAACGTACCTGGTATTCAAACTTTGGAAAAAATATAGCGTTATCTCTTTTATGGCAAATCTCCAACCCGCTTAATAAATTAGGAGGCTTAACTTTAGCGGCAGGTATCGCTGTTGTTAAGGCCCTTGAACAATACGGATTAAAAAGAATAAGGCTTAAATGGCCTAATGACATTGTTTATGAAGGAAAAAAATTGGCTGGAATTTTAATCGAATCGCGATCTGTAGAGCAAAAAATTCAAAAATTGGTTATAGGTATTGGTTTAAACCTTTATAATCCATCTACTCATTACCTTATTAAAGACCAAGCTATTACAAGCATTTTTTCTCTCCAAAACTTGCCACCTCGACGTAATCAACTAGCAGGTCTCATTTTAAAAAATTTACTTCAAACACTTGTTGAATTCGAAGCTAAAGGCTTAAGTTATTTTTTACAAGATTGGCAGAGACTCGATAACTTGATGGGTAAATTAATCACAATCCGAAATCAAGCCGATGTCATAGAAGGAATAGCTAAGGGAATAAATACAGAAGGCCAACTTTGTGTACTCATTGAAAATAAACTGCATTATTTTAATAGCGGGGAAATTAGAGTAAAGTTAAAATCTGACAATTTGTGTGATTCACAAAAATAACATCAAATTAAAATTGTTATGATTAATTTTCTATGAATCCGACCGTTGCTGATATAATTTTACTTAAAAGCCTAACTTAATTGGAAAATACTTTTCATATCGAGCATTTTATATGCATCATCGACATTTGATTGTTGGTCAAATATCCTTTCTGCTGTTATCTATCAAGAAAACCTAAAAAAATTAATCAGGTGTCAATATACGAGCGTGGCACATTAACATTAAAAAATATCAAACAGTAAATTGCTAATTTTTTTTAAATTGACTACAATTTGGCTCTTCTATAAATGCTGGAATAGCTCAGTTGGTAGAGCAACTGATTTGTAATCAGTAGGTCCCGGGTTCGAATCCTGGTTCCAGCACCAGAAAGTTCAATTCAAATTACTTATTTTATAATTATCTGAAATGACAATATGTTATCTATTATAAATATATCAGCTTATCGGTTTGTTCAACTATCTGACAATATTTTACCTAAATTACAAATATCACTTAAATTAAAAGCGAAAGAATTAGGTTTGAAAGGAACCATATTGTTAAGTGTTGAGGGAATTAATTTATTTGTATCCGGTGAAAGTGATTCTATTCGCTCTTTTGAAAATTTTCTAACTACTTTTTCATATTTCCAAAATTTAGAATTTAGAAAAAGTTTTTCTAATTTTCTACCTTTTAAAAAAATGTTAGTCAAGCTGAAAAAAGAAATTATATCTTTTGGTCTTCATAGCATTAATCCCGAAAAATTTACTGCTCCTTATATTACTCCTGAAATGCTTAATGTTTGGCTAGAAAATAAACTCGAGTTAGTGCTTTTGGACACCCGAAATACTTTTGAAATAGAACACGGTAGTTTTAAAAATTCTTTAAATTTAGAACTTAAACGGTTTAGAGATTTTCCTAATGCAGTAAAAAAATTGCCTGAAAAATTTAAGCACTTACCAATTGTTACTTTTTGTACCGGGGGAATTCGTTGCGAAAAAGCAGCAGCGTACCTTTTAGAAAATGGATATAAAAAAGTTTATCAGTTAGAGGGCGGAATATTAAATTACTTTGAAAAATGTGGCGAAAACCACTTTAAAGGAACTTGCTTTGTATTCGATGAAAGAGAAAGTTTAAACGCCAACCTAGAAAATTATAACCCGCACTATACTTGACCACGATCAATTTATTTAAACCTAAGTTCATTCAAAATTATCTTGCTTTTATAAAGAATATTAGGTATTTTTTGCTTGCTTTCACTAACAACATTAATTTTTATGAAAGATTTTGCCTTTCTTTTCTATTTCTTATCCCTTTTTTACTAACAGCATGTGGTCCTCCTCGTGCATTTGGCTTACCTCAAGAACAATGGGCACAGCTAAACCAACAACAACGTAGCCAGGTAATTGAAGGCTATAACCAGCGCACTAAAGCCAAAGCTCAGATAGCGCCGATATTTGCCATAGCAGATGCGTTAAAAACCAAGAAAAATTCAGATGCTACGCCTAACAAACCTTTTGACTCTTTCCCTGATCACAATCCAATGACGGATCCTGATCCTGAAATCGCCAATGCTTTTCAACCTCCCTCCTTTCATTCAGTTAGTTTACCAGGCTTTTAGGGTTTAGCTTCAAGTGATGTTTCACGTGAAACATCACTAATTGCTTGATACAAGCTTTAATCCAAGTATCGAAACAATTAATAAAGTTAAAAAAAGCACTCTTGTTAACGATAAAGGGTCTTTAAAAAAGAATATTCCTATCAAAGCCGTGCCAAAAGCACCTATCCCTGTCCATACAGCGTAGGCAGTCCCTAGTGGTATTTGCGCAATTGCTTTATTTAAAAGAAATAAGCTCAAAGTTGCAAAAAATAAAAACCCTAATGTATATTTTATCTGGCTAAACCCCTCTGATAACTTCATACAGGTTGTAAAACCTACTTCAAATAAACCTGCTACTACTAAAATTAACCAGGGATTCATACTATTTCCTCATTATTGAATATTAATTATTAAATTAAATTTTTTTCTGTAATTTTTCCTTGTTTAACTTGAAATATTTTCCTTAGCACGCTGGTTTCCAACCCTTTTATCAATGTTTCTTCTATGCCAGTAATAAAAACTTGCGATTTTAGACTTTGGAGTAAATGCATAAGTATATTTTGTTTACTCGAATCAAGTTCTGCAAATAAATCATCAAATAAGTAAATACATGACTTAGTTGTTATTTTTTTTAATAATATGCCTTGCGCCAACTGTAATGCACAGGTTAATAATTTTTGCTCGCCTCTTGACAACACTTCATGAACAGGATTTCCATTTAACTTTATTAATAAATCAGCTCTATGTGGGCCAAAGTGTGTATAAGCCAGCTTATAATCTCGATCTATCGAACTAGCTAAAATTGAACTTAAACTAAATTTTTTATCCCAACCCTGATAAAAATCTATGTTTAAACCTTGTAATGTAAGCAATTTATTTAGTAATTCGCTGATTAAAGGCGTTAATTGTTGTATGTATTTATCTCGCATTAGAGTCAGCTCATTAGCGGCCTCTATTAATTCTGTGTCCCATATCTTAATTTGACTCCTTGGAATTTGCTGTTGTAACCCTGCATTACGTTGCTTTAATATCTGCTGGAATCGTTGCCATACCTGAAAAAATTGTGGTTCCACGTGAAACACGCCCCAATCGATAAACTGTCTACGCGCCCGAGGGCCGCCACTTAATAATTGATAACTGTTGGGATTAATAAGTTGTAATGGTAATAATTTAGCCAATTCACTAACAGAATTAATATTATTACCAATTTTTATCTTTGTTTTTCCTTGACGTATTTTTTCTAGGCCTACAGTTATGGAGCATTGTCCTAAAATGACTGAAAATAAATTAAAGCTTCTTGCTTGATATTGAATAGCTCGACTTGCCAAATTACTACGAAATGAGCGGCCTAAACTTAAAAAATAAATAGCTTCAAGTAAACTAGACTTGCCACTACCATTCGGTCCATAAATGAAATTAAAACAAGGAGAAAACTCAAGATCTAATTCAGCAAGATTTCGAAAACAATTTGCTTTCAAACGAACCAATTGCATAAGACATTACAAACGCATAGGCATAATAACGTATACACTAGCATCCTTTTCTTTAGCCTCAAGCCTTACACTCGCATCTGTAGATGTTAATGTAATTTTAACCAATCCAGGTGGTAAACTATTTAATACATCCATAAGATAGCTAATATTAAAGGCTATGCTTATATCCTCTCCTCGATAAGACACGTCGAGATGATCCTCCGCTTCCTCTTGTTCGAGATTATTAGCAAAAATGCGTAATAGATCATTTTTTAACTCTAAACAAACACTTTTATGTTTATCATTCGACAAAACACCCACACGTGAGAGAGAAGCTTTGAACAAATCTCGATCAATTTCTAGAATTTTATCCCCGCTTTGTGGGATAACCCTATCATAATCAGGAAATGTGCCATCGATTAATTTAGATGTAAATGTATAATCCTGCATATGGACCTTTAACTGATTCTTAGTTAAAAAAATAGTTAAGCTATCGTTTTCTTCATCACTTAATAAACGCGAAAGCTCATAAATAGCTTTTCTAGGAACTATAATTTGACTACTATCTACCATTATATTTGCTTCTTTTACATTCAGCGCTAAACGATGGCCATCCGTTGCAACAGCTCGTAAGCTTCCCTGACCTAATTCCCACAGCATTCCATTTAAATAGTAACGTACATCTTGTTGGGCCATAGCAAAATTAGTCGATTCTATCAAAGAACGTAAACCTTTTTGGGATAAGACAAACTCTAACTGTTCAGGGTTATCTATAGCTTCACTCATTGGGAAATCTGTGGCTGGTAAAGTAGATAAATTAAATCGACTACGGCCGCATTGAAGATATAGTTTATCGCCTTTTTGTTGAAATTTTAGTTCGCTATCTTCAGGTAAACTTCGACAAATATCCATTAGTTTTCTAGCCGGCGCGGTAGTCGTTCCAGATTCTCCTGATTTTTCTAAAATAACACGACCTGTTAATTCTACTTCCATATCTGTGCCCAATAAGGATAAATTTTTATCATTCAATTGAATTAAAAGATTGGACAATATAGGCAAAGTTTGGCGCCGCTCAATCACAGCTGTTACCAATTGTAAAGGTTTCAATAAAGTTTCACGATTAATTGTAAATTGCATTTTTCTTCCTCAACTCGATAAAGTACGCAATAAATTTATAAAATCTTCCGCAATTCCGGTATTTGTTTTTTTTAATTCTTGTATTTTTCGGAATGCATGCAATACCGTTGTATGATCACGTCCACCAAAAGCGCGACCAAGTTCAGGTAAACTATGATTTGTTAATTCTTTTGCAAGTGCCATAGCAATTTGTCGTGCCCGTGCCAAAGAAGAAGTACGACGTTTAGAAAGTAAATCAGAAACTTTAATTTTATAATATTCAGCAACAGTTTTAATAATATTATCTACTGTTACTAATTTATCTTGCAAAGCAAGTACATCTTTTATAGCTTCGCGTACTAACTCAAGCGTGATCTGTAATCCTGTAAATTGTGCATAAGCGACTACCCGTTTTAATACACCTTCAAGCTCTCTTACATTGGAATGAATTCGTTTCGCAATAAAAAAAGCAACTTCCTGAGGTAAGCTTATTTTGGTTTGTTCTGCTTTACTAATTAAAATAGCCACTCGAGTTTCAAGATCAGGAGGTTCAATAGCAACGGTAAGACCCCAACCTAAACGTGACTTTAATCGTTCCTCTACTCCTGACATTTCTTTAGGGTATCGATCACAGGTTAATACAATTTGCTGTTGACTTTCTAATAAAGTATTAAATGTATGAAAAAATTCCTCTTGTGAACGATCTTTCCCTGCAAAAAATTGAATATCATCAATTAATAACGCATCTAACGAGCGATAATAAGTTTTAAAATCATTAATTGTATTGGTTTGCAATGCTCTAATCATATCGGCAACAAAACGTTCAGAATGTAAATATAACACTTTGGCATGTGGATTTTTTAGTAAAATAGCATTACCAATTGCATGCATTAAATGCGTCTTACCTAATCCCACACCACCATAAAGTAATAAAGGGTTGTATGCACCTCCAGGATTTTCTGAGACCTGTACTGAAGCAGCACGCGCTAGTTGATTGGATTTACCTTCGACAAAATTAATAAATGTAAAATTAGAATTTATGTGTGTTGCTGAAACTTTAACAACCTTTGATTTCCCTTTAAGATCTTGAGTATTTCTTAATATTGGAGAGATTTGAGATGTCTGATTATTACGACTACCGACTCTCAATATAACTTCTGGAGGTGCTTCATCTAATTGAGTCAAAATCTGATTGATATGAACCAAAAACCTCTCATTCACACAATGTAATACAAATTGGTTAGGTGCCCATAGAACAAGCTGGTCTTCTTTTTGTTCTGCCTGCAACGGTCGTATCCAAGTATTAAAATCTTGGAGCGATATATGATCTTGTAATCGATCTAAACATTTTTGCCAAACGAACGTTGCTAAAGCGGTTGCCACAATAATTCCTCTATCACATAAAATAAAAGGTTTGACCGACCTAAGTTCATATCATAATTCTTATAGCTTATCTAGCCTAAGCTCATGAAAAAAAGATAGTTAGGATTTACTTGTGACTTTTATATGCATACAAATATAGAATTTTTGTTAAAAATTACTATGTATTGTAAAAAATATTTCTTATTTGAAAAGAAAATACAACCTATCAGATTACAAAAAATGCCAGTTATATAAACAATGAAATTCCTACAATCTTACCACTCTCTTATTCATGCAACTTTTTGTACAAATTTAAATTTAAAATCTGTTAATAATTACTAACTAGCCTGTGTGTACACATGTTAAAAAAAATGATAATTGTCTTGTCGTAAAATCCCCATCAAGTCACTCACATTTATTCCCAACTTATCCTTTTCTAATTTTGTAGTTAACTCTATGAAAAATATAATAAAAATATAGTTAATAACAGAAATTGCCTTGCTTTATCATCACATCTATCTATTTAAAATAATTTATTATAATAATAGGGTTATAAAC